>Ga0335077_10004784_pt1 | contig 16525 bp, 19 predicted proteins | sample Lox_Sample_31_FD_207151 | JGI IMG/M metagenome (GOLD analysis project Ga0335077, IMG submission 207151) | Soil microbial communities from Loxahatchee National Wildlife Refuge, Florida, United States - Lox_Sample_3.1 | ecosystem: Environmental > Terrestrial > Soil > Wetlands | place: USA...
GAGGTCGCCGGTTGGCCTCGTAAATCCACCGGCAAAACGCAAGTGCGAAGAACGATCTCGCACTCGCTGCCTAGGGAGACCTAGTCGGCGACGCCGCCCCGGGTGTGCCCGTGGCCCGGAGGCGGCGCCAACGAACGGGCTCGGCGCCGAGGGAGAGCTGATCGCCCGGAGCGCGACACCGAAAGGATCGGCTAGTCCGGCGGTAGGGCGGCTGCACCCCGGCCGGCGGGCGAAACGAAAGGGCAGCCTACGCTTGTAGACGCTCAGCCGGTGCGGCTGCGGACGCGGGTTCGATTCCCGCCGCCTCCACTTTTTCGGACATTGCGCAAACCTCGGGCGTGGTGAGTCGGTAGGTGGGCAGGATCTCGGCGCGGCTGTTGACGCGCAGCTCGTCGATCAGCAGTCGGAGGAGGGCTTTCGTCTTCGGTGGGTCGGCTTCGGCGATGACCTGTTCGAGGTGGTCGGCGACGGAGGCGAGTTCGGCGGCGGTGAGCGCACGTGCGGCCTCGTCCGGCGTTTGAAGCGCGAGTTCGGCCTCTTGGGCGCGCAGGTCGTCGAGGCGCTCCTGGAGCCGAGTTAGCCGGTCTTCGGCGCGTTCGGCTGAGAGCGTGCCTTGCTCGAAGGCCTCGTAGTAGCGCTCCAGTGCTTGCTCGGCGCGGCTGATCTCGGCGGTGATCGATGCGAGCCGCTGCTCGAACTCGGGCCGGCGCTTGTCGGCCTCGGCGGTTGCCTTGGCGAGCGCGTCCGCGACGAGTTGCTCGTCGCGGTAGATGGCGGCGAGCTGGTGGAGGACCGCGGTTTCGACCTTCTCGCGCGGGAGGCGTTCCCCGGTGCAGGCTTTGGGGCCGTACTTCTGCCGGCCGGTGCAGGCGTAGTAGTGGTAGCGGCCGCCGTTGCCGTTTGCGCTCATGCCGATGTACGCCTTGCCGCACTTTCCGCAGCGGAGGAGGCCGGAGAGGATGAAGTCCGAGGTGTTGCCGCGCCGCCGCGCGTGGTCTGCTCGCTCTTCGCGGATTGCTTGCGCTTTGGCAAAGATGAACTCGTCCACCAAGGGCTCGTGGATCCCATCGAAGATCTTGTCGCGCCAGCGGATCTTGCCGACGTAGGTCGGGTTACTGATGATCCAATGCACGCCCGGGTGCCCCCAACCGGCAGAGGGCGCGGGTGCGCACGCGTCGCGTAGCTGCTGGGCGATCGTACGGGTGCCAAGCCGCTGGCGCACGTAGAGGTCGAAGACGCGACGGACGACCGGCGCCTTGACCGGGTCGGGGACAAGCACGCGCTCCTCGCTCGAGAAGAGGTAGCCGTAGGGCGGGCGGCCGCCGAACCAGCGACCCTCCTTCGCGCGGCGTTCGATGCCGGCGCTGACGCGGTCGACGATCGTGGCGTGCTCGAACTCGGCGAACACCGCAAGCATCTGCAGCATCATCCGCCCCGCCGCCGAGCCGGTGTCGAACGGCTCCGTCGCCGACTTGAGCACGACACCGAGCCCGTCCAGTTCCTCCGTGAGCTGGGCGAGTTGGCGGACCTTTCGTGAGAGCCGGTCGACCCGGTACACGAGCAGCATGTCGACCGCGCCGCAGCGGGCGAGGTCGAGCGCGGCTTGCAGGCCGGGCCGGTCGAGCTTCGTTCCCGTGGCTTGGTCTTGTTTATGGGCGACGATCCGCCACCCCTCCTGCGCCTTGCAGAACGCTTCCAGCCGCTCGCGCTGGGAGTGGAGCGAGGTCGGCTGGCTCTCTTCGTCGGTGGAGATGCGCGTGTAGATGCAGACCTTGGTTATTGCCATGAGGCCTCCTCGTCGGGCTCCGGGTCGTCCATGAAGCCATCGATCCCGGACGGACGCAAGTCCGCCCCGGTGCTGCCGCGGCGGCGGGCGCGGGCGGCGGCGATATCGGCGCGCAGTTCCTCCTCGAGCTCTGCGCGGCGGCGCGCCGCGAAGCCCTCCGCGGCGGGTGGGTGTCGCATTGCAGCCGAGTCGGTATCCGGGGTTGGACTTGCCGCCTGTGCAACATCGGCGCCGCCTACTTGCGCGGCATCAGGAGCCTCCTCGACCTCCGCGACCTCGCGAGGGCCCGCCGCGGCGCGGCCGAGCGGCGAAAGCCGTTCCCAGAACCCCTCGCTGTCGTGCCGCCAGCTGCGGCCGAGCGCCAGCTGCGGGTCGGGCGCGCCCAGCTCGCGCCGAACCGGTAGCTCGGTCAGCCGCAGCCCGGGTTCGCCAGCATCGAGGCGGTGCCAGATCAGCGCTAGCGCACCCTGTGCGCCCAGCTCGCGTGCGCTGGTGGCGAGGAGCGGCCAGCTGCCGTCGCGGTCAAGCTGGGCGCACAGCGTGCGCAGGTTGGCGAGGCGGCGTCGGCCGGGGACGACGAACAGGACGCTTCGCGGCCCCTCATCGTCCCAGTCGATCTTGCGTTCCGCCACCCGGTAGCGCCGCAGCTTCTGCTCGAGCCGCTCGAGCGTCTCGGTGCCGCGGTCCCACTCCAGCAGCAGATCGACCGGGCCGCGCGGGGTCGCAAGGATCAGCTCTGCGTCGGGGCGGACGGTGCCGCGCATCCGCTCGCCGAGACGGGCCGCGGCCCGCCGCGGCCCGAACCAGGCGACCACGCCGAGCGCGCCATCCGAGAGGGTCGCGGCGATCAGGTCGGTGACGAAGCGGTTGACCTCCAGCCGGTGCGCGAGCTGCGGATACGAGGCCCAGTCGTCACGCCGCTGCCAGTCGAGCTCGCGGCGGTCGAGGTCGAGGCTGGCGGCCACCAGGTAGGCGCCGGCCTCGTCGAGCAGCCAGTGCGCCTGCGGCTTACCAGCCTCGAACCGCGACTGCGGATAGAAGCGATCGAGCACCCGCTGCCGATACAGAAACAGCAGCCGATCCTGCGCCCGCCGCCTCGACGAGAAGAACAGCAGCGCCAGCTGAGCTGTCGTCAGCACCTGCTGCTCGTAAAGGCAGAGCGCGACCTCCCGGTCGCGCTCAGTCAGATGCCGCGCCAGCTCGAACACGCGGTCGGCGCCCACACGCCGAGCGCGCGACAGCGCGCTATCGGCAGAGTTGACGTTTGTCCTTCTTTGTCGGAGTTCGTGGGCAGGCCGGATCACGCGGCGTCACGCCCCTCACGCCGCTGCCGGGGGAAGCTGATCACGCTGCCCATACCGCTGTCCAAAGCGCCGCCGATAACGCCGATGGAACGGCCCTCCCGGCGCTTCGCCGCCACATCCAGCAGCAGCTCCGCCAACAGCGACACCGCCTCCTCGTACTGCGCCGCCGACAACGGCACGAGCCGTACCGGCAACAACCGAACCTCACCTCTCGAAGTCTTCTTCGCCAAACATCGTCGGGCCAGCAGAGGAGGCGAGTTCAATCGAGCTGCGGGCACGGTCCGGCTCTCGGCGGACCTCCCACTACAGAGAAGCCCTTTCGACCCCCGAAAAGTGACAAGGCCGAAACTGCCCTCTACACAGACATGCGCTTTAGACCCCCGAAAAGTCACGGGCGACATTCGGGGATTTACCAAGTCCATACGCGTTCGGCCTGCCGATCGTGGGCGGGCTCCTAACGCCGAAAGCGGCAACCTTCGTGGGAGCTGCTCCTCTGGCTGATCGAAGCGGCCCCGGGGCTGCGTCTCAGGTCGCAGCCCCGGAGCGGGCAGGGCGACTACTGGTTGGCCGGGCGTGGAGGACGAGGTCGATGTAGCTGGTTCCGTTGGGGCCGTCGAGGTGGAGCGTGGTGGCGCTGACAGGGACGCCGTGGAGCCAGACATCGTTGTTCTGAACCGTGGCTCCTCCGCGCTTGCGGTCGTATAGCCGTCGGCGACGGGCCGCGTACACGTCCATGGTGCCGTCGGCCTGCGGTTCGGTGAAGTAGAGGGCACCGGCGCCGAGGTCGGCGCAGTCGGCAGCGAACTGGCTGTTTGGAGTTCCCCCGGTTTCGTAGACATCTGAGCGCTTGGTCGGTGTTGTCCGGTCAGGCAGGAAGGATGGCCTGCTATGCCGAGGGGATCGAATCATCAGAGGCCGTACGCAGGGGAGTTCCGGCGTGAGGCTGTGCAGCTGTACCGGCGGTCGGGGCGGCCGCTGAAGGAGATCGCCGACGACCTGGGCGTCTCGTCCGAGTCGCTGAGGGTGTGCCGAAGGCCAAGCGGGAGCTGTTTGCGGCGGCGAGGCGACTCGCTAGCGGTGAGTTTGCGACGGCGCGGGGAGTTGATCGGCGGCTGTTGCAGGCCGGTCGAGCACGCTCAGCCGGGGCCTGCCCATACTTCGGATGCAAAGCGGTTACGGTGCCTGCTTGCGCTGTTCGGCTCCGCTCGAGCTCGGGCGAACCGAGAGGGGCTAGGAGCTCAGGCGAGAGGACGCTTGCTGACACGCCCGTGTGCTGTCAGCGGCTAGTTGCACATCGCGCGTCAACGCTAGCCAAGCAAGCATGAAGAGCCAGCCCGCAGCGGCTGAGGCTGGCGAGAAGACGAGCATCGCGCGGTTATCGTCGCGACGATGGAGCCCGCTCGGCGGCCTGCTGGCGCGACGACCCGCGATTCGCTGTGGCCGAGATCGGGTGCTGCGGGGCTACAGGAGTTGACAATTGACCTCGTGGGGGCGTAACGTCGGTCTCGCTCCAAGCTGAAAGGGTCTTATGGAGGTCGATACGACTCCTGCGGCAGAGAGTGCGGGCAGATGAGCCCCTCGACGGCTCTGCCTTTTGGAGAACCTGCCGAACTTTTCGCGGGAGTCACTTCCGACAACGCACTCCCCGCATGTCCTGTTCCTCCGAATGAGAGGAGGTAGACACGGAGGAGAACATGGCGCCGATCTGCGGCACGGGCGGCTAATGCCGCGACACAACCACCGGAGGTAGGCGGAATGGTCACGCGATTCTTGCGTCGTAGAGTATGGCTTTTGGGGGCGGCCGTCGCGACTGCGGCGGTAATCGTCCCGGTTGCATGGGCAGCAACATGGGTGAACGTCGGAAGCGCGGACATTCATCTGAATGAGCAACCGTACAAAGATGTCAGCACGGATGCTCCTCGCGATCAGTACCAAATGCGCCTTTACGTGACAACGCATAGTCCGTGTGGCGGAAATAACTTCTGGATGACTTACCTCTATCCGGATGGCACCACATACGCGTCCTCGTCTTTTCGGGAGATTTGTACCGCAGCCGAGACGCCCAGCGTGTGGAACGTCAATAGCGGGAACAAATATGCGATCTGCGGCGAGTTGAACAACGAGCCCACTGACCCGGGTAGCACCTGCCAACGCCAATCAACGACCTAGGGAAAGGAGGAACAAGTGAAGACGCATAGTAGGCAGGTACTTCTCGGCGTCGTCGCCGGTGCCGCTGCCTCCATCGCAGCGATAATCGCGGCAGCAGCCTTCGGCGGAACATCACAGACAGCCGTGTCCGCCCCTGGTCAACCCGATGTCACGACTCACTTCTCGGTTTTCAGCGATCAGGCTGTTCCGGCGGCGCCGGCCTCAGTCGTTGCCCAATTCGAAGAGATCCATCCGGGGATTAGTAGCGCGCGTCAGGTCCGCAGTAACGCCTCCGTCGCAAGCTACGACGGCGCCGTGTGTGCAGTCTTCGAGCCTGGCTCAGGCGGCTGCACCGCGCAATTGGATCACGGGGTATGGCTAATGGGTGACATGATCCGGGCGTATGACTCTGAGCAGGCGCCTTTCAACCTCAACCTTTATGGAGTCGCTGAGGACGGTATCTCGCTGATATCTATTTCTCTCGCTGACGGAAGCATCAGGGCGATCCCGGTTGTTCACAACGTGTTCTGGGCCACGCTCACGAACACGACGTTCAACCAGATTGAGGGAATCACCGTAACCTCGGTTTCCGGTCAGGTGTCGCTAGATCCGGCAAATTACTTCCCCGTCGAGGCAGCTCTCGCGTCGCCGTGAGATCGAGTTCGACCAACGGTTGATGCGCTGAGTGAGTAGGGGGATGGGTCGAGCGGCCCATCCCCCTACGGCGCGAAGCCGTGAACCTCCCGCTGCCGAGCTGGGCAGACGGGCCGGCGGTGCTCGATTATGAGCAGCCCGTCACCGAGACGCTGGGTGCGTGGCGGTCGTTCGGTGCCTCAACGAAGATCACTGCTTGGTTGTCTGTCTGATCGTCAGGGAGGGCGTTCCAGACGATGCTGTCGCCGGGAACCGAGGCGACAGCCTGGGCATCGCTGCCGCTGGCGGCGAGTTCCGCAACCCTCGCGTTCGCGGCCGCCGACTGTTGGTCGCCGGCGGGAGTGCCGTCACCTGGCACACCAGTGACCGTGCCCCAGTCCTGGAAGCGCCACTCGATTCCGACTCCAATGCTCGCGAGTGCGGCTGACACCTGGCTCGCCTGGTCACCAATCAAACTACAGGTCGAGACCTGGCCGGTCGTTCCCACGAGCATGGTCGAAGCGACCTCAATTGTTGATGGCTCGGTGCCGCCGAAGATCGTGATCAGGCCTGCCGCCTGAGCGGTGGCAAGGCCGCCCGCAGTCAGCGCAGCCGCAGCTACCAAAACTGCGAGAGCTCGGCGGAAGGTTCGGTGACGCGGTCCGTGACGTTTCACGCTCGACAGTGAGGACTGTCGCTGCGCCCGCCTGAGCACGTCTTCCCATGCTGGTGCAAGCTCGTGGCGGAATGGAACCTCGCGCGCGAGAGCCTTATTGATGAACTCCTCGAAGCTGCTCACTTTGCTTCCTCCTCTAGCTGTCGTCGGAGTGTTCGATGCGCGGTGTGCAGGGTGGCTGCGACCGTCCCCGCAGAAATCGCCAGCACGTCCGCAATCTCGTCATACGAGAGGTCCGCGACGTAGCGAAGGAATAGGACGAGGCGCTGGCGCTCTGGGAGCCGCGCCACCTGCGGGAGCAATTCTCCCATCGGTGATGCGGCGTCCGCGCGGCTCGCGTCCCCTCGGCTATCACTGGCGGACTCGCGCCCGGACCGGCGGCGGGTCATGCGGGCCTGGTTCATCACGCACCGCCACACCCACCCCTCGAAGCTACCGCGACCTTCGTATCGGTTGAGGTGCCGGAGCGCGTCAGCGAATCCATCTTGCACAGCATCGAGCGCATCCTCTCGCTCACCGGTGATCGCCTCGGCCATGCGCACGAAGCGATGGAAGCTCCCGTGGTAGAGAGCCACGAGTTCTCCGGCTGAGACTTTCCGGGGCTCCGCGGAACGCTTCTGCCGTTCAGCGGAGGCGTCCTCCGGTGAGTGAGAACGCGCCGTCGACGCGCTCTCGAGTCCAGCGGGTGCTACGAGGCCTTCGTCCACATCAGATAGATGCACGAGCCCATCGCTTTCTTTAGAGTATTGGACCAGCCTGCACGGCCCGGAGTACCTCACTTGGCTGAGCGAGCAGCCAGAACGGGAAATATCCGCTCCTGATGGGGAGCGACCACATTCCCAAGCTTCGGCGCTGACCATTTGAGGCGTAACCAGGCCCTTAAGCCGCTGGGGCGTCAGGCGAGGGCATTGTCTCCGTAGAATCTTGTCGGCCTCACTCCTAGACGCGAGGCCGACAGGCCAGGACTGCTCGTGTCGCCAAATGAGTGGCGCGTCGCTCACGCCAGAGGCCAGTCGTTCGTCGACGCGCAGCAGCGGGGGCCCCCCGGGGACCCCAAGAGTGTCCGCGGTTGTGGTCGAAATCGATACGAAGGACTGTGGATCAGCGCCGCGTCTCGGAGAGGCCTTCGGGCGACCGATCTTTGAACCGACCTGGGTTGCCCGATGACACTGGTGCGATCACTTCTGGACCGGTCGCCGTCCCGTCTCGGCTACCGGATTGGGTCGACTCGCAGCGACGGAACACCGATTTCGGTTGTCGGTCGCGGAGAGCAGAGGGGCGGCCTACCGGACGGAACTGGTCCCGACCGGCCGAGCTGGAGGCGTGGGGCTCGTGCGCGCACCCCGGGCGGCTACGTACACACGCTGTCGGAAACCGTGAGCGGCAGACCATCCATCTGACGGGCTACGCCTCCGAGGCTGAGGTTGTGCGCGCAGTCGAAGGCCTGCGACGCGTGACGGTGGGGTAGGTCGCGCCAGAGCCTCCCGAGCCAAGTGGTCCGCGGAGAGCCCTGACCGGACCACGACAGACTCGCAGTCCTCTCGCCAGATCGCTAAGTCAGACTCAGCGGCTCCCCAGCGATGACCTGGTTTGCGCAACGTATGGTTCCGCCCATCGCTCCTGCTAATCGACCACTTTCCGGTGGGAATCGAAACACTGAACTGTTCCCCCCGCCACGAGGTGCTGACACGGCGCGCTTGACGAGGCGAGATATCGGCTGTACCCTTACTTTTGATGAAGGAAGTAAAGAAAAGACGGAGGGGCTTCACACGCATCAGTGCCAAGCATCAGGCGACGCTGCCCGTGCAGGCTCTCAAGGAGGCCGGGCTCGGACCGGGCGACGAGGTTCGCGTCGTGGCCGCTGGCCGGGGGCGCCTTGTCCTCGAGCGGGATCTCAATCTCGTCGAACGCCACGCCGGCAAGCTCAAGAACGTCTACGAGCCGGGTGAGCTCGACCGCCTGCGTGACGAGTGGCGATAGTCGTCCTCGACGCATCCGTCGTCATTGCGTTTCTCGATCCTGACGATGCGCTTCACGATGCGGCGGTGGCAGCTTTCACCGAGCACCAGCACGACGAGCTGATGATGCCGACCTCGGCGTTCGCGGAGATCCTCGTCGCGCCGCATCGCCGAGGTGCCGAAGCAGTGGCCGAGGTGGTGGCGCTCCTCTCTGATTTCTCGATTCGCCTCGAGGCTCTGACCGCCCCGATCGCGCGGGCGGCAGCAAAGCTCCGGAGCGAATCTCGAAGCCTGAGGCTCCCCGACGCGCTTGTCCTTGCTACTGCCGACGAGCTTGGAGCCGACGTCGTGCTGACAGGCGATGAATCCTGGGCTCGGATCAGCGGCCGCGTCAGGCTGATCCAGCGCCACTAGCGGACCGATCGGAATCCTCCGCGGGTTCGATTCCCGCCGCCTCCACTTTTTCGGACATTGCGCAAACCTCGGGCGTGACGAGCCGGTAGGTCGGGAGGATCTCGGATCGGCTGTTGACGCGCAGCTCGTCGATGAGCAGCCGGAGGAGTGCCTTGGCCTTCTGCGGGTCGCCTTCGTCGACGACGCTTTCGAGGTGGTCGGCGACCTCGGCGACAAGGGCGGCCGTGAGCGCGTGTGTGGCCTCGTCCGGCGCCTGAAGGGAGAGCTCGGCTTCCTGGGCGCGGAGGTCGTCGAGTCGCGCTTGGAGGCGAGTCAGGCGGTCTTCGCAGCGTTCGGGTGAGAGCTTGCCCTGCTCGAAGGCCTCGTAGTAGCGCTCCAGCGCCTGCTCGGCGCGGGTGATCTCGGCGGCGATCGAGGCGAGTCGTTGCTCGAGCTCGGGTCGGCGCTTCTCCGCCTCGGCGGTCGCCGTAGCGAGCGCGTCGCGGATGAGCTGCTCGTCGCGGTACACGCTCGCGAGCTGACGCAGGACCACTTGGTCGACTTTGTCGCGGGGGAGGCGTTCGCCGGTGCAGGCTTTCGGTCCGTACTTCTGGCGGCCGGTGCAGGCGTAGTAGTGGTAGCGGCCGCCGTTGCCGTTTGCGCTCATGCCGATGTACGCCTTGCCGCACTTGCCGCAGCGCAGCAGTCCTGAGAGAAGGAAGTCGGAGTTGTTGCCGCGCCGCTTCGCGTGCTCGCCCCGCTCAGTGAGGATCGCCTGTGCCTTCGCGAACGTGAACTCGTCGACGAGCGGTTCGTGGATGCCATCGAAGACCTTGTCGCGCCAGCGGATCTTCCCGACGTAGGTGGGGTTGTTGATGATCCAGTGCACCGCCGGGTGTCCCCAGCCGGCGGATGGTGCGGGCGCGCCCTCGTCGCGCAGCTGTTGCGCGATCGTTCTCGTGCCGAGGCGCTTGCGCGCGTACAGGTCGAAGACGCGACGGACGACGGGCGCTTTCACCGGGTCGGGGACGAGCACGCGCTCCTCGTTCGAGAAGACGTAGCCGAACGGTGGACGGCCGCCGAACCAGCGCCCCTCCTTGGCACGACGTTCGATGCCGGCGCTGATGCGGTCGACGATGGTGGCGTGCTCGAACTCGGCGAACACGGCCAGCATCTGCAGCATCATCCGACCCGCCGCCGAGCCGGTGTCGAACGGCTCCGTCGCCGACTTGAGAACGACGCCGAGCGCGTCCAGCTCCTCGGTCAGCTGGGCGAGCTGGCGCACCTTCCTGCTCAGTCGGTCGACGCGGTAGACGAGCAGCATGTCGACCGCGCCCGACCGTGCGAGGTCGAGCGCTGCTTGCAGGCCGGGGCGGTCGAGCTTGGTGCCGATCGCCTGGTCCTGCTTGTGCGCGACGATCCGCCAGCCCTCCTGCGCTTTGCAGAACGCTTCGAGTCGTTCGCGCTGGGAGTGCAGCGAGGTCGGCTGGTTCTCCTCGTCGGTTGAGATGCGGGTGTAGATGCAGACGCGCGTCAGCGTCATAGCTCTCCCTTCTCGGTCCCGCGGTCAGCGCCCGCGCGCGGCGCCGCTTCGGCGTTGCCGTGGGATGGATTCAGTTCTTCGTCTCTTTGTGCATGTAGTCGGCGTCCAGCGCGAGGAGACGCCGCCGCTGCGGATGCGGCTTTGCGGCCGCCCTCCCCGTTCGTTTCGTGAACGAACGCAAGGAGTGAACGCATGGAACGAATGGGCGTTGTCGTCATCACCACGACCCCTCCTCGTCGGGTTCTGGGTCGTCCATGTAGCCAGCGATCTCGGGCGGACGCAAGCCCCCCCCGGCTGTGCCGCCTCGGCGGGCGCGGGCGGCGGCGATGTCGGCCCGCAGCTCCTCCTCGAGCTCGGCCCGTCTGCGCGCCAGGAAGCCGTCGTCAGGCCCCGAATGTCGCATTTCGGCCCGGTCGGTACCCGAGGTTGGACGTGCCGCCTGTGCGACATCAGCGCCGCATGGTTGCGCGGAGTCAGAAGCCTGCTCGGCGACCTCCGCGACCTGGCGAGCTTCCGTGGCGGCGGCTCGGCCGAGCGGTGAGAGTCGAGGCCAGAAGTCGGGGCGGTCGTGCCGCCAGCGGCGGCCGAGCGCATCCGCGGCATGGGCGGCATCGCCGCGCGTGCGAAGCGCGGTCAGCGCCCGGACCGGACCGCGGTCGGTGAGCGGCGTCCACACGTGGCCGAGCAGTCCTTGCCGCGCAGTGTCCTCCGCCGTCGCGGCGTATACGTCCCAGGCGGTGAAGAACGGGAACTTGGTGTCCTCGCGGAGGCCAGCGACCACCTCCTCCAGCGCAGCGAGCCGCGCGGCATTCGGGACGACGACGAGCAGGTTCAACGGCGGCCACTCGCTGTAGCCCCACACCTCGCACACCTGCATGTACGCGCGCAGCTTCCTGCGCAGCTGCTGCTTCGCCTCGGTCGCTCGATCCCACTCGAGATGGCACTCCACCTCGCCGGCAGGACAGGCGAACGCGAAGCCGGCGTCCGGCCGCGGCGTCGGCACATGCGGGTGGATGTCGAGGCGGCGCGCCGCCTGCGCCGCTCCCGCCCACCACGTCACACCCAGGGCCGGGTCGGAGAGGGTGGCGGCGATCAGGTCGGTGACGAAGCGATTCGTCTCCAGCCGATGCGCGAGCTGCGGATGCGACCCCCAGTCGTCGCGACGCTGCCACCCGAGCTTCTTGCGCTCCACCCCGAGCCGGGCGGCGACCAGGATCGCACCCGCCTCGTCCAGCAGCCAGTGCGCCTGCACCTTCCCTAGACCGAACGGCGCGGGCGGGTAGAAGCGATCGACCACGCGATGGCGATAGAGGAACAGCAGCCGATCCTGAGCCCGACGCCTCGACGAGAGAACAACAGCGCCAGCTGATCCGTCGTCAGCACCTGCTGCTCGAACAGCACCAGCGCGATCTCCCGGTCACGCTCGGTCAAATGCCGCGCCAGCTCGAACACCCGCTCCGCGCTCACCCGCACCGGCCGCGCCTCCGCAGAGAACGAAGAATCAGACATTGACCCTGTTATGTCGGCGCCCCTGGTCGGCCGCATCAGGCGCAACGGCGCGGCTTCCCGCGCCTGTCCGGGAACGGGACGACGGTGCCGGAAGCGCCGTCCATAACGCCGGCTGAAACGCCACCGGAAACGCTGGCCGCCTTCTGCGCCGCGTCCAGCAACAAATCGGCAAGCAGCGCCACCGCCTCGCGGCGCTGCTCTCCACTCAGCCGCGCAACGCGCGGCTCCAACAACTTGATCTCGGTTCGCTTACCCAGTCCATTCGGGGCCGGCTGAGGAGCCAAGCACAAGACGACGCGCACTCTCAGGGCTCGAACGCGCCTCCCACATAGAGAAGCCCTCTCGAGCCAAGAAAGGCACACATCTCCTCATATAAGGAATGCACTTTCGACCCCCGAAAACGCACAGGCCGACGCGCAGGATTTACAAAACCCGATCGCGAGGCAGGCGAGGAGACGGCGTGACGCCACGGGTTCGTCCGTCTGCGCGCAGATGATGAGTATGTGCTTCTCGCATCGATCCAGGCCACGCTGACCACGCTGTTCGCGGCGATCGCGGCGCTCGCCGCGCTGGGCGCGATCGTTCAGGCCGGCCGAAACCATCGCGCTGATGTCCGTGATCGCGCCCACGAACGGGAGGAGCAGCGCGAGCAGTTCAAGAGCGAGTCGGCCGCGCGCCGGTTGGAGTTCGAGCGGGAGAGCGCGGAGCGGCGGCGCGCCCTCGACGATGAGCGAAGGGCGCGGCTGCTTGAGCAGCTCGGGAGGATCAGCCAGCAGGTTGCTGTCGTGCGGGAGACCGCCCGGCAGGAGGCGAACGAGAACGACGGCTCGATCCATTCGCCGATTGGGATCGACGTCGCGCCGGGCGAGAAGGCGCGTTTCTTCTGGAACGCGCGAAGCCAGCTCTCAGCGAGCCTCGCCGCATATCGAGCTCTTGGTGGGATGGAGGCACTTGCCGAGTGCGAGAAGCTCGCGACGGGGAGCACGATGGATCACCTGATGAGCGTCGTCGGTGCCTCGACGGGGGCCTTCGCTGAGCTTGCACGCGCGACCGAGGCGCTCACGCCGTCAGCGGATGGCGAGTCCGAAGGGGAAGGCGTGTCGACATCGGCCCAGCGAACTTGACCCTCATGCGGTAGCGCACCAGACTCCCGCCTATGGCCTTCGTCTACGTGTACCGCAGCGGCGACACGAACAGCTTCAAGGTCGGCAAGGCCATTGACCTCGCTCGCCGCAAGAAGGCGCTGGTCACCGGGAACCCAGAACCCCTGGTCGAGTTCGACGTGATCGAGACGGAGCACGCCTCGCAGGTCGAGACCTATCTGCATCACCGCCTCCGCTCGAAGAAGTCGGCGCTGAGCGAGGGTAACGAGTGGTTCGACGTCGATCCCGACGAGCTACGCGAGGTAATCCGAGACGCTCGCAACTACGCCGAGGAAGTGCTGCCAATGCTGGCCGAGGCCGAACTTCTCGCGGACGCCGAATGCGAGGATCGCGTGCTCGAGCCGACCATCTCCGATCTGGACATCTACCGCGAACTCATTGGGGCGCGGGAGCGATACGAGACGCTCGAGTACGACGTGAAGCGACTTGAGGCACAGCTGAAGCTAGCTATCGGGAAGGCCTCGGGGATGCAGCGCGTCGCAAACTGGAAGGCCGTCACATCGCATCGCTTCGACACCGACCGCTTCTCACAAGCGCATCCGGAACTCTACGATTCGTTCGTGGAGGAGTCGCGCTCGCGCCGCTTCATCCTCTTGTAGACCGAGGCTAAGAGTCGTCTGCAACGGGCTGCCGTGGCAGGAAGGGGCCAGGCGGGCGATCTGGCGGGACCTGTGACACTGGGGCGCATGTCGCCGAGACACCCTGGGTGGAAGGCCTTGGCCGAAGCTGTAGCGCCGGGAGCACGGGTAACGCGCTTGCGCCGCCTTCCGGGGGGAGCCGGGGGCACCGATGCCTATGACGTAAGACTCGATCGAGCCCCGCGCAGAGTGGTGGCCAAGCTCTACCGCAACGGTGACGGAACGGCGCAGTCGGAGTGGCGTCGTCTCGAGTTTGCCCAGCGGGTAACCGCACCGGTGCCTGAGCCGATCGCGGCTGATCTGGAGTCGGTCTGGTTCGGGCGCCCCGCTGTTGTCATGTCCTGGTTGGCGGGGCGCCCAGACGTGACCCCCAAAGACGCCGACTCGTGGGTCGGCGGCCTCGCGCAGACGCTGGCCCAGTTGCATGAGACGGCGCTCGACGGGGCTGAAGGTGCGCTCCCTCGGGCACCTGACGACGAGACGTGGGAGCCTCCAGCCGGAGAACACGATGCGCTGACCGCAGCCGCGGTCGGCGCCGTCACGGAACGTCTGCCTTCACTGTCGGCCGAGAGAGTCTTCGTTCACGGGGACTTCCATCCCGGCAACGTTCTCTGGCAGCGCGGCCGGGTGACCGGTGTCGTCGACTGGAGCGCAGCACGACTCAACTCCCGATGGTCCGAGCTCGCCTAGTGCAGGGCTGACGTGTGTCTTCTCCTCGGGCCTGATGTCGCCGATCGCCTGGCCGACGCATACTCGGACATCGTCGGCGAGACCTCTGACGACCTTGCCGTGTACGACGTCATCTGGTTGTTCAACATCCGGGAGCACGCCAAGGTTGCCCTCGAGGCGTACCGAGGCCAAGGCCACGTACCCAACTATCAGTTGTCGCTCTCGCGCCTCGATGAGCAGCTGCGGCGTGTGCTGAATCGACTAGACCGGTGACCCTGGGCCTGTCGACGTCATTCACCGAACCTCCGCTGTGGCGAGCTGCGCCCGAATAGCGGCGCGGGTGCCCTCGATGTCGAAGCAGGCGTACTGATTGTCATGCATCAGCCGGCGAGCGATTGCGATCGCCTCCTGCTCGGTCAGGTCGCCCTCGGCGACCTCGGCCTCGAGCGCTCGTTGGAGGCCGCGGCGCGCCTGAACCGCGTAGGCGACAGCGGAGGTTGGCCAGTGCGTGTCGCCGCCGAACCCGAACAACTTGTTGCTCGGAACCGCGTGCAAGAAGCGGCGGACGAAATCTGTCGAGCTATAGGGGTCGATCGACCAGGCCCAGCAGAGATCGACCCAGACATTTGGGTAGTGCTTCGCAATCGAAACGAGCTCGTCGCTGTAGGGGTAGGCGGTGTGCATCAGAACGAACCGCGCATCCGGATAGCGGGCAAGCAACGGGCAGAGGTTTCCTGCCCTGACCCAATCGATCGGCATCTTCCCGGTGCCTCCGTGGTGGCCAGTGTGCAGCTTGAACGGCAGGTTGTGCTCGATCGCAAGCTCGACCCCACGCGCCCAGCACCAGTCGCCGAGCGCCAGCCGAGTCTCCTCCTCCACATCACCACCGGCCAACACGACTGCGAGCGCGCGGGCCGCCTCCTCGTCCGACCGCTCCTCCCAACGCAGAGTGCGCCGGTACGCGTGCTGCGCCTTGACGGCGATCGCGCAAGCCCCGTAGCGCCCGAAGAGCGAAGCCATCGCCTCGCGCAAGTCGTCGAGGCTGGAAACCTCGACACCTAACTCCTGCTGAAGCTCCTCCGCGTTCACGTCGCCGTTGGCGAAGTCCGCCCAGGAGATGTCGTAGAGGAAGAAATCCGGCCCCGACCCGTCCGGCTCGCACGCCCAGCGATTGTCATCGATCTGCACATGATCAAGACCGGCGACCTCGCTCAACAGCCGCAGCCGCTCGCCTGGCCGGCGCAGCTCCTCGAGCTTCGCCTGCGCAGCCTCGAGCCCCTCAGCCGTGATCGAGTCAAGGCCATAGATCTCGCGGGCCATCAGCCGGACCGCCTCACCGTAGCCCGTGTGCTTCGTTGCCTCCCAGGCACCACGAATGCCTGCGAAACGGAACTCGATATCGCCAGCCGCCGGATCGAACAGCCGCCGAATCGCCTCCTCCGTGGCACCCGCAACCTCGAGATCATCCTGCACGTAGGTGAGAAAGAGATCCTGGAGTATGTCGGGGCGGTCGCTACCCCAGGCCGGCCCGCCCCGCGCCTTCATCCGCTCGATCAGCCTTGCGTTGCCGCCCGCCCACTGATCTTCGGGCCACAGGTGCTCGTGCGTATCCACGAGACGAAGCGAACTGATCTCAAGACCGAGGTCGGTCTGCGTCTCCATTGACAACTCCTCCTAGGCACGTCGCTCAGCAGGCGACTACGGCCCGTACGTGCGTTACGAGGTCTGAGGCTACAGACTGAGGCTCGCCGAGAAACCGCCTGGAGACGTGGCTGGTTGAGAGTGTGCGCGGCCGGGGGGAGGTCTCAGCAAACCGCCAGGCGATCCGCGGTGACCACCGGCTGGTTTGCGCAATGTCTGGTTCCGCCCACTTTTTCGGAGGCGCGCAGAGCCACTGCCGCCGGGGAGCGTGGCGCTGCGCGCGCACAGGCGGCTTGGCACGTACCTGCGGATCCCTGTGCCGGACGCGTCGGAGGCAGCTGCGTTCTATGCGGCCGTCTTCGGCCGGAAGGTCGGCGGTGATCCCGCGGAGCCACGGTTCGCCGACGGCACCGGCCACGTGCTCGGCGTCTGGCAGCACGGAGGACGCAACTGACGCCCGACGC
>Ga0335077_10004785_pt1 | contig 16524 bp, 14 predicted proteins | sample Lox_Sample_31_FD_207151 | JGI IMG/M metagenome (GOLD analysis project Ga0335077, IMG submission 207151) | Soil microbial communities from Loxahatchee National Wildlife Refuge, Florida, United States - Lox_Sample_3.1 | ecosystem: Environmental > Terrestrial > Soil > Wetlands | place: USA...
GAAGGTCCGAGGCGTGCTCGCATGAACCCCTCGCAGCGTGTTCGAGGTGACATGATGGCCGAGCGGAGGACCCGCGAGCTGTTGCTGGGCGAGGACGCCGTTACCTCGGGCAGCGACCACTTGCACGTCAACCTGGGGCCCGCGCATCCCGCCATGCACGGGATCATCCGTATCTTTGCCGAGCTCGACGGCGAGACCGTCGTCAAGTCCGACGTGGAGATCGGTTACCTGCATCGCGCCTTCGAGAAGGACTGTGAGGCAGGACCGTACAACAACGCGATCCCCTACACGGACCGCCTGAACTACGTCTCGCCCCTCATCAACAATTTCGGCTACGCCTCGGCAGTCGAGAAGCTCCTCGGCATCGAGATCACGGAACGGTGCAAGTACATCCGCGTGATCATGAGCGAGATCTCGCGGATCTGCGACCACCTGACCTGTGTCGGCGCCAGCGCCATGGAGCTGGGAGCGTTCACCGTCTTCCTCTACATGATCAAGGCGCGGGAGTTCCTGTGGGAACTGGTGGAGGACGTGACGGGCGCCAGGCTCACGATCTCCTACGGTCGGGTCGGCGGGGTGAAGGCGGACTTGCCGGAGGGATTCGACGCCAAGGTGAAGACGGCGTTCGCCGAGGTGCGCGACGTCCTGAAGGAAGTGCACATGCTCCTGACCGGCAATCGCATCTTCATGGACCGCATGGTCGGGGTCGGCGCCCTCTCGAGAGATGAGACCATTGCCTGGGGCATCACCGGACCGCTCCTGCGGGCGGCGGGCGTTCCCTACGATGTCCGCCGCGCTCAGCCGTACTGGGCCTACGACAGGGTCGAGTTCGAGATCCCCCTCGGCAAGAACGGCGACAACTTCGACCGGTACCTCGTGCGCATGGCGGAGATGGAGCAGTCCATGCGTATCGCCGAGCAAGCGCTCGCCACGATTCCGGGTGGCGCGATCAATGTAGATTTCCAGGGCAAGCCCATCGATCCGGCCTCCTACGTGGACCGGGGCAAGCAGGGCAAGACCGAGGGGCTGCTGCTGGTGCCCATCACGCTGTCGCCCAATCTGGAGGGGCAGGGTCGCGAGGCCCAGGAGCGGGTGAACGTGCACGACAAGCGGGTGGTGTTGCCGCCCAAGGAGAACGCCTACGGCTCGATCGAAGGCCTCATGAATCACTTCATGCTGGTCATGGACGGCTACGGCATCCGTCCGCCGGCGGGCGATGCGTACGTTCCCGTCGAAGGCGCGAACGGGGAGCTCGGGTTCTACGTCGTGTCGGACGGCACGGACCGTCCCTACCGCGTGCGCTGCCGCCCTCCCTGCCTGCCTCCCGTGGCCGCCATTCCTCGCATGATCGAGGGCGGCATGATCGCCGACGTGATCCCGACCTTCGGGTCGGTGAACATGATCGGCGGCGAGCTGGATCGCTAGCGCGATGGCCGACGATCCCACGCGGCCGCCGTTCGATCCGGAACGGATCGCCGAGGTGCGCCGGCTGCAATCGCTCTACCCCGACAAGCGCGGGGCGTTGTTGCCCGTTCTTCATCTGGCCCAGGACACCTTCGGCTACATCTCGCTCGAGGTGGAGGAGTACGTCGCCGGGCTGTTCGACCTCACGCCGGCGCACGTCCACGAGGTGGTGACCTTCTACACCTTGTTCTTCCGCGAGCCGCGAGGCACCCACGTCGTCTCCGTGTGCCACAACCTCTCCTGCCACTTGATGGGCGCCAAGGCGATCATCGACCACCTGACGCAGCGGCTCGGGATCGAGGTCGGGGAGACGACGGCGGATCGGCGTGTGACACTTCTCGCCGTCGAGTGCCTCTGCGCGTGCGAGCAGGCGCCCATGATGCAGGTGGACGATCACTACGAAGGCAATCTCACGCGCGAAAAGGTCGACCGGATCCTCGCGGAGCTTCGATGACAAGCGAGAAGATCTTCACGCGGAACTTCCATCTGAAGGACCCGCACACGCTCGGTGTGTACCGGCAGACCGGGGGCTACACGGCCGTCACCAAGGCCTTCGCCATGGAGCCCTCCGCGATCACCGAGGAGGTCAAGAAATCCAACCTGCGCGGGCTGGGCGGCGCCGGTTTCCCGACGGGGACCAAGTGGTCCTTCATCCCCAAGGGATCGGCCGCCCCCAAGTACCTCGTGATCAACGCCGACGAGGGGGAGCCCGGCACGTTCAAGGATCGCTACCTGCTCGAGCGAGATCCGCATGCGGTCATCGAGGGGATGCTCATCGCGGCGCGCGCCATCGACTCCCACCGGGGGTTCATCTACATCCGGGGCGAATACGTGCAGCCGTGGCGGGTCTTCAGCGCCGCGGTGCGCGAGGCGTACGGCGCCGGTCTGCTGGGCAAGAACGTGCTGGGTTCGGGCTTCGACTTCGACATCGTGGTCCACCGGGGAGCGGGCGCGTACATCTGCGGCGAGGAGACGGGCCTCCTGTCCTCCCTCGAGGGCAAGAAGGGGTGGCCCAAGATCAAGCCGCCCTTCCCGGCCATCAAGGGCGCGTTCGGGCAGCCCACCATCGTCAACAACGTGGAAACCATGGCCGCGATACCCCACATCATCAATCGCGGCGCGGCGTGGTTCGCCGGTCTCGGGACCAAGAGCCAGGGCGGCACTCGCCTCTTCTCGGTCTCGGGCCACGTGGTGAAACCTGGTGTGGTCGAGGCGCCCGTCTCGATCACGCTCCGCTCGCTGATCTACGACGAGTGTGGCGGCATCCCGAACGGTCGGCGGCTCAAGGCGGTCGTGCCGGGTGGATCGTCCGCCGCGGTCCTCACCGCCGACCAGATCGACGTGAGCATGGACGTGGAGAGCCTGGCGAAGGCGGGAACGATGGCGGGCTCCGCGGGCGTGATCGTCATGGACGACACCGTGTCGATCCCCGACGCGCTGATGGTCGTGGCGCGCTTCTACGCCCACGAGTCCTGCGGCCAGTGCACGCCGTGTCGCGAATCGACCGGCTGGATCTACAAGATGTCGCACCGGATCGTCTCGGGCAAGGGGCGCAAGGAAGACCTCGACACGATCCTGGATGTCGCCAAACGGGGGGCCGGCACCACGATCTGCGCGTTCTACGACGGCGCCGTCGGTCCGTACATCAGCTACATCGAGAAGTTCCGCGACGAGTTCGAAGCGCTCATCCCGAGGGATGGCCATGCCTAGGCTCACCATCGACGGCAAGGAGGTCGAGGTGCCGCCGGGCACGAATCTCATCGAGGCAGCCCGGCTGGTCGGGGTCGAGATCCCTCATTACTGCTACCACCCTGGGCTCAGCATCGCCGGGCAATGTCGGCTCTGCATGGTGGACATCGACAAGGTGCCGCGGCCCCAGATCAGCTGCAACATGGCCGCCGCCGACGGCATGGTCGTCCACACCCAGACCGAGCGGGTGCTGGAGACGCGCAAATCCATCATGGAGTTCCACCTGGTCAATCATCCGCTCGACTGCCCGGTCTGCGATCAGGCGGGGGAGTGCTGGCTGCAGATCTACTACATGAAGCACGGCCTGTACGACCCGCGCATGACCGACGAGAAGGTGCACAAGCCCAAGGCGGTACCGCTCGGACCGCACGTCATCCTCGACGCCGAGCGCTGCATTCTCTGCTCGCGCTGCGTGCGGTTCTGCGATGAGGTGACGAGCACTGGGGAACTCGGCATCTTCCATCGGGGCGACCACTCGGAGATTGGACTGTTCCCCGGGGCGACGCTCGAGAACAAGTACTCGGGCAACGTGATCGACATCTGCCCCGTGGGCGCCCTCACCGATCGCGACTTCCGGTTCCAGGTCCGCGTCTGGTACCTCGACACCACCCGGTCGGTCTGTCCCGGCTGCGCCCGCGGGTGCAACATCGAGATCCACACCAACCGTCATCGCACGCATCACAATCGCGGCCGCCGCGTGGCGCGGATCAAGCCTCGCTTCAACGCGGACGTGAACCGGTGGTGGATCTGCGACGACGGCCGGTACGGCTTCAGCGCGATCGACGACGACAGCCGTCTGACGACTCCTCTGGCTCGCGAGGGCGACCGTCTCGCGGAGACGACCTGGGACGCGGTCCTCGCCGCCCTCGCGCAGACGCTGCAGCGTTACCGGCCCGAGGAGATCGGCATCCTGCCCTCGCCCCAGATGTCGAACGAGGAGCTGTTTGTCCTGGGGCAACTGGCAGCGCATTTGGGGACCGTCAACGTCGACTTCCGTGTTCCGCCGGCGACGCCTGGCAACGACGATGGATTGCTCATCCGTGGCGACAAGAACCCGAACTCGCAGGGGGCTGCGCTCGGTGGGCTCGTGCCCGGCGCCGGCGGGCTCGATGGGGCGGGCATCATCGCCGGAGCGGCGGCGGGGCGGGTCAAGCTCCTCTGGGTCTTTCACCACGACCTCTACCAGTCCGCGTGGGCCGAGACCGACGTGCACAAGGCGCTGACCGCCGCCACCCTGATCTTCCAGGGCACCAACACCAATCGAACGAGCGCGGGCGCCACCCTCGTGCTTCCCAGCGCCGCCTATGCCGAGTGCGACGGCACCTTCACGAACTTCGAGGGGCGCGTGCAGCGATTCCGCCAGGCCCTCGACCCGCTGGGCGAGGCGCTGCCGGGGTGGGAGATCCTGACGCGGCTCGGTCGCGCTCTCGGGTTGCCGGATCAGCTCTATCAAGCCGAGCGGGCCGAACAGGTCTTCACGCGACTGGCGGCGTCGCGGCCGTCGTTCGGCGGCATGACCTACCGCGGGCTCGGCGATGCCGGCCGCATGGTCGGCGCATGAGCGGCCTAGCGGGCGACCTGCTGGCCAGGTTCGGCCCCGTGGCCTTCTTGATGTTCGTGGTGCTCAACCTGGGCGGGCTCCTCGGTTGGGTCGAGAGGAAGCAATCCGCCGTCATGCAGGACCGCATCGGCGCCAACCGCGCGTCGATCTTCGGCATCAAGATCCTCGGGCTCCTCCATCCTCTGGCTGATGCGATCAAGATGCTCACCAAGGAAGACTTCATGCCGGCGCGCGCGGACCGGTTCCTGTTCCAGCTCGCTCCCTTCGTCTCGGTGTTCTTCGCGCTCGGGGCGTTCGCGTCGATCCCGTTCGGCGACACGCTCCGGATCGGCGGTCGTGAGATCGAGCTGCAGGCCGTCACACTCCACGTCGGCATCCTTTACGTGCTGGCCATGCTGTCGATGGGTGTCTACGGGCTCATGATGGCGGGCTGGGCTTCGGCCAACAACTACGCGCTCTTGGGGGGGCAACGGGCGGCGGCCCTGATGATCTCAGCGGAGGTGGCGATCGGCGCCTCGATCATGGGCGTCGTGATGGTGTACGGCTCTCTCAACATGCAGGACATCGCGCGGGCGCAGGGCCAGCCGCTGCTGCCGCAGATCTTCGGCGCCTGGATCCCCGCCTGGGGCATCCTGACGCAGCCGCTGGCGTTCGTGCTGTTCATGACCGCCGGCATCGCCTCCACCAAGCGCATCCCGTTCGACACTCCCGAAGGCGAATCGGAGATCATCGGCTACTTCGTGGAGTACAGCGGCATGAAGTTCGGCGTGTTCCTGATGTCCGACTTGCTCGAGAGCATCGTGATCGCCGGCATGACGACCGCGTTGTTCCTGGGCGGCTGGCAGGTGCCCTACCTCGCGCGTTCCGGCTTCGTCTTTCCCTGGGGCGCCACCGTCGCCTTGCCGCACCTCGTCGTGACACTCATGCAGGTCGGCGCCTTCCTCTTCAAGGTCGTGGTCATGATCTGGCTCCTGATGCTGATCCGGTGGACGCTGCCGCGCTTCCGCTACGATCAGGCCATGCGCCTGGGATGGATGGGCCTCTTCCCGCTGTCGATCCTCAACATCGTGGTCACGGGGCTCGTGCTCCTGGCCGTGGGGTCCTGAGATCATGGCGTCCCCGGGTGCGCCGGCCAATATGCCCATGGATCCCCGGCATTCGAGCCGGCTGTCGCTCCACCAGCGCTTCTATGTGCTGGAGGTGCTGATCGGGCTCGGGCTCACCGCCCAGCACTTCTTTGTCAACCTGTGGCGGCACACGCTGCACACGGTCTTTGGGGTGAAGAGCGCGCGGGGCGCGGTGACCATTCAGTATCCGGACGAGCGCCGGCCCTATGCGCTACGCCTGCGTAGCTTGCACCGCTTGGTGCGCCGCGAGGACGGCTCCCCCCGATGCGTGGCCTGCATGATGTGCGAGACCGTCTGCCCCGCGCACTGCATCTACATCGTCGCGACCGAGCACCCGAATCCGGAAATCGAAAAAGTGCCCGAACGCTTCGACATCGACCTGGGCAAGTGCGTGTTCTGCGGGTACTGCGTCGAGGCCTGCCCCGAGGATGCCATCCGGATGGACACCGGGATCCTCGAGTTCTCCTCCTTCAGCCGTAAGGGGATGATCTACACGAAGGAGGCGTTGCTGGCGCTAGAGCCGTCCCACCCCGGCGGGGCGCCAACCTCGCCCGTTCCCATTCCAGCTGACCGGACGCTCGTATGAGCGTGGTCGCGTTCGCGATCCTGGCGGCGCTGGTGCTGGTCTCGGGGGCGGGGGTGCTCGTCAAGCGCAACCCGATCCACGCGGCGCTCTTCCTCGTGGTCAACCTCGCGAGCGTGGCCGGTCTCTTCCTGACGCTGCGCGCCGAGTTCCTGGCCATGGCCCAGGTCATCGTCTACGCGGGGGCCATCGCCGTGCTCTTCGTGTTCGCGATCATGGTCCTGATCCCGGGGAAGGAAGAGACGGGCCCGGATCCGCTCCGCGGCCAGCGCGTGATGGCGGTGCCCCTCGTGATGATCTTCCTGCTCCTGGTGGCGCTCGTGCTCCGTTCCTCGGTACTGCGCCAACCCGGGCCGGACGTCCCCGTGCCGGGCGGCGTGGAAGAGGTGGGACGGCTCCTGTTCACGGACTATCTGTTCCCGTTCGAGGTGACCTCGGTCCTGCTGCTCGTGGCGATCGTCGGGGTGCTCGCGCTCGCCAGGCGGAAGGTGGGGACTGAATGAGAAAGTCCCCGGGGGTTGGCGGAGCGGCAGCGCATGTCGCTGCTCGTCTGGACATTCGGAGGAGGGGTGACGACCTCCTCCAGGGGACGTAAGGATGGTCCCGGCATCTTGGTACGTGGCGTTATCCGCCGCCCTCTTCTCGATGGGGGTGTTGGGCGTGCTGATCCGCCGAGACCCGCTGGTCATCTTCATGTCCATCGAGCTGATGCTGAACGCCGCGAATCTGGCGCTGGTCGCCTTCGGGCAGCGCCACGGCACCGCGGAAGGCCAGGCGCTCGTGTTCTTTGTCATGTGCGTGGCCGCCGCCGAGGTCGCGGTGGGGCTAGCGATCATCGTGGCGATCTTCCGCGTTCGCCGCCGCCTGTCGGTCGACGAGCTGAATCTGATGCGGTGGTAGCCGGAGAGCGGTGCTCGATGGCGCCTTGTGAGCGTAGTCCCTGGTGAGGAGGTAAGGATCCCATGGCCCAGACGAAGGCGGCAGCGCCGCAGACCCGGCTCGATGCCGAGCTGGCGCGGCGTCTGCTCACCCAGATGTCGTTGATTCGTCGTTTCGAGGAGAAAGCCGCCGAGATGTATGCCCTCGGCAAGATCGGCGGTTTCTTGCATCTGTATATCGGACAGGAGGCGGTGGCGGTCGGCGCGATGTCCGTGCTGCGCCCCGACGACTACGCGATCTCGTCCTACCGCGAGCACGGCCACTGCCTGGCCAAGGGGAGCGATCCGCGCCGCGTGATGGCCGAGCTGTTCGGGCGCCGGGACGGGCTCTCCAAGGGCAAGGGCGGCTCCATGCACCTCTTCGACAAGGAGGTCAACTTCCTCGGCGGACACGCGATCGTGGGCGCGCACCTGCCGCTGGCCGCCGGGGCGGCCTTCGCGATCAAGTACGAGGGAGGGGACCAGGTGGTGCTGTGCTTCTTCGGCGACGGCGCCGTCCCCCAAGGTGAGTTCCACGAGTCCTTGAACCTGGCCGCGCTGTGGAAATTGCCGGTGATCTTCATCTGCGAGAACAACCGCTACGCGATGGGGACGGCGATCCACCGGGCGCTCAGCCAGACGGAGATCTGGCGATTCTCGTCGACCTACGGCATCCGGAGCGAGGCGGTCGACGGCATGGACGTGCTGGCGGTCCGCGACTGCGTCGGGCGCGCGGTGGAGCAGACGCGCCGGGACCGGGCGCCGGCATTCATCGAGGTGCGTACGTACCGCTTCCGCGGCCACTCCATGCGAGATCCTGCCGGGGCTGTGTATCGCACGCGAGAGGAGGTGGATCGCGAGAAGCAGCGGGATCCGATCACGCTCTTCAGTGACCGGTGCCTCCGGGAGAACGCGCTCGGCGAGGCCGACCTCAGGATCATCGAGAAGACCGTCAACGAGGTGGTGGAGGAGGCGGTCGCGTTCGCCGAGGCCTCTCCCGAGCCGCCGGGCGAGTGGCTCCTGACGGACGTCTACAAGGACTAGCCCGATGGCGGTCATGACCTACCGGGAAGCGCTCAACCTGGCGCTCCGCGAGGAGATGCGACGCGATCCACGGGTGTTCGTCATGGGCGAGGAAGTAGGTCTCTATGACGGCGCGTACAAGGTGACGCAGGGGCTGCTGCGCGAGTTCGGCGAGCGGCGGGTCGTCGATACGCCGATCTGCGAGTCAGGGTTCACCGGGGTCGGGATCGGGGCCGCCATGCTGGGGCTCCGGCCGGTCATCGAGATGATGACCTTCAACTTTTCCATCCTGGCCCTCGACCAGATCGTCAACTCGGCGGCCAAGATGCTCTACATGTCGGGCGGGCAATACAACATCCCGATCGTCGTCCGCGGTCCCGGCGGCCCCGCCGCTCAGCTGGCTGCCCAGCATTCCCAGAGCATGGAGTCGTACTTCTATCACGTGCCGGGACTCAAAGTGGTGCGACCATCGACACCGGCCGATGCCAAGGGACTCCTCAAGTCGGCCATCCGCGACGACAATCCCGTGATCTTCATCGAAGCGGAAACGCTCTACGCGGTGAAGGGCGAGGTGCCCGAGGATCCCGACTTCACGATCCCGCTGGGCCGCGCCGCCGTGCGGCGCGAGGGCACGGACGTCACCGTCATCGCCTACATGGGCATGATGTACCGCGCACTCGAGGTGGCCGAGGAGCTCAGCAAGGACGGCATCTCGGTCGAGATCGTGGACCCCCGGACGCTCCGTCCGATGGATACCGAGACGATCATCGGCTCGGTGAGGAAGACCCATCGCGCCGTCGTCCTGGAGGCTGGCGCCGGGTTCGCGGGCATGGGGTCCGAGATCGCGGCTTTCATCACCGAGAGTGCGTTCGACGATCTCGACGCCCCCGTGGAGCGGGTGACGGGTGAGAACGCGCCGATGCCCTACGCAAAGAACCTCGAGGTGTTGAAGACTCCGTCGAGGGCCAAGATCGCGGCGGCCATCCGGAAGGTCTGCTACGCATGATCACCAAGGTGATGATGCCCAAGCTGTCCGACGCGATGGAGACCGGGAAGGTCATCCAGTGGCTCAAGAAGGAAGGCGAGCCCGTCAAGGGCGGTGATGTCATCGCCGAGATCGAGACCGACAAGGCCAACGTCGAGCTCGAGGCCTTCGGCTCAGGGGTCCTCCGCAAGATCCTCGTCCAGCCCGGTGGGCAGGTCCCCGTGGGTGAGCTGATCGGGATCATCGCCGATCCGTCGGACGACGTCTCGGGCCTGGCCACCGCACCGGTCGCCGCGAACCTTGGCGTGTCATCCGCGCCCGCACCCTCCGCGCCTCTCGTTGCCGTCCCGGATCATGAGACCTATCGCTCGGTCCCGGCGACGCGCACCGTGGTCCCGGCGACACGGGCGGTGGCGGTCGCAGCCGCACCCGTACCGGTCGCAGGACGCGTGAAGGCCTCGCCGCTGGCCCGGAAGGTGGCCGGCCAGGCGGGCGTCGACCTGCGACTGATCCAGGGCAGTGGACCCGGCGGCCGCATCGTCCGCCGGGACGTGGAGGCCGCAGCGACGGCTCCACGGATGGCGCCGCCGCCTGTGCCGCCCGCCCGTCCGGCCGCATCGGTGCCGGCGCGTGCGGCCTTCGTGGTTCCTCCGCGCCCCGAGGCCGAGTACGACGACGTCGCGCTCTCACCGATCCGCACGGCCATCGCCAAGCGCATGCCACTTGCCAAGGCGCCGATCCCGCATTTCTACGTCACGGCCGACGTGGCGATGGATCGCGCCTGGGCCCTGCGCGCGGAGCTGAACGCCCTGGAAGGGCAACCGAAGGTGTCCGTGAACGACCTGATCATCAAGGCCTGCGCGCTCGCGCTGCTGAAGAACCCGGGCGTCAACGCCTCGTTCCAGGGCCAGGGGATCCGCGTACACCATCGGGCGCACATCGGCGTCGCCGTCGCCTTGGACGAAGGGCTCATCACGCCGGTCCTCCGCGATTGCGACGTCAAGCCGCTCGGCCAGATCGCGGTGGAGTCGCGTGACCTCGCCGAGCGAGCGCGCGGCGGCAAGCTGCGCGTTCCCGAGATGACCGGCGCCACCTTCTCCATTTCCAACCTGGGGATGTTCGACGTGGACGAGTTCTCGGCGATCATCAACCCGCCCGAGGGCGCCATCCTGGCGGTGGGGTCCGTGGTCGAGAAGCCCGTGGTGGAGAACGGTGAGGTCCGGATCGGCCGCCGGGTCAAACTCACCCTCTCATGCGACCACCGCGTCATGGACGGCGCCATGGGCGCGCGCTTCCTCCAGGACGTCAAGCGTCTCCTGCAAGAGCCCCTGCGGCTTCTGGCCTGAGCTATCGTGGCCGGAAACAAATTCGACGTCGTCGTCGTTGGCACCGGTCCCGGCGGATACGTGGCCGCCATTCGATGCGCCCAGCTGGGCCTCACCGTTGCGGCCGTGGAGGACGATCGGCCGGGCGGCGTCTGCCTGAACTGGGGCTGTATCCCCACCAAGGCTCTGCTGCGCAATGCCGAGGTCGTCGGGCTCCTCGAGCGCGCGGCGGAGTTCGGCATCACCGTCACGGGGTGGCAGGCGGACTACGCGCAGGCCATCCAGCGCTCGCGCCGCGTCGCCGACCGGATGGCGAAGGGCGTCGAGTTCCTCTTCCGCAAGAACAAGATCACGCTGTTTCATGGAACCGGATCGCTCGCGGGGCGAGGCACGGTTGCCGTGACGGGCAAGGACGGCGATCAGACGCTCGAGGCGGGCGCCATCATTCTCGGGACGGGCTCCGAGCCCAAGTCGCTGCCTGGCGTCGTTATCGACGAGACGCGGATCATCTCGTCTAACGGCGCCGTGAGGAACGAGGTGAAGCCGGCCTCCTTGATCATCATCGGCGCCGGTGCGGTGGGCATGGAGTTCGCCGACGTATACCGAGCCTACGGGGTCGAGGTCACCGTGCTCGAGGCCTTGCCGCGCGTGCTTCCCGTCGAGGACGAGGAGGTCTCCGCCCAGATCGCGCGGATCTTCACCCGGCGCGGCATCGCAGTGAAGACCGGCGTCAAGGTGCGAGCGGTGGTGTCGGACAAGGAGGGCGTCTCCGTCGAGGTCGAGGCCGAAGGAAAGGTCGAGCGGCTGAGGGCCGACCAGGCGCTCATGGCGGTGGGCCGCGCCGCGCGGACCAAGGGGCTGGGGCTCGAGGCCCTACGCGTCGACATGGAGCGGGGATTCGTCAAGGTGTCGCCGACCATGGAGACTTCGGTCCGTGGCATCTATGCCATTGGCGACATGGCCGGGAATCAGCTCCTCGCTCACAAGGCCATGGCCGAGGGCGTGGTCGCCGCGGAGGCCATCGCGGGACGTTCGCCGCGTCCGGTCGACTACGGAAACGTCCCGTCGTGCACCTACTGTCGGCCCCAGGTGGCCTCCATCGGCCTCACGGAAGCCAGAGCTCGCGCCAGCGGCCAGGAGGTCGCGGTCGGACGCTTTCCCTTCGCGGCCAACGGCAAGGCCGTGGCGCTAGGGGAGACCGACGGATTCCTCAAGGTGGTGGCCGACAACAAGAGCGGCGAGATTCTGGGAGTCCACATCGTGGGTCCGGAGGCGACCGAGCTGATCCACGAGTTCGTTCTGGGTAGGACGCTCGAGGCGACCCTCGAGGAGTTGATCCACACCATTCACGCCCACCCGACGCTCTCCGAGGCCGCGCTCGAGGCGACCCTGGCGGCACTGGGACAAGCCATCCACATGTAGCTCGCCCCTCGCCCGTCGGGCTCGCGCGTTTGAAAGGGGGCGAGACCCCCCGGGGCGCTAGAGCTTGCGCAGCAGGAGGTGGGGACCTGCCTGGGCGGCGACCGTGTACCGGAATTCGCGCTGATCGGCGACGATCGTCACCGCATCCCCCACGCGCGTGAATGTGACGCCGGGGAGGTTCCGCCACGGATAGGTGCGTTCGTTCAGGACCACATAGTCGACCCGATCGAGCTCCACCGGGAAGACCGTCACCAGCGAGCGCAAGCTCAGGTGAGCGACGTAGCGATCCTGCGCGGCGACCGATGCCGCAGGCGGAATCCTGGCCAGCACGGCATACGCCGCGCGCTGCTCGGCGTCCGGCCACCAGCGCGCGACGGCGAGATCATTCATCGCCGGTGATGCGAGGGCCAGGCTCAGCGCGAAGGCGATCGCCAGGAAGGCCGCAGCAATCCGACCTCGACCTCGTGCCATCAGGCGCCCGTAGCCGCCCACGGCGGCCAGTACCAGGAAGGGCAAGACAAAAGCCTGGTACTGGGTGCGGTGGTTGTAGAGGACGGGGTCGCTACTGAGCAGGTTCTCCGCGAGGGCCGGCAGCGCTCCCACGAGATCCCATGCGCCGTAGAGCGGCAGGAAGCCGAGGGGCACCAGCATCAAGACCAGATAGAGCAATCGGCCGCCCGTCAGGAGCACGTTCAGCGTTCGCAGCGGCTTCAGGAGCACGGTCCCGGCGATCTCTCCGAGCGAATGCCCCAGCGCGGAGTATCGCCACAGATGCGTATACGGCTCGCCGCGGAAGTGGGGAATGACGACGCGCAGGTCGATGGCCAGCACCGCGAGCGCTCCCCCGGCGATCGCCGCTCCCGCGAGCCATCGTCGACGTCCCAGGGCGAGCCAGATGCCGAGCCCCATCACCGGCAGGGCGGCGTCTTCCCGGCACATGAGCGTGAGCACGACGCAGGCCACGAACAGCGCCGGACGGCGGCCTTCGGCGAAACAGAGGGCCGCGAGCAACAGCGGGATGGCCAGGGCCGCCGCGTGGAAGTCGCGGATGTTGATGCCGTGGAGCGACGGATTCAGCAGGTAGAGGATGGCGAACGCGACGGCCGCCGGCTCCTCAGCGAGACGCCGGGACGCGATCCCGAACACCGCCACCGCTCCGGCCGCCAGCGCCAGCGACTGCCCCACCAGCAACACCACTGGCCCCGGCGCCACCCAGAAGGCCGGGACGAACAGGTACATGATCGGGGAGAAGTGATCGCCCCAGGCGTGCATGTCCGGGAGGCTCACCCGCGGGCCATGGCTGCGCGCGAGATTCCACGTGAGCTGGACGTAGTAGCCGAGGTCCAGCGCATGCGTGCGGAAGGCGAGGTGACGCGTGACCGTCACGAACGAGAAGATCAGCGCGTACGCTGCGACACCCACGACGAGTGTCCGCCGCGGATCGAGCTTCGGCACCGCGACGGGCGCGATGAGCAGGCGGGCGGTGACGATCCCGACCAAGAAGAGGGCAACGTGCTCGGGACGCATCCAGAAGGACGCGGACCATCCCGACCAGAACAGGAGGGCGCCGCCCAGCCAGGCCGCCGCGGCGACCGCGGCGAGGTCGAGCAGGCGCGGAAGGGTCACCAACGGTCGGTCCGGCCCGTCAGGGCTCGCCGACCGCGACCGACGAGGCCTCGCTCACGCGATCCACTCGAGCGGATCCTCGTCGCGACCGGGCACCCGGCCCTCGATGAAGATGCGGTGCCAGATCGCCAGCTGCATGAGCCCCCAGATCGCCCGGCTCGCGTTCCCGCCCATCTGCTGCTCGCGCACGAGCGCATCCACGCCGTCCGGAAGAAACCAGCGCTTGATCATCGGATGGCGCGACAGGCCGACGCCCAATCGGTCGAGGAACTCGCCGCGGAACCACTGGCGGACCGGCACGTAGAAGCCTCGCTTCCTGCGCCACAGGTGATCGGGGGGAAGGCGGCGCTCGGCCCATCGCTTCAGGAAGACCTTCCCCTGGCGGGGGCTGATCTTGAGCGCGTCCGGCAGGCTCAACCCGAACTCGACGACGCGATGATCGAGGAACGGGACTCGGCCCTCGAGGCCGAACCCCATGAGCACGCGGTCGAGCTTCACCAGCAGGTCATCGGGCAGCCACGTGACGATGTCGGCGTACTGACAGCGTGTGACGTGGCTCCACCCGCTAGGCGTTGCTTGCCAGGCCGCGATGAAGGGGGCGCGCCGCGCGGCGGCGGCGGCGCGGAGCTCGGGTCCGAACGCCTGTCGCGCCCACCGGTCGCGCCACTGGCCACGTGTGCGGAAGCCCCCCGAGCCGGGCGTCACCAGATTCTTGAGCAGCCGCTGGAACGGCGTGCGGCGATACCGCCCGTAACCGGCGAACGCTTCGTCGCCCCCCTCGCCGGTCAGGACGACCTTGAGCTCGCGGGCGGCCTGCTCCGCCAGGAAGGAGGTGGGCAGGGCGGCATAGTCCTGCAGCAGATCGTCGGTGGCCCAGACGGTGTGCGGCAGGCGCCGGAACACATCGTCGCGATCGAGCGCGATCTCGGTGTGGTGAGCATCGAAGCGCCGCGCGATCGCTGCCGCCTCGGGCAGCTCGTCGCCGAGCGCCGTGTCGTGGTAGCCGATCGAGAAGGTGCGCACCGGTCGTCCGGTCAGCTCGCTGACCATGGCCAGCACGACCGCGGAGTCCACCCCGCCCGACAGAAACACGCCATACGGTACGTCCGAGCGCAGGTGCTCGAGCATGACCTCACGGAAGAGTGGCTCGAACTCCTCGGTCGCCTGATCGAAGTCGAGGTCGCGCGGCCGCACGGCGAGGGGTGACCAGTATCGGTGTTCGCACACGCGGAGATCGGCATCGACCCGGAGCGCCGTGCCCGGCGGGAGGCGCCGGATTCCCCGGATCAGGCTGGTGTCGCCAGTGTTGAAGCGGTTCTGCAGGAATTGCAGGAGCGCTCCGGGGTCGAGCTCGCGCTCGCCGGGCCATGCGGCCAGCAGCGCCTTCAGCTCGGAGGCAAACAGCAGCTGGTCCGGCAGGCACGCGTAGTAGAGGGGCTTGATGCCGAGGCGATCACGCGCGAGCAGCAGCTCCCGGCGCTGGCTGTCGTAGAGTGCGAGAGCGAACATCCCGTGGAGCGATGCGAGCGACTCGACCCCGTCGAGCGCGTAGGCGTGGAGGATCGTCTCGCTGTCCGAGGCCGTCCGGAAGCGTCGGTCACGCGCCTCGAGCTCCTGACGGAGCTCGACGAAATTGTAGATCTCGCCGTTGACGGCGAGGGTGAGCGGGCCGTCGACCATCGGCTGGTGGCCCCGCTCGAGGTCGATGATGGACAGTCGCGTCTGCAGCAGGCCGGCCGAGCCGGTCAGATGCACGCCCAGATCGTCGGGGCCTCGATGCGCCAGAGCGGCGCCCATGCGGCGCAATACCCCCTCGTCGGGGGTGCCGTGTCTTGCGAGGATGCCTGCCACGCCGCACATGGGGAGATCGTCGTCTTCGGGGACGGGTCGAGTCTACCACGCGGTGCCGCACCGGCAGGTGGCGGCGGAGCTAGGAGATCGCACGATCCGGCCGCGATCATTCAGCGTCCGCGGTTCCTCGTCGTCGAGGGCGAGCCATCTGAGGGCCATTCGCCGTCGGAGCGCCTCGGCCATCAAGCGGATGGTCAGACCAACGAGCGGACCCATCGTCATCCCTGAAGCCGAGATGCAGGTTAGTGGAGACGAGATGACCGGGCGTTTGCCCACGACCGCCGTCGGTGGCATGGACCGAGCTGGCGTCGTTTTGCGGCGCATCGACTCCTTCCACACGCAGCCCTGAACGATCTCGGACCGAGACGCGATCCGACTCACGCGCTCGAGTTGATAAGCCCAGTCGGCTTTGTTACGGTGACTGGGTGATCGGGGTTTCGAGCCTCACCGCCTTGTCGTGTGGCGGGGAGCCGACGGCGGTCGCGAGTCGTGAAGGGATCGCCCGGCTCCCGGTTCTCGACGGACATGGGCGCAGGTCACCCGCAGCGCTCCGACCCGCATTGGCGCTCCGACCATGTCTGTTCTCGCGGGCCGGCACGGTCCCGCTGGCCGTGCCGCGTCGCCGGCGCCACGGGGCGCTCGCGTGACGATCCGCTACGGTCTCCTCCTGCGGCGCCTTCTGCTCTACCTGAAGCCGCACCGGCTCACGCTCGCGGCCGGGGCTCTCTGCGCCCTCGTCGTTGCGGGAGCGGGAGGGTTGATCGCCTGGCTGGTGAAGCCCGTCATGGACGACGTCTTCGTGAAGCACGACCTCTTGATGCTCAAGCTCGTCCCCCTCGCTCTCCTGGGGGCCTACGTGCTGAAGGGCCTGGGAAGCTACGGCGGGTCGTA
>Ga0335077_10004786_pt1 | contig 16519 bp, 11 predicted proteins | sample Lox_Sample_31_FD_207151 | JGI IMG/M metagenome (GOLD analysis project Ga0335077, IMG submission 207151) | Soil microbial communities from Loxahatchee National Wildlife Refuge, Florida, United States - Lox_Sample_3.1 | ecosystem: Environmental > Terrestrial > Soil > Wetlands | place: USA...
CGTCGTAGCCGGGCGTGTTCGCGGCGAGCAGGAATACCGGGCGCTCGCCGCCGTATCCGATGACGCGGATGCCGGGCCAGATGTTGATGGTTTTGGTCAGGCGATAGCGTCCCTGGGGGACCAAGACTATCCCCTGGTTGGTGGTCTCCTGCACCTTGTTGATGGCGGCCTGAATGGCGTCAGTGTCGTCGGCGACGCCGTCGGCGCGGACCGGAAAGTTCTCCGGCGTGAGGTACACCGCCTTGGGGTCGTCCAGGCGGGCCGGGTAATAGGATGCTCCCCAACACGAGGACACTGCGAACAGGGCGGCGAGCAGACTTCGTAACATCGGCCAACAGCCTCCTGATTGTAGAGTTTAACATCCTAAATAGATTGTTATGCGACGAGGCGCAACAGCGATTTCAGCCGGAACGCCAGAGCACGCTCCCTGCACGTCGTCATTGCTGACGACAGATTCGAGTGTCTGCACCGTGGCGCCCAGACGCGCGGACGCTTACAGTTGGCGGACTGCTTCTCCCGTCCGTCGGTGCGAACGCAAAAGACCAAGACCGCTACCAGCCGCCTCGTGATTGATACTCCGAACTCGCAAAGCCCGTACAAAAATGCATCTGTGACCCTGTAAGCTTTACGACTTGGTGGAATGCTATCCGGCCATATCTGACCGGTTGGCGATAGCGCGTAGCCGATGTCTGAGAGAAGAGTGATGAGCGTGCTTATGGAGTGCTGTGACTCAGACTCGCATCCAGCTTTGGGCGTCCGACCACGGAGCTGCGGCGTTCCATCAGGACTGTATCGCGCCAGCGTCCATCCAAGAAGCCAATGCCTTCCCGGGTGCCGACCACGCGGAAACCGCATTTGCGGTGGATGGCGATGCTCGATTCGTTTTCGGGGAAGATGCTGGCCTGAAGGGTCCAGATGCTGTTCTCTTCCGATGCCGCGATCAGATCGTTCAGCAGAGCGGAGCCCACGCCGCGCCCGCGGGCCCATCCGGCAACGTAGACGCTGACCTCGGCAACACCGGCGTACACGGCGCGGGCAGAGACCGGACTGAGGGCAGCCCATCCGAGTACGCGATCCCCGTCGCGGGCAATTCGCCGGCAGCACCGGAAGTGGCCGGCATCCCACTTCTCCCAATCCGGAGCCGCCTTCTCGAAGGTGGCGTTACCGGTGTCCATCCCTTCCTGGTAGATTTCGCGGACTGTTTCCCAGTCGTCTGCCGTAAGATTTGCCAGTTCCAGCTTCATCTACTCAGTTTATTACTGAGAGAGCGGATCCTCACCGCGGAGAAGACGCGGCGGCGGAGGTTGGGCGGAGCGAGGCGCTAGGTCAGCGGCTGTTTGCCGGTCCCGAATAGGTCAGGCGCAATCCCCAATCGGTGTCACCGGGAAAATCGGGCAGTTGGATGATGCCGATGACGCTGGAACGGAGGGTGCCCTCGGCGGCGCCGCGGAAGGTGCCGTTGCGCGGGTCGAACCATTCGGCGCGATAGGCGCCGTTCAGCTTCGCACCGCGGATCTGGCCTCGCGGACAGCCTTTTTCGAAATACGCGAGGAAAATGTCCCGGTCGGGCGTGCGGGCGCAGTAGGCCCAACCTTCGTAAGCGCGCAATTCCGCGGTCTTGTTGGGAGAGACCAGGTCTGCGTCGGGCGCGAGTTCCTGGTACCGCCTGCCGATGGACAGCGCAAATGTGCGCAGGTGGCGCATCTGGGCGGCGGAATTCCACTGGAAGGCGTCCCACATCTTGATGGGAGCGGAAGGTTCGATGTCCGCGCCCCAGATGCCTTCGGCTCCGTACACGTGGCCTGCCAGACCGCCCGAGAGGAAGCTGCCGTACATCGCCGACCGCACGAACTGGTCGTCCTTCTCCGTTCCGCCGGGGGCACCGTACTGATAGCCGCGTCCGCCGCCCAGTGACCGCGCGTCCGTGTAGCCCGAATAGTAGGGCTCGCCGTTCAAGGCGGGCTGCGGGTGTGGCTGATTGTAGATTTCGGTCAGATACCAGTAGTTGTTGTGCTCGCGCATGTTGCCCGTCTGGTGCAAGGTGATCCAGGAATCGTCGCCCCAATTCTCGAGCGTCGATGGATTCGCGTTGGCGGAGAGCAGTGTGCCGAAGGGCGGCGGGCCGTACTTTTGCATGACGGCGCGGACAGCCTGGTTGTAGTCGTCGGGCGAGACCGTCTGGCTGATGATGTCCAGGTGAATCGGGCTGAGGACTGTGTTGTTGGCCTGATACCGCGTCCAGATGTATTGGATGAAGCGCGCGTAGGAATCGGGCCACTGGTAGTATTTCTTCCAGCACAGGCTGGCATCGCGGCGGGAGGCTTCGATAAACGCCACGAAGCCCTGCTCGTTGAGATAGTCGATTTTGCGGTCGATGAATTGAAAGTACCTGGGGTTGATGCGGTCCACATCCGGGAACATGTTTTCAAATCCGGGCACCTTGCCGGGAAACAGAAAAGGACGGCCGCCCTCGTTGTCCATGTTCTTGGCGCTGCCGGTACCGAATTCGAGCCATGCCGAGCGAACCGTGGTGTGGCCGGCATCGTTCATGACGACGTTCCACGGGGCGCCATCGGTCATCCAATTGGGGAAAGCGGCGATCATGTTCACCCAGTTGTAGCCCTGCGCCTTGCGGTAGCGGACATAGTCCTGAAAGCCGGCGGATGGGCCGATCGGCTGCTCGCGGCCGTCGTCATGCCAGGGATAGCGGTTGGTGCCCAACGACCACCAGGTGTCGCCGATGACGAAGAACGGCGTGCCGTCGGCCTGTTCCAGGGCGTGGTGGTTGGCGGTTGCGCGCAGAAAGCCTCTCCGCAGCGGGTTTCGCTCTTTCTCCTCGTCGCTCCATGCGACCGCGTTGAAGGTGCCGGCCTTGCCGGCCAGTCCTGGATCCATCGGACTCGAACCGCTGCGCCATGTCCAGGCGCCGGGAGCGGTGGCGAGTACGCGGACCCGGAAGGTTTGCTCGCCGTCCCAGAAGCCGTAGACGCGCTTGCGGAATCCCGGACCGGAGAGATCCACCCAGGCGGTCACGTCCGTGTACGGATTAGCGAAACTTCTCGCGGCGTGAAAGGTCAGTTCCTGTTTCTCCCACACGTGCACGGCGGATGGGGCGGGCGCGGTCAGTGCGGCGAGAATCAGGGGCGACAGGATGCGGGCGTTCTTTTTCATCAGCGCTTCTCTACCGCCGGCCGTATGGAGTGGCGCTCAGAATCTCGGGCTCATGATGGCCCTGGAGGTCTTCCCATCCGAAAAGCACGGGCGGCACGATGAACGGAGCGAATTCCGGTGGCTTACCGCCGCATGCGACCACCCAATCGTGAGTGCCGGGCCATCCCCAGTGATGGGCCATTTCATGATGGTATGCGGTGGCGGCGACGCGCTTCCATCTGGCTGCATCGAGCGGAGTCTTCCAAGGCCCGTAGTTCCCGACGTAGATCGATTTTTCCGCATAGAGCGACAGGCCGCCTGCGGATTGGTTCGGGTTGATGTCGATGAGCATGTGGATCTGGTAATCGTCTGTCGAAATCCCGCGGCGCCTGGCAGCTGCACGAACCGAGGCTGGACTGTGCGGGTCGTCAATCTCCCGGGGGTCCATCAGGATGTTGGTGTTGTCGAAGACGACGATCGGCGCCTTGTATCCTCGGTTCCTGGCGAAAGCCGCGTGCTCCTCGTTAATCCCTTTCTGCGCATCCTGCCATTCGGCCAGTGCATCCGCCGAGACGGTCTCAGGATAGCGCACCAGGATGGCGAGTACCCGGATGGTACCGGCGGGCACCATCGGGGGCTCCGAGCGTTCGGTATGCTGCACGAGCCCATCCTCAGACAGGTACATGGTGAGCAACTCGGTGGCCGCTCCCCTCCGCAGATAAGCGGTCGTGGTGACCGGCGGGTGGCGATTGCCTCGACAGTCCACCGGAGCGGGATTCTCGTAGATGGCCGGATGTTCGATAGCCTCTCCGAATTGACGCAGATAGGCGGCTCGCACTGCCGCCTGGATCGACGCGGTGTCCGTTTGACCCGGCAGGGCGCCGGGTGCCATCAGCATCGCCAAAGAGATGACTGCCCGTTTCGTGCGCATTGCGGACCTCATTATGTCAAAAGTCGGGCGCCGGGCCAACCCTGCCAGGCCATTCGCGGGCCGCTCTTATTGACTGTCTCCTGGGGCGAGTCCGAGACGAAACGAAGATCCAGGTTCTATCGCCTGACCAGCCGCGGCCGGAAGCGGCTGAAAACGGAATCGGAACGCTGGGAGCGGATTTCGCTCGCGATGGCGAGCGCCTTACGCGCGACATAGGGGCTGTCTTGCTTGGGAAGCGGAAGTTCGAGCGGGATCTGGATGCGGAACTTCGCTCGTACGTCGAGCTGCAAGCCGCCGAGAAGGTGCGGTGCGGCATGCCGCCCGAAGAAGGCTCTCCGGCAAGCATGGCGCGAGCTTGGCGGCATGGAGCAAGTCAAGGAAAACGTCCGCGATGTCAGGCCTGGAATCCTCATGGAAACGCTTCTTCAGGACATTCATTACGGCGTGCGTACGTTGCGGCGCAATCGCGCGTTCGCGTTCGTCGCCATCCTCACGCTGGGGCTGGGGATTGGCGCCAACACCGCGATTTTTGCGGTCGATGCCGTGCTGTTGAAGCCGCTGCCGTATCCCGACCCGGGTCGCCTGCTCACGTCATGGGAACGCTCGCGGGCCGGCGGAAAGCGGGGCACGGTGGCTCCAGCCAATTTCGACGACTGGCGGGAGCAAAGCCGGTCGTTCAGCCGGATGGTGGCGATTAACCCGTACTGATCGCGATCAATCAGTCGATGGCGCGGAAATTCTGGGGCGCGGTGGACCAATTGTGCAGCGCGAGCGCTTTGGCGACGACCAGTGGCGGACCATCGTCGGTATCGCCGGCGACGTCCATCACGATGGATTGAACATCCCTGCTGTTCCTGAGATGTACATTCCCTATAGCCAGGTTCCGAATGTGGAAGCACGTCCCGCGATTGTCCTGCGCACGACCCTTGAGGCCTGGAGTCTTACAGGCCCTCTGCGCCGCGTCATCGCCTCGGTCGATCCTGAGGTGCCTGCAGACCAGGTCCGCACGATGCGCGATCTGATTTCGAATTCGGCGGGACAGCCTCGCTTCCGCACCGGGGGGATCGCGACATTCGCCCTCATGGCGCTGTTCGTCGCGTCGCTTGGGCTTTACGGCGTCATGAGTTACCTGGTCCGCCAACGCAGGCGGGAGTTCGGCATCCGGATGGCGTTAGGAGCGACCCATGTGGCCGTGATGCAGTTGATCTTCAGAGAAGCTGGCAAGATGGTGGGGATCGGGGTGGCGCTCGGACTGATTGGAGCAGCACCGGTATCGCGAGGGGTGGCGGCTCTGCTGTATGGAGTCACGCCACTGGACAGTGTCACGCTGGCGGGCGTCACGATCGTGCTTGCTCTGGTGGCAGCATCGGCAGTTTATTTCCCGGCTCGAAGCGCGGCGAAGTCGGATCCGATGGAGTCGCTGCGGCACGACTGATCGCTCCGCCGTACACCGCAAGTCGCCCCCATGACTTCAAATCGTGATACAACTTACTCAGCAGGCGGTTATTGCGGAAAGGAGAGTTTCTATGCAATATCGCTCGAGACGTAACGTGCTGTTGGGGTCGGGCCTGATGCTGCTTCTGGGTGCCTTGCCGGCATTTGCCGACACCGCTGCCGGCATGCAGGCGTTTCGAAACAAGGATTATGCCACGGCGTTTCGGGAGTGGAGGGCCGCCGCGGAGGCGGGCCAGGCGGAAGCACAGTTCGACCTGGGCGTTCTTTATGCGCAGGGATTGGGCGTACAACGCGACTTGACGGTGGCGGAAAGCTGGTATCGCAAGGCGGCCGAACAGGGCAATGCCGAAGCCGAGTTTGCGCTCGGCCAGATGTATTCCCGGGGTTGGGGCGTGCCGCGCGACGAAGCTGACGCGCTGCGGTGGTTCCAGATGGCCAATTCGCCGGATTCCGATGGCCCCTCGACCGACTGGTCGGTGCTCGAAGGCTACGGCGTGCAGCAGGATCAGAAGCAGGCCGCCTACTGGTACGAGCTTGCGGCGCAGAAAGGCCACGCCGAGGCGCAGTACAATCTGGGCCGCCTCTATGCGGAGGGTAAGGGCGGCATCCCGCACGACGAGGAGAATGCCGTGCGTTGGGTGCGCGCCGCCGCGAGCCAGGGGTACCCGCCGGCACAGGCCAGGCTGGGGATCCGCTATGCCAACGGCATGGGCATCGCGCAGGATACCAGGCGCGCCTATTTCTGGCTGACGCTTGCCTACCTGCACGGAGACAAGAGCGTGGAGAAACTGCGCGCGGCTCAGGCCGCCAAGCTCAAACCGGAGGAGGTCTCGGCGGCTGACCAGGTGGCACAGAACTGGAAGCCGCGAACGGTTGCGGCAGCCGCGGCGGGTAAGAAGTAGGAGGCGCATGCTCCCGCGGATCCGCCTGGCGCTGCCCCTGCTGTTTCTGCTGAACGTGAGAGGTGAGCCTGGCCGCGATCCCGGCGAGGTCTTGGAGCGCGCGCGTACCAGCCTGCGCGGGATGACCGAGCGGCTGTCGAATTACGCTTGCATCGAGACGGTGGAGCGCAGTTATTACGAGCCGGTGCCTTTACCGGAAGCCGCATCCTGCGCGGCACAGCCGGCACACGGCCAGGGTTCCGGCAACCTCAGGCTGCGGGGCACCGACCGGCTCCGCCTCGAAGTTACCGTGGCGGGCGGACATGAGATTCACGCATGGCCCGGCGCGACCCGGTTCGACACCCGCGACGTCGACCAGATCATCCAACAGGGGCCCATCGGAACCGGCGCATTCGGCACCCACCTGATTGGAGTGTTCGACAATCCCGCGGTGGATTTTCAACTGGTGGGAGAGAAGGCCGACGGCAGCCGGACGGTGATCGAATACCGCTACCACGTCTCGGCCCAGGCCAGCCGCTACCGGGTGAAGATTGGGACAAAGTGGCAAACCGTGCCCTACGAGGGCACCTTCTGGCTGGATCCCGAGGCCGCCACCCTGCGCCGCTTCACCGTGGAAGCAGGTCCGCTGCCGCAGCCAGCCGGGGTTTGCAGCCTCAAATCCGCGCTGGACTACCAGATTGTGAAAATCGGCGATGGGGAACTGCTTTTGCCGCGCCAGGGCGAACTGCGGATCGTCATGGATAGCGCCAACCAGACCAACAATGTGACGACGTTTTCCGATTGCCGGGAGTACATGACGGAATCGGCGGTGCACTTCGATATCGGCTCCGAAACCAACAGCGCCGCGGCGAAACCGATGGTCCGTGCGCCGGTGGCGCTGCCGATCGGCCTGCCGATTGTGCTGTCGCTGACCGGGGCGGTCGATACGGGCACGGCGGCGGCGGGCGATCCCGTCTCCGCGAAGGTGGTGCAGCCGGTGCGGCGTCCGGGGACGAGCGAGGTGCTCATCCCCTCCGGCGCGATCGTGCAGGGTAGGATCACCCGGCTCGAGCGCCACCTTCTGCCGCAACCGTACTTCCTGATCGCGATGTCATTCAACCGCCTGGTGCGAGGAGAGGTCTCATCGCCGTTCGCTGCGAAGTACGACAGCAATGCGGAATTGGCGCACCGCCTGGGCGCGGAGTTGCGTTCGCGGGCACGCGGTCTGGAGTTCTGGGACGTGGGGACGTTTCTGTTTCCGTCGAGCAAGCCGAACTTCGTGCTGCCGGCCGGGTACGAATCGAAATGGGCCACCCTGGCCACACCGTCGCGTTGATTCCGTACATCCAATCGGGCCGGTCAGATCGTAATAACAGCAAGTAGCTCCAGCTTTCTTGGTTGCTGCAACATCCAGTGCTCTCCACCCACGGGGCGAGTTCCCGGCTGCTCAATCGATTGGGCGGGCCGGGGATTCGGCCGGGGGAGATCCGCTCAAGCCACTGCACACACGCCACCACCTTTCTTCCTGATCCGCTGCCCCTCGAACGCCGGTGAGCCAACACTGGCGCGGCAATGTCAATGGGTTAGCATCGACGCGTGCCGCGCCGCACATCGGAATAGGACGTGCTTTCTTTTACACCCGAAGGGAGGAATTGCGATCCATGAAAGCTGGATTCTTCTTGCTGGCACTCGGGTCCCTGATCGCGCAGGTTCCGAATCCGACCCAGCAGAAAGCACTCACACCAGCGGAGACCGGACAGCCGATGCCGGTATTTCGCGTCACTGTTGTATCGCGTACGACCAAGGCCGTCAATTATCATCATCGTACCGGCACTACCCGTATCGATTTCCGCGGCACGGAGTTAATGCCTGCCGCCCGGGGGGATGCCAAGGTCGCCAGCCAGATGGGCTCAACCAAGATTGACACCTACCTGGAACACCTGTCTCCCGCCTCTCAGTATGGACCCGAATACATGACCTATGTATTGTGGGGCATCACGCCGGAAGGGCGTGCCGTGAACCTCGGCGAAGTAGTCTTGGATGGGGACCATGCCAAGCTGCTCTCCACCACCGATCTGCAGACGTTTGGACTGATCGTGACCGCGGAGCCCTACTTCGCCGTCACGCAGCCCAGCGACGTCGTGGTAGCGGAGAATTTCATTCGCAACGATACCGCGGGGACGATCGAGCAGGTGGACGCCAACTATCATCTGCTGCAGCGCGGCCAGTACGTTTGGAACCGCACGCAGTATCAGCCGATTCGCGTGAACCCAAAAGGCCCGCTGCAACTGGCCGAGGCACAGAACGCGGTGGAGATTGCGCGCCTCGCTGGCGCGGACCGGTACGCAGCGGATACGTATCAGAAGGCCGTGATCGACCTGAATAATGCCGAGGGTTTCCTGAATCGCAGCGGGAACCGCAAGGAATCGGAGACCAACGCGCGCGAGGCCGCCCAGATGGCGGAGGACGCCCGGATCATCACTTTCCGAAAGATCCAGGAAGAGCAGCTGGCCAATGAGCGGGCTGCCGCGGCGCAGCGCGAGGCGCAGGCCCAGGCACAAGCACAACAGGCCGCCGAGCAGGCGCGGCTTGACCAGGAACGGCGGGCGCGCGCGGAAGCCGATCGTCTGGCTGCTGAGAAAGCCCGGCGGGAGGCCGAGCAGGCCACGGCTCAAGCGGTCCAGGAGCGGGCCGCGGCCGACGCCGCTCGCGCCGCCGCCCTGGCACAGCAACAGGCCGCCCAGAGCGAGGCGGAACGCGCTCGCCTGGCCGCGCAACAGGCCGAACAGCAGCGGCAACTGGCCGAAAACGAGAAGGCCCAGCTTCGCGAACGCCTGCGCCAGCAGTTGAACATGGTGCTCGAAACTCGCGAAACGGCCCGCGGCCTGATCGTCAATATTTCCGACGTCCTTTTCGACTTCAACAAGTTCACCTTGAAACCGGGAGCGCGCGAAAAAATGGCCAAGGTATCGGGAATCCTGCTGGCCTATCCGGGATTGAAGATCCAGGTGGAAGGCCACACCGACAGCATTGGATCGGACGAGTATAACCAGCGGCTCTCCGAGCAGCGCGCCGAGTCGGTCCGCGACTATCTGGTGGCCCAGGGCGTACCGGGCGACACCATCAGCGCGGTCGGCTTCGGAAAGACTCGCCCGGTGGCATCCAACGACACGGATGCCGGCCGGCAGCAGAATCGCCGCGTGGAACTGGTGGTCACCGGGACGCCGATCGGTGTGGAGGGAACAGGACCTCAGGCGATGTACCGGCGCTAGTCGTGTGTCAGTACTTCAGCCGCAGGTACTTGGAAGGATGTTCGCGAAAATCGCGAACGGTTGCGCCTAGTTCTTTGGCCATGCCGTTGAGATTCTCGTACACGTCGGATCCGTTCAACAGCGGATTGGCATTCACTTCGTCCACGGAACGGATCACCGAGGTCATTAAACGGTTCCACGCGGCGTACTCGGTGTCGGATGTCATCATCGGCTGCGAACGCAGGTCATTGACCGTATGCAGCAGGTCGCGGGCGGTGGCGCGCAATTGTTCGTACTGGGCGGCGTCACGAAACATCTCGCCGGCGGTCCCCTGGCCGGATTGGATCTTCGCTAAGGTCTGGTCGAATTCGACCAGGGGATCCCGGATCTGACGATACATCTCGTCCGAATAGAGGGCGCGGCCCAGTTCGGTATTCACGTTGGCGATGGCCCGGATTTCCTTCTGGAACTCCGCGATTTTCTGGAGCAGGGTGTCGTAGACCTGTTCGCCCTTGACGAACTGGCCCACCAGGCCCCGGCCTTGCTCGATCTCGGTGAGCGTGGCGTCCACCGAGCGAAGCTGTTTCTCGAAATCGGTGAGATCGAGGCTCTTCATCAGCTCCGGATGGTCCTTGAAGCGGATTTCGCTGTCCGGACCGATATGGTTCGGGTCCCTGCCGCTGGTGATGTCCACGAATTTATCGCCGATCAAGGTGTCGGTGCTGAGCTGAGCGAAAGAATCCACCGCGATGCTGACGAGGTCGGCGCGCGCGACGTTCATGGTCACTTCGACCGCCCTGCTGGGGTCGCTCGATCCGGTGAGCCGCAGGGTGGCCACCTTGCCGACGCCGATTCCGTCCACACGAACCGGCGAACCGACGGACAATCCCGTCGCATCGCGGACGAACATGTACACTTTGACCTTCTGTTGCAACAGGCGCCCGCCCGTCAAAAGGTAAGCCAGGGTGAGGAAAATCAGGATCGCTACCAGGCAGACCGCGGAAGCGCGGAACTTGGCCCAGTTCACCCGGCGAGCGGAAGGCATTTGCTCCGATTGTACCGCGCCCACCTGTTGGTAACGCGCGATACAATACAATCGTCCCTACAGAAGAGGTGCTGGATGATCGAATCCATCGGCTGGCCGGAACTGCTGGTGATTGGCATTGTGTTCGTGGTGCTGTTCGGCGGTAAGAAGTTGCCCGAGATCGGAAAAGGAATCGGCGAAGGAATCAAGAATTTCAAAGCCGCCATGAAAGGTGAAGCTGAGAAGGAAGACGAAGCCCAAAAGGCCGTCGAGAAGGTTTGAGCCAGGTTGAAAATCCGATCCCGGAAATTCGAAGGCCGTTGCGCCCGCCACAAAGGGTACAATCCCGCGATTGACGGGCCGGGCGCGATCAAAGGCGCCTGTAAACGTTGCGAACTGCTGTACCAGATCTGGCAGACCTCGCTGCAGCTCAACCAACTGATTCGAAAATTCGACCCGAACCTCGATGATCTGCGGCGCCCCCCGGCGCCCAAACCCGCTGCTCACGATCCCCGCCAAATGAGCCTCATCACGGATTGACCGCCTCGCGTCAGATGCGATGGAAGGCCTTCAGGATTTCGCGCGTGGAGTAGTGCAGCGCGATGGGGCGGCCGTGCGGGCAGCTCATCGGACAGTCCGTCTGCGCGAGCGCCTTCAATAGCCATTCCATCTTGCTGGCGTCGAGCCGCGTATTGATTTTGATGGCGGCCTGGCAGGCGATCGACGCGCAGATGTTGCGGCGAAGGTCTTCGAGCGATACACCGTGCTGCTCGCCTTCGGCCGTCTCCAGGATCTCGAACAGCACGGCTTCCAGGTCCGCGGCGCTGACCGAGGCGGGGGCGGCTTTCACCGCGATGGTGCGGTTGCCGAACGGCTCGGTCTCGAAGCCGGAAGCGTGCAGTTCGTCCGCGATGCGGGCGTAATCGATCTGCTGCTCCGCGGTCAATTGCAGGATGATCGGCATGAGCAGCCGCTGCATCTCCACGCGGCCCGCGGCGCGCTGCCTCATGACCTGTTCGAAGAGAATGCGCTCGTGGGCGACGTGTTGATCGATGATCCAGAGCCCGTCGCGGCTGGCGGCGATGATGAAACTCTCGTGGATCTGCCCGAGCGGGCGCAGCTCGCTCAAGACCGAGAGCGAGATTTCGGGCGCCGGAATGGCGTCGCGCGGGAACTCGCCGTGCTTGTCCAGATGCCGATAGAGTTTGCCGGACGGCGGCGGGCCCGGAGTGACTTCGATCGGAGGAGCGCTGAAGTCCAGCCGGGGCTCGGGACCGCGCGTGGGACGCAGCGCAAACTCGGGCAGGGCCGCTTCGCCTTCGACGGCGAGCGCGGCTACAGGCCCGTTGGCGGGAGGCGGCATCCGGCTCGGGTCGGAAAGCTCCGGTTCGGCGGACGCCTCGTTCTCGAGCATCTGGCTGAATTCGGAATACGGCAGGCGCGCGGCCGGCTGAGCGGCGGTAACCGGGGAAGGCGCCGCGCGCGGAAGCGGGGAGAACGAGGGCGCCGGACGGGACTCCATCAGCCGTTCGCGGATGGTGTCGCGCACGAAATCGTGGACGAAGCTTCCGTGGCGGAAGCGCACCTCGGTTTTCGACGGGTGCACATTCACGTCCACTTCTTCGGCATCGCATTCCACGAACAGCAGCGCGAACGGGTACGAGGAAGGAGGAATCAGGTTGTGGTATGCGGAGGAGAGCGCGTGCAGGATCAGCCGGTCGCGGATCAGCCGGCCGTTCACGAAGATGAAGATGGAGTTGCGATTGCCCTTCTGCACCTGCGGGCGCGAGACGAAGCCGGACAGGCGGAAGCGGCGCGCGGGCTCCGGCCCTTCCTCGTCGGGCTCGCCGCGATAGCCGGCGGCATCCGATGGCGGGATGTAGGGCGGCGGCAGAAAGAGGTCGCGCTCGCGGACGCCGAGATCCACAAGGTCATCCAAAACCTGGCTGCCGAACACCTGGTAGACGCGCTCCTTCAGCGCGGCCACGGGAGTCACCCGCAGCAGCTCGGTGGGGCCGCTGGTGAGCTGGAAAGTCTTTTCGGGATGCGCCAGGCTGTAGTGCGTGACCAGCGACGCGATGTGCGCCAGCTCGGTCGGCTCGGTTCGCAGGAACTTCTTGCGGGCCGGCACATTGTAAAAAAGGTCGCGCACCGTGATGATGGTGCCTCCGCCGAGCGCAGCCTCCTCGCAGCGCAGCATCTTGCCGCCGGCGATTTCGATGCGGGTGCCGGTGGTCTCCTCGGACGACCGCGTTTCGAGCAGCAGGCGCGACACCGAAGCGATCGACGGCAATGCCTCTCCGCGAAAGCCCAGTGTGGCGATGGAGAGCAGGTCTTTCACGTCGCGCAGCTTGCTGGTGGCGTGGCGCTCGAACGCGAGCAGGGCGTCGTCGCGCAACATGCCGCAACCGTCGTCCACGATCCGGATCAGGCGCCGGCCGCCCGATTCCACTTCGATGCGAAGGTCGACCGCACCGGCGTCGAGCGAGTTCTCGAGGAGCTCTTTCACGACGGATGCCGGCCGCTCCACGACTTCTCCCGCGGCGATTTTGTTGGCGACCTGGTCCGGCAGGATGCGGATGCGCCCCATGGGTTAAGGTTTACTATAGCCCACGGCGGCCAATCCCTGGCGAAAATGCTCTGCTGCGCATCCGCAATAGATCTCGTAGAATGACCGGCTATGAGAGACCGGCACGAACCGATTACCTTCGACGCCGTGGTCGAAAGGGGATTAAACCGCGGAGCCCGATGGAAATTCCGTTAAGGTTAAGGGAAACATTGACTACACGTGTACGGGGTCTCCAGCTGTTTCGCCAAAAAATGGGGCCACGCGGCGTTAGCCGGTGGCCCTGAGTCTCATACCTTTTTTTGAGTTCGCCTAGTAGGTGACCTTGATGCCAAGCTGCAGCGCACGCCCGCCACCCGTGCCATTGACGCCCGTGCCGCTGCCGAGGGTCCCCGTTACCAAGCCGAAAGTCGAGTTGGTCAGGCTGCCCTGCGGGTTGCTGAACTGCGGGGTGTTGGTGAAGTTGAAGGTTTCCGCACGGAACTCGACACCCAACCGCTCGCCGACCTTGACGGTCTTCGACAGCGCCAGATTCAACGCGAAGAGGCCAGGCCCGCTCAGAATATTGCGCCCGGTGCTACCAAACCGGACTCCTGTGGGCTGCGAGAAGCTGGCCTGGCTGAACCAGGGATTGCCCGTGTTGATTCCATGCAGGATCTGAACAGGCGCTACCTGATCGGCGGTCTGGGTTTCACCCGGGGTATTCAGGCTGCTGCCGCTGGCGCTGATGTAAAACGGGTTCCCCGTAAGGAGCGTCAGCGTGCCGGAAAGCTGCCAATTCCCGAGCACGTAAGCCGCCGGTCCGTGGTTCAGCATCTTCTTGCCAATGCCCACCGGGATGGAATACACGTAGCTCTGGACGAAGCTCAGGGTCCGGTCCCAATCCGTGCGCGCGTAGTTGCGGGGCACGCCGATCTGCCACAACAGTCCGCCATCGTCACCTGTCTGGTAGTCCATGCCCTTGCCCCAGGTGAAGGCCGTGGTCATGCTCAGGTCGGTGAAGCGCCGGTCGAATTTCACCTGCAGCGCATTGTAGCTGGAGGAGAAGCCCACCCAGCGGAGGGTCGCCCCTGAGGTTTTGCCGTAAAGGATGTTGAGCGGTTCGCTGGCCGTACCCAAACCCAAGGTGCTCGTGGGGGCATTCAGGTTCCAGGTCGAGACCTGGTCTACTCCATGCACCCCCACATACGCCACATCTAATGTGAAATGGCCGGGCAGCGCCTGTTGCACCGCCATGTTCCAGGTCTCGGTGTAAGGGTTCTTGAAGTTCAGGTTGATGACATCGTAGCTTTGGCTGAGCAGCGACCCGACATTCGGAATGACACCGTTGGACGGAATCGTTACCGGCACCGGCAGCGGGAAGCCCTGCTGGAAAGTGGCCGCCTGGCCGTTGGGGAGAAATGTCGTCGCATAGCCGTCGCCGACGTTGGTGTAGAAGTTGTTAGCGCGGACCGGATAGTTGTAGGCATAGGTATTGTCCGGGAACGGTGTGTAACTCATGCCGAATCCAGCGCGGATGACGGTCTTGTCGGTCAGACGGTAGGCCACACCAAGGCGTGGCGCGAAGTAGTGGTAGCGCGTTTTCATTCCCAGATTCGAGGGATTCCCGCCGATTCCCGCCAGTACCAGCGTGTTGTCGGTCGGGTTGTAGTTGGAGAAGCCGCCGGGGAATGCGGGCGTTGCCGGTGGGTAGAACTCCCAGCGCAATCCGAGGTCCAGCGTCAGCTTTGGTGATACCTGCCACTTATCGCCGCCGAACGCGAAGAATTCCCATTGACGGTAAGCCGGGAAGTAGGTGTTGATGTCGCGCCCGAGCTGATAGGGCACGTCCAGCAGGAAGCTGGCCATATCGTTGGCGATGCCCAGCTTGGAGGAATTGCAACTGTTCGCCAGGCCGTTGGACCCGGTACTGATCGGTGTGCACAGGCCGGTCTGCTGGTTGCCGAAATAGTAAATGCCGCGCGGGCTGTAGGTCTGGTCCTGTAGCAAGTCGTCGCGGATGCGCTTGAGGTCAATTCCCCATTTGAAGGTGTGATTCCCCTTAGTCTTGGTGTACGTGTTCACCACATCGACGTTGGCTTCGGCACGGATCCAAGGCAGGCTGGCCGAATAGCCCACGATCGGGTTCGAGAATCCGTCGTTGATCTGAATTCCCACTATGCCGCTGGTGAACTGGTTGATATTCACGCCCGGGATGCCGAGAGTGCTAGAGTCGTTCGAGCCGTAGTCGGAGGGCTGCGCTTCATTGTGATAGTGAGACACGGCCAGCCGGAGTTCGGCCACCAGGGTTGGCGAGATAATGCGGTCGTAGTTGATGCCGCCGACGTAGGTCTTCTGCGTGCCCGTACCCATAAAGGCGCCGCCTGGGCCAGGGCCGCCTGCCTGTCCGAACAGGGGGGCCTGGAACACCACTGGCCGCGAGAAACTGAAGCGTCCGCTCAAGCGGTCCTTGTCCGAGAGGTTGAAGTCTACCTTTCCGTCAACGGAATCGGAGGTCTTGGTATACGGCAACGCCGCGAAATAGTTGTTGCTGGGGCTAGCCAGGTTGAAATTCTGGTTGGTGCCGGGCAGCAGCGCCAGAATGTTCGCCGAGATCGGGTTGATGCGGGAAGCCGGAATGATGTTGCCGGCGAACGGCGTGCGGCCCGAACCGTCCAGGGGATTCCCGGAAGCCGGATCGTAAATCGGCGTCGAACTCGCGGCGCTCAAGTCACCAGTCCGCCACGGGTTTGGCGGAATGGTCACGAGGTTGGTGTTGGCTTCGTGGTCCATCACCCGCAGGTAATCGGAAAACAGGAACAGCTTGTTCTTCTTGATGGGACCGCCGATGTTTCCGCCCACATAGTTGTAGGCCAGGTGCCCGACCGAGGGGTTGAAGAACGAACGCGCATTGAAGTCGCTGTTTTGCAGAAACTCGTAGGCCGCGCCATGCCACTGGTTGGTTCCGGACTTCAGCACGACGTTTACCACCGCACCGGTGGCCCGGCCCATTTCCGGATCGTGGTTGGTCAGAGAAACGTCCACCGTCTGAATGGCTTCGATCGGAGGAATGTAGATCTGCAGCAGACCGGTTCGCTCATTGTCGTCCGTGCCCTCGATCATGAAGTTGTTCTCCTGCCGCGCCTGTCCGTTGACTTCGGTCTGCAGGGAACTGGACGCGTTGAAGAACTGCGAGTGCTGCTCCTGCACCGGGGCCACTCCCGGCACCAGGTTCAGGAGGCTCTGGTAGTTGCGGTTCGAGCTGATCAACGGCACGTTAGC
>Ga0335077_10004792_pt1 | contig 16513 bp, 16 predicted proteins | sample Lox_Sample_31_FD_207151 | JGI IMG/M metagenome (GOLD analysis project Ga0335077, IMG submission 207151) | Soil microbial communities from Loxahatchee National Wildlife Refuge, Florida, United States - Lox_Sample_3.1 | ecosystem: Environmental > Terrestrial > Soil > Wetlands | place: USA...
CCGCGCGCGAATCTGCAAAGACGGGCAAATCCGTGCGATTGGCAAGGTTGTCTGATTAAGGAAAAAACCGGGACCGATTGTCGCATCTTGACAACAAGGCTGGCCGCGCTTACCCTTCCCATAAATTGGTTATGGAACGATTGAACGATAGCGGCGAACTGATCCAGGGCACGCTGGAGATGCTCATCCTCAAGGCCCTGTTCCGCGGCCCTATGCATGGCTACGGCGTGGCGGAGTGGATCGAGCAGACCTCGCAGCAGGTGCTCAAGGTCGAAGAAGGCGCGCTTTATCCCGCGCTCCACCGGATGCAACTGCGCGGGCTGCTCAAAGCCAGGTGGGGCGCATCGGAAAACAATCGTCGCGCAAAGTTCTACGAACTGACCGTCGAAGGCCAGAAGCGACTGAACGCGGAATCGCAGCGCTGGGCGAGGCTTTCCTCGGCGGTGGCGTTTGTCATGCAGGCTTCGTGATCCGTCCCAGGTCTCCAACACCTGGAGACCTGGGGCACCCAGCACCCAGCCTTCGAGGTGACGCATGGTCCCGCGATTTCACGAATTCCTTCTCCGGCTCAAGGCGCTCTTTCTCAGACGGCGCATGGACCGCGAGATGGCGGACGAACTTGAATTTCACCATGCGATGCTCCGCGAAAAGCTGTTGCGGCAGGGAGTTGCGCCTGCGGAGATCACCAGGGTCGCGCAGAGGCGCTTCGGCCGCACCGCCAAGTGGCACGAGCACCTGCGCGAACTTTGGCAGTTCCGCCGCCTTGAGGACCTCACCCGCGATGTTAGTTTCTCCGCGCGAGTCCTGCGCAAATCACCGGGCTTCACAATCATCGCTATCCTGACCCTTGCCCTTGGCGTGGGCGCAAACGCCACCGTGTTCTCCGTGATCAACGGGCTTCTCCTTCGTCCGTTGCCGGTCCCCCAGAGTAGTCAACTGGTAGTGATTGGAGCCAACGACAGCGGTCCGCGCGTCAACTACTTCTTCTCCGAACCGCTGTTCCGCGGCCTCGAGCGCCGCCGCCTGGTCTTCTCTTCTGTGTTTGCCTTCAATCACGCTACCATGCAGGTGAAGCGCAACGACGGCAACCAAAACGTGCAGGGCCAGATCGTCAGCGGCGATTTCTTTTCCGCCCTCGAGACCCCGCCGCTCTTGGGCCGTACGCTTACTACAGCCGACGACGCCAAGGGAGGCAATCCGGCAGGCTTCGCCGTGGTCGTCGGCGAGCGCTTCTGGCAGCGCTGGTTCAACCGCTCTCCCAACGTCATCGGCCAGAAACTGGAGATCGACAACACTCTGTTTACGGTCGTCGGCGTGATGCCTAAGCAGTTTATAGGAGCCGACCCGCTCGACCGGCCCGAACTCTTCGTTCCGCTGGCGGCCGAACCGGCCATGCACGGCACCAGCAGCCTCACTGCCGCGGGATTCCATGCATGGTGGCTTACCGTGATGGCGCGCATGAAGCCGGAAGCGACTCTCTCGCAGGCCAATGCCGACGTCGCCGCCGGCAGCAGCGCTGTCCTCCACGAGATGATCCCCGATGCGAGGTGGGTCGCCGATCGCGAGAAGCGCCATTTTCACTTCACCGCCGAATCCGGTTCGAGAGGATTCACATACATCCGCCTGTTCTTTTCCAAGCCGCTGCTGGCGGTGTTCGCCATGTGCGGCGGCATCCTTCTGCTTGCCTGCCTCAACCTCGCCAGCCTGCTCATGGCGCGCGGCGCCGCGCGCCAGAAGGAACTGGCCACCCGCCTCGCGATGGGCGCCACGCGGAGCAGGCTCATCCAGCAGTTGATGGTGGAGAGTTTCCTCGTCGCTTTGACGGGAACGGCCGCCGGCTTGGCGGTCGCCCCTCTGGTCAGCCAGTCGTTGTCGGCTGTGTTGCTGGGCGGCCAGTTCGAGACGCATGTTGACACCTCCCTCGATCTGCGCGTGTTCGCGTTCGCAGCGCTCGCCGCCCTCCTCGCCACCCTGCTCATCGGGCTCGTTCCTGCCCTGCGCGCCACCTCCAGCGATCTCAACGAACAAATGAAGCACGGGCAGCACACCACCTTGGCCTGCGAGCGCCAGGCACTCCTGCCGCGCGTCATCATGGGGGCCGAAGTGGCGCTCGCGCTGATGCTGGTCGTAGGTGCGGGCCTGCTCGCCACCAGCATCGTGCGCCTCTACCGGTCTGGCACCGGCTTCGATCCACGCGGCTTGGAGAATATCGCCCTCAGCATGGATCAGCAGCCGCTCAAGGGCGATGCTCTGATGCAGTTCTATGAACGGCTGGGGGATGGCCTGCGCCATCAGCCCGGTGTTAAAGACGTCAGCTTCGCGCTAATGCTGCCGTTCGGTCACTTCCAATGGGATGGAAATCTCACCGGGCCCACGGGCATAACCGCTCTCCTCTATCGGAACAGCATCGCCCCGGCATATTTCCAGACCATGCGCATCCCGCTGCGCCAGGGGCGCGAGTTCCTATGGACCGACACCACAGCAACGTCGCCCAAGGTGATTCTGAACCAGGCCGCCGTGAAAGCGCTGATTCCGTATGGGAACCCCATCGGGCAATCTGTTGTCGACCGCGACGGCGACAAGATCACTCGTTACGAAGTCATCGGCGTGGTCGGCGATGCGAAGTACGACGACCTGCGTGCCCCGGCACCGCCAACGGCTTATCATCCGATGACGCAAAACGACGGCGAACGCTCGCGCTCGTATTATGCCATCGTTCGCACCGAAGGACCCGCGGCCCCGCTCGCCGGCGCCGCCCACGCGCTGGCGATGCAGATGGTTCCGGACATTCCAATGTCCACGATCGAGGCCGCGGAGGATATGATCCGCGACGCGGCGAGCTCCGAGCGCATGATGGCCATTCTTTCGGTGTTCTTTGCGCTCTGCGCGCTGGTGGTGACGGCCATCGGCCTTTATGGGACGCTCGCGTATTCCACCGCGCGGCGCACCAGCGAAATCGGCATCCGCATGGCGCTGGGTGCGCGCCGGGCGCAGGTAGCGCGCATGGTGTTTCACCAGAACGCGGTCGTGGCGATGGCCGGCGCGGGTGCGGGAGCAGTCGCGGCTCTGCTGGCCTCGCGTGCTCTCGCGTCTTTTCTGTACGGAACGTCCACGCGCGATCCCTGGGTTTTCGCCGGGTCCATCATCGCACTGGCGTTCATCGCCAGCGCGGCATCCCTGCTGCCGGCCATCCGGGCCGCGGGAATCCAGCCGATGGACGCGATCCGGTGCGAGTAGACGGATGGTTACACTGCGTGTACGCCCAGTGCGACAACCGATATGGGTGGGAAATCAGGCGGCGATTGATGCCTGTGCCGTCAGCGCACGGTATTCGGAAAGCATGCGCAGCCGCCAGCGCAGGATCATGCCGAAGGCGAGCACAAAGAATAGCCCGGCAGTCTGGTCGATCGACATGATGCGGTCAAAGTAGCCCCGCGCGAAATAGCGAATGGCCGCTAGCGCGATCACGACGAGGAAGAACGCGTTCGAGCGCTGCATCATGATGGCATCGCCCGCCCGCACCAGGCGGGAAGTGACCAGCAGCGGCCAGGCCAGCGCCACCATCCCGATCAGGAACGCGATCAGTGCCCAGGTCCAGGGCACCCGGAACGCCGGCGCCAGGAACATGCAGAATCCCGTCGCCATGCCGAGCGGCGGCACGATGATCTTCTTTACCGTGACAGCCGTGCGTCCCTCGCGGATGCGCCACGCCAGCACGCCGAGCAGACCAAATACCGCCCCCACGGCAGAAGTTCCAAATCCAATGTGCACGATGCTACCGACCTCTGCCTCTATTATGCCAAAGCGACAAGACATTTTCTACGCGACTATGTGGCTCAAAAAAAGCAAAATAGCGTACATCGCCAATTCACGAGAGGACACAATGAAGGACTTCAAAAGCAAAGTCGCGGTCATTACCGGCGGCGCGAGCGGCATCGGCCGGGCTCTCGCCGACCGGTGCGTCCATGAAGGCATGAAAGTGGTTCTCGCCGATGTCGAGGAAGCCAGTCTTGCTCAGGCGGAATCCGAATTGAGAGCAGCCGGGGGCACTGTGCTTGCGGTCAGGGCAGACGTGTCGAAGCGCACCGATGTCGAGTCGCTGGCGCGCCAGGCATTCAACTCCTTCGGCCAGGTGCACCTGCTGTTCAACAACGCGGGCATCGCTGCCGGCGGCGCCGCATGGGAGGCAACCTGGAACGATTGGGAATGGGTGATCGGCGTGAATCTATGGGGCGTCATCCACGGGGTGAAGGTGTTCGCGCCGCTGATGCTCGCGCAGAATACGGAGTGCCACATCGTCAACACGGCATCAGCGGCTGGGCTCGTCGTGGGCAGCGGCTCCGCACCGTACGCGGTGACCAAGCACGCGGTGGTCGCCTTGTCGGAAAGCATGTGCCTGGCGCTTCAGCAACGGAACTCTGCGGTCAAGGTGTCAGTCCTCTGCCCGGGGCTGGTGCGGACGAATATCGTCAATGCCGAACGCAACCGGCCACCGGAACTCCGCAACGAACCGGTTCCCCTGAGTCCCGAAATGCAGGCTAGACTGGCCGCATTCAAAGCCGCGATGGAGACAAGCACGCCGCCGGCCCGGGTGGCTGACGTGGTCTTTGACGCGATTCAGAAGGAGCAGTTCTATATACTCAGCCATCCGGAATGGATGGAGGTCGTCCAACGTCGAACAGACAAGTTGCTGCGAATGGAGAATCCCGAAAACCCGTTGCCCGCGATCATGAAGCTGATGAAGCCCGGAGGGTAAAGATTACTGGCTGAGTTGCGATGTACAGGGTGCCGCTTCCTGGGCCCCGCGGACAGATCATCTTCCGCGGGGTGGCCTCGCGACGTCTCTTTTTTGTCGCCAGGGCGGGGTGGATCAACGGCGACTTCAGCGGCGAGTATCGCTACGTCGTCTCGACCCCGATTCCCTCTTCCTCGCACAGGGCCCCCGGATCAGCCAGCCGGATGAGCCGGTGCAAATAGGCCCGGGAGATGCTCAGGCTCCGCGCGGCCAGCGTCTTATTACCGTGATTCTCGCGCACGGCATTGGCCGCCAGCCTGATCTTGTAGTCCCGTAGCTGCCGTTCGAATGACCCGCCGGGCGTACATTCCTCCATGTTGTTCGCCCGCGCTTCGTCGCGCAGGTTTGCCGGCAGGTTCTCTGCGCGCAGTGTGTTCCCGCGGGCGAGAATGATGGCCCGCTGGATCACGTTCTCCAGCTCGCGCACGTTTCCTGGCCAGGGATAGTTCTCCAGCATCATCATGGCTTCCGGCTCGATCCCCTCCATGGGCTTCTGGAAGATGCGCCCGTAGTGGCGGAGGAAGTGAGTCGCAATCGGAGCAATGTCCTCCAGCCTCTCCTGCAGCGACGGAATCTCGATCTTCATCACGTTGATTCGGTAGAAGAGGTCCTGGCGGAACTTGCCCTGCGCGACCATCTCGGCCAGGTTGCGGTGCGTGGCGAAGATCAGACGCGACCGCAGAGGAATGAGCCGGTTGCTGCCCAGGCGAGTGAACTCGCGCTGTTGCAGCACGCGCAGCAACTTCACCTGCGTGAACAGGCTCAGCTCGCCGATTTCGTCCAGGAACAGTGTTCCATCCCTTGACTGCTCCAGGAATCCTTCGCGGGATCCGACCGTTCCGGTGTAGGCGCCCTTCTCGTGGCCGAACAGCTCGGCTTCGATCAGCGTCTCCGGGATCGCCCCGCAGGCCACGGCGATGAACGGCCGCCCGCTGCGGCTCCCGCGATTGTGGATGGCCCGGGCCACCAGTTCCTTGCCGGTGCCGCTCTCCCCGGTGATCAGTACTGAAGCGTCGATGTCGGTCACGCAGTCAATAAGGTGGTGCACCTGCTGCATCGACGGGCTGGTGCCCACCATCTGGTCGCGATCGCGGATCGCGTCCATCCGCGCCTGTTCCTGTTCGGACTGGCGCCTGGCGATTGTATGCTCATGCGCGCGCCGAAGGATCAACCGCAGCTCCCGGATCGACGGCGGACGGCGGCAGTACCCGAACGCCCCTTGCCGCACCAATTCGTTGGCGGTGACGCGCAGGCCGTCATCCGCCAGGACGACCCATGTCACATCGGAGCAGATCATCTGCCGCGCGCAGGTAATACGTTCTTTAAGGGAGTCATGGTTGGAATTCAGATCCAGGATCATGACGTGACAGTTTTTCTCAGAGAGTAACCGGTTGACTCCATCCTCCTTCGCCTCGAAGAAGAATTGGAACTCCGTACCCAAGGCTGAAGACAACAAGGGCTGCAATGAGCAGTCCTGGGAGAACAGACCGACCCTAATCACTTGTTCACCCCTGTGGGGGATAGGATTTGGTTAAGTAAGGGTAATCTAGCACGGCAATGGAAACTTTCAAGAGAACGGTGACTCTGGTAACCGGTCCCAAAGTAATCTTTTGTTTCCGGTGCGTGTACAGCCGGCGTGTCAACAGCCCTCCTCGCTGTATACAGCAGTGGACACCGGTACGTAACCTCGCATGTAAGTTATTTAATTTAAGTGGCATACAAGTGCAATTCGTTTGGAACCGCGCTTGCACGCACAGGGGGAACGGGTAACTGTCCCGATTTAGAGGTGTGCATGCATTCGCTGGTACTTTGGCCATTACTTACATTCGCCGCGGCGGCCATTGTATTTGTGCCGACCATCGCGGACTCCGGCCATCGTTCGCTTGCCTATTGGCTCATTATCCCTCCGCTCGTGGCGGGGGTTCTGGCCGCATGTTCACACTTCGGCGTCTCATGAGCGGGGTTTTGGGGAGAGAGTGATGCAATCGATTGCCTGGTGGCCCACGTGCGTTGTTCTCGCGGTGGCCACCTTTACGGACCTGCGCAGCCGACGCATTCCGAACTGGCTGGTGCTGCCGTTTCTGGCCGCCGGTATCGGCGTGTCCGCCTGGCTTCATGGCTGGCATGGGTTGGGGCAGAGTCTGGCCGGTCTCGCCCTCGGCGCCGCCATCTTCGGGCTGCTCTTTTTCCTCGGCGGGATGGGCATGGGCGACGTCAAGCTCTGTGCGGCCATCGGCGCATGGATCGGCCCGTCGCAACTGATGATTGCGCTGGTCGTCACGGGTCTGGCCGGGGGCGTAATGGCGGTCAGCTGGGCGGCCTCTCGCGGCTTTCTGGGGAACCTCTTTTCCGGGTCGGCGGACCTGGTGTTCGGAATAAAGCAGCGGGGGCTTCGTCCCCATGCCGATCTCGTCCTCTCCAATCCGCGCGCGCGCAAGATGCCCTATGCGCCGGCCATTGCTGTTGGAACTCTTTTGTCGTTCTTCGCCCGATGAGGGCCGATTAAGGCTCGCTGCGGCGAGTTGAATCAAGGATGTCTTTGGGTGATTGGAGACCTGGATCCGTAGCAAAGCGGGAAGCAGATTGCAGGGAGCGGTCAATTGGTAATGACGACGTATCCGGACACAGGCGCACTCGGCACGAATGTCTTGTCAGTCGCGCTGATCGGGCCCAAGGAGAGCACCCGCATCGCGGTCGCGGATGCCCTTGTCGGCTCCATGGCCGGAGTGCCGCGTCAATTGCCCTTTTATCTCGAGCTCGACCAGATTCCCAAGCTCATCGAGCTGAACTTCGACGTCATCATCATCGACCTCGACAGCGATCCCGAAATCGCGCTGGACCTGGTGGAGGGCCTGTGCGGGGACAGTCCGGCCACCGTCATGGTTTATTCCGCGATAGCCGACTCCGAGCTCATGATTCGCTGCATGCGCGCGGGCGCCCGCGAATTCCTGACCCTGCCGTTCGCGCCCGGGACGGTGGCGGAGGCCATGGTTCGCGCCGCTGTTCGCCGCACCACGATCAAATCCCCCAATCCCAAGCGGCCGGACGGCAAGCTGTGTGTCTTCTTCGGCGCCAAAGGAGGGGCGGGCGTGACCACAGTCGCGACCAATTTCGCTATCTCTGCCGCTCGCGAGTCCGATCGGAAGACCCTCCTGATCGACCTTGACCTGCCCTTCGGCGATGTGGCCCTCGGCCTCGGTCTCACCGCCGCCTGGTCCACTGCCGACGCTCTGCAAAACTACACCCGCCTGGACTCGAACTTCCTTTCCCGGCTGCTCATCAAGCACGATTCCGGTCTGTGGGTTCTTACCGCGCCGGGCAAGGTGATCAACCTTCCGCTGGTTCCCGACGCGGTGAACAAGCTGCTCGCAGTTGCGCGGCAGGACTTCGATTACGTCGTCGTTGATACGGGATCGAGGCTTGACCTCACGGCGACCGCGATGTTCGAAGCGGATGCGGTGGTCTATCTCGTCTCCCAGGTGGGCCTTCCGGAATTGCGCAATTCCAACCGGATCATCTCCGAGTACTTCAAAGCGGATTTTCCCCAATTGGAGATTGTCCTCAACCGTTACATGCCCTCGTCGCTAGGGATCGACGAGGAGCACATCACCAGGGCCCTTACGCGGCGCGCGCAGTGGAAAATACCGGACGAACATGCCACGGTGCGCAAGATGCAAGGCACTGCGACTCCGCTGATCATGGGCGATTCGCAGATTTCCCGCGTGATAAGGCAGATGGCGCGAGCGGCCTGCGGCTTGGGCGCTGAACCGGACAAGAAAAAGAAAATCGCTGGGCTGTTCTAGACGGGGGTCAATACTATGGCGGCGGCGCCGGAACTCTTAAATCTCGAGAAATTCAAAGCGGAAATCCACCGCATCCTCATTTCCAAGCTCGACCTGGAGAAGCTCTCGCGCGTTGAATCGGGCCAGGCGCGCCAAGTCGTCGCAAACCTCATCGCCGATATCATCAAGGGCCAGGGCGTGCCCCTGAGCTTCGAGGAGCAGGCCAGGATCCAGGCCGACCTGCTCGACGAAGTATTCGGGCTTGGTCCCCTGGAGCCGCTGCTGCGCGACCCGCGCATCTCCGACATCCTGGTCAACAGCAGGGACAGGGTCTTCGTGGAGCGCGGCGGCAAGTTGCAAAGAACCGACACCGTATTTCGCGACGACCGCCATCTGCTGCAGATCATCGACCGCATCGTTTCGCGCGTGGGCCGGCGTGTGGACGAGTCTTCGCCGATGGTCGACGCCCGCCTGCCCGACGGCTCGCGCGTAAACGCCATCATTCCACCGCTGGCGCTCGACGGCCCCTCCATGTCCATCCGCCGTTTCGGCACCGGCCCTGTGGGGGCCAACCAACTCGTCGAGCTGAAAAGCATCTCCGCCGAAATGATGCAGGTGCTGGAATCGGCTGCCCGCGCGCGCCTCACCATCCTTATCTCCGGCGGAACCGGCGCGGGAAAAACCACGCTGCTCAACATCCTTTCGCGCAACATTCCGCAGAGCGAGCGCGTGATCACCATCGAGGACGCCGCGGAATTGCAACTGGCGCAGGAAAACCTCGTGCGCCTGGAAACCCGACCGCCCAACATTGAAGGTCAGGGCGCGGTGCGCCAGCGGCAACTGCTCATCAACTGTCTCCGTATGCGCCCCGATCGCATCATCCTTGGCGAGGTGCGCGGCGAAGAAGCTTTCGACATGCTTCAGGCCATGAACACCGGCCACGAAGGCTCCATGGCCACCATCCACGCCAATACCCCGCGCGACGCTTTGAGCCGCCTCGAATCCATGGTGGCCATGAGCGGCCTCAATCTCACCGAGCGCACCGTGCGCCAGCAGATTGGCGCGGCGCTCCACATCGTCGTGCAGGTTTCGCGCCTCAGCGACGGTACCCGCAAGGTGATGAGCGTCACCGAAGTGACCGGAATGGAGGAGAACGTCATCAGTATGCAGGACATTTTCGTGTTCCAGAAGAAGGGCATCGGGCCCACCGGCAAGGTGATAGGCGCATTCCGCCCTACCCGCATCCGCCCGCGATTTCTCGACAAGCTGCAGATTGCCGGAATCACGTTGCCGCCCACAACCTTTGAAAACGTCACCGAAGTGAACTAGCCGGAGAGTGCACGCCAATGCCGTTGCTCATTATCCTCATCTTCTTAGCGATCTTCGCGGTGATTGCGCCCGTGCTCGTGCTGTGGAGCGGGGCAGGGAAAGACGCCAGCAAGCAGGTAATCGCGGCCCTCGACAGCGCGCTGAGTGATACCAAGAAGGAAAAAAGCGCGCCTGTCCTCGACGTCCGCAAGGCTGAGAAGCTTAGCACCATTCCGTGGCTCGACAAGATTCTGTCGAGAGTCGACCTGATCCCTCGCCTCCAGAAGATCCTCTATCAGGCAGAGGTGAAATGGACCCCCGGCGCGCTGTTGTTGATGAGCTTCGCCTGCTTCGCCATTCCAGGCTACCTCGTCCTGTGGCGGACAGGGACTTACCTGCTCGCCTTTCTCATTGGCGCGGTGCTGAGCTTTCTTCCTCTCTCTTATGTGCTCATCATGCGCGGCAAGCGCTTCAAGAAGTTCGAGGCGGGACTGCCCGACGCGCTCGACCTGATGACCAGCGCCCTGCGCGTGGGCCACAGCTTCAACTCCGCCATGAGCCTGGTGTCGCGTGAGTGCGCGGATCCAATCGGAAGCGAATTCCGCGCGGCCTTTGAAGAGCAGAACTTCGGGCTGGAATTGCGGGTTGCGCTCGATAACCTCATTGCGCGCGTGCCTCTCCAGGATCTCAAAATTGTCGTCACTGCCATCCTCATCCAGAGGGAAAGCGGCGGCAATCTTGCCGAAGTGCTGGAGAAGACAGCCTATGTGATTCGCCAACGGTTCCGCCTGAAGCGCCAGGTGATGACGCACACCGCGCAGGGCCGCCTCACCGGGTGGATCCTGACCATTCTGCCCATTGCCCTCGGCATCGGACTCTACATCATCAATCCCGACACCGAGAGCCTGCTGTGGAAGCGCGACATCGGCATAAAACTGCTGATCGCGGGCGCAGGCATGATGGTGATTGGTACGCTCTGCATTCAGAAAATCGTTCGCATGGACGTTTGAGGCTCGCTATGGGTGTTGCAGTCATCACATTTTGTTCCGTCTTTCTCCTGATCGGCAGCGCCGGCCTTCTGATGTTCTATCGCGCGGCCATGATCAAGCGCATCTCCTCCATTGTCACCCAGCGCAAGGAGGACCGAGGCTTTGTGGCTACACTCCAGCAGACGGGCAGTTCGCTCGGCGTGGTGGTGAAGAAACTCGAGAGGGTAATCCCCAAGTCGCAGGCCGAAGTCTCGGTGGCCCAGCAGCGCCTCATCCGCGCGGGCTTTCGCAAGGACTCCGCTGTCAGCCTCTTTTACGGCACCAAGTTTCTCGTCCCGCTCACGCTGGCGGCAACCGTCTTCTTCACCGGCCTGGGGGAACAAAGTCCGTTCATCATGTACGCGGCCGCGCTCGGCATAGGCTACCTCGCGCCCGATTTCTGGCTCGGCAAAAAGATCTCTTCGCGCCAGAAGAAAATCCGCCTCGGATTGCCCGACGTCCTCGATCTGCTGGTCATCTGCGTTGAAGCCGGCCTGGGCCTGGACCAGGCCACTTCGCGAACGGCCGAGGAGTTGGCCGAGGCCCAGCCCGCGGTCGCCGACGAGTTGAGCATCGTCGCACTTGAACAGCGGGCGGGCCGGCCCCGCGAGGATGCGTGGCGCCATATGTCCGAGCGTACCGACGTCGACAGCGTCCGCAATCTGGTTTCCATGCTGATCCAATCGGAGCAGTTTGGCACGAGCATTGCTAAGACATTACGTACGCACTCTGACACGCTAAGAGTTCAGCGTATACAGCAGGTGGAGGAAATGGCTGCCAAGACCACGGTCAAGCTGATCTTTCCCTTGGTGCTCTTTATCTTTCCCTGCCTGTTCCTGGTCACGCTGGGTCCCGCCATCATCTTGATGTCGGAATCGTTTAAAGAATATCTCACTCATTGAGAGACCTTAGAGAAAGGAGACTCGATATGGGCAGTGTTATGATTACCCGGATCATCGCCGGCGTGCTGTTCGTACTCGTGCTGGGCTTCCTGGTTCAGCGTCGTCGCAAGAGCGTCCGTTAAGGCGCTTTGCGTCTCTCGAAGTGGCGCCCTGGATCGCGTTTTCATTTGCGGGCTGCTGCACTCATCTCCGCTTGGGGTCCCCGGCGACAGCATCGGGGTCCCCACGAACAGGTTTTACTTCGTGGGGTGAAGCATCGGGGTCCCCACGAACAGGTTTTAGTTCGTGGGGTGATGCTCGTCGTCGCTGGGGTAGATTAGTCACCTCGATTCGTCCGCGCTCTGCCAACGGTGTCACGGCTGCTCCCGCAGCCGCTGACCCCGGCGGTATCTGCGCGCCGATCGAGCCCAGGACAGGATGAAGCTTTCCGCATCGCCATGCAAGTCTCGCCGCTCCGGCAAGAGAAAACTGTAAGCAACATGTAACCAAGAGTGAACACATCGCCCAAAATCCATCGGAGTTGTTTTGAGACGCCTGGTTCAAGCCGACGTTCTGAGGATGCGACGAGCATGGTAAGGCCACGGTACTGCGTATACAACCAGACCAGCGAGTGTTTTCTGAGCATGGGCGTTACTCACGGCGACTCCACACTCACGCGTTTCAAGGGCCTCCTCGCCGGCCGTACGCAGCGCTACGACGAGGGCACTTGGTTGGATCAACCCAAGGCGATGCACTTCTTCCGCCTCTTCTCATCGCGCGATCTCGTTTTCCTCGATGAAAAGCACGGCGTCATCGGCACCCTCGAATGTTTCCCACCGTTTCGATTTGCAGCCATCGGCCCGGAGGTTGCCAGCGTTCTTGCGCTGCCGATCGACACCATCTCTTCATCCCAGACGCAGCCCGGCAACCAGCTCGTGATCTGCGTCGCTGAGGAGCTCGAATTCCGCTTGCGCCGAATGCCCGATAGGACGTGCGACGAATGGATCGAACCCCCTATGATCCAGGAGATGTTGCCGCCGCCTCGGAAATGGCTGGCCCAATGTCCCACGCCCGATCGCCGCGCCTCGCGCCGAAAGCGCTGGCCCCGCCTGGTAGCGTACGACTCCATGGGAGGCACTCTCGAGGTGCATGGTGTCAGGGACATGAGCGCCACCGGGCTCTATCTCGTCACTGAAGACCGCTGGCCGCTCGGCTCGCTTGTCACTATGACCCTGCAGCGCACCGACGGCCTGGACGATAATCCGCTCGGCAACACCATCACCGTGCAGCTGCGTGTGGTTCGCTGGGGCAAGGACGGCGTCGGCCTCACTTTCGTGCAATCCGAAGTCGAAGAGTCTTCGGCAATGGCCCTCAGCAGCGTGCCATGACGCCGCTGTCGTAGCGGCAAGGGGCTTCCACCAGCAATCCCTGCGTGCAGGGCCGCATAGCCGCTGTGGCGGCGAGCCCACAGCAGAACCACGAAAGATGTATCCCGATGCCGATGCGCTGAGGTCGACGCGACCCACAGGATTGGGGTCCCCGCCGACAGCGATTCGTCCGTGGGGTTGAAGCGGGCGGCGACCTTCCTCGGAAATAGCCAACAGTAAAGGTGGCTCTGCTCTAGTCGAGCTCTTCCGGAATGATCAGGAGCACTTCCACTGCTGTTGCCTGGCCATTTTGGCGCGCCGGACGGAACTGCCACTGGCGCAGAGCTCGCAGCACGAAGCTCGCATAGCGGAAGCCACTGGGAAACGCGATCGCGAGCGACTCGAACCGTCCCGCCTGGTTCAAAACGCCGTGAACCATCAGCGCGTCGCCATTCACGTCGCGAGCAAGCAGGTTGGGCCGCAGGATGTCGTACGGCCATGGTGCCTCAAGCCGCGCAACCCGGCCGGCATCGGCCATTTCCGCCGGTCGCGTCACCGAGTATTGAAGGATCCAGCTCTTCTTCAGGCCCACGTGCAGGTACGCGGTGTAGGCCACCCGGTTCGCCCATAACTCGGCGGTTTCGGGATACTCATCCTCAAGCGAGCTTCCCACAACCACCACGCTGAATTTTCCGTCCCGGGAGACCACGATGTGCTCGGCCGACAGCCGTCGCCCATCGACCGCGACATCGTCCACGTCATCAAGCTTCGCCGCATTGCTCGCGTTCGCCGATCCGACGGCCTGGGTGACCACGCTGAGTTTTCCTGAACCCGCAGGTCCCAGATCATTCACGGGCGGCAGCAGCATTGTCCCATCCAGCATGCGGACATCGGAGATGGACAGCACGGCGATGGGCGTGGGCTGCTCAAGCGATGGGGAAATCGTTGTCGGCGCCATCTGTACCGGCTTCGGCGAGTGAGTCTCCATTGGCGATGTTGAACCCGCCGGAACTGGCTCGCTGCGCAGCAACAGATTGGTTGTCGCCACTTCCACATCCGCCAGCTTGATTTCCTGGTTTGGCAGCTCGAACGAGGGCTTCACTTCCGATGCAGCGGGAGGATTCGGCAACGGTGCGACGAGCCTTTTTTGCGGCGTCATCTCCGGCGTCCAGATCATCATGGTCGGCATCGGAACCTGCTCGGAGAACGAGAGGTGCGTCTCGAACTCCGGCTGGACGAGAGTCTGTCGCCCGGTCGCCGAGCCAATGAATTCGTGCATCGCTTCTGCCACCGAGATTTGCTCCACCACATCCCGGCTGGGATAGGGAATCTTGCTCTCCTCTTCAGCAGCAATCTGGGGCATGTTCGGGAAGTCCGGATCGAGCGCACGCAGGTCAAGCTGCCGCACCGAGTAGTGCTTCAGCGGGATTGGAGTAACGATGCGGGGCAGATGCGTCACGGCAAAGTAGACGAAGCCCACCACCGCCATATGCGCCATGATCGACAGTGCGAACGACGACGGCCGTCCGGCCGAGACAGACGGTTCGGCGAACAGGCTGAGTGTCGCCGAAGATCTCGTCATCAATGTCGGTCTGTCCGCCAAATGTTATCTCCCCGAGTACGCCCCGGCGATGCGCCAGGTCTGCGCGGCGTTTGCAACTGTTTTTGGTTGCAATTTGGCGGCCATCGCTGATGTTGCTGAATCCGCAGGCCATGCCGCGGGGATGTCAACTGCCCGATACACGCCCACTTGCGGGTATACGAACGTGCACACTTGCCCGTGATTCCTGCGTCATATCTGCCTAAATCCGCACCGCTGCTTTGGCACTCCAATTGCCAATAGACTTGGGAACAAGCGCTCTCAACCGAGGCATTACTGGAGAGGGAACTCTCATGAATCGAAGATTGATTACCGTTCTGCTGTGCGCATTACTGGTTGCCACCGGGTGTACCTTCCTCGTCATTCGCATGGTTGGCGCACGCGTGAGCGGCGCACGCCGCGCAGCGACCATCCGTGTCGTCAGTGCCGCGGCCGACATCAAGCTGGGGACCATTCTTACCGCGGCCAACCTCAGCACCACAGAAATCGCAGGCGTGCTTCCCAAGGGAGCGATTCTCAAGCCCGAGGATGCCATCGGCCGCGGCGTAATCGCTGACATCAGCCAGGGAGAAGCGATCCTGGACGGCCGGCTGGCGTCCAAGGGCTCGGGCGGAGGCCTGGCCGCCACTATCCGCAAGGGCATGCGCGCCTGCGCCGTCAAGGTTGATGAAGTAGTCGGCGTAGGAGGATTTGTCACTCCCGGTATGCGCGTCGACGTCATTGTCGCTGGCGATCCGCCGGGCCAGGGAAACGGCCCCTCCCAGACCCAGGTGCGAACGCTCCTTCAGAACATCGAGGTGCTGTCCGCGGGCACCGACATACAGAAGGATGCCGAGGGCAAGCCGCAACAGGTGCGCGTGGTCAACCTTCTGGTCACGCCGGAGCAGGCCCAGATCCTCAGCCTGGCGAGCAGCATGAATCCGGGGGGCGCCCAAGGCCACATTCAGCTCGTGCTGCGCAACCCCCTTGACACCGAGGTTGCACAAGTGGCCCAGACCGGGGTCGCGGAATTGTTCTCCGGCGCTTCCGCTCCAACCCAGAGGTTGCAGCCCAGTGCGGGTGTCCAGCGCGCACCAAGACGCGCGCCAACGACTTATTCGATCGAGATCTTCAACGGCTCGCAGAGAAGCGAGCAGAAGTTTGTCTTCGCCGAAGGGAACCAGTGAGAATCACGATGCGATCGATCAATAGATATAGAGCGGGCTTACTCATGGCTGCGCTGGCGCCGGCGTTGTTGCACGCGCAGGCGACGGCCAACGGCAACTACGGTACCGCGTCCTCGCACGAGGATTCGGCCAACGATCTTTCGGTGGTGGTCGGCAAATCAGTGCTGCTCGATTGTGCCCTGCCCATTGAACGAGTGGCGGTCGGGCTCGGGGGAGTCGCCGAGGCCATGGCGGTCAGCCCCATAGAGATCCTCGTCAATGGCAAGGCCCCGGGGGAGACCAGCCTGATTATCTGGGAAAAAGGCGGGAAACGCGAGTTCTTCACGCTCGTCGTGCGCCCTGGCGGAGCAGCCACCAACGACCGCCTCGATGTCATTCGCCGCGAGCTTAGGCGCGAATTGCCGGACCAGGAAGTTAAGGTCAGCGGCGAAAATGGATCTGTCTTCTTGAGCGGAACCGTCAAGGATCTCACCAGTTCCGAGCGCGCCGTGCAGATTGCCTCAGTAGCCGGCAAAGTAGTCAACCTCCTGAATGTGCAGGTGCCTCCAGCGGAGTCGCAGATCCTCTTGAAGGTCGTCTTCGCCAG
>Ga0335077_10004794_pt1 | contig 16511 bp, 11 predicted proteins | sample Lox_Sample_31_FD_207151 | JGI IMG/M metagenome (GOLD analysis project Ga0335077, IMG submission 207151) | Soil microbial communities from Loxahatchee National Wildlife Refuge, Florida, United States - Lox_Sample_3.1 | ecosystem: Environmental > Terrestrial > Soil > Wetlands | place: USA...
TTGTCTCCATCTCCCGGAATAATAAAATGAGGAAGGCGTCACCCTTCTTTCTGTTCCAAGCGATTTTCTTCGACTACGAGCGTTACGTGATTCGTTCAAACCAGCAGCAGGCACTGGAGGACAACCGCCAATTCTTACTTCAACATCCCGACATGCGCGTAGTCATAGAGGGATACTGCGACGATCGCGGATCCACTGAATACAACTTGGCCTCGCTGAAGAGCGCGCTGACACCGCTAAGCTGGCTTTAGTTCAGGCAGGAGTGAGCCCCCACCGCATCACGACAGCCAGCTTTGGTAACAAATACCCGTTTGCGAGGAGAATACTGAAGATTGTTTTCAGCGCAACCGACGAGCCCAGTTTGTGCCAGACGAATCGACCCCCTTTGAACTAAACGAGTAAGTTCGTCAGATGCTCAAAACTGGGATCTCCACCGCACAAATGATGGCGTAGCCGTGGATCCGCAGGTTGTCGTCATAGGGATAGCAGCCGGTAACCAGCAAATCCGCTTTCGTTTGCTTAGCAGCCTGGCTCAAGACGTTAGGCACATCACCACTGCCGATAAATGTGTTCGCCTTGATCCCCGTTTCTTGCTTGAGCTTTGCGAGACGCTGGGAAGCGTCGCCCACGAGTTTCTTTTTTAGCTTTGGATCGACATAGTTGCCGCCAGGTCCCCAAAGTTCCACCGAAGCGGTGACATGGGCGAGCGTAAGGAGGGCCCCAAATTTGGTGGCTATTGGCGCGGCCCACGAAACAGCCTTGTCACTACGCGGGCCCAAATCGACTGCGCACAGTACATTCCGAATCGCAAACTTCTGCAATGGCCGCTGCTTTACTTCTGGTCCGTTGGCCTGCATCAGCCGCTTATCGCGTATACCCACGCCGCCATAAAGAAATAGGGGGTTGGTAGGTGTTAATGGACCTTCCGATTCGTCCAGGTGGGCGTCGATCCAAACCGGACACTCGCTCCCGTGTAGTACTTTCGCACTCACCGAGCCCAGAAGGAACTGATTGAACGTGGAGCCATGCGACGGCATCATGATCAGGTCAGCTTTTTCCACCTGAGCCGTCTGCACAATTACGTGGGCCGAGTTGCCTTTGAGCACTACACACCGGATGGTGAGACCTTTGAGTTCTGGCCCGAGAGATTGGCCCGAGTTTTTCGGCGCCTCTCCAGTGATCTCCCCGAGCATATCCCAACCGGCGGATTCGAGACCGTAATCCGGCACGCCGGCGGCAAGGCTCTCGGGGGTCACGACGTGCAGCATTACGATCTCCGAATTGAAATGGCGTGCCAATGTCGCAGCCTGACGAATCACACTCAGCGAGGTATGCGGGAAATCAATGGGCAGAAGAATCTTCTTAATATTCAGCATCGCGTACCCGCGGCAGAATCAAAATGCCCGCCAACCGTTGGAAGCTAGAACAAAGCTATCCCAATGCGGACATCAGGTCAGAACGACGACTCAGCCGAAAATAAATCAGCTCGGGAAATACGCAGCTTCCGCATTTTTGAATTCAAGGTCGTGCGCTTCATGCCAAGTTTTCCCGCGGCAGTGGCGACGACCCCATTCGCCTCGCGAAGAGCGCGGAAGATAAGCTCCCTTTCCGAGGCCTCCAAGGTGGGAACCTTAGTGCTGGGGACTGCGAATGCGCTACCCCTGAATTCAGTGAGCGGCACATTGAGAACCGGGCCGTGCGAGAGAATCAGGGCACGCTCAACGATATTCTCCAACTCGCGGACATTGCCCGGCCAATGCCAGCAGCATAGAGTGCGCATCGTCGCTGGCGGAACTCTCTCAATTCGTTTGCCCATTCGCTTCGCGTGCTTGTTCACGAAGAAGCTAACGAGCAAAGGAATATCATTGGCTCGCTCTCGCAATGGAGGAATCTGAATGGGGAAGACGTTAAGCCGGTAAAATAAGTCCTCGCGAAATTCCCCTCGAGCAACCATGTGATCCAGGTTGCGATTGGTCGCTACGACCAGCCGCGCGTCCACTCGGATCGTGCGCGTGCCCCCCAGCCTTTCAAATTCTTGCTCCTGAAGAACACGCAGCAGTTTGGGTTGCAGCTCTAGAGGAATATCACCAACCTCATCTAGAAAGAGGGTTCCCTTGTCTGCGAGTTCGACTCGCCCAACCTTCTGTGCGATTGCGCCGGTAAACGCTCCTCGTTCGTGACCGAACAGTTCGCTTTCCAATAACCCCGTCGGGATTGCTGCACAATTCAGTTTCACCAGCGCGCGTGCACTACGATTACTAAGATGATGAATGGCTCGGGCAATGAGTTCCTTCCCAGTGCCAGTCTCTCCCAGAATCAAAACCGTCGAGTCCGTACGAGCTACGGTCTCTACCTCCTGAAGCACCTGCTTCAGGGCGGGACTCTCCCCGACGATTTCCTCAAAATTGTGCTCGGTTTGGATCTCATCTTCCCGGTAGAACTTCTCCTCGGCCAGCTTGTCCTTCAGTTCGGCGATTTCTTGAAAAGCCAAAGCGTTGTCGACTGCGATCGCAATCTGATTGGCTACCTCACTGAGCAAACCAAGATCGCGCTGAGTGAAAGCAGATTCCTGGAAGCTGCAGACATTCAGGGTTCCGAGAAATCGTTTCCGGCCAGGAAGAGGCAACCAACATCCCGACTTAATCCCTGAGTCCAGAAGAAGTTGCGTTGCTTTGGAGGGGAAGTCCTGAACACTCAGTCGATTTGTGAGTACAGGGTTGTGTGCGATTAAGGCCTTTCCTGCGGGAGAGTCCTTGGCGGGAAAGACTGCCTCTTCGGGGAGCGGGTGCACTCCTACAGGGAGATCTAGGGCGCGGATTTGGAACCGGTCGCTGTCGGGGTCCCACAAGCCGAGGCTACAGTAGTCATATTGGATGACTCGGCCTATGCACTTTGAAATCTGGACGAAAAGCTCTTTGGCGTCCAAGTGGCGGATTACGGTATTGGCAATGTCGTGCACCAGTCCTAAACGCTCGTATTCCGCAGCCAATTGCTCCTGAGAGCGAGTCCCCGCCACCTGTACAAGCGTTTCATAGCGTTTCAGCGCCGGCGCCGCTTCCACCTTGCCGAGTTGGGATGCTGCAGAAGAACCCATCTGAATCACCTTAGCCGCTCGATCCTTCCGTTCTCTACTTGTTCAAGACAACTCGCGGCCGTCTTTCTGATCCTACAAAGCAATCAGGAACCAGTGCTAAGTTCTTCAAAATACTCGGGCTCAGACGTCCAGAATCGCAAAGCGAATTCGCGAAGTTCGTGAGAATTGTAGGTGTGCCTAGTTCCTCCCCTAGGCCGTCTTGAAGCTGTATTTATTGATATTCATCGATCGGATCTTTGACTCAAGAGTCGAGGGTGGAATGCCCAGCTTGGCTGCCGCACCGTACGGTCCCGAGACCCGGCCTCTCGCTTCGGCCAACGCTGCGCCAATTAATTGTCGATCGTCGATCGCAGACCTTCGCGAGAGAGGTTGTGCAGCAGGTCCGGCCTGCAAAGCGTCGCGACAGAGCCAACTCTTCTTAACCGAGAGGTTCCCCTCTTGATAAATCACCACGGAGCGCTCGATCACGTTCTGCAGCTCACGGATGTTGCCGGGCCATGGGTAACGAATCAGCGCTTCCATGGTTTCCGGAGAAATCCCCTCAATCTTCTTGTTCATCCGCTGCGCGAAATGGCGAGCGAAATGCCCCACCAGCAGCGGAATGTCTTCCCGGCGCTCGCGCAACGGCGGAATGGAAATGGGGAAAATATTCAGCCGATAATAAAGGTCCCTGCGGAACTGCTTCTCCACGATCATCTCTTCCAGGTTGCGATGGGTCGCAGCTATAACCCGAACGTTGACTTCCTTCGTCCGCGTACTGCCCAGTCGCTCGAACTCCCGCTCCTGTAAGACGCGCAGGAGTTTGGGTTGCAGCTCCAGTGGAATGTCTCCAATCTCATCCAGAAACAGTGAACCTTGATCCGCCAGCTCAACCCGGCCAGTCTTCTGTGTAACGGCCCCGGTGAAGGCGCCGCGCTCGTGGCCAAAAAGCTCGCTTTCCAGCAGACCGGTAGGAATGGCCGCGCAGTTGAGCTTCACAAAGTTCCTGTTCTTGCGGCGGCTGCGGTCGTGAATGGCGTGCGCAATGAGCTCCTTGCCGGTGCCCGTCTCTCCCAACAGGAGCACCGTCGAATCGGTTTCCGCGACCATCTCGACCAGTTGCAGGACTTCCCGCAGGGCTGCACTCTGCCCCACGATTCCCGCAAAGCCTGCTTCGACTGAGTTCGTTTGTTCGAAATCGAGGTCCTGGTTCATGCTGAGAGTGCTCGGAGCAATCTCCGCAAACTCTCCAACGCGTGTATCTAGATCGGAAATATCAGTCAAATTCATGGTGCCCCTCCAAACGCGCAAGCTAGGCTGATTTCTTTGTGTGCATGCAAAACTCGATAACTTTTCCGCGTTGCAGCTGAAGAGTCCGATTCAGCGGTTTCCGAAAGTTCTTCGGTGTGTAAAATTCAATCACTTTTGCCATGACTGTCTCCTTGATCTCGGTGGGCGGGGCTGCAATGAGCTTCAACATTCCAGATGTCGAAAGCTGAAATATCAGTCGAATCCATGATGTCTCTCCACAGAAGTAATTCCACCCCACTAGAATCTGTTTCCCTTCAGCCCAAGTGACTCCGCTTGTCTCTCTCTCTGGCAATCCACTCGCGGATGTACGCTGGGCAATTCTTGAGCTGTATACTGTGCGCTTCACAGTGCTCGAGAAACTTGACGGCGTCCCGATCGACGAGAGTTATGTTTTCTAAATCGAAAAGGATGCGGCGACCTTGTTTCTCCGATTCAAGGAGTATTTTCAACTCGTTTACATTTTCGGCGCTTATACGACCACTCAGCGCAAATACAACCTCACCGTTTGCCGCCCTATTGATCCTCAGCATCTGCCCTCTCTCGACCAAGCCTGTTCCTCTAAGAATGCAATCCCGGCTCCAACCGTAAGTTATAGACAACAAGTCATGTAGCGAGAGTCCTGAATGGCGATTGTTCACCAATTGGCGAAATCCTGAACAAACATTTCTAGGGACTTTAAATTCGGCGGAGGGGCTAGCTGGCTTGCGACGGAGATCCTGACCTAAAGCGATTCTTGTCGATCTTCAGAGACCGAATCTTCGACTCCAGCGTTGATCGTGGCATACCCAGCCTGGCGGCCGCCCCGGATGGTCCGAACACGCGTCCTCTGCATTCGCGCAGGGCAGCCTCAATCATTTCTTTCTCTTGAGTGGCAAGCTTTTCAGTGAGGTCAAGCGAGTTCCGCGGCTCGGCTGCAGGCTGTCGCGCGAGCCAGCTTTCATCCACGGAGAAAATTTCTGCTTCGCACAGGATTACAGAGCGCTCAATCACGTTCTGCAACTCGCGGATGTTTCCTGGCCACGGATACGACCGGAAGAGTTCCAGGGTCTTCTTGTTTAGCCCCTGTATTCTTTTCCCTGTTCTCTTTGCGAAGCGATTGACGAAATACTCGACCAGCAGGGGAATGTCCTCTTTTCGTTCCCGCAGAGCAGGAATCTCAATGGGAAAAACGTTCAGCCGATAAAAAAGGTCCTCACGAAACATTCCCGCTTTGGTGGCAGCCTGCAGGTCGCGGTTGGTCGCCGCGATAACCCGAACGTTGGTTTGGATGGATCGATTTCCGCCCACCCGTTCAAATTCGTGCTCCTGGAGCACACGCAACAGAACAACCTGGGTCTCAGCCGGAAGGTCCCCGATTTCATCGAGGAAGATCGTGCCTCCTTCGGCCAATTCAAAGCGGCCCACATGCCGCTGAGTCGCCCCGGTAAAGGCACCCTTCTCATGACCAAACAATTCCGAGGCGATCAAATCGCGCGGGATGGCAGCACAGTTCACGCTCACAAACGCACAGGAAGAACGATGAGAACGCCTGTGGATGGCGCGTGCGACAAGTTCTTTGCCTGTGCCTGTTTCGCCAGTCACGAGAACCGTGGATTCAGTGGGAGCAACCTTGGATATGCGAGAAAGCACTCCTTGCAAGCCGACAGAAGTTCCGACGATCTCTTCAAACATCGATGTCTTATCGATTTCTTCGCGTAGAGCGGTGTTTTCATTATAGAGTTGGTCCTTCAACTTCTTGACTTCATCAAGAGCTGCTTGGAGACCATCTTCCGCCTGCTTCCGACGCTCGATGTCGGTCCGCGTGCCATACCATCGGAGGATGCGTCCCTGTTCATCCCGCAGCGGATTGTCTCGTATCAAGAACCAGCGATACTCCCCGTCCTTTCCCCGTATTCGTGCCTCCATCTCAATAGAAGCACCGTCGGAACGCGCCCGCTCACGGGCGACCTCCAACTTCTTCAAATCTTCCGGATGAAAGATTCGGTCAACCGTGTCTTTTGACTGCATCTCCTGCGAGGTAAGACCGGTATATTCCAGTTCTCGCCGGTTCGCAAAAAGAGGACTCCAGTCCGCATCGAAAACAGAGACTTGTTGTGGAATGACATCGACGAGCTGCCGAAGCTCCCCTTCGCTCCGCCGAATCTTCTCCGCGGCCTGCTTTCGGTCCGTCATATCCCGAATGGCGCTGGAAATCAGCACGCCCTCCGCGGTTTCGAGCGGGCTGAGGCTGACCTCCACGGGAAACTCATGTCCATCCTTGTGGAGGCCGTACAATTCCAGCCCAGACCCCATGGGCCGCGCGCGAGGTTGGGCCGCAAAAGTCGCGCGATGTTCCGGATGCTTGCTCCGGAACCGCTCCGGTATCAACATTTCGATTTCTTTCCCTAACACCTCTGATCGGTGATAACCAAACAGCTTCTCCAGTTGTGCATTCACCAAGACAATGTTGCCCTCACGATTCACTACTGCGATTGCATCCGGTGCCGATTCCAGCAGCCCACGGAATTTCTGTTCGGCTTGCTTGGTGTGCGTCACATCTGCCGCCGTACCGACGTATTCGATCACTTCGCCATTCTTATCGAGGACCGGATGCCACATCGCGTGGAGGTGCTTGACAGTCCCGTCGTGCAGCAGCAGCCGGTAATCTTGCGAAAACCCAGCTTTCTCACGGAATGCCTGCAGACACTCTCCAGAAACCTTATCGAGATCATCGGGATGCACAAGGCGACGAGTCTCGTTGTAATCGGGAATTCCCCGGTGAGGATCCAATCCAAAAATATGGAACAATTCCTCGGACCAGAACAGCGTTTCCCGTCTCCCAGGGTTGTAAGCGAAACTGCCTGTGTGACTCAACCTCTGTGCTTCGGCCAGATAAGTCTGGCTTCGTCTTAACGCTTCCTCCGCCCGGTTGCGATCTTCAATGTCTGTCACGACTCCATACCATTTGAGGATGTTTCCGGTTTGGTCGCGGAGCGACACAGCACGAATCAAGAACCAGCGATATTCGCCGCTCACCGCGCGTCGGAAACGCACCTCGTCTTCGAACGGCTCGCCCGTCGCCGAGGACGCTCGCCATTTCTCCATGTGGCGTCCTAGGTCTTCCGGGTGGACTACGCTTTGCCAGCCAAATCCTTTCGTGTCCTCCGCAGACAAGCCTGTGTATTCGCGCCAACCCCGGCCTACGAATGCATTGGAAGGGCCGGGCAAAGCGATGAACACCATTCCTGGAACGTTTTCGATCAAATCGCGAAGCTCACTTTCGCTCTGGCGCAGTGCTTCTTCGGCCTGTTTACGGTCCGCGATTTCCTTTTGCAATTCCTGGTTAGCCGTCTGGAATTGCGTCGTGCGTTCGACCACGCGCTGCTCCAACTCTGCGTTCAGCCGGCGCACTTGTTCCTCGGCCTGCTTCCGCTGGACGGCGTAACGGATGGTGCGAACGAGCAGTTGGCTGTCGAACCGTCCTTTGACGAGGTAATCCTGCGCGCCGGCACGTACCGCTTCCAAGGCGAAGTGTTCATCCTCGAAACTTGTGAGAACCACAATCGGCACGCTGCGATTTGCTTCTTGGATCAGGATTAGCGTTTCCATTCCCTGAGCATCCGGCAGGCCCAGATCCAGCAGCACCCCATCAAAGGTTTCCTGGCGCAATCTTTCCATTGCCGAATCCAGACGGCTTACCTGCAGAAGCTGTAAAGTTCCTGCGGGCAGCTCTTTCAGCATCTCGCGGATGAGGCGCACATCCGTCGGATTATCTTCGACCAGGAGCGTTTTCATGGGCTGTCTATTCCCGCTTTTCGCCGGGCGGCAGCGTCACCACGGCCAACCAGAATTCTTCAATTCTGCGGACAACCTCAAGAAACTGCGTCAAATCCACAGGCTTGGTGACATAGGCATTAGCATGCAAATTGTAGGCGCGGACCACGTCCTCTTCGGCTCTGGAGGTCGTGAGAACCACCACTGGGATGCGCTTCAGCTTCTCATCTTGCTTGATCTCGGCAAGAACTTCCCGCCCGTCTTTCTTGGGCAGGTTCAGATCCAGCAGGATCAGATCCGGGCTCGGACTGCTGGCATATTGACCTTGTTTGCGCAGGAAAACCAGCGCTGCCACTCCGTCCTGCACGACATACAGCGTGTTGAGGACCTTCGCCTCTTTGAGCGCCTCGCGGGTTAAACGTACGTCAGCGGGGCTGTCTTCTACCAACAAGATGTCAATAGGGCTGACTGGGTTCATGCTCAATTCCTTTTTTCATCCGGAATGGTGAAATGGAAGGTGGAACCAGTTCCAGGTTCAGACTCCACCCACATGCGACCACCGTGCCGCTCCACAATCTTTTTGCAGATCGCCAAGCCAATGCCCGTTCCAGAATATTCCTCACGGCCATGCAGGCGCTGGAAAACAATGAAAATCCGGTCAAAATATTGCGCAGCTATGCCAATGCCGTTATCGCGTACGCTGAACTGCCAAGTACCGTCCTCACTTACCGCGGAAACATGAATGCGGGGCGCTTCCTCCCGCCGCCGGAACTTGATGGCATTGCTGAACAGATTCTGGAAAAGCTGAGTCAACTGCGTTTGGTCGGCGACAAGTGCAGGGAGCGGGTCGTTCGTGATCACCGCTCCGCTCTCAGCGATGGCCACCTCAAGATTCTCCTTTGCGGCTTGGAAAAGTTTCCCCCAGTCAACTAGCACAAGCGGATCACCTCGCGTGCCGATGCGCGAGAAAGCGAGCAGGTCGTTGATCAAGGTTTGCATCCGTGTTGCGCCCTCGACAACGAAGGCGATGAATTCGTCCGCGTCCGCGTCCAGTTTGCCCTGGTAACGCCGGGCCAGCAGTTGCGAGAAACTGCTCACGGTACGCAACGGTTCCTGCAGATCGTGTGAGGCCACATAAGCAAACTGCTCGAGTTCCTGGTTGCTGCGCTTGAGTTCCTCGGCATAGCGCTTAAGTTCATCTTCCACCTGCTTACGCGCAGTGAGGTCGCGCGTGATTTTCACAAACCCGTTGATTTTTCCGCTGGCGTCCCGCAACGCGGTGACGACCACATTCGCCCAAAACTGAGAGCCGTCTTTGCGCAGGCGCCAGTCTTCGTCCTCAAACCGCCCTTCGGAGGTGGCTACTTGTAGTTCGCGAGTGGGCTTGCCGTTTGCGATGTCGGCAGACTTATAGAACCTGGAGAAGTGTTGGCCGACAATTTCCTCGGCTCGATAGCCTTTGATTCGTTCAGCGCCTTTGTTCCAACTGGCGACGCGTCCATCCAGGTCCAACAAGATGATTGCGTAATCCCGCACGGCTTCGAGCATGGAGCTAAAACGCTGCTCGGCCTGTCGCAATGCTTCCTCTGAGTGCTTGCGCTGGGTGATGTCGCGAGCCGCCGCAAAGATGCCGACCACATTACCATCTTCATCTCGATAGACGGAGGCATTGTAGAGGACGGACGTGATACGGCCATCGCGATGTCGCACTTCGAGCGGATAATCACGCACGAAACCTTCGCGGAAGACTTGCTCATAACCGACCCGCGCCTTCTCCGGGTCCGTGAAGTAGTCGGAAAAATCCGTCCCGATCAGCGTGGCTCGGGCACATCCGGTCACCCTTTCTGTCGCCACGTTCACGTCGGTGATCTTCCCATCGGGGCCGATGGTTACCAGGGGGTCGAGGCTGGCTTCCAACAGACTACGGTTGTAGGCATTAGCCTGGCGCAGTAGCGCCTCCTGGGCCCGCTTGCGCGCGGGGATGTTGCGCTTCACTTTGGCAGAGCCGCGAAGCTCAGGCGGTCGCATTGGCTTGTCCATGTAATCTAGGCCAAATTGTCCCAACGTTTTTGGATGATAGGCAGCTTCATCTGGACTCTAGTAACCGGCCAAGTGTAAAGCGCCAACGCCAAAGATGATTTCCGGCGCCACGAACTCCGCAATTCAGGTCCGCGTGAATGCATCATGCCCCCCGTACAGCGGGATAGAAGAAGGTGGTGTGCCTGAACCTCAAGCCAGATTATCGCACCAAGACTCAGGACTCGGCGAGTGTTTGTCTGTGATTCCGATCACAAGACCCCAATCGTGGTTGAAGGCCAACTGATGCGTGGTTGTGCCGCCAGAACACTCACAACCTCAAGCCGGTCGCACAAAGCATCTGTGCGCCCTCTTTTGCCAGGCGCATACACGTTGCCTGACCAATTCCGTTTGCACCCCAGTGACGATAGCGACCTTGCCTCTTGCTCTATCCATCGGTGCCTCCTATGGTGTTCTTCCGCATTTGCGCCAACTTTATGGCACTGCATTTGATTGAAACTGCATTTCAGAGCTGGTCACCGTGTCGCAGATAAAAATTCAAGAGGCATGCACTCCCCTGCTGCCAGGGCGCCGCGCACCCTCCCGATGTCAAGATCAACATTCCCCTCTAGACTTAGACTAGACTAGGCCGCGATCTCGAGTTTGTCGTCGACATCCCAGACACCCGGGGCCGACCAGGCTGCTCGCTCAGCCTCGTCTCGCTCCGCCCAGGAGGCGACCTTGCCTCGTAGAACTACCTTGTTGCCGTCGACTTCGACTTTGATGCGTTCGCCATCCAGTTCGGCGGCGCGGTTCAGAGCATTTTCGATCTTCACCTTGATGTCCGACGGGACGACAACAGCCCTGAGGCCGATCAAATTGCTCACACCGGTTACACCCGTCAGGTTTTGAACGGCGTCCTCGGCGGCTGTCTGCTGAAATCTGTAATCGACTGTCCCTTCGAGGGTCACCCAACCTTTGTCCACCTTTACCTTGAGGGCGTCTTTGGGAACCCAAACGTGCCATTTGAGGGCATTCACCGCGGCCTGAGCGATGTCCTGGTCGTCGCGCTGATGGTACGCAGGCAGGTCCACTTTCATCTCGTCGGTCACAGCCTTGACTCCGGTTACTCGCTCGGCAGCTTCTGATGCCGCATATTTTGCGGCATAGTTGTTCACCTTACCGGTGAGCGTGACAATTCCGTCTTTGGCAATCACACCGATGTTTGAGGCATCCAAACTGGGCTCGAATTGAAGTTCATCCATGACATCACTTTGAAGCTCGGTATTGGTTTTCATCAAAGTTCCTCCTTTGGAATGGGCACCTAGACTAGACAGCCTTTCACTTATCGCCCGCCGTTCATCATCGCGCTTGCGGCGCACGAACGCCCATTGTCTGTTGCTGCATTTGCATTACTAGATCGGCGGACTCGAAGCTTGAAAGACTTGGGTGCTCTGGAAATGAAATAGGTCTCCGTCATTGTGACGCGAAATCGTCAACTGCAGACAGCAGCCCCATTTCGTGCAACTTCTCGTGCAACTTCCTACGCCTGTTTTCATGTTCGTATTTCGCCAGTCTGACAGATGATTGGATCCTCGCCTGATTTCGACCAATTCTTCGTACAGCCCTAACTACTCAAACCGTTTCGGCTTAGCCGACTTTTTCCCCATCCAAGTGTTTGGCCATCGAAGTGCTTCCACATGTTTCTGTCGGCAATAAACAGTTGAAAGCCGGGGCTTTGAGTTAGCAGAATGAGAACATTGACCTCACGCGCGTTTGACTTCCTGTTCGGCTGTCACCACCGCACGATAAGCCGAGTCTTCACGATCCGCGGTCGTAGCTATCAAGTGTGCTGCGATTGTGGCGCCACGCGCGAGTACTCGCTCGAGACCATGTCGGCGCGTAATAGCTCCACGTTTCACTCCGGTACGCCAAGCTTATTGGCGTGGAACAAATGAAGAAATAGAAACGGCAATCACATTATCGATGTTGATCATGGCGCTGCTTTTGTCGATAATCTTGGCGCTCGCCGTGGAAGAGTTTTTACTCAAAGGATTTCCATATGTAATGTATGCGCCGTGCAACCGAGTACAATCGTCGCTTAGAGAGACAAAGGCACTCACACTTCTGATGAAGAGAATGTAAATGAAGCACATCAACTGCTCGGAGGACAACAAACATTGTTGGCGGGAGACCGCCGTGCCCACTTCGTCTTCCAGCCTTAAGGTCTTCGGCGGGCAAGATGGGGCGCAAATGACGAGTGTGGCGGATCAAATGCAATAGCATCAACAACTCATCGCTGGAGAATCGAGGATAAAAAATATGACCGAAACCACGTGGCAACCTCACGAGAAACACGGGCAGCTCACCATGCAAAGCGACTTGCCGGACACAGTCTATGCGTTTCCGAAGCAGCGCAAAGAACCCCTGACCGATGCACAGCACGTGCGGAACGCGGTCGCACGGTTCGACCAAGTCATCGACGTTTCCGATGGCGATCGCGCTTTGGCATTCGCGAACATCGAAAAAGCTGCCAAGTACTACAACGTCGACCTTTCGGAGACGTCGTGGCATGAACTTGGGGTTCATCCTCAACAGAACCGGAAAAAGGCTGCGGCCAAAGCCGTTGCGACCCGCGAGCGCAAGCGCCGGCTGCGCGAGAGCGAGCAAGAGAATTAGACATACATTGCGTCTATCTCTCTCGGCCGATCGTTCGACAAGGTGTAGGAAGCGGAGGGTGAAGGACTTCCGTTTGGAAAAAAAAATACAGCGATGTAAGAAGGGAGGACCGTATGTCTGAACATGAAGCGAAGAAGCATAAGTCCTGGAATGTTTTCATGGGGCTAATGAGCGCAGCGATGGCAGGGTTCCTGCTCATTCGCTCACTAGAACCGAAGGCCAAACAGTAGCAAGCAATTACACAGCCCGTTTCTTTGCCCGTCCTAAGGGAGGTCGAAATTTAGGCCGATCTCGCGCGCATCGGCGGATTTACTCGGTCGAGGCCTCATTTTGCAGCTGCTTACCGATCGCCAGTAATTCTTGGGTCCGCTCTTTTGTCGTTTTCGGGTAGCTCATTATGAGGGCGCTGAGCGTCTCGATGATGATCTGGGAAACAATCAGCCTAGCGTTCTGCTTGTCATCGGCCGGAACGACATACCAAGGTGTGTGCCGGGTGCTGGTTGCACCGAGACATCCCTCATACGCGCTATGAGAAGGTCATAAAAGTCAAGGCCGACGTGGCGGCCCTCCTTATTTTTTTCCTGACATCGACGATGCTGCATCCGGTGGCGTGGAGAGCTGTCCAGGGCGCCGTTTTTTGGCGTTCATCTTGACCCTTGACAGGTCTCCACGCCACTTCATAATCGAGCGAGGGACGAAGCGCAACGCAGTTCAGTTGAGCTTCGTCCTTAGTTGAGGGGGTTGGATTTTGTCTTTTGTTCCGAGGGCACGCAAGCGCCCCCCCACTCGTCTTAGGATTCGGTATCGCAGTCCACAGAACATAAATTGATTCGCGTCTGTCAAAGTCTTCCCAGAAATCCTGGCCGGCACCACCCACATTTGCCCTGCTTCTATCCGCACTCTAAATGGGCCACTTCTGGGCCTCGGTGCATGTTGGGGTTCGATTTAAAGCCCAGGTCCATCACCGCAGTGAGGGACCTGGGTTGTTAGGGGCTGCCATCTCAATCGCGGTCTTCTTGACCTAGCGAATAAACGCAGTCTCCCGAACAAGGCGGTGGATGTCATTGCCTGCAAACCTTCTGGCGATCGATTGCTTTCCGCGTCCTCAGCTCATGGCTCCTTGGCCGTCGCCTCCCGCTTGCCATGTCCGTTTCCGTCTACGCAGCCTGTTGTACGATCGCCCTCGAGGAGGCGTAGCCCAGCGGCTCATAGACCTCTCCACTCACCCAGAGTCGATGCAGCAAAACCGCCAGCTTCCGCGCTACCGCTACCGCGGCTCTCTTCTTTGCGTTCTTTCCACCATGCTCGCACAGCCGCAGCCCGTAACGTCGTAAGTCGGTGTCGGGTCCAAACGGTCCCAAGATATACTGCGCACTCCCCACCAACAGCTTGCGCAGCATCGTGTCCCCGGTTTTGCTGATTCCCAATTGCGGCTGGCTCTCCCCGGAGTCCTCCTGCTTCGGCACTAATCCCAAATAGGGGCCCACATCCCGACTCTTGGGGAACCGTTCTGGATTCTCCAAGGTCAACACATAAGCCAGCGCGGTGATCGGACCCACCCCCTTCACCTGGCGCAATAAATTCGTCTGCCCATACTTTTCGCTCCCCAGTTCTTCAATCTTCTGGTCATAGCTTTTAATGCAAGCACTCAGCGCATCTGCTAATTGCACCAACGGCAGCAGGGCTTCTCGTACCTCTTCTGGAATCACATCCTTTACCTTTTGCCCGAAGCTCGGGCTCGAACACTTCGGTAACCGTGTGCCCATACTTTTCACCAGCCCCCGCGTCGCGTTAATCAGCTCGGTCCGTGCTGCCACCACGGCATCGCGTGCTCGCAGCAACACCAAGTCCTGGCGCACCTCTCGACTGCGGTGCGTGATCGGGTGCAACGACTTTGGATCCACCCGCCCCAGCCGCGCCAACTTCTGCGCATCGATTCGATCATTCTTGCGCTTACGCCGTTTCGTCCCCTCCATCAGCCGCGGGTTGGCCACCAGCACCTCGTGCCCCTCACCCGCGATGACTTCCTGGATCCAGGGGGAGTGCGTCCCCACTTCGATAACCACCCGCGCCGGCGTTAAGGCATGGAACTCTGCGATTTCCGCCTGCCTCGTTTGTAGTTGCCCTTCACTTAACGTCTCCCCTTGCAAACCCAAAATGCAGAAGTTGCTCCATTGGTCTCCCAAATCCACTCCCACCGTCAGCCGGTCCAGATTGGGACTCAGCTCGCCTCCCGGACCCGCTTCTGCTGGGCTCGCCGAAGTCGACTTCAGCTCCAGCTTTCCTCTCAGTTTCTCCACCAGCTCCGCCAGTACTTCCTTGGTTTCTCGCTGCACTGGACGCTCAGCTTTCGCTCGCTTCGCTCTTTGTTCCTTCTTCATGGGAGAATTGGTATTCTTCTTCAAGGTCGATCTCCTTATCTGTTGTGCTTGCACCGTCGAGTGCGTTGATCACTGGTAGCTTAACGCGATCCGTGATCGGGGATCGACCTTCTCATCCCATCTCAATTCGCACGCTCCGGATCAGACAAACGGACGGCCTCGATTTATCCATTGCTGTATCGACCTCTTTGCTCCGAGCCACCGCCATCTTAGCTCTGAAACATTTTCATGAGCTTTCACGGGCCATAAGCCCAGAGATGACAAACGGGGGCACATCAGCACCAGAAGCTTCCGGTTCCAGGTGTCATTACGACGGGTGGAATATCAGGCCAAAGAACTTTTAGGGGCTGAAACAGGCTACAGCTAGCTGTGAAAAAGGATGCGACTGAACCGTGCTGTCTCACCTTTACTGCACAGTCAGATTTGCGCTCCCGCTTACTCCGTTCAAGCTCGCTTCAATGGTGCATGTACCCGCAGAGGCGCTGCTGGCAATCCCGGCAGGGGTAATTGTTGCTACGGCCGCATTGGAGGAACTCCAGGTGGCCTGGTAGGTGATCGGAAGGACCGACCCGTCGCTAAAGGTCCCTTTCGCTATGAACTGCTCAGAGGCGCCGACGCTAATCGTTGGATTCGCCGGACTTACGGCAATCGATTGCAGGGTTGCGTTTGTAACCGCGAGAGTTGCCGTGCCACTCTCACCATCAAACACTGCAGTAATCGTAGTAGTCCCCGGCGCGACCCCCGTGACAACGCCGTTACTTTCGTTCGTGTTACTGATCGTCGCGACCGACGGTGAGGATGAAGTCCATGTAACAGCCGAGGTCAGATTCAAGCTTTGACCATCGGCAAAACTACCTGTTGCCTGCAGGGACTCCTCGATCCCTACGGGGACGGGGGTACCCTGGGGTGTTACCTGAATGGAAATCAGGGCCGATCCTTCGACAACCACACTTGCGGTAGCGCTTAGCGAACCTTGCTGTGCTGTGATGGTTGCAACCCCCGCTGATTCACCAGTCACTAGGCCAGCACTGTTCACCTCCGCAACGCTGTTGTCCGACGAGGACCACGTCACGTACGGACTTATGTTTTGTGAACTCCCGTTGCTCCATGTTCCGGCTGCGTTATATTGACGTCCGGAGCCAGGAGCTAAAATTGCACTTGCGGGATTTAGGGAAATAGATTGGAGCACAGCGGAACTGACGGTGAGCGGAGCCGTCCCTGTAGCGCTCGCGCTTGCGTAGCTGAAAGAGGCTTCGATATTGGCCGTTCCCTGGCTTGCGGCGTAAACCGTCCCATAA
>Ga0335077_10004796_pt1 | contig 16508 bp, 14 predicted proteins | sample Lox_Sample_31_FD_207151 | JGI IMG/M metagenome (GOLD analysis project Ga0335077, IMG submission 207151) | Soil microbial communities from Loxahatchee National Wildlife Refuge, Florida, United States - Lox_Sample_3.1 | ecosystem: Environmental > Terrestrial > Soil > Wetlands | place: USA...
TCGTGTCGTCGTCGTCATGTTCTCCTCCGCACTCCCCGCCGCGCCGATTCAGAGGGCCGACGGATAGGTTTCGGGCAGCTCCGCCTCACCTTGCTCCCACACCGTGGTTCGCTCCAGGGGCTCGACCGCCCGGGTGTGATCGTAGTGGAAGACCGCGTCGAATTGCGCGGGGAGGCTGGCCCGGAAATAATGACTCAACCGCTCGGTCTCGGGGCGATAGATGACCCCAATGGCGCGCTCGAGGCGCGGAGTCGCGAGGAGTCGGGTTGCCTCGTTCGGCGCGCGCAGGTCCAGGAAGAAGTTCCCCGGACCGGCTTGGTGAAACAGCGCCTCGTAGCTTCCCGGCAGCGCCGCGCGCACCCGTTTCCGCTCGGCGTGCGCATCCCACTCCGACGCGGCGGTGACCGTTCCCGAGTAGGTGGTAAAGCCCACGAGCAGGGCCGATCGTCCGAAGCGCTCGCGCGCCAGCTGGCCGAGGTTCAACTCGCCGCGCTGGGACATCTCGGTGGCCCGCGCATCGCCCTGGTGCGAGTTGTGGGCCCACACCACGATCTTCGAGCCGGAGCCCTGGGCCTTCAGGAAGGTTCCCAGCGCCACGAGGGTGTCCGCCATGTGCCGGTCCCTGAGATTCCACGAGCCCTCATGGCTCTGGAACATGGTGCGATAGTACTGTTCCGCCGACGCAACCACCTGGGCGTTCCGCTCGGCGAAGAACAGGTCGTCCGCCGCCTGGCGCCCGTCGCGGAGCGCGTATTCCGCCGCCGCCGAGCGAAGCTCCACCAGCTGGCCCAGTACCTCGCGTTCGCAGGAGGCCTTGAGCCCGAGGCTCGTGGCGTATCCGTATTCCTGCGGGTCGCCCCCGAAGTGATCGAAGCAGGCGTATCGCCCGGCCGCACGCCGTGCCGCCTCGGGGTCGACGATGCGCAGATACTCCAGCACCGCGGACATGGAGGCGTGCAGGCTGTAGAGATCGAGGCCGTAGAACCCGACCCGGTTCCGGTCGGCGGCGATCTCGTCGTTGTGCTCGCGGAGCCAGCCGACGAAGTCCAGGACATCGGCGTTGCGCCACATCCATTGCGGGAAGCGCACGAACCCCTCGAGTGCTTCTTCCGCGTCGGCATCGCCGGGGCGGCCCCGGACGTAGCGGTTGATCCGATAGGCATCCGGCCAGTCCGCCTCGACCGCTACGGCCTGAAAGCCATGCTCCCGGATCAGTCGCTTGGTGATCTCGCCCCGGACCCGATAGAAGTCATGAGTCCCGTGGGAGGCCTCTCCCAGAAGCACGACGTCGGAAGTCGCAGCGAGTGCGAGCACCCGGTCGAAGTCTTCCGCGCGTCCGGTCAGCGGGTACGCGGCGGCCGCCACCGACCTGGTAGCTGAATCAGCGTTGGGCGGCATCGGCCAGTCCTCCGGTGTGTGCCTGCTGCAGTGCTGCCAGCACCTCGGCATCGGTGGTCTGGGTGAAGTCCCCGTACCAGGCGCCCACGCCGTAGAAGGGCTCGGGCGTGGCCACGGTCACGCACGCGTCCGCGACCCGGGCCAGATCATGCTCTGCCTGCCGCGACATGACCGGCGCGGCGGCCACCAGTTTGGCCGGCCGATGTTCGCGCAAGGCGCGAAGCCCCGCCAGCATCGTAGACCCCGTCGCGACGCCGTCGTCCACCAGCACGACCGTCGCGCCCCGGAGATCGGGGAAGGGCCGGTCGCCGCGGTAGAGACGCTCGCGGCGGATCACCTCGCGGCTTTCCGCCTCGGTGACCGCATCAAGAGTGTGGCGCGAGATGCCGAGCGCGTGGAAGGTTTCTTCGTTCACCACCCGGATGCCGCCGCTTGCGACGGCGCCCATGGCGAGTTCCTCGTGCCCCGGGACACCGAGCTTCCGTACCACGAACACATCCAGTTCAGCTCCAAGCGCCTGCGCCACGGTCGCGGCCACGGGAACGCCGCCACGCGGCAACCCAAGGACGATCAGATGGGGCGCTCCACTGAGATTCTGCAGCTTCTGCGCAAGCTGTCTTGCCGCCTCGCGTCGATTGGCAAAGAGTGGTGTCATGACTTGGTCCCTCCGCATGAGGGGCGGGCAGATGCGGCCAGCCCGCGGGTCACGCGGGGCTGGCCGCTCGCTCCCCACTCACAAGGCAACGGCGAGTTCGTTCTCCACCTTCGTCACCCCTGGCGCCGCCCAGGCCGCGTGCTCGGCCTCGCGCCGCTCATCCCAGGAATGGACCGTGCCGGTCAGCGTGACGCTGCCGTTTCTCGTTTCCACCTTGATCTGCTGGGCGTGCAGGGCCGCGCTCCGGCTCAGGGCCGCCTTGATCTGCTGGCTCACCTCGGTAGTCTTGACCGCGGGCGACACCGCGATGAGGTTGGTCACTCCGCGCACTCCGGCGAGCAGCCGTACCGCGTCCTCGGCGGCTTCCTTCTGGAACTGCCAGTCTAGCGCCCCTTCCAGCGTGACCCAACCCTTCTCCACGCGTACCTTGACGCGATCCACCGGGACCGCCGGGCACCAGAGGACGGCTCGCATGGCCGCCTCGGCGATCTCGACGTCGGTATGCTCGAAGGCACGCGACGGGACCACCCCGAGCTCGTTGGCGATTGCCCGGACACCCTTCACCCGCTCCACGGCGCGGATGGCCGCGAGCTTCTCCGGGTAGCTCCGTACCCGCCCGGTGAGGGTCACCAGGCCGTTCGCGACGCTGATGCCGATCTCCTTCTCGTCCAGACTAGGCTCATATTTGAGCTCGTCCATGACGTCCTGTTGAAGCTGCTTGTCTGGTTTCATATTGATCCTCCATCGTGTCCGGAGTGCTCGCCGGCAGCCGACTCCGCCCGCGAGCCCGTATTGCACCTGAGAATGTACCCCGTAGGCGGTGAAGCGGTGGTGAATTGCGGCCGAAGAGAATCCTTCATGGCGATTTCACAATGCTCACAACTGGCGGTCTCCTACCTTCTTCCAGCGCCGCGGGCGGCGCGCCTATGGCCAGTATCCTCGAAGTCGACCGGCTGAGTGTTCGTTTCGGCCAGCAACAGATCCTCCTCGACCTGACCTTCGCGGTCCCCGAGGGGGCAACCCTCGCCATCATTGGACCGAACGGGTCGGGGAAGACGGTGCTGTTCCGGGCCCTGATCGGGGCGCTCCCCTATACCGGGGAGGTGCGTTGGGGACCGGGAGCCAGGATCGGCTACGTTCCCCAGAAGCTGGACCTGGAGCGCGATCTTCCCGTGACCGGGCTCGACTTCCTGCGCGCCAGGGCCCGAGTGGGCGGAATGGACGATACCCAGGTGGAACAGGCGCTGGACCTGGTGAGCCTGGCCCCGGGCGTGGTGCGCCAGCCGATCGGGACGCTTTCCGGCGGGCAGTTCCAGCGTCTGCTGCTGGGGTTTGCTCTGATGGGCCGGCCAACGGTCCTGCTTTGCGATGAGCCAACCGCCGGCGTGGACGAGCCCGGCGAGGAACGTCTGTACACGATGCTCCACCGGCTGCAGGTGGAGGAACGTCTGACGCTGCTCCTCATCTCCCACGAGTTGAACGTGATCTATCGCTACGCGACTGCGGTTCTGTGCCTATCCCTCGCGCAGCGCCCCTGTCTTGGCCCCCCGGTCGAGGTCCTCACCCCGGAGCGGCTGCAGAAGATGTACGGGGCGCCAGTGCAGTTCCACCGGCACGATGGCTCCGTCGATTAGCGCCCTCGCGCTGCCGGTCGCCGCCGCGGTCGCCGCCGGGCTGGTGGGGAGCTTCGCGGTCATGCGGCGCATGACGCTGGCGGCGGATGCGATGTCGCACGTCGCGCTTCCCGGGATCGGCCTTGCGCTGCTGCTGCACGGGAACGCCCTGGTGGGCGGCGTGGTGGCGCTCGCCCTGGGCGCGCTGCTCATCTGGCTGCTGCAGCAGCGCACCCGAGTGCCAAGCGAGGCCATCGTGGGCGTCGTCTTCTCGGCGGCGCTCGCCGTGGGCAGCATGCTCACCTCGGGCGAGGACCTGCTCGAGGCATTGTTCGGCGCCCAACGGGCACCCGGCTCGGTGGAGACAGTGATCGGGCTGGCCGCCGCGGCGACCATCGCCGGCCTGATCCTGTGGGCACGCCATCGGCTTCTGCTCTCGCTCGTCTCGGCGGACCTGGCCCGGACCGCCGGAGTCAACGTGGCCCGGCTCGACCTGGCATATCTGCTGGGCTTCGCATTCACGGTGGCCCTGGGCCTCAGGTACCTGGGAGTGCTGCTGATGGGGTCCCTGATCATCATCCCGGCCGCCACCGCCCGGCATCTCAGCCGTTCTGTGGATACCATGCTGTGGGCGTCGGCTGGGCTCGCGGTGCTGGCGACGACTCTTGGCATCGTGCTGGGAGGCTGGTGGGGGCTCCCCGGAGGGCCGCTTACCATAACCGTCGCGGCCGTCTTCTTTGGACTTGCGGTGCTGCTCCGTAGCGGCCAGTGAGGACCGGGAGATCACCAACGTCGAGGCTGTAATGCACTTTCGCGAGACCGCGCTGACCTTCGCTTCCCTCGAGGCCGTCACCTCACGCCGGAGGATGGTGGAGCTGACCGCCGATCTGCTCCGGCGGGCCGGCGAGCGGAGCGCGGAGCGGGTGGTCTATCTGCTGCAGGGACGGCTCCGCCCGCCCTACGAAGGGCTCGAAATCGGTGTGGGGGAGCAGCTCCTCACGGCGACGCTAGCCAAGGCATACCACTGTTCACGCGCGACCGTGAGCCGGCGGCTGGAGCGACTGGGCGACCTGGGCCTCGTCGCGGAGGCGCTCTCGAGCGAGCCCAAGGGGGCGCGGCTCACGGTGGACCAGGCATTCGATGCGCTGCTCGAGGTCGCCCATACCAGCGGCGCCGGCTCGGTGGAGGGCAAGATCTCGCGCATGGCGACTCTCCTGGGACGGGCCGATTCCGTCGAGGCCCGTTACCTGGTGCGCATCGCGCAGGGGCGGCTCCGGCTCGGCGTAGGAGACCAGACCGTCCTCGAGGCCGCCGCCCTGGCCGCGCTGGGCGATCGGGCGAAGAAGCCCCTCCTTGAGCACGCATACAACGTCCGGTCCGCCCTGGGTGCGGTTGTGCGGCTGGCGTTCCGGGAGGGCGAACCAGGGCTCAAGAGCCTCGTTCCCGAGCCTGGGATCCCGGTCCGGCCGGCGCTGGCACAGCGCCTTGGCTCCGCCAGGGCGATCCTCGACCGGCTGGGGAAGGTGCAGGCCGAACCCAAGTACGACGGGTTCCGCCTGCAGCTCCACCGGGACGGCGCGCGGGTCTGGGCGTTCAGCCGGCGACTGGACAACGTGACCGAGATGTTTCCCGACCTGGTGGCGGCCGTCCGGCGGGAGCTCCGGGTCAAGCGCGCCATCCTGGAGGGCGAGGCGCTGGTCCACAATCCGGAGACCGACGAGTTCCTGCCCTTCCAGGTCACGATGACGCGGAAGCGCAAGAAGGAGATCGGGGCGGCCGTGGAGCGGTATCCGCTCCGGCTGTTCGCATTCGACCTCTTGTACTCGGGACACGCCAGCTGTCTCGGGTGGCCGCAATCACGGCGGTCGCGCGAACTCCGACAAATGGTCCGCGGCGGAGCTGATGATCCCATCGTGGTTACCGAGAGCGAGATGATCGACAGCCCGGTCCGGCTCCAGGCCTACTTCGAGGAGATGATTCACCGGGGTCTCGAGGGGGTGGTGGCCAAACGGCCCGACGCACCCTATCAGGCGGGAGCGCGCGGGTTCGCCTGGGTGAAGCTCAAGCGGGCTTATCAGTCACGGCTGCGGGACACGGTGGATCTGGTGCTGGTAGGCTACCTCAGGGGGCGGGGCAAACGCGCGGCCCTCGGCGTGGGGTCGCTCCTAGCCGCGGTGTACGATGAGCCGCGTGACCGTTTCCGGACCATCGCCAAGATCGGGTCGGGCCTGTCCGAGGAAGGCTGGCGGGCGCTCCGCGCCGAGTTGGACCGGGACGCTTGCCGGGTGCGACCCAAGGAGGTGGACAGCCTGATCGTTCCGGACGTCTGGGTGACACCCAGGATCGTGGTCGAGGTCCTGGCCGACGAGATCACCCGGTCGCCACTCCACACCTGCGGCAAGGTGGGCGATCACCCGGGCTATGCCCTTCGCTTCCCTCGCCTCCTTACCCGGCGCACTGACAAAGGGCCGGAGGACGCCACGACGGAACGTGAGGTCCTTCGGCTCTTCCGGCTGGAGCGGCGCAAGAGCGCCACGAAATGACCGTATCGCTCAGCGAGCCCAGTGGAGGACCACCGGCGCTTTGCGGGGCACGGGCGGGGTGTGGCCGGAAGGCACGCCCACGATAATGGCGGCGATGGCGGAGAACTGATCGGGGATCTCGAGGTCCCGCTTCACCTCGGGCGTATTCAGGATGGGAAGCGCCAACCCGATGCAGCAGGTGCCAAGACCCAGCGCCGTGGCCGCGAGCATGAGATTCTCGGCCGCGAGCCAGCAATCCGCCTCGACGAACGCACCCTCCGACGGACCGCAGATCACGATCAGGGTTCCGGCGTTGTAGAAGATATTGAACGTGGGGTCGGCGAAGTGAGCCTCGAGGTGTTCCCGCGGAACCATCGCCTTGCCGCGATCCGAGTAGCGCTTGAGCTGCGCCGGGTCCTGGATGACCACGAACCCCCACGGCTCCCGGTGCATCGCGGTGGGAGCGTGGACCGCCGCGTCGAGCAGCGCCTGGATGGCTGACTCGGAGACGATCTCCGGCGAGAAGGAGCGGACTGCACGCCGCTCGTAGATGGCTCTCAGTACCGGGTGTTCCTGGGCGACGGCTGTCATGGAGGCCTCCACGGTGTATTGCCCCACACCATTCTGGGGCCGCGCCCAGTAAGGAACCGGGAAATCTTCGTGAGGTTCTCGAGCTGCGGCTATCTTCGATGAGGACCACGCCATGACTCAGAGCCTCCGCACGATCATGCCGCTCGTCGTTGGGCTCGCCGCGCTGGAATGCCGCGGCGCTCCCGCTCGAGCGACATATCACCCGGTCCACCGGGAAATCACCATCACCACCCTCCCCTTGCTGACCAAGGAGATGGCGAAGATCTATCCGTTTCTCACCAGGGAGTTCGCCCACGGCGGACTCCTGGACGGCAAGGAGATCTACGCCTTCGAGCCCAGCACGGTGACGGTGGTCGAAGGGGACACGATCGACTTCCAGTTCATCAACCCGGAAGACGACCTGCACTCGTTCGTGCTGGCACCGGACCTGTCGGTGACGCTCCCCGGCCTCAAGGCCACCTCCGCTCGCTTCGTCGCGCGCCGGGCCGGCATCTACCCATTCACCTGCAGCATCCCGGCCCACCTTCCTTCCATGTGGGGGCAGCTGGTGGTCCTGAGCCCGGAGGCCGTCGCGACGGGGGCGGAGCAGGGGCGTGGAGCGCGCTGAGCCCGCTCCAGCGGCCGAGCGGTCTCAGGCCGCGCGGCTGTGGGAGGTGGCTGCCCTGTTCCTCCGACTCGGCACGGTCGCGTTCGGCGGACCGGCCGCCCACATCGCCCTGATGCAGGACGAAGTGGTCCGGCGGCGCGGCTGGCTCACCCAGGACGAGTTTCTCGACTACCTCGGCGCCACCAACCTCATCCCCGGTCCCAACTCAACCGAAATGGCCATTCACATAGGCCTGACCCGCGCGGGCCGGGCCGGGCTGGTGGTGGCCGGCGCCTGCTTCATCCTTCCGGCCAGCCTGATCGTCACGGCACTCGCCTGGGCGTATGTACGGTTCGGTACGCTGCCGGCAGCGGCGGGCTTCCTCTACGGGGTGAAGCCAGTGGTCATCGCCATCGTGCTGCAGGCACTGTGGAGGCTGGGGCGGACGGCGGTGAAGACTCCCGCGCTTCTGGTGCTTGGTTTGGCGGCGGTGGTGGCCACGGTTCTGGGCATCAACGAGCTCTGGGTGCTGTTCGGCGCCGGAGCGCTCATGGGGCTCGCCGCATGGCGCTCGGGACGTCCGGTGGCCGCCGGCGGACTGCTGCCGGTGCGAGCGGTGGCGGGAACGGCGTCATTGGTGGCGCTCTCCACCGCCGTGCCCCTCAGCCTGTGGAAACTGTTCGGCATCTTCGTGAAGATCGGCGCGGTTCTCTTCGGCAGTGGCTACGTGCTCCTCGCGTTCCTCCGCGCGGACCTCGTGGTCAGGCTGGGCTGGCTCTCGGAGCGGCAGCTGCTGGACGCGGTGGCGGTGGGGCAGTTCACGCCAGGCCCGCTCTTCACCACCGCCACGTTCGTCGGCTACGTCCTCGCCGGCACTCGCGGCGCCGCCATCGCCACCGCTGGCATCTTCCTGCCGGCGTTCGTGTTCGTTGCGCTGAGCGGGCCGATCGTCCCACGGCTCCGCCGGTCACCGGTCGCGGCCCGGGTGCTCGATGGTGTGAATGTGGCCTCCCTCGCCCTCATGGCCGTCGTGACCTGGCAGCTTGGCCGCGCGGCGCTGGTGGACGTGGTAACGTGGGTGATGGCCGGCTTGAGCGCTCTCATCCTGTTCCGTTACCGGCTCAACTCCGCCTGGCTCATCCTGGGTGGGGCGGTGGCAGGGCTCGTCGTCGCATTGCTGCGCGGCGGGATGTAGCTACTGCCTGGCCGTTGCGTCCTCCGCACGATAGTAGACCATCCCGCCACCCGCTCCGCCGCTCAAGAGATCCAATCTGCCGGTTCCCCGGAGGTCGCCGAACACCGGGGTGGAGTACGGCGGGAGGTGAAAGGCGAAAGTCGAATCACGCACGAACCTCGGCTCGTGGCGGGTCCCGACGTTGCGGAAGATCACGGGCGGGCCGTGCTCGGTGCCGACGATGAGGCTCGGCAGCCCGTCGCCGAAGAGATCCGCGAACCGGGGGGCCGTGCGGCGGCCCAGCTTCTCCCCGAGGAAGTCGTCGGTGACCAGCACGAAGCGCGGCACCGCGGGCGTCCCCTCGTTCCGGAAGAAGAGAATGCGTCCCGACGACTCGCCAAGGAAGAGATCGAGTCGCCCGTCGCCATCGATGTCCACCAGCGCCGGCACGGCATTGCTGCCGTGCGGCAACCTGACGATGGCGGAATCCACCAGGGTGAAGTGCGGATGGCCTGGCGTCCCGTCGTTATGGTAGAACGCCACGGCATCGTGGAACTGCCCCAGGATCAGGTCGGGCTTGCCGTCTCCATCCAGGTCGCCGAAGGCCGGCGCGTACTGGAAGGCCGGGGCCACATCGAGCTGCCCGCGCAGGCGGAACTCTGGCTTGGTGCGGGAGCCGGTGTTCTCGAACCAGTAGAGACCGCCCCGATGCAGGTTGTCCGGCTCGATTTTGGTACCGACCACCAGATCCGAATCGCCGTCGCCATCCAGATCCACCAGGGCGGGGACGCTCTCGCTGCCGAGGTCGACGGCATCGAGCAGGTGCGTAGTGCGGACCGTCCAGGCGAGTGGGCCGGTCTGATCCAGCTCGTAGAGGTTGTCCCGGCTGGTCTTGATGGGGTTGTAGGCGCCGCCCAGCACGCCCACGACCAGGTCCAGTCGCCCGTGACCGCGCAGGTCTCCCACGGCCGGCGCGTTGTAGCCGCTGGTTTCGAGGGGCGCGTTGGGCGGGAAGGGGATATGATCGCTGTGAAAGTCGGGATGGCGGCAATTGCCTACGTTGCGGAGCCAGAGCAGGCCGGGCTCGAAAAAGTCCCCCCAGAGGATGTCCGGGTCGCCGTCGCCATCGAGGTCGGCCACGGCAAGGGTATTCGCTCCGTGCAGGCTGATCCGCTGACCGATGATCTGGATGTCCTGGAAACGGTCCGTGACCAGGCGGAACCGTGGTGTGCCGGTCGAGTCGAGCGATTCCATCTCGTACTGCGCGATGGTGCCGTCGACCCGGCCCAGGAGCATGTCGAGGTGGCCATTGCAGTCGATGTCGGCGAACTGCGCGATGTTCTGCCGGTCGGCATAGATCGGAACTCCCGCGACGTCCTTCAGGGTGTCCGCCGCGACGACGTACTTCGGATGTCCTTTCGTCCCCGCGTTGTGGTAGTACCGGATGTAGCCGTAGCGGGACTCGGCGAACAGATCGGGCAGACCGTCGCCATCCACATCCACGAAGCGGTACCACTCGCCGATGTCGAGGTCCTGGTAGCGGTCGGTGCGCCATTCCCAGCTGAGCGAGTCGCCGCGGCCCACCGGCGTGAAGAGCATGAGCTCCCCGGTGTACTCCTGAATGAGGAGGTCGGGCTGGCCGGTTCCGTCCAGGTCCACCAGCTGAGGGCGGGGATGGTCGAAGCCGCCCAGGAAGGGGAGGGCGTAGGGCCGTCCCGTCTGGTCGAAGACCGGAAACGGCTTGATGTCCCGCACGTAGCGCGGCGGGAGGGACCGCACCGGGGCCCGATGCTCGGGGCCCGGTGGAACGGGAGCGCCGCCCGGAGCGGCACACCCGGCCCACGCTGTCGCGGAGATGATAACAAGAAGGAAGGGCCGAGAGATCCGTCGGGGGACCGCGACTGCCCGACCGATCATTCGGTCCCGCCGGACCCCATGCCCGCGCCGTCCGGAGCGGTGTCGAGGGTACGGAGCACCCGGTGGTGGACGTCGTCGATCACCACGACGTGCCCCGGTCGATCGGTGCTGCCCGCCGCCATGCCCACCCCACCCATGTCCATCGTCTTGCCGGTATTGTGGTTGGAAATGAAGACCTGGCCGTTCGGAGTGATAGCGATGCCGTGCGGCTGGGCGAAGCCCGAATCGCGGAGAGTGAGGAGGACCTTCCAGCTGGCCGCGTCCACGATGCTCACGTCATTCGACTGCTGGTTCGGCACCCAGAGCTCCGCGCCATCGGGCGAGAAGGCCACGTGCCAGGGCCATATTCCGACCCGGACGGTGCGGCGCAGGGCCGGGCGAGCGGGGTTGGCGAGGTCGAACGCCAGCAGCTCGCCGGTCAGCTGGGCCGTCGCCGCCAGGGTGCGCCCGTCCGGCGAGACGGCGAACTGGACCATGACCCGGTTGGTGTCGCCGGGAACATCGACGACGTCCGCGCGGTCCTTCTGGACATCGTACACCGCGATCTGGTTGGTGCCGAGGCTCCCGACGTAGGCGTAGCGGCCATCCGCGGAGAGCGCGACCGCGTGGGGCCGCGGGACCACCACCTCCACCTCGTCGATCGACATGTCCGAGCGGTGGATCACCCCGATACGCGACGGGGCCCGCACCGCCGACATCGAACGGGTGGCGATGAGCCGGTCGCTGTGCGGATCGAGGGCGAGCAGCCCCGGCGTTTCCATCGTGGCCTTGCCCACCACGTGGTTGTTTCGATCCAGCTTCACGACCGCATTGTCGCCCACCAGCGAGACATACCAGTAGGAACCGTCGGGTTCCACCGCGACGAAGTGAGGCTTGGCGTGCGGAGAGAAGCCCAGCGTGGTGAGGTCCACCGTGGTGAGGACGCTGTCACCGACGGGATCGATCACGGTCACCTTGGCCGCCGCCTGATTCGCGACGTAAACCCGGGGAGGCGTTCCCCCGGGGTGGGCGTGCGCCGGGGCGGCGGCCGTCGCGGCCGCCGCCCAGATCGTCAGGAATCGGTTCACGGGATGGCTCCTCCCGGGTGCGCCTTGAGGACGAACAGCCCTTCCTTCATGCTGGTCACGGCCACGACGCCGCTTGCATAGAAAGGATAGTTGCCCCAGGAGCCGCCGAAGCCCGGCACGTCTGGCCCGACGGGAACGGTATCGAAGAAGCCGATCTGCTTGGGGTGCAGCCGGTCGGCAATGTCCAGCACGCGGAGTCCGCTCAGGTAGTTAGACTGGTAGACGGTGTTGCCGACCACGAACAGGTTGTGGTCGGAGGCCTTGTCCTTCGAGATGTACTCGCCGGCCAGCACCGGGTTCTCCAGGTCGCTCACGTCCCAGATCAGCGTGCGGGTGCCATCGACCAGGCCCTCGAGCTCATCCAGCTCGTCGTCCTCGTAGACGTATTTCTGGTCCTCGGTGAGCCACCCCTGGTGGGCGTAGCCCACGTTAGGGTACGCCTGGTGGGAAAGGGCCTTGGGGTGGTTCTTGTCGGTCACGTCCGCGATGGCCACGGCTGTCTCGGCGAAATCGAAGCAGACCTCGTGGTTCTGGAACTTGGTGTCCGGGCCGTGGTAGACGACGCACTGGGCGTCGTGCACGTAGCCCGTCCCCGCCCGGCCCACGGTGGAGTCCGCGAAGCAGCCGACGAAGCGAGGGTGCAGCGGATCGTGGATATCCACCATGTGGAGCCCGCCGCCACAGGTTTCCCCGCCGGCCGACCCGCCGACCAGGTAGGCATAGCCGGTGGTGGTGTCGATCACGATGTTGTGCGCGCTGTGGATCAGGCTGTAGTGCGCATCCTCGGTGAACCTCACCGGCTCGCGGCCCGGGTGGCGCAGCTTGTCGAGGTCGAACACCTGCATGCCGTGCTCGCGGGCGCCGTCCGCCACGATGAAGGCGTAGTGCCTGTAGGTCTTGATGTCCCGCCAGATGCTGGCCGGGGCGGTGCTGGTCTTGGGCAGGTCGCCCACGAACACGGGGTGCGAGGGGCTGGTGATGTCCACGAAGGCGGTGCCGTCGATCCGCCCCACCAGCGCGTACTCGTGGCCGGTCTGGGGATCGGTGTAGCCCCAGATGTCGTTCAGTTCGACGCCCCGGCCTCCGCCGATGTCCTTCACGGGGAGGAAGGACATGAGGTCCACCTGCTGGCAGTCGAAGATCGAGACCTTGCCACCGGTGCACTCGCGTTTGGCCCCGGTCAGCGCCGCCAGCGAGGCCACGTCACCCACCACCTGCTGGTCGAGCTTCCACCCCTTGGCGGACGGGGAGAAGAGAGCGGCGCTCCCTTCGAAGAAGTCCCGCCCAGGCGTAGTGACGACGGCGGCGGAGTTGGATGCGGCGAGACTCAGGCCGAAGAGCGAGATCCCCTGGTCGCCGAGTCCGGGGACGGCCAGCTTGCTGGCGGCCGTCCAGCCGGAGGTGTCATGCGTGAAACGATACACCCGGCCCTGGAGCCCCGCGGCCCCCGGCGCGCCCACCCAGAGCTCCGATCCCACCTCGGCCACTCCGGCGCCGAACAGCGTCTGCGGGCCCGCGTCGAAGGGCTGCAGACGCGTCGTCGAGACCCACTTCCCGGTCGAATCCCGCACGAACAGGAAGACCGCTCCCGCCCCGCGGCCATAGCCCGGGGCTCCGACCAGCAGCGTGTCTCCCTTGGGCAGCAAGGTCACCCCGAATCCGGTGCGGGTCTCGCCGCGGCCGGGGCTGAGCCGCGCTTCCTCGTGCCAGCCACTCCCGCCGTGAGCATAGATGTAGACGGAGCCGGAGGCGGAGTCCGCCCGACCGGAGCGGAGCGCGGCCGCGCCCACGAACAGGCGGCCACCGGCGATGGCAACGCTTCCGCCATACCAGCCCTTGGGCTCGCTGTCGCTCGGCATCAGGGTCGTGTCCGGCATCCAGCGACCGTCACTGGCCCGCGTGAATAGATGGACCGCGCCGGCGCTGGACCCGCGCGAGCTGGAGATGGCCGCGAGGTCGCCTGCGACGGCAACATGCCGGCCGAAGCTGTCGCCGGGCGCGGCGTCCGGCGCGGTGAAACGCGCGGCCTGCTTCCAGGCTCCCGCGGCCGACCGGTTGAAGACGAACACCGCGCCCCGCGCCGAATCGGCCGCGATCGAGCTGATGAGCGCGGTGTTGCCGTCGAGGGCGATGCTCTTGCCGAAGCCGTCGTTGTTGGCGGCGCCATCGGCGGAGAGCTTGCCGATCAGCTTCCATTCTCCCTTGGGGCCGGCCCGATACGCATACACGAACCCCGGCGCGTACTGATTCTCCGGCTGCCCGATCAGCACCTCGTTCGGTCCGACGGCGACGGAGGCACCGAAGTTGAAGCTCTGCGCCATGAGCGGGGGAGCGGCCAATGCCGCGGCAAGCAAAGCGACTGCCGACGTAAGGCGGTTGCTCACGAAGGATTCTCCGTTATGCCCCAAAGGGCGGGTGAGGGGACGGCCCGGTGAGGGACCGGGCCGCGCGGAACGGCTTCCAGACAGCACGAAGCACGGGTCAGTCAGGTTTCAACTGCCCAGCAGGTATACGCTGCCGGCGGGCTCACGGCAAGACCGTCCCGGCGGCTGTCTCGCCATCAGCCACCGGACTCCGGGGGGACGGACTGCATCCGGAAGGCCGGCGCGCGATAGCCGCGGGGACGATCGGGTTCGGGGATGGTGACCCGGTTGCCATCCCGCAGGGCTCCTCGCGCTCGACAACCTCGGCGTCAATATCAGCGCCCTCGTGGCCGGGCTGGGGATCGGCGGCGTGGCGATCGCGCTGGCCACTCAGAGCATCCTGGGCGACCTGTTCGCGTCCCTGTCCATCGTGCTGGACCGGCCCTTCGTGGTGGGGGACTTCATCGTCGTTGGCGACCTGATGGGGACGGTGGAGCATGTCGGCCTCAAGACCACGCGGGTCCGGAGCCTCTCCGGCGAACAACTGGTCTTCTCCAACGCCGACCTGCTGGGGAGCCGCATCCGCAACTTCAAGCGGATGGCGGAGCGGCGCATCGTCTTCGCCGTCCGGCAATTCGAGGCGGAGGGAATCGAGTTCGCCTATCCGACGCGGACGGTGTTCGTGCGGAACGAGGCGGAGGAGGCGGTGGCGTGAGATGCGGTGAGAAGTGAGAGGTGAGAAGTGAGAGGTGAGAAGTGAGACGTGAGCGGAAAAGGCAGGGCGACTGATGGCTGATGGCTGATGGCTGACGGCTGATGGCTGATGGCTGCCCCCTCAGTCGTCCGAGAAGAAGAACCGGACCTCCACATCCGCCGCTTCCATCATCGCGACCAGCTGCTCGATCACATCGCGGATGGCGCGCTGCTGCCGGGTGCCGAGCCGGCTGAGTCCGTGGAGGAGACGCCCCTGGGCGGGCTCCGGCGCCCGGTTCGCGAGATCGCGCCCTCTGGCGGTCAGGGCGATCTCCACGAAGCGGCGGTCCTCGCGGGGGCGGAGGCGGCGCACCAGGCCGCGCCGCTCCAGGCGGTCGACCAGCACCGACAGCGTGCTGGGCTGGACGGCGAGAGCCTCGGCCAGCTCGCTGGTGGCGAGGGCGCCGCGGCGACTCAGCGTCTTCACGGCCCAGAGCTGGGGGCCGGTCAGCCCGTACTTGCGGAATACGTCCTGAGAATAGAGTTCCACGGCGCGAACGATGCGGCGCAGGCCATTGACGATCCGAAGTGCGTCGGCGGTGAGACGCGGACGGCGTGCGCGGGAGCGCCGAGGCCGGATGCGGGATGCGGAAGAAGGCATGCAGTTGGCGCGATGGCAAGCCAAGATAGATTGAAGTCAAACTAGTCACGACGCCGGCTGTGTCAATCGACGCCTCCACACCGGGCAGCTGCTTCCTGGCGAGGCTCGGGCTCAGCCTTCCGCCTGCGGCGGGACCGGGATCGGATGACTGGTACTGGTGCGTGGGGAGATCAGGTGCGGCAGATCGTAGTCGACCGGAGGGAGCCGGAGCAGGAGCCCCGGTACCAGGGTTACGAGGACGGTATAGAGCACCAGCCCGCCGATCAGCGCGGGGGGCACTCCCGGCTGCTCGCGGAGGATATCTGCCACCACCAGGGTGAACACCAGCGTGGGCAGGAGCGCGAGGCCCACGCGAACGCTCTTCCCGGGCTGCTCGCGGAGCGCCAGCCAGCGATGCAGGATGATCTCGCCGACTCGGAGCCCGCTTACCCCCAGAAGCAGCGCGAGGCCTAGCACGACGGCACGCCAGTCCAGCTCCTCGGAGGTGATTCCCTGGCCGGCCTTGAAGAAGTAGAACGGCACGAACACCGAAGCGAAGGCCTCCACCGCGCCGAGCATGCGCTCCGACGACATGGCCGGGAGCCGGGCCCGGAACTGCCGCGCCGCCAGCCCGACGACGAAGGCGCCGACGAGGTAGTAGACTCCGAGGCGGCGCGTGACGGAGGCGCACACCACCGCGACCATCAATAGGAAGGCGAACTCGGAGCGCGGCGCGTAGGGAGCGATACGGGCCGCGAACCAGCGAAACGAGGGCGGCAACACTACGATCAGGCCCAGGAGGATGCCGACGCTCAGGGCCAGCTGGCGGACGGAGGTCGACTGCAGGGCGACGAACATGACCACAAGGGCGAGCAACTCCGACGCGATCGCCTTGGACTTGGTCCAGCGTTGCTCCCCGTCCGAAAGCCCGAAGAGATTGATGGAATCGAGGATGAAGCCGGTCGAAGGAGTGATGAGCCCGAGCGCGACCAGCGCCGCGGTCCGCGCCGGGAGCGGTACCTGCCAGGCGGCGAGCGCGGCGAGAGCCGCTAGCGTGGCCGCCCAGATGACGAGGTGCTGGATTAGGACCGGGACGTCCGGACGGAGCGCCTCGAGGTCCACGTCCAGTCCGGCAAAGAGAAACAGGGCGACGATGCCGAAAGTGGCCAGCAGGGCGATCGTCTCATCGTGCTGGAAGAGGCCCAGTGCCGTGGCCGCCACGCCAAGTGTCAGGCTGGTGAGGGCGCTCGGCAGACGGTAACGCTGCAGGAAGCGCGGCACCACGAAGA
>Ga0335077_10004797_pt1 | contig 16508 bp, 14 predicted proteins | sample Lox_Sample_31_FD_207151 | JGI IMG/M metagenome (GOLD analysis project Ga0335077, IMG submission 207151) | Soil microbial communities from Loxahatchee National Wildlife Refuge, Florida, United States - Lox_Sample_3.1 | ecosystem: Environmental > Terrestrial > Soil > Wetlands | place: USA...
GAAAAATTCACGGTTCCGGTGGGCTGGAGCGAGGGGCGCACGCGCGTGGAGATTCTTTCGCCGGCGGCGTTTCCGGTGCGGCTCGTGTCGGTGGGATGGTCGCCATCCACGCCGGAAGGCGGGATCACATCGGAAGTGATCGACGTGGGAGCGGGCGACGACGCGGGATTCGCGAAGGCGGGCGCGGCGGCGAAGGGCGCGATCGTCCTGGTGCGCACCAACCTGCTCGTCACGTGGGACGACCTCGACAACGAGTACAAAGTCGATGCGGGAATCATCGATCGAGCGCTGAAGGCGGGCGTTGCGGCGATCTTCTGGATGTCCACGCGGCCCAACCTTCTGCTCTACCGCCATCCGGAAATCACCGACGGGCATCTGGAAAAGCTTCCGCAGGCGATCGTCGCCCGCGAGGACGCGGAGCGCATCGCGCGTTTCGTGGCGTCGGGACAGAAGGTGCGCGTGCATTTCGAGATGGCCAATCACGTGAGCGGACCCGTGGAATCCGAAAACGTGGTGGCGGAAATCCGCGGCCGCGAAAAGCCGGACGAATTCGTCCTGCTGGGCGCGCATCTGGATTCGTGGGATCTCGGCACGGGGGCGCTCGACGACGGCTGCGAAGCCGCGATGGTGATCGACGCCGCGCGCGTGATTCACGCTTCGGGAACGATTCCGCGGCGCTCGATTCGTTTCGTGCTTTTCACTGGAGAGGAGCAGGTGATGCTCGGCTCCTGGGCGTACGCGCACGCGCATCGCGATGAGCTCGACCGGATGAGCGCGGCGATTGTCTTCGACGGCGGAACCGGAGCCGTGACCGGATATTCGCTCGGCGGCCGCAAGGACGCGCTCGCGGCGGTGCGCGAGGCGCTCGAGCCGCTGAAGCCGATGGGCGTGAAGGAGTTCACGACCGATGCGAGCATCGACACCGACCGGTACGACTTCATCACCGAAGGGATTCTCACGCTCGACCCGAATCAAGAACCCGCGAACTATATGGTGAACTATCACGCCTCATCGGACACGTTCGACAAAGTGGACATCGCGGAGCTGAAGAAACATTCGGCGATCGCAGCCGTCACGGCGTTTGCGCTCGCCGACAGCGCGCAGCGCGTGGCGCCGCGCCAATCGCGCCCGCAGATCGAACAGCTGCTGAAGGAAACGGGCCTCGAAGAGGAAATGAAGGCCGAAGGCTTCTGGCCCTCGTGGGAAGACGGCACGCGCGGCCGCCAGCCGTAGAGTCTGTGTGAGCACATCAATTTGGTGGCTTCAGCGGCTGAAGCCGCATTGATGTTGTGACGCTTACGGCGGGGTTAAAACCCCGCCCTTCCGACAAGCCGGCGCTCCCGCACAGACTCGGTAGTGCCCTGGGGCACGCCGCGTCTTGGCCCTCTACCAGAAAGGCAACACCGCCTCAACTCGACACCCTTTTGGAAATGTCGGCTGCGAGCGCTCGCGTATAATAAAGCGAGATGGCGGCGGCGAATTGCGCGGGCATTCGGGTCCTTCCCCTTTCGGCGATGAACGAAGCAAAGTCACGGCGGATTCTGGCCATCGATTACGGCCGCAAGCGGATCGGCCTGGCGCTTTCGGACGAGCTGGGCCTGACGGCGCAGCCGCTCGGGACTCTGACACGCACGAACCGGCGGAACGATCTCCGCCGCCTGCGCGAGATATGCCGCAAGCACGAGGTGGCGCAAATCGTGGTCGGGCACCCGCTGCACATGACCGGAGAGACGAGCCCCATGGCAGAGGAGTCGGCGCGGTTCGCGGCGCGTTTGCAGAAGGATCTCGGCATCGGCGTGGAATTGCAGGACGAGCGGCTGACGAGCTGGGAAGCGGAGCAAACCGTGGCCGAAACGAAATCATCCCGCCGGAAGCGCGGGGCCCTCGACGACGTGGCCGCGGCGATTCTGCTGCGAGACTACCTCGAAAAGAAGCGCGAGCAGGCGCGCGGCGCCATCGCGGGCAAGGAATAGGCGGCGATGCGACGGCTCGGAATCCTGGCGCTGCTCTTGATTGCCGCATTGGGGGCGGGCGCGGGCTGGCTTGAATCGAAGATCAGCCGTCCTTACCGGGGTCACCGGCCGGAAAAGATCTTCGTGGAAATTCCGCACGGGACCTCGCGGTGGGGTGTCTCCGGAATTCTCGAGCAGAACGACGTGATCCGCAGCCGCCTTGCATACGCTCTCCTCAGCTTCTGGCACTACAAAAGACGGCCGCAGGCGGGCGAATACTACTTCGACCATCCGGTGAATTCGCGCGAAGTGTTCTGGAAGATCTCGCACGGCCAGATATTCGTCCACACGGTGACGGTGCCGGAAGGCTGGACGATGTTCGACATCGCGGCGGAGCTTGAACGGCAGGGCGTCTGCGACCGCGCGGACTTCCTTCGGGCCGCGCACGACGCTTCCGCGGTTTCGGACCTCGCGCCGAATGCGACCAGCCTCGAAGGATTCCTCTTTCCTTCGACGTACGAGTTCACGCGCCGCGCCACGTGCGAGCAGGTGGTGAAGGGCATGGTCCAGGATTTTCGAGCCGTGTGGGAATCGCTTCCCGGCTCGGATGCAGCGCAGGGCCTGAGCGGACTCACGCCCGCGCAAATCGTGACGCTGGCTTCGCTGGTGGAGCGGGAGACGCCGAACGCGGAAGAGCGCCCGGTGGTGGCCGGAGTATTCTACAATCGATTGCGCAAGGGCTACCCGCTGCAATGCGATCCGACAGTGCAATACGCGATGGAGTTACAGGGGCAGCCGAGGACGGACGTGCGGCCCAAGGATTTGCATATGAACTCGCCCTATAACACGTACCAACATCGCGGCCTGCCGCCGGGTCCGATCGCGAATCCGGGCGAAGCATCGCTCCGGGCCGCGCTCGCGCCCGCGCCGACCGACTATCTGTATTTTGTGGCCAACGACCAGGGCGGCCATTTCTTCAGCCGCACGCTTGCCGAACACACTCGCAACGTCGCGCGCCTTCGGCGCCTGCTTGCCGCCGACGCGCACGCCCAAACCTCCGCATCCAAGAAAACGCAGCGCTGAGGCCGCTCTTGAGCGCCAGCCGTTCCAACAAACATTCCGCGGGCGAGGCTTCCACGAAGAAATCGCTGATTCTGGAGGCGGCGCGCGCGCTGGCCAAGCCGCGGTTCACTCCCGCGGAGATCGAGCAGATCCGCAGGCAACTGGTGGCGCATCTGGGGGCGCAGGGGAAGACTTCGGCGGATTACGTGGTGAGCGTGCTCGAACAGGCGGGGATGCGCGTGGTCCTCTCCACGCGGTCGGACACGGAAGGGCGCTATGAAGAGGAGTTCAGCGACCTGCTGCATTTCTCGACGTTCACGGAAGCGGAGATGTGCCTGGTGCGCCTCGACGAGCTGCTGCGGAAATTCACGGTCGAGGGCGAACGCAGCGCCGCGGAGCGCGTACGAGAGGTGGCGCGGCTCGGCCGCCGCCGCGCGGAGATGATCGCGCGGAACCACAAAGTGGACGCCGAGAAGCGCGCGCAGAAGGAAGAAATCGCGCGGTGGTTCGCGGTCTGGCTGGAGACTCCGGACGCTTTCTTCGACTGGCTCGAAGTGCGAAAGCAGGCGCCGGAGTTCCGCGAAAAATTCCCGCACGGATTTGACGACGAGGACTAGATGTACCTGCTCGATATCGAACCGCTGGACCTCGGCGAGGACGTGAAGGCCGTGGGCCTCGACCTGGTGGAAGCGGATGCAAACCGCGAACCGGTGCGGGGCAGCGATGCGTCGCGCATCTGGAGCCGCGTGCTGCCGGTGATCGCCGGAGAGAAGGCGTGGACGCTCGACTTCTTCAGCCACCTCGACCGGGTAAAAGACTTCTGCGAGCGCCACCAGATCGCATTTCGGGAAGCCAGCCAGAGATCGCTCGTGGTCCCCTCGCCGGGCGCCGAAGCCTTGGAGTCCCTGATCGACCGCTTTCAGAACGAGACGTTCGGGGTGCGCGCCGGCGGACCGGTGGATGGCGGCGCCGGAGGCGATCCGGCCCTCGAAGGAGAGCTCGCGCGGCGCGGAGTGGACGCCTACCACACGGCTTACCCGAAATACTTGTTTTGCGCCATCTGCGGATTCGAGGATGGATCGCTTGTGTTGCTGAGCGAGCGGCTCGGCGCAGGCGAAGTGATTCGCCGTGTCCGCCCTGCGCTCCAAGGCACCGACGTGCAGATCCATCTGCCCGCCTGACCGGTTTTCCGCCCCGTTGCCTGGTCCGCAACCTTGGTACATCGGTACCATTTCGCCCGCCACTGGTTCTAGTACAATCGCATGTAGATGCAAGCAACTACGGGTGAAATGACAGTGCCCAGCGAGTCATCGGTCCCGAACGCCCGCGCTTTCGTACGCAGCCTCAACGTATTGCTTAAGTACTGTCGGCTCTATGGCCTAGAGCACCTTCGCTCGGCCGGGCAGTTCGAAGTCACCTGGAATGAGCTGGAAGAAGCGGTCCGGTCGGCCGGCCAATCTGGCCTCCTGTTAGGTGCCTCCGGTTCCCAGCTACTGCTGGACGGCGTACCCCTCGAATCAACCCAAGCCGAGCGCAGCTTCGCTGATCTGCTTAATACCGCGGGCGTCGCCAGCATCGCCTTCCTCCCAACTGTGAAGCGGGAAGACCTCGCGAATCTCGTCAAGGCATTCATGGAGACCGGCCCCAAAGCCGGACCGCTGACCGAGCGGCTGGAACTGTATTTCGGGTCGAGCGGCAACGCGGGAATCCACGTCAACGAGATTCGGTTCGTGGCGGAAGATGCCGGCTACTCCGAGGCGCGCGTGGCCGCCCAACTGACGGTGAAGACCCTCGGCGCCGATGCCGAACGCGTACAGGATTGGTTCCGCAGTCCGGAGAAGATGATTCAGCTGATCGCTGCGGCCGAAGGGTCTCGCGGCGGACCGGGCGGCACCGGAACCGGCACAGGAACCGGCGGAACGGGAACAGGAACGGGCGGCGGGGCCGACACGGGAGCGGGAAGCGGAACCGGCGGCACAGGTGGTGCGGGCGTCGCAGGCCCGGGATCAGGACCGAGCCTCACGGGAGGATTGATCACAGGGGCGCTCGGCAGCGGAGGCGTTGCCGGCGAAATGCCGCCGCTCGGTGAAGCCGAGATGCAGAGCCTGCTGCGACTGCTCGCGCAGTTCGGGGAGGCGGCGCACGGCAAGACATCGCAAACGCTGCCCGACCAGCTGGCGTGGCAGCAAAAACTCGCCGCACTTCCGCAAAACGCGCAGGTGACGCTGCGGCAGGCGCTGGCGACCGTGGCGGCAAAAACACCGCTCGCAAAAGTGGACGAGACCATGCTGCTGCGGCTGGCGGAGGATCTCGCGATTCGTTTCGCGCTCGATCGCTTCCAGCGCGGCGAAGTGCGCGTGAACGCCGTGCGCCAGATGCTCGACAAGATGGGGCACGAGCTCGAGACGCTGCGCAAGCTCCTGAAGGCTCGCGAGGACAAGATGGCGACCGCGGGGCTTTCGGTGGAATCGCACGCGGACGTGCTCGACCGGCAGTTCTGGGCGGCCGTTCCGGAATCCGGCAAGCGCGCGGTGCTGACATCGACCGAAGCGTGGTGCATCCCGCCGCGCAACGTGCAGCAATACGTGGAAGAGCTGCTGGGACGCGGAGAAGCGGACATCGCCGGAGACGTCCTGCTCAAATATGCGTCGTGCGTGCGGAACAAGGATGCCGAAGCGCGCAAGAAAGCGGCGATCGGATTGGGACAGCTCGCGGGGCTCTACAGCAAGGCAGCGAGCCAAAGATTGCAGGATGCGCTGGCGCAGATCGGGCAGCAACTGGCGGCCGAAAAGGATGCGGAGCTGCAAACGCTGCTGAGCGCCGCGTTCGTGCGGCTGAGCCAGGAATCGGCGTCGCGGCGCTACTACCGCGCGATGCAGCAGGCTCTCGATTCCATGGCCGATCTCGAGGAACTTCGCCCCGCCGCGGCGCAGAATCTGCGTCCGCGCCTTGGAGTCGAGAACCGAATCTCGGAATTCATCGAAGAAGCGCTGACGGCGGAAGCGATGCCGGAAGGCCTCGTGGGCCTGCTGATGCGCGTGCCGCAAGGCGCGGCGGAACATCTGGCGCTGCGGCTGGCGCGCTCGGGACGGCGGACCGAACGGGAAAACATCGTCCAGCTCGCGAAGGCCGTGGGGAGCGCGTGCGCGCGGTATCTGAAGGAATCGCTCAAGTCCGATCCGCCTGCGAAGGCGGCTACCGTGGTCGGGCTGCTGAGCCGGCTCGATCCGCAAGCGATCGACGATCTGCTGCCGGTGCGCCTGCGCAACGGCGGGCGCGCGTTTCACGATGCGGCCGTGCGCCAGCTTTCGATTGCCGGAGCGCCCGAACGCGGCCAATTGCTGGCGAATTCGATCGAGATGTTCGACGCCATGGTGCTGCCGCTGGCACTCGACGAAATCGGAATGTGCGCGGATCAAAACACGGCCGCGAAGCTGCTGCGGCTGGCCGAGGGAGAAATTCTGCCGGACGGCGCGGACTATCTGCGCGTCAAAGCGATTGAAGCGCTCGGCCGGATGCGCGCGACCGCGGCCGCGGGACATCTGAGGCGTTTCGTCGAGGCGCGCAAGGCGTTTGGATGGGCGTACCCGGAGGAAATACGGATGGCGGCGGCGCAGGCGCTCATGAAGCTCGATCCGGAATGGATACAGGCGTTTCTGCCGCAGTCGGGCTTGGACGAAAAGGTGATGGCGCTCGCGCCGCTCGACCCGATTCCGGACCGCGACGTTGTGCGGCACCGGCGGTATCGCCGAATCCGGCTGCCGCGGAACGTGCCGGCGGTGATCACGTCGGCGCGCGGGAAATATTCCTCCGCGATCAGCGTGCTGAGCCTCGAGGGCGGGCTGCTGAGCGGCGACGTGCAACTGGCCGTGGGAACCGAAGCGACGCTGAAGATTCCCGCAGGATTGCGCTCGATCAACATGCAAGCCATCGTGCGGTTCGTGCGCTCGCACCAGGCCGGCTTCGAGATGGTCGGGATGGGGCTCGACGACCGCGCAAAGCTTCGCCGGCTGCTGATCTCGCTCGGCAGCCCCGATCCCACCGCGAGCCAGCCTCCGGTACCCGAGCAAGTCTGAGCGCCGCGCGGAAACGCAGGCGATCGCAAATCTCCCGCAGCAAGGCGATCACAAAAACAGAGAGTGATGGTACACGCGCGCTTTGTCAGCGGGAGCGCCTTCAGGAAGCGCTGCGCTCCGCCGGGGCAACCATCGAAGGAAGAATCCGGCGGTAGGGCCGCACGCTGAAGAATTTCTCGCGGCAGGGGTCGCAGCGATAAGCGGGAAAACCGAGGAAGCGTTTCACGAAGACCAGAGTACCGTCCTCGACGCGGCCCCGAGCGATGCGCTCAAGATCGAAATTTCCGCACAGCGGGCAATGGGCGTAACGCGAGAACGCGAGCGCCACGCTCCGGGCATGGAATCGAAAATCGCACGTGCGGCAACGCCAGGGACGCAGCCCGAGCCCCGTGAAGATGAAGTCGATGACGCCGCTGCGGTGCGAGCGAAAGCAATCCGCGCTGCGGCACTGCGGGCAGATCATTTGGCTGGGTTCCCTCCGAGTATTGCGCGCCAGCATATCCAAATGCAGCCCGCCGAGGCAATAGTCGCGAGGCCGGAGAGGGCCTCGGACGGTGTAAGATATCTTTCCAGAGGAACGCGAATGCCCGACTACACCGACGCGCACGCGCGCGCGGGGATCGACGCAAAGCTGCCCAAGCTCGAGACCTGGCCGAACCATTTTCCCGGGTACGAAATCACGATCCGTTTTCCCGAGTACACTTCGGTGTGTCCGAAGACGGGACTGCCCGATTACGGCGCGATCACGCTGCAATACCAGCCGAACAAACTGTGCCTGGAGCTGAAGGCGCTGAAGATGTACCTGCTCGCCTACCGGAACCTGGGAATTTTTTACGAGAATGCGGTGAACCGGATGCTTCGCGACATCGTCGCGGCGGTCCACCCCGCGCGGTGCCGGGTGACCGGCGAATTCACGCCACGCGGAGGATTGACCACGACGGTCGAGGCGCGCTGGCCCCGCAGGTCAGGCAACGGAGGCCGCGCAGGGGATAGACTTCGCTCCCCGGCTCGGCGATAATTCAGCCGGTCCGCGAGCAGCGCTCGCCACCAAGGAGGGTCGATGAGTTTGACCGAGAACACGCCCGATACCCAGGTTGTTGAGGCGGGGGTCCTGCCGCGCTGGGTCACGGTGCTTTTCGTTGTCGCGTTCGCGCTAGTCGGCTATTTGCTCTACGGAAACTATTCCGAGCGGCAGGCGCTGCACAAGACGCAGGACGACGCGTCGCAGAAATCGCAGGCCGTGCTCTCGGAACTCGACAAAACGAATTCCCGGATCGCCGACCTGAAAGGGCAGTTGGACGTGATGTCGCAGAAGCTCGGCCTGACGGAGGACGAGCTTGCGCGCGCCCGCGGCCTCGCGCAGACGGCGCGCAGCGAGCAGCAGAAGAGCGACGTGCAATTTCGCCAGCAGCTCGGCGCGGTCCAGGCGGACACTACGACGAAGTTCGGGCAGATGGCGACGCAGCTGAACGGAACGCAGACGGACCTCAACGCGACGAAGGCCGATCTCGAAGCCACCAAGGGCGCGATGCAGAGCATGAAGGGCGACCTGGGAGTGCAGAGCGGATTGATCGCGCGCAATCACGACGAAGTCGAGGAGCTGAAGCGGCTGGGCCAGCGCGACATCTTCGAATTCACGCTCAGCAAATCGTCGAAGGGGCCGGAGCATGTGGGACCGATTCAGGTGCAGCTCCGCAAGACGGACGCCAAGAAATTCAAGTACACGCTCAACGTGGTGGCCGACGACAAGACGATCGAGAAGAAGGACAAGACGGCAGGCGAGCCGGTGCAGTTCTACGTGCGCGGCGCGCGCGCTCCGTACGAGATCGTGGTTTTCGACGTCACCAAGGATCAGGCGAAGGGCTATCTGAGCGCTCCGAAGACGGGCCCAGCGCCTTCCGGCACACCACCGGGTAATTGATCGGAAAACGCATGCCGGCGGAAGGCACGTTCCGCCAAACTCGCATGGCGGGGATCTTCCGATCCTCGCCATGCAGCAACTCCCCGGCAGCGCGCATCCCGATTCATTTCATTCGTAAGTCGCGGAAAATCTCTCTAGCTCTCCTTCTATCAGCGCTCATCACTTCTTTCGCGTGGGGAATTCTCGCGCCCGCGGGATTCGCCCAGCAATCCACGCTTCCTCCGCAGCAACCGCTTCAGTCCAGGACGGAACTCGTAAAGGTGGACGCGAGCGTTCTCGACAAGCATGGCAATTTCGTCAGCGGTCTGACGCAGGCCAATTTTCGCGTGCTCGATGACGGCGCCGAGCAGCCCATCGCGTTCTTCGCGCCGGTGGAGACGCCCGCGCAAGTGCTGGTGATGATCGAGACGAGCCCGGCAGTTTACCTGATTCACAACCAGCATCTGATCGCCGCGTACGCGCTGCTCGATGGGCTGGCGCCGGAAGACGAAGTGGCGCTGGTGACCTACGATCGTGCGCCGCAGGCGATTCTCGCGTTCACCGCGGACAAGTCCGCGCTGCTGGCCGCGCTCGACAAGGCGCAGTACACGATCGGAATGGGAGATTTGAATTTCTACGATTCCATTTCGATGGCGCTCGATTGGCTTGCTCCCACACCGGGCAAGCGGGCGATCGTGCTGCTGACAACAGGAATCGATTCTTCTCCGCCGGCGCGCTGGGGCGCGCTCGTGCAGAAACTGCGCGGGGACGACGTCGTGATTTTCCCGGTCGCGCTCGGAGGCTCGCTCCGCGGCGAACCGGGCAAGAAGTCAAAGAAGAGCGCGCCGAAATCCGCCGGGGAAGAGAACGACGAATCGCTCGAGAACGGCAGCGCGGACGGCTTCGCCAAAGCCGATCGAGCGCTTCTGGCGCTCGCCGCGATCACCGGCGGGCGCGCCTATTTTCCGCAATCCGAGAAGGATTTCGTGCCGATGTATCACGAGATCGCGTCCGCTCTGCGGCATCAATATGCGCTGGGGATCGCGCCGGCGCGCGACGGGAAGGTCCACGCGCTCACCGTCGAGGTAGTGGAAGGGGGCGGTCCGCAGGCGGCGCCTGCGCCCAAGCGAGGCGAATACCGCGTGTTTGCACGCTCCGGATATCTGGCCCCGGCGCCTTGATTCGTATATTCTTCGGGGCGCGTTTCGGAGGGCGGAAGCGCGCGGGGGCTGCATGAAGCGGCGAATTGCATTCTGGTCTGCGGTGACGGTGGCGCTTTGCCTGGGAATGGCCGCGCGGCGCGGTCCAAGCGCACAGACCGGCGCTGCGCCCGCGCAACAGGCGGTGGCAACCGCGAGGTTCGCCTACGGCGGAAACGCCGCGGAAATTCCCGCCGAATTCATCGGCAACCTCGTCTTCCTGCCCGTGAAGGTGAATCAAAGCCTGCCGTCTCTGTTCGAGCTCGATTCGACTTCGGCGGTGACCTCGGTTGATCCTGGCCGCGCGGCGGAGCTCAACATCGGAATCCCGCAGGGACCCGTGCTGAATTTAAGCGGCGTCGATCTCTCGCTCGATGCGCTGCCGCAACTCGCGAAAAGTGACTTCGGCGCGCGCGCGGGCCGGGCCTACGAGGGAAGGCTCGGCAACGATGTCTTTTCGGCAGTCGTGATTGAAGTGGACTACGCGCGGCAGACCGTGCGGTTCTACGATTCCGCGGCGTATCAAAACAAGGGGACGGGAAAGGTCTCGGCGCTGACGTTTTCAGAGGGCATGCCGGTGGTGCAGGCGAAGTTCAACGCCGGGGGAAAGACGCTCGAGGCCGGCTTCATCGTCAATACGGCGCTGGACGCCTCACTGGTGATCTCCGAGCGATTCGCTCAGGCGCATCGCCTCTCCACCTCGCACATGAAGTCGATTCCGGCCGTGGGACGCGAGCTGGGCGGCGGCGAAGGAGGCGCCTTTGCGAGGCTCACCGAATTCCGCATCGGGCCTTACCAGATCGCGCAGCCCATTGCAGACTTCGCGCCGGGAAATCTGCCGGCCGAAAAGGATGCGCGAATCGCCGGAGAAATCGGCGGCGAAATGCTGCGCCGCTTCGACGTGGTCTTCGATTACGGGCGGCGACAACTGATTCTCGGCGCGAACGGCGACTTTCGCTTCGACGATGAAGAAGACATGAGCGGCATCTTGATTGCGGCGAGCGGGCCGGGATTGAAGCGTTTCGAGGCGATCGAGGTGCGGCCGGGCTCGCCGGGAGCGGACGCGGGAATTCAGAAGGGGGACGTGATCGCGGCCGTGGACGACGAAGCCGCCGCCGATCTTTCCCTGGCAGCGATTCGCAAACTCTTCAAGCAGCCGAGCCACAAATACAAGCTTTTGATCGACCGAAACGGCAAATCGATTCCTGCCAATTTTCAGACCCGCCGCCTGCTCTAATTTCATCCGGACGAGGGATTCGGTTCCGCGGCATCCGAGGCCGGGCGGGGCAGCCGCCCGGCCTCGCGAAGGGCGCGGCGCAGCAGATATTCGATTTGAGCGTTGAGGCTGCGCAGTTCATCCGCTGACCAGCGTTCGAGAGCGGCATAGGTTGCCGGTTCGAGCCGCAGCAGGAATGGTTTGCGATCCGCCATGATCGCGACCTAGCCCGTATAAAGCGTTCCTGCGTTGACTACGGGCTGAGGGCTCCGTTCTCCGCACAGCACGACGAGCAGATTGCTCACCATCGCGGCGCGGCGCTCGGGATCGAGGTCCACCACTTTCTTCTCCGAGAGCTGATCGAGCGCCATCTGAACGATGCTCACGGCGCCTTCGACGATCGTCTGCCGGGCGGCGACGATCGCGGAAGCCTGCTGGCGCTGCAACATGGCGCCGGCGATCTCCGCGGCGTACGCCAGATGGCTGATACGAGCCTCGATCACCTGGACGCCCGCTTTCGCGAGCCGGTCCTCGATTTCCTTCTTCAGCTGCACGGCCGTTTCCGCTGTATGGCTGCGAAGACTCATTTGCCCCGCGACGTGCGAGTCGTAGGCGTACGAAGTGGCCATGTTGCGCAGCGCGGATTCGCTCTGCACTTGCACGAAGTTCTCGTAGTTGTCGACTTCAAAGACGGCTTCCGCCGAATCCACCACCTGCCACACCACCACTGCGGCGATTTCGATGGGGTTGCCGTCGAGGTCGTTGACTTTGAGCTTCGCGGTCTCGAAATTGCGCACGCGCAGCGAAATTTTCCGCTTGCTGGTGAACGGATTCAGCCACCGGAAACCCTGCTGGCGGACGGTTCCCACGTAACGGCCGAAAAGTTGCACCACCTGAGCTTCGTTGGGATTCACGACGATCAGGCCCTTCAACATGAGCGCCTCAACGAAGAACGCGAACATGCACAGGAACACGCCGGTGCCATCATGTGCCTGCGCTTCGTTGATGAACGAAAGCACGGTCAGCACAATGGCCGCCAAAATCACCAAGAGCATCACGCCGCCGGGGAGAGAAAATGCTGGCTTTTCTTTCATATCGTCCTCCTGTTTAGATATCGAAACGATATCAGAACGATTTCAGATGTCAAGGAGGAAAGGAGATCGCGTATCTCGCTTATTTGGTTAATGTTGCGGCTGAGCAGCGATTCGTAATGGGACAAACAGAGGCGAGAGAACTGGGCTAGTCGAACTTGCGGAGCGTGGAGGCCATCTGCGACAGGCGGGCATCGACCTTCGCGAAAATCGTGCCGGGTTCAAACTTGCCGGTGGCCTTGCGCTTGCCGGCGCGAACGCCGGTGAGGACTTCGATGCCTTGCTCGATGGTCCCGATCGGATAGATGTGGAAGCGGCCCTGCGCGACGGCGTCGATCACTTCATCGCGCAGCATCAGATCGTCGACATTTTCCGCGGGGATCAGCACGCCCTGATTTCCGGTGAGTCCCTTCAGGCGGCAGACATCATAGAAGCCTTCGATCTTCTGATTCACGCCGCCGATGGGCTGAACGTCTCCCTGCTGGTTGACCGAGCCGGTGACGGCTAGCTCCTGGCGAATTGGCAGATCGGAGAGGGCCGAGAGGAGCGCGTAGATTTCCGTGGAGCTGGCGCTATCGCCATCGACGCCGGAGTAGGACTGTTCGAAGCAGACGCTGGCGGAAAGCGAGAGCGGCTTATCCTGCGCGAACGTGCGCCGGATATAGCCGGAGATGATCTGGACGCCCTTGTCGTGGAATTTGCCGCTGAGATTGGACTCGCGCTCGATATTGATGATGCCCGTCTTGCCGAGCGCGACCGAAGCGGTGATGCGCACCGGCTTGCCGAACGCATAGCCGCCGATTTCCATCACGCTCAGGCCGTTGACCTGGCCCGCCCGATCACCGGTGGTATCGATGAAGACGAGATTCTGCTCGATCATCTCGCGGATTTTCGTTTCGAGCAGATTGTGCCGGTCGATTTTGGCGTCGAGGGCCTGACGGACATGGCCGGCCGTGACGATGTGATTTCCGTTGTGGCGCGCCGCGTAGCAGGATTCGCGGGCGAGATCGGCGAGATCGAAAAAGCGCGTTGTAATCTTGCCGCGGCGTCCGGCGAGACGCACGCCGTGCTCGAGGATCGCGGCGACGGCGCTGCGGTCGAAGTGCAATAGCTTTTCGTCCTCGATCAGCTTGCGGATGCGCCCGCCGTAATGGCGGAAGACGTCTTCGTTCCAGTTCATCTCCTCGTCGAATTCGACGCGGACTTTGAAGATCTTTTTGAAGTCGTCCTCATAGTCGTAGAGCAGCTCGTAGATCTCGCGATCGCCGATCAGAATGATCTTGGCGTGGACATCGATCGGCTCGGGCTTGAGCGCGCTGGAACCGAACGGGAAAAACATATCGACCGGCTGGATTTCGAGCTTGCCGTGATTGAGCGTGCGCTTCAGCGTGCGCCACACGCCGGTTTCCGACATCGTGTCGAGCGCATACATCACCAGGAAGCCGCCGTCGGCGCGGAGGAGCGAGCCGCCGCGCAGGTCCATGAAGTCGGAGTTCCATCCGCCGCGGGCGTCGTAGCTGCGATGCACCGTGCCGAAAAGATTCGCGTATGTTGGAATCGTCTCGAAGATCACGGGGCACTTTTCATGCTCCGAATGCGCCAGGATCACGTTCACGCCGTAGATGCGAAACGGATCGCGCTCGGGGCGCTCCGGGCGCGGGCTGCCGCCGCCCTCGGAAGGCGGCTGCTCTTCCTCGCCTTCGCGCTCCTTGAAAGGATCGAGATTGTCGAGCACGTGATGGCGGACTTCCTCGAGATATTCGGAAATCTGCGGGCTCGGGTACTTTTCCTTGAGCTCTTCGATCACGCCGTCCACGAGCACGGAGGCGGCTTCCTGCTCGAGGTAGCTCATTTCGCTCGCGAGCTCGCGGGAGAGCGAGAGCGTGCGCCGGTACACGATGGTGAATTCCTGGCGGAACTGATCGTACTTGCGCTCGAGCTCTTCGGCGGCGGTGTTTTCGAGCTTGCCGTCCTGCACCATCTTGGGGATTTCCTCGATCGGCACCATCTGGCCGTCGAGCACGGGAAAAATTTCCGGCAGGGCCACGGCGCCGACCTGCATCCGGCCGAGAGCGAACTGCTCGCGCGCGATGCGACGCGTGAAATCGTCCATCAACTCCTTTTCGCGCTGGGTGAAACGCTCGACGATGCGCGTCTTCTGCCGCTGGAACGGCTCGCCTTCGAAGACCTGCGGAATGCGCCGGCGGAGGAAGTCGATTCCCGATTCGACCTCCTTCTTGAAGGCGTTCGCCTGGCCGCGCGGCAGGGTGAGCAGGCGCGGGCGGTCGGCATTCTTGAAATTGTTGACGTAGCAGCGGTCCGGCGCGAGCTCGGTCTGCGGATGCATCTCCTCGATCATGCGCACGATCATGCCGCCGCGGCTGGTGCCGGAAAGGCCGCAGACGAAGAGGTTGTAGCCGGAGGCGGTCAACTCGACGCCCATGCGCAGGGCGCGAAGCGCGCGCTCCTGTCCAATGTCGCCGGAGACCGGCTGGACGTCTGCTGTCGTCTCAAACGGCAGGCGCGCGGGATCGCAGCGCCACCGGAGTTTATCCGGAGGCAGGCCCGGGTGATGCGGCTTGGAATTCTTGGCCATGCGGCGTCCTATTCGTCTTTCGAAGGCCGTTACTCTAGCACGGCGCCAATTTAGTTCCCACCCGCGCGGGGCGCTTTGTTTCCAGCGTGTGCACTGGGAACGTACAGATCGAGCAGGCTCGCGCCGGTGGCCACCACGATCGGCCCGAGAACTACGCCGAGCATCCCGAAAACGGCGATCCCGCCCAGCACGCTGATGAAAATGAGCAGCCCGCTCATCTGCGCGCGTCCGCCGATCAGCCAGGGGCGGATGAGACTGTCCACCGTGCCCATGATCACGATGAAGAAGGCCGCGAGCAGGATGCCGCGAGCCATGTGTCCGCTGGCGGCGAGGCTGATCGCGGCGGGAACCCAGATGAGCGCGGAGCCGACGACCGGCACGAACGAAAAGAAGCCCAGCATCACCGCCCAGAAAATAGGCGCCGGGATGCCGGCCACCGCGAATGCACCGCCGCCGAGCGCGCCCTGCATCGCCGCGATCACGAGACTCGATGTGACGCTCGCGAAAATCAGATTGCGCGCGTCGTTGAGCATGCGGTCGCGGTGCGCCAGATCGAACGGCAGCAATTCCCGGAGCCGGGCGACGATCGAGCTGCCGTCGCGATAGAGATAGAACATCGCCAGGATCGTGACGCCGAGATGAAACAGAAACTCGGCGGTGTTTTTCAGGATCGTGCCGGCGCGCTCGGCGACATACTGCGCGGCCTCCTCGCCGTATTGGCGGAGCGACGTGGAGAGGCTTTCCGAGCTCACTCCCGGGAAATGGCGCTCGATCCATCCCCAGAGACGGCCCACCCACGCCAGATGCTCACCCGCCGCCTGAAGCTGAATCGACTGCACGGCAACCACTGCTTCACGGACGAACGTGAACATCAGCAGCAGCGTCGGCACGATCAGAATCAGAGTGACGCCGACGGTGCCTGCGATGGCGGCTGTCGTGGCGCCCCAGCGGCGCGCGAGCCACTCGTAGGCCGGATACGTGACGACAACGAGCACCGCAGCCCAGGCGAGCGCCGCGAGAAAAGGCTCGAAGACCAGATAGACGAGATACGCGAGCAGAGCGACGATGCCGTAGAAGAGTACGTCGCCCAGACGCTTCTGCGATTTGAGCTCAGTGGTCACATCGGCCTCGGTTTCGGTGTTCCGGCAAGGAGACTGATAGTTGCAATCCCCGCGAATGTCAACTGCGGCAGCGCCTGCGCGGCGATCGTGCGGGTGCTATAATCGGCGAAGAATTGCACCGGGATTGCCCTCATGACGCAGCCTGCCTGCCAGCACAAACGCACGCAACTGGTCGCCAAAGACAAGGACGCCGAGTACGTGGAGTGCCTCGACTGCGGCGAAATCCTCGAAGCGGGCGAGATCGAGAAGGCGGAAAAGAAGGAAGGCTCCGGCTTCGACGAATCGCTCTCCGACG
>Ga0335077_10004798_pt1 | contig 16507 bp, 13 predicted proteins | sample Lox_Sample_31_FD_207151 | JGI IMG/M metagenome (GOLD analysis project Ga0335077, IMG submission 207151) | Soil microbial communities from Loxahatchee National Wildlife Refuge, Florida, United States - Lox_Sample_3.1 | ecosystem: Environmental > Terrestrial > Soil > Wetlands | place: USA...
GAGTCGGAGTAGGGATCATGATCGCTCATGACCCCCTCCACAGAGCCGGACGAGCGGCGTTACCGCATCCGGCTCCCACCTTGGGTTGTGACGCCCAAGCGCACGAGAGGATAAGGATGACAAACCTCAGCCGGCGGAAACCATTGCGCAATGTAGTGCCGCATGCGACGCCACGGCAGATGATTACCCTGGCTGCGACGGCGCAACACCGTCCGCCACAGATAACCCACGGCTTTGCGAAAGGCGCACAGCGCCGGACCGTTCATGGGTACCCCGTAGTAGCGGAAGTGACCCATCAAGATCGAGCGCAGATACGTTCCTTGTTCCCGAATGGGCGTGTGCATGCGTCGCCGCAGCTCTGGTTTCAATGCCCGCAGCTTCGCTTGCCACCTCTGGCGCATCGTCTGGCGCAGCACCGTGAAGTGCCCCTTCCGGGTTTTCCCGTAGCTGTGCGTGAACCCCAGAAAGTTAAACGTCTCCGGTTTGCCGCCGCCGCGCTTCCGCCGGTTCTCTTCCGCAAAGCGGCCGAACTCGACGATTCGCGTTTTGTCGGCATGCAGTTGCAGACCGAACCGCGCGAACCGCTGGCGCAGTTCCGCCAGAAACCGCTCGGCTTCCTGACGGTGTTGGAATCCGGCAACGAAGTCATCAGCAAAACGCACGAGGATTACTTCCCCGCGTGCCTGCTTCTGTCTCCATCGCTGGACCCAGAGGTCAAGAACATAATGGAGATAGATGTTCGACAGCAGCGGGCTAATACTGCCGCCCTGAACCGTTCCTATCTCGCTCTGTACTCGCCTGCCCTCTTCCAGCACGCCTGCCTTAAGCCATTTCTGGATCAAGCGCACGACGCGCCGGTCAGCTACGCGGTGCTCGATAAACTTCACCAGCCATCCTTGATCGAGAGTGTCATAAAACTTGCGGATGTCGGCATCGAGCACCCAGTTCACTTTTCTCGTTCCGATCCCAACCGCCAGCGCATCCAGCGCTTGATGCGGGCTGCGCCCCGGCCGGAAACCGTACGAAAATTCCAGGAAGTCCTGTTCGTATATGGCGTCCAATACCTCGGTGGTGGCACGCTGGACAATTTTGTCTTCCAGCGCGGGAACGCCGAGTGGCCGAAGCTCACCCGGTTTACCCACTTTCGGGATGTACACCCTACGTACAGGCTTTGCTCTGTAGGCTCCTCGCCTGAGTCTATGGGAGAGATCCTGGAGGTTCGGCTCGAGGTTCTCTTCGTAGTGCTCCCACGTCTCGCCGTCTACGCCCGCAGCCGCGTCCTTCTTAATCGAAAGGAACGATGCCCGCAGCCGTTCGACGTCGTAGATGTGGTGGAAGAGCGCAGTGAACCGCTGTTTCTTATCTCTAGTTGCTGCTTGCCGTACCCGCTCGAGCGCGCTGAGCGCGCTGTCCCGGCCCTGAGTCCGGAGCGCGTTGCGCTCGGGCGAGTTTCCCTTGGCCAGTCCCCTTTCCTCCGTCGCCTCCACTGCCGGTCCCTCGGCTGCGTTCGACGACTTCGCAGGTATTATGGGCCTGTCCGACTTCCCACGTCCGTTCATCATCGGTGTTCGTCCTTTGACTTCCCGACACGGTCTGCAGTTCTCTCCCCCGCAGACAGACGTGGGATCTCCCGGTTCCCGAACAAGGTGCTTGCGTACATGCACGGGGTCTCTGACCGCGCGGGATCCGAGTGCACCTTGCGATCGCGGTGCACCCGGTATTGCCTTCCGACAGCCTCCACCGCGTCGGCATCCCGGAGTACCTGCCGCTTGCGCGACAGGGCATGTATTTCACGGCTCAATACCCGACCTGTACGTCCCCCTGTCAACGCTTCGACGCCGCCCTCGCGAGCGGCTCCGCATGACTCGGGGCCGTTGTGGTTCGCTACACCTTCAACGTATGAAACTTTCATTCACTACACCTTGCCGGTTTAACCGGCGCACGAAGGCGTCATGAAGCAAGCTTCCGCACGCATTAAGCATTTGCGCCTCGATCCCGGGTCCTATGAGAATCTGCGGCAGCTGGTGCTGCGACGTGACGGTTGGCGGTGCCAATCCTGCGGGGCGATGTCGAACTTAGAAGTTCATCATCAACACTCTCGGAGCCATTCCGGCGAAGATTCGGAGGAGAATCTGATTACTCTTTGCGACCGCTGTCACAAGGCAGTTCATGGCAATTGAGATGTGCCAGTCACCTTTCTTTCGGTCGATCATGAACTCTGGCTCTGCTCCATTCTTCTGAGAACGTATTGGGCCTAGAAGAGGCATTCGGCTAGGTCGAAGTGGCGGTTACCCACCTACTCTATCTTCGTGCTTGCAGCTCTTGCGCGCAGAGGGCACAATCGGGAGTCAGCCAAACACTCCCCTAGGCCCGGAATGGAGCACCAATGCTCCCCTCGGAAGGAGGCTGGAATGAAAGATCGCATGTTCTCGTCCTTGCTCTTGTCTGTCACACTTGCGCTTCCAGGGTTGGCGCAGCAAACGGGTTCAACGTCAAACACCCAACTGGCAGCAACTACTGGTCAAACCGCTTCTGCATCTCAGGAGACTGGCGCCAGCAGACAAAAACTGGAGGCCCCCACCCCTACTGACTTTTGGGATGGCGAAGACCCGAACTTGTCGAATCTTGTCACGCACCCATTTGCCAGCAAGAAATATGTAAGAAGGCAGACTCAGCCGATCCAGGATCGCCTTAACGAACTAGATGAGTTGACAATTTCCCATGCCCAGATGATCAAAGATGCGGATGCCCGCGCCGGCCAAGGACTTCAGTTGGTTTCCACGAAGGAAAAGGAAGCCGACCAACATGCGATCGACGCCGGCAGCCAGGCAGAGACGGCGAAGTTGGCCGCCACTCAAGATACGCGCCGCGTGTCGACCGCAGAGCAGAAGGTGGGCAGCATCGACCAATATAAGGACATAGAGAGAACCGAAATTCACTTTCCTCCCGGCCAGCGCATCCTCACCAAGCAGGCTAAGGATACGCTCGATGAGATGGCAACCCGTCTGAAGGATCAGCACAACTACTTCATCGAACTTCGAGGATTCGCCCCAGGTCACGGCCAAACTGCGATGGCCACCTCGCGGATGATGGCGGACTTAGTCGTACGTTACATGGTGCTCGAGCATAAGATCCCAATCTATCGCATGTACGTGTTGGCCCTAGGCGATGCGTCGGTGGCTCCCACGGACAGGACTGGGGCCAGACGTCCTGATGGAGGGCGGGTCGAAGTCAATTTGTTTAAGAACGACCCTTTGAGCTCAGCACCACATTGAGACCTTTCGAACGAGCGAGCCAGCCAGCCGAGCGCGTTTGGCAGCACTCTGGCAAGCCGTCCAAACAATCTTGGGGCTGACCGAGTTACTTGGGCGTGTGCCATCGTTTCCTGGGAAACAGCCAGGTCGGCAGGCTTGCCTCGCGTCCCCGCCATAAGCCGCGCAGTACCTCGAGCAGCTTCGAACGGAGCGCGACCTCCCGCTCCTTGCCCCCTTGCTGCCGCGGATGTGAACGACCATGCGTTGGCTGTGGATGTCTTGAGGTGAGCAACTTTTGGCCCGGCAGGCACCGGTGGCATAGAGGGTTATGAACAACATCTATGAAAGGGAAACTCTGCCGCGTCCGAGCAGCCGTGCGACCTCTTCTGGACTGACAAATTGCGAAAGCGCAGAACCTTGTTCGGGCAGGGCGTGTCCGCCTCGCTCCGGCCACTTTTGATATAGAAAAACGCAACGCCGCCAGCCGCTGCGTTTCTGTGTTGGGTGTCCACTTCCAACGGGTGGACAAGAAAGCGTGATACTGGCGAATCTGCGCCGGGCCGAGTTGATCGGGCTGAAATGCTCCATCGTGTGGATGTAGGCTTCCATTGTGGACTCAGCGAAGTTCCTGCGCCGGAACTCCACTAGCACAGACTGATGTCGGTATGTCACGGAGTTTTCCTCCTCGGCTACACAACCTAGCTCAACTCACCGCCTGTCCACCGAGGCACGTGAACGCGTTCAGCGCAAAGCGGGTCGTTCAGGTCGGTTTCGAGGAGATCTCCCCGAAGGACGTTGGGGAGGATCGTTGCGGGAGGGCAGTTATGACAAGGAGTAATGAAAGATGGCCCATTATCAGGGTATGGTTTCCCTTGCACAGGGCGAGGGGCGATGGGCTGGCTCGAGAGGAAATGCTTCTCGAAAGACTCTCGACTTTTAGCTAAGGGCGCTTAGACGACGTCCCTAACCGTAGCATCGGATCACCAAACAAAATATAAGTTCGCCGCACGTCCGGATCGATGTCCCTCGATTTGGCTTTCCGAACCGCCTCTCCGACAGTCAAAGAGGGTCTGCCGAAGAGTAGCCTGACGACATTCTGATCCATTTGCACTTGTGGTTCAGGTTGGGTTAATCCGGACGAAGCCCAGACTGCTACCGCCCCACCGTTCTTCGAAAGCAGCAGCGCTTCCGCCAGACTCTGGGTGTACACATCGTGAAAGAAGCCATTCAGACAATTCATAACGAGGAACAAAGGAAGACGTGCGCCGTTGGACAAAGTTGACGCCGCCGTATCGTCTAGCAGGTCATCGCCCGACCAGATTTCCACTGACCCGTGCCCAATGTAATTAACCAGGAGTTTCCCACTGTTGATGCCATCCAGGACCTCTTGTCTCGCGGTATTAGCATCCGTGTCGCTCGCGAAGACGTCTGTGACCGTCATCGATTTGGGGAGTAGGGCCTCGACAGACCGGCTATCCTGCGAAAAATCGGACGCGTCGTTTCGGTCAGCGACAAGCAAAGACTGGTCTGTCCAATCTCCGCGATCACGCTCACTTTCGTAGCCGAGGGTCTTTCTCACCACGGTGTTGGCCTCATCGCTCGTGCGCACAGGCAACCGGCCAGTAGCAATCTGTGGTAGGCCTTGGTTGTCAAAATCGGAAAACCAATCATCCGACGCGGTTTTAAGCTCGGAGGTCACAATAATCTTGGTGGGGACGAAATCAAAGAATCCGAAGTCAAGATAGTTCCGTGGATCCACCGATGCATCTCCGACGAGCAGAAGATACTTCGGTTTCTCTTGCCATCTCCTAGTGGCCGTTTCCAAGAGGTCTCGAATCGCACTTGGACTACGTTCGCCGAAATTGAACTCGTCATACAGTTGATCGACTTGGACGAGCGCGACAGATTTTCCCTGGTCGCGTCGTAACCGAACGAGTGGGCCGAGTGCGCCGAGGAACTTCGGATGGGCAATCATTACGACCTCGCCCCCGGGTTGGGCACTGTGCCAACTGGAAGGGTGATTGTGAATGACCTGCCAGGGCATCGCAATGCGTTTGTCGGACAGCGCGAGCAGGACGTGTGTCCCGGGAACCGACTGCGGAATCTTCACCCGAAGCTTGTAGCCGCCGTTTTCCGCGTCGACTTCAGGCTCAAGCTCTTGGGCTCCAGCGGAATCGGTGATGTCGATCAGTCGGCTTGGCGGTTGGTCGAAGCCATGCACCACAACCTGTTCCCCGGCATCGGCCGTGAACTTCAGCAAATCCGATTGCACGGTGTAGGTCCGGGGATAAGTGAGGTTGATGCGATCCACCAGGCTGAGGTCGTTCGCACCGCCTTGCGCGGTCAGGGTAACTGCATTCACTTGCTGCAGGATACCGCGAGGAATTCGCAGTGTAACGGTACCCAGGCTTTGGCCGGTGAAGTTCAGTTCCCCGAGGTTTGCCCCATTCATCGTCACCGAGACGTCGTGCGGCACGCCCTCGGTTACGCCCTGCAGGACAACCTGGAGCACCGCCTCGGCCGTGGATGCCGATGCGATAGCGGGTGCTTTGAGGATCTGGTTGACAGGGGTTGAAGAAACCAGCGCCCCAAAGAAATTATCCGTATCTTCTTTGAGCAATGCCGCGAAATACGTCGTGCGCGGCTTCAATTCCACCGTTTCCGGAAAGCTCGACGGCTGCCACCCGCCATCGCCGTTGGCTGACGCCCGCGGAATACGCTTGCCGGTTTGGTCACCCGCCACCAACCAGTATACGCGCTTATCAGAATACGGAGTATCGATGCCGGTTCCGTAGAACTCGATCGCCGCTTGCGGGCCGAACTCTCCAACGCCTTCGGCTACGCCAGTAATGCTGATCGGCTGTTCTCTGCCTTCAGCAAACAATCTCAAAAGAGTTGGGTCGACGGATGCGCTCAATCCTGCAGCCACCAGCTGCGGCTGTGTAATTCGGTACCATCCTTCGTGCTGGACGAATATTTTGACTGCAGGATGTCCGGCCAATTGGAACTGCGTCTGCCGCTGGTCTGAGCTAAAGCGGGAAACCGCTCTGGCCTCAACGATGTGACTTGAGGTTACTTCGGATTCCTGACTCGCATCGACGCTATTAAGTTCCTGAATCATCATCGCCTGCGGTGCGGCTGGCGCCGGCGCGCGCTGCGGAAGTATCGGGCCGTGGAAAGTACGCGAGCCGTTCAAATCCACATCTTCCAGCCAGTAGGAGTTGGTTGCGACAGAAGAATGATCGATCCAACCGTAGGTCTTGGCCGCATGCTGTGGTAATGAGTACCGAAAAGTCAGGGCAGAACCGGCGATCAACCCGGGATTCACCCGGACGCGCGCTCCGTTTTCTTCCCGGTACACATTAAATCCCAGGTTCCTTGTTTCGCTGCCGGCTTTCCAGGAAAGAAGGACTCCGTCCCCCGTCTGGGTGGCAGTAAACGATTCCACACTGACCTGAGTGGGCGAGATGATAGTAATTGCCACAGTAGCTGTGTTGTTGGCTGAGTTCGGATCCGGTTCGGTTGCGGTCACACTGGCCGTGTTCACGGCTGTCGAAGCCCCCGTTCGTGTCACCGCCGTCACCACTATCGCGATGGTGGCGGTCGCTCCGCCGTTCAATGCGCCCAGATTGCAGGTGACCACACCTCCTGCCTGAGAACACGATCCCTGACTCGGAGTCGCGGAGACATAAGAGACGTATGCGGTGGGGAGAGTATCCGTAACCACCACGTTAGTCGCATTCGATGGCCCGTTATTTCGGACGGTCAAAGTGTAGGTATCCGTGCTTCCTTGCCTGACCTGAGTTGGCGATGCCGTCTTGGTGATCGCCAAATCGGCGCTGGAAACAATGGGCGTGACGTCTGTAGCAGTGTCGTTCGAGGTTACGACCTCGCCTCCGCCGGAAACCGTCGCCGTGTTCGTAACCGGATTGGCCGCAGTCTGCAGCACGTTAACAGTCACGGTGATGGCGGGGTAACTGGCGCCGGGAGAGAGAACAGTCGCGCGGGTGCAGGTCAGCGTGCCCAGAGTGCAGACCCATCCCGTCCCGCTGATCGCCGTAGCCGTGAGTCCGGCGGGCAAGGTGTCGACTACAGTCACAGTCCCGGCGGTGGATGCGGTTGCACCGGTGCTGATGTTGATAACCGTCAGAGTGTACGTCCCGGTTTGGCCGCGGACGAAACTGCTAGGAGCATTAGTCTTGGTGATCGTCAGATCAGGAATGCATTCTGCTCCCGGCTGCGTGCCCGGCTGCTGGTTAAACACGGCGTTAGTTCGAGCCAAACCAGCGGCTCCTGGCGTCGCACCGTAAGAAACTCCCGGAGTTAGTGTGGTCCCGTTCACTCCGCCGCCCACGCTGACGCTGGCAGCGGCTCCGGTGAGCAGCACCACGCCTCCACCACCTCCGCCTCCTGGCCCGTGGCGGTTAGCGAGAGAAAACGCTTGAATATCCCATGCGTCTCCACCCCGGCCACCGTGTGCCGATAATGTCAGGCCGCTCTCGCCGCCGGTGGCTGAGAGAACGACGATGCTGCCGCCAGCGCCCCCGCCGCCGCCAGAGTCGTTTGCCGTAACATTCGTAGCGTCCGACCCGTTTGCACTGATTGTCGCAGTGCCACTCAAGGCGCCCGCACGAATAATGACGACCCCGCCCCCGGCCGCGCCGGCACTGGCTGGATCGGTACTGTTGTTGCGGGTCCCGGCGCCCCCACCGCCCCCCAGCGCAACGCGACCAACGGTTGCGGGGAATGCATCACCTCCCAAACCGCCGTTGCTCAAATTGCTGTTCCACGAATCGCCACCTGAGCCGCCGTTCCCACCATTGGCGCCGCCGCCACCGCCAGAGTTCTCGTCATTGCCGGCGGGAGAAGCAGTTTGCGGGTCTCCGTCTGTACCACCACCGCCAGCATTGCCGGGCGCGCCTTTGGCCATGCTCCCGTTGGGGTAGCCCTCAACTCCGGTGTTCAAGAAGAAAGGCGTGGCAGTGAGGGCCACAAAGCGTGGAGTGCCCGCAATGCCCTCACCTTTGGATGCATCTGCTCCAGCTTCGGCAGCTCCCGCGTAAGTAGTGGGCGCAGTAAACAGGTAATCAGCGTTCGTGGCGGAAGTGTTACCTTGAAGTTGTAGGCCGGCACCGCCACGGAAGCCCAGTCCATCCACACTGACCGTAGCGCTGTTCAGGGTAAGCGTTCCGCTCACGTCAAGCGCAAGGATGCCTCCAGTTGTGCCGTTCCAGGGTGCTGCAGTCAGGGCAGCGCCCAGTGTGGCAGTCGAGTATGCGGGCACTCGCAGCACTTGAAACCTGCGCTGCCCTTGCGTGGCCGTCGCCGCCGCATTCGTGTAGCTGTAGATCAAACCGCCGCCCGGTCCAGCACCAGAGATATTCACAGTACCGCCGCCAACGCCCACTGCATTTGTGGCTGTTACGTATTCATAGACGCCAGCATTGTTCAAGCTTGTGGAGCCCGCCCCGGAGACTCCGTCACCGTAAGTCGAGTCGTTCGCCGAACTGATCGCAGCGTCCTGCATTTGTATGACGAGCAGCAGATCATTCGCGGCAATTGCGGTCTGCGCACCCGTGGCTGAAGCCGTTCCCAGGGCTATAGACGTTGCGCCGGAAGCCAAATTCGTCGTGACTGGAAAGTAGGTGTTAACGACTCCCGTCAGGGTTCCACCTGCTGGCCTGGCAGGCGTGAGGGTACATACATTTACCTGCGAGAACGCCAAGCCAGTGGCCGAGTTGTTTCCCATTTGGTAGTCCGGCACTCCGGAGGTCACGCTGGCTGTATTCGGGTAACCTCCGCTCGTCGTCGGAGTGCCAACCACCGTCACTGTCGCGCTTGCGCCGGAGGCCAAAGTTCCAATGGAGCAAGATATCGGAGCCGTCCCGCTGCAAGTGCCCTGGCTAGGAGTGGCCGAACCAAACGTTAGTCCAGAGGCCAGAGTGTCATTCAACACGACACCAGTAGCCGAAGACGTCCCATTGTTCGTAACGGTGACTGTGTAGGTCAGGGGTGCCGGGTTGATTGCTGATGTTCCTGAGACTGCGACCGACAAATCCGCCTGATAAGGCCGGACCGAAAGAGCGCCAATGGACCATGTTGAGGCGGCGGAGAAAGTCTCAGAGATCGGGACACTGGCTGCGCCCGTGCGGGTCGAGCCAAGCCCGTAGACATCGGGATTGGCATTGGCAGCCGCCGAGGTGCGGGCCCATTGCAGAACCTGAGAATTCGTGACCGCAGCCGTTACGTTGCCCGCAATCGCCAGCGTGTCGATGACCATTTCGCCGGGTCCACTGGCCACATCGAGTTGCGAGCAGAACACTCCTGTGCTGCAGGCGACAGCCGCTCCGGTGTTCGAAATGAAAGACCTAACGGGAACGGCTTGGTCCACACCAGTAAACGTGGTCGCACCGGCGACTACCCCGACCGTACCCGTTCCTCCGGGCAGACTCAACGTGACAATGACGTTGTGCGCCCCGGCGGCGGGTGCGGTCAGGTACCACATCTCAACCCGGCGAGTGAGGCCCGCGTCATTTTGGAAACCCGCTCGTGTCAAGGCTACACCGTTGTATGTGACGCCGGTGACAGTGGCGCCCGTATTGCCCGTGATGTTCATGTCGACGCCAACCACCAGCAGAGTGTTCGTCCCCGCTGTCGTGTGGCTGAAAGTAATGGTTGGGGTTGCACCAGTGACGTCTCCTCCGCCATTCGTTGTGGTGTCGATAGCTACTGGGTTAGCTGCAACCGCGAACCTAATAGAGACGGCGACTTGGGACCAATTCGTAGCGCCGGTGAGGGTTTCCGACATCGCCACGGTAGGTGCGGCCCCGGCTTTGGTGGAACCAAATCCTCGGACGGCTGGGCTCGCGTTATTTCCCGATCTCGCATTATTGGCCGTTCCCCATTGGGCTGTCTGCCCGGCGCTTGCAGCCGCAGTGCTGTTTCCTTGAATGGCGAGCGTGTCGAGCACCATGTCACCGACAGCACTGGCCACGTTGAGAGTGGAGGGAGACGTTATCCCGTCAGCGGAGGCAGATGCCCTGATCGGTAAGATCTGGTCAACTCCGGTAAATGTAATCGCGTCGGCAACTACGCCCACTGAATTCCCGCCAGTAGGCGCGCTGACTGTGACAACCACATTAAGGTTTGTCCCAGTCGGAGGCGCAACCAGATACCAGATCTCAGCCCTGCGGGTACCGCCTACGTCGTTATGAGCCGCGGCCCGGGTCAGGGCTATGCCGTTGTAAGTTACGCCAGTGACGGTCGTCGTGGGATTCTGCACGACATTCAGGGAAACACTAACCAAGAGCAGCCGATTCGTTCCCGCAGTCGTATGAGTGAGAGTCAGGCTCGTCGTCGCGGCTGTGGCTGTGATAGATCCCGGAGTGGAAGTGCTGTCCACCGCCACCTGTCCAAGAGCTTTCGCACCGAACAAAACCGTCAGCAATACAACGAACCCAGTCATTCCGAGAATACGTTCCTGAATCAACCTTCTTGCGCCCATAAGAAATGAAGAATGCCGTATCATTCGAGAAACCGCGTTTCGCGATTGCATGGTAAGAAACCCTGTTCTGGCCCGGGCCCCACACAACTTGACCACTTTCGGCTCGCCGCGTGAGTTATCTTCCTTGGCCACAACTTGTCCTAAAATCTGCTCCAAACATAGCGGGGTATCCATCTGCTCTCCCGCATCTCCGCGCGTGAGGAAGACACCCCGTTCTCGGTCCACGACCACCAGTCGGTGCGCCCGAAAATGCTTGCCCTCGGCAAACAGCACGATGTCTCCCTTTCGCAGTTCTTCGGCCGAGACCGGCATTACATGGAGGATTTCTCCGTCCTGAATTGTGGGTTGCATGCTTCGGCCGCGTGCACAGAAACGAAGACCGAGTCCTTCGGAAATCAAGGAACCGGCGATGACGCCAAACAGGGTCGAGTGTTTCTTGTCGTCAACCATTGAAATTCAAGATCTCCGATACCGCGCTTTCGTCAGGAACGAAGCGAAAGCGGTAACAGGGCACACGGTTCGTGATCTGATGAAGAAAGGAGAGCGTGAACGTCAGTAGGCCCTGGTCGTAAAAGGGTGGAAAGCAACGCGCGAACAGTTCGGCCACTGCTCGAGCCTGGGGAAGTTGGAGAATCTCGTTTCGGTCTCCGTGTTCTAGCACGAAAATTTTCTGGACCTTCGTTGTTTCAGGGGAGGCGAAACCAGCTTCTCCGTGCCAGGGAGTCCCGTGCATCCAAATCTCACTCCCCTGCTCCCGCAAGATGATCCGGTCGTCGCTCAGAACACGCGCCGCTCGAAGGGATCTCCAAAGGCGCGACGTTGTACTCTTTCCGGCACCGGAGTGGCCCAGAAAGAGATGGCCGCCCGTTTCGCGATCAACCAGGCCACAGCCATGAACCTCGACTCCCTTGGCCCTGGCTGCTAGCCAGTTAGTAACTAGCAATTCGTCCAAGGGATACTCAAGCGGATAGACCTGCCCCTTGGACAAGTACTCCCGACTCAACCACAACTGTGCGGCGGAGAATCCCTTGTCGATCGACAGTCGCTTATAAGGCCGGTCACCCAATACTGGCGTGGAAAGGTCGAAGACAAGGCCGTCATCCTCTTCACGCAATACCCAGACCGATCTTGAGTCAAAGAGCTTTCTTCCACCCGTCCGTTGTAGCCGATCCGTCCACTGAACGCTTATGTCGATATCGCAGTCCGTCGGAGTCGTACGGAATCGCTTCATTTCGTCGGTTAGTTCGATATCGTCCTCGGAATCCGCCTTCAGACCAATTGACACGTTTCCGATTCGGACACAGGAGCGATACATGCCAACCGCATGCGCACCGGCCACGCTAGATGTTTCAGCGTACATTCCCGCACCGCTTTCGCCGAGTCCCATATCTCGTGAGTATCAGGAGCCGGGAGTATTGCACGGGCCCACTGCAGTGCATGACGAGGCGATTGGCCCTGCCGACGACAGGTTTTTGCATGATCCCAATACAGCCTCCTCGGGACGCAAGCTGATTATTGTGACTTGCGGCGACTCGTATGGTTCTTTCTTCTCAGGAGCTCCATCTTCGAACATCAATCCTCCATGACGACTACGACCGCCCTCCACATCCGTCGCAACCTCCATAGGAAGGCGCGGACGAGTTATTTAGGATGGGCAGCAAAACCTTCGGGCTGATCCATTCGCTCACATTGATTTCCTTCGAAGCAATTCTTTGTGCCGATTCTCTAACCGCGTCATTACGTCGGCCACCCGAGCAAAAATCGCATTCTCCGTGCCGGGGCACATCGAGACCCAATGCCATCGCGCGCAAATGCGCGACCTCACAGAGGAAGTCAACCGGCGATTCCGCATCACCATTCTCCAGTTCGCCATTGGCGGGACACATGCTGCATAGCGATCGAATTCGACATTTCACACATTTGGAGATTCGCCTCCGCTCCCGGGCACGTACCTTCTGTAGAAATAACTCCCAGCCTTCCTTCAGCGATCCCGAACGGATGTCGTACGTATCCTGATGGGACAGCACGCAAATGCTCATATGCCCGTAGGGATCGAGGGCGAAGGAATTGATGCCCCCACCGCAGGAATAAACCGTGTCACTCTCTATGGGGGCAGAGGATGACCGCAAATCCCGCAGCGCCGCTTCCCGGTACTCGGCCGCCAGTTTCGGCCAGTGCAAATCGAGCAGGACCACTTCCTCAGGCGACAGCCGAACCGCAAGAGGACTCTGGGAGCAATCAATGCGCGGATTGACGAGCGAATCGAACTGGAAGTCGAGATGCAACTCCTGCTCTGCGAAGTCCTTCATCGCGACAACTTCGTGCTTGTTGACGGTCGTCGGAACCGTCTTCAGCTTCAGAGGTAACCCACGATCCCTCAGCAGGAGCACTCCACGCAGACAGCGCTCGTAGCTGCCTTCAATTCCGGTCAGAGTTTCGTAGGTTTCCTTCGTCCGGCCATACAGCGTAATTTCAATCGCAAAGGGGGGCCATTGCTGAAGGTAATCCGCGACGCGCTCCGTGATCAATGTTCCGTTGGTGAATAGTGTGACCAGGAACCCTTTTTGCTTCGCATAAGTGTAGATTTCCAAGAAATCTTTGCGAGCAAAAATCTCTCCTCCGGTGTAGAGAAGCCACAAGCAGCCCAAGTCTGCCAGATCGTCCAACAAACGAAAGTGTTCCTCTGTGCTCAGCTCTCGGCTGCGAGCTTCTTGGTCGGCCATTGCCAAGTTGTTATAGCAGTGCAGACAATCGAGAGGGCACCGGCGGGTCACTTCGATCGAGACACTCAGTGGTGCGCGCTGGCCAGAATAGCGGCCATGCATCGAGCGGCTGAATTCCCCATACGTTCGTGCTTCCATGACCGTCCCCTTGCCTGCAATTTACGTGGCTTAGAAAACCGAAAACTCGCCCTGCCTACACGCGAGCGGTCTGGTCGTCGGCGCTTCTCTTTGCCGTCCCAGACCAGTTTTCGGACTCGACCACGACTTTCGCCAAGCCAAGCGAACAGATGTCGCGCACGAAAAGCGCAACGTCTTCTTCCGCCTTCTTTCTGCCTATGTCATACCTTCCATCGATGACATCACAAAGATCTTTGAAGCTCTTGGGCGTCTTCAGAGCTTCCCAGATCGTTGTTCCCGTGCCATTGAGGCTGTAAAAGCACGCCAAGTCGCCGACGTCCCCCCTCACTGGAAGGACGAGCGTCTCTCCGGCCACGTTACGAGTGACGACGGCATTTGCCCGGACGTAGAGTTCCGTGGACCCCGCTGTCGCCCGCACGTCGGCCTTCGCAATCGGTTGGTTTCGCGAAAGACTCCAGTTTTCGGAGTTCTTCTCCACGGTTACAACCTCGCTTTCAGGATCACGAGTTCTTATAGTTTGCTGGAGATTCTAGCACGGGCAGATGCGCAACGATGTTGTCATTTCGGTGTCCATAATCAGATTCGCAGCGGTCAGAAACCTCATCTTGGCGGGCATGCAGCAGTAACTGCACATGAAGGTAACTTGTAAAGGCTTCGCAAAGTCGTGAGCGGTTTACTCCAAAGTAAGCCTCGCGCGGGCACGGTGCGTGGTCGTTAGGGCCTTCCTATTTGATAGTGGTCGAACTTTACAGGGATGCTGACGGCGCCGCCGGGATCTTGACTTTTGAAACCAAACACTGCCAGCAGATGCACACCTTCCTGTTCGAGATAGTCAAACGTCATCTGTATTTGCTGCGCGGGTTCATCCACATTCCGTTCATCGAGACTGGACAGCACCAGCCCGTCAGGATTCTTGGCAGAATGCGGTTGCATCGATATCGTGACGTGCACCGGCCGGCACTCTGATCTCCCGAATGATCCAATTCTCGTCCAATTCAATTTGCCCGTCATTGACGCCATTCGGCGTAAGCCTGTAGGCGAGGGCTCCGTCATTCATGATCCATCGCCGAACCTCCTCTGGTCCTCAGACCGGTTTCTTCCCGTCGCTGGGCTTACTAGCGATGAGCCATGAGGTAAGCATTTGGTAGCGTATAGATACCCAAACACCAGAACGCTCAATTCCAGGAAGTTATGAGGAACAACAAGCGGTGCACCGAGAAGGCGTGGGCCTAATCCGCCGAACAAAGCCCGGTAACCGATAGCCACTGTCGCACTGATGCAACCGATTAGTACGGCCACTCTGTAGTCTTCGATTGAAACATTGTTCCCTCCTAACTAATGAGTCATGCGGGGCACGATTGGCCCGTTCTGCTTCCACACGGCAACAAGCGTGTCCCATCGTATGGGAACGTCCAAGAGAGGGTCGAACCTACCGGAATTATGAAATTGGTGCAGTCAAGGCCTTGTTCGTCGGTAATAAATTTGTGGGCTGCTGTCGGGCTATACGATGGTAGGAGGAGAATGTTTTAACTAGCTTCCTCTGCCACAAAGTCCGGGCTGGCTGTCGTTTCGGGGACACCACCGTGCGTGGAGTTGAGAACACGATCTAGTGCGTCAGCAAGGACGACAGGGAAAACTGAGGTCAACAGATTGGAGTCTACAAGAAGAGCCCGGTCCGTGTAGAACCGGAAGATTTTCATTGAGCCGAGCCATCGGTGAGAGGAGGTGACCAACTCCAGCGCAAGATTCCAACCCGGCCAGTCCTCGCGGACCTTCAGAGCGCCGGGCTTGCTCCACTCGAAATCTAAACTCTCCTCTGGTCTCACGCGCCAGCATTTGTCGCCGATGGTCGGGGGTTCTGCCGCCTGGGCCGTGATGCTCAATTCGAACCTGTCAAAATCATTGGTCGCAAAAGCGGTCTCTAGGATGTGACATACCTGAACATAATCGCCAGCGTCTTTCAATTCCTCAATGGCGCGGCGAATGGCAAGATTATTGACAAATATGCCTCGCTGTTCGATGGTGCGTTGCGCCACTCGCCGGATTTCCCAAAACTCCAGGTATCCCAAATGCTGAATGCCAAACCAAATGACCGTGCCTATAACCAGCAGCACCAAGCCCAGCGTCGGTCCCGCAGGCCAGAGCAGAAATAGACTGAGCAGGGCGAAAAGAGCCGACACCGCATAGAGCGCGATTACAACCTGCCGAGGCGACATGCCTTGTTGCAGCAACTTGTGATGAATGTGCTCACGATCGGCCTGGAATAGGGGTTGACCGCTGATTAAGCGCCGCAGAACGGACAAAAGAGTCTCGAGAATCGGAAGGCCGAAGGAGACGACTGGAATGGCGACGGCAACGACGGTGGGCGCCTTCTCGGCACCTTGCAAGGCTAAAGCACTCAGCATGAATCCGATGAACAAACTCCCGGAGTCACCGAGAAAGATTGTCGCCGGATTGAAATTAAACCGTAGAAACCCAAGGATGGCGCCAGCCAAGGCGATGGTCAGCAGCGATACCTGGGACGAACCACTTGAAAGTGCCACCACAAAAACAACGAAGGTGGAAAATAGTGCAGAACCAGCGGCCAAGCCGTCCAGTCCGTCGATTAGGTTGAATGCATTCGTAATCCCAATGACCCACAGAACTGTAATGGGAAGCCCGATATACCAACCCAAGTGCCGAGCACCAAACAGCACGGGCAGGTCGAGAATCCTCAAACCACCTGCAAAAAGCATGATGGCAGCAACACCTTGAACGGCGAACTTTGTGTACGGACCAACGGAATGGATGTCGTCGTAGAGGCCTAGAAGGAGAATAAGAGTGGCAGGCACAAGAACTATCAACAGGCTCCGAATTGAGAAACCAGCAGCTAATGCCGGAAAACGCAG
>Ga0335077_10004799_pt1 | contig 16505 bp, 14 predicted proteins | sample Lox_Sample_31_FD_207151 | JGI IMG/M metagenome (GOLD analysis project Ga0335077, IMG submission 207151) | Soil microbial communities from Loxahatchee National Wildlife Refuge, Florida, United States - Lox_Sample_3.1 | ecosystem: Environmental > Terrestrial > Soil > Wetlands | place: USA...
GCGGCCGAGGCGGCCGAGGCGGCGGACCGCCTGGGCGGCCATGTCGTGGTCAAGCCGCTCGGCGGGAACCACGGCTCGAACCTGACGATCGGCGTGCGGACCGCGGCACAGGCCGGCGCGGCGTACGCGAAGGCCGCGGTTTCCGCGGAGGCCGTGCTCGTCGAGCAGTTCCTGCCCGGCACGGACTACCGCGTGCTGGTGATCGACGGCCGGGTCGCCGCGGCCGCGCAGCTGCGGCCCGCGTCCGTCACCGGGGACGGCGAGCATACAATCGGCCAGCTGGTGGAGCTGGCAAACGCCGACCCGCGCCGGGGCGTCGGTCACTCGCGCGAGCTCACCAGGATCACGCTCGACGCCGATGCCATGCTGCACCTCGACGGCCTCGGCCTTGACGACCACTCGGTGCCTGCCGCCGGTCAGCAGGTGACGCTGCGCCGGAACGCGAACCTGTCCACCGGCGGCACCAGCCGTGACGTCACCGACCTCGTGCACCCCGAGGTCGCGGACATGTGCCGCCGCGCGGCAGCGGTCGCCGGCCTGGACATCTGCGGTATCGACCTGCGGCTGGCGGACATCTCACTGCCGCTGCGCGACCCGGCCGGGCACGGGCCGGCGCAGCCGGGAGGCGTACTCGAGCTGAATGCCTGCCCGGGACTGCGGATGCACCTGTCGCCCACCGAGGGCAGGCCGCGCGACGTCGCGAGTGCGGTGCTCGACAGCCTGTACCCGGCAGGAGCGCAGGCACGCGTGCCGGTCATCGCGGTGACCGGCACCAACGGCAAGACGACCACGGTGCGGATGATCGAGCACGTGCTGCGCCACAGCGGGCTGCGCGCCGGGATGTCCTGTACCGACGGCGTGCACATCGGCGGCCGCCTGGTGTACTCGGCGGACGCGTCCGGCCCGCGGTCGGCGGAGATGGTGCTCGACGATCCGGGCGTCGAGGCCGCCGTCCTGGAAACCGCGCGGGGCGGCATCATCCGGCGCGGCCTCGGTTACGACCGGGCCGACGTCGCGGTCGTCACTAACATCACCGCCGACCATCTCGGCGACGACGGCATCGACGACATGGACGAGCTGATCCACGTGAAGGCGCTGGTGGCCGAGGAGATAACCGACGGCGGCTCGGTGGTGCTCAACGCCGACGACCCCGCCGCCGCCTCGCTCGCCCGCCGGCCGGCGGTGCTTCGGCACGACCCGGTGGTCAGGCTCTTCGGCCTGGATCCCGCCGCCGCGGCACTGCGCGCGCACCGCCAGTCCGGCGGGCTGTGTTACGAGCTGTCCGACGGCCAGCTCACCGAGACCGAGCGCGGCGAGCGGCGGCCGATGCTGAGCGTGGCCGACCTGCCTGGCGCCTTCGGTGGCCAGGCCCGGCACGTGGTGGCCAACGCGCTGGCAGCCGTCGCCGCCTGCCGGGCGATCGGCGTCAGCGCCAAGGACATCCGCAGCGCGCTGCTGACCTTCACGCCCGAGGACGCCAATCCCGGCCGCGGCAACATCTACCGGGCCGGCGCCAGCCCGGTCGTCGTGGACTACGGCCACAACGCGGCGGCCCTGGCCACGGCCGGCCAGTTCGTCGCCGAGGTCTGGGGCGGCGAGCCGGTAGCGGCGCTGACGCTGCCCGGTGACCGGCGTGACGACCTGCTGAGCCAGACGGCCGAGGCCGTGGCCGCCCGCTTTTCGAAGGTCGTGCTGTACGAGGATGCCGACAAGCGGGGCCGGGAGCCGGGTGAGATGCTCACGCTGCTCGGCGACGCGCTGTGCCGGGCCAGGCCCGGCATCGAGTGTCAGGAAGCGGAGAACCCGGCAGACGCGCTGCGGGCGGCTCTTGCCATGGCCGGCGGCGCGCCCGTGCTGCTGGTGTACGAGAAGCTCGCGCTGGCGCACGACGCGCTGCTCGCGGTCGGGGCGCAGCCGTGGCCCGAGGCATCGCGCACCGGCTCGGCCGAGTCCGTCGTCGCGACGGCCGAGAACATGACGCACGAGCTGGCCAGCGCGATCGGCGCCGGGATCGCCACGGCGCCGCCCGCGCGCGGCGGCGTGGTCCTGGCCCGGGACGCCGGCCCGGCGGCGGTCGCCAGCCCGCGCCCCGGCCCGGCCTGCGACTGTGAGCCCCCGGCCGCGGCCGCGCTGCCGCGCGCGCCGGCCGGCGACGCGTCGGCCGACTACGGCCCGGCGTGCGGGTGCCGCCCGGCCGGGTCCTGATCCCGGCCGGCGGACGGCACCGGCGGCGCGGTCCACAGCGGCGTGACGTCACGGAACGGGTTCTCGCACGGCCGTCCGGCGGCGACGCGCACGACCGGGACGCCGCTGCCGGGCAGGCAGACCGTCATCGCTGACCGGGTGCCGTAGTCCCGCGTGTGGACGCACGGCGCGGAGATCTCCGCCGGCCAGGCGCGGCCGGTGTCGTCGGCGCGCGGCTCGGGCACGGCCGGCTGGTGGATGCGCAGGACCGCGTCGAGCGCCTGCTGCGTGCCTGCCGGTCCCTGGTCGGACTGCGCGGCCCGGCCGCGGCTGACCAGACGGCGCACCAGGTCCGCCTTGGCCGAGGGCGTGCGCAGCGGCGCGTTCTCCAGGATGTGAACGCCGGCGCCGAGCTCCTCGACCTCCGGCCCGGTGCCGCCGGCGAAGCCGACCGAGTACAGCGTGTGCCGGTCCGCCACGAGCATCCAGCACGGGTTGTACTGCACCGGCCGCAGCTCGCCGCGCAGCGCCGTGACCGCCGCGCCGGCCGTCTTGTACGCGGCGAAGGCCAGCGGCAGCTCGCCGCGTGACTTCTTGCTCGGGTCCCGGCCCGCCGCCGACGGCTGATTGGTCAGCCCGGCCACGACGCCGTGCTCGTTCACCGCGAGCCAGGTGCCGCCCGCCAGCTCGTCCCGCCCGCCGAGGATGCGCGGGCCAGCATCCCGGAGCACCGTCATCGCGACCGCGGGCCGGTCGAGTCGCTCGTCGCGGTTGGCCGCCATCATCAGCGGCGCGCCCGGCACCACCTGAAACAGCGCGATCAGCAAGCACACGTGCCGACGCTAGCCGACGGTGCCGGCTCGGCCGTGCCCGGCTGCGGGATCGCGGTCCGCACCAGCCGGGCACTGGCCGGCGTTTCAGGTCAGCACCCGGCGGACCCGCCAGGTCGCGACTCCCCCGAGGCCCGCGGCGAGCGCGAGCAGCGTCGCTGTCTCGATCCACTGGAGCGGCCAGAAGTTACGCGCTGGCTGGTACTCGAGCATCTGTGTGAGGTGCTGGCCGAAGATCCAGGCCTCGCACTGCGCCTGGCTGCCCTTCGCGCACACCGACGACGAGCCGGGCAGGTAGAAGGCGTTGCCCGCGGGCGTGACCGTGTAGTTCCTGGTGACCCACGCGCCAGGCAGGCGCGGCGTCCCCGGCTGATTGACGGCGATCGCCACCCCGCCCGAGCGCGTCACCAGCATGCTGTTCAGCCCCTCGAGCGTCACCGGCGCAGTGGCCCGATCCGGCGTCAGCAAGTGCGGCCGAACGAAGTTTGGCCAGAGGACCTGCAGCACCACGACCAGCCCGATCGTGATGGCCATCGCGGCGATGGTCCGGCGCACGAGGATCCCGGCGACGACGCCGGTCACGAACGCGAGCGCCGCCCACGCTGCCGGGGCAACGCCCTGGGCCATGAACATCGGCGTCGTGATCCGGGTGAACTGGCTGAGGTTGTCGGGGAACCCGCCGGCCGCGTTGATGGGTCCCGCCCACCAGCTGAACAGCAGGCTCACGACGCCGGCGGTCGCGATCGTGGCGAGCCCGACGACGCCTAGCTTCGCCGCCATCCACCGGGTCCTGGTCACGTCCTGGCTCCAGGCAAGCCGGTACGTGCCCGTCTCGAGCTCGCGGGCGACCAGCGGCGCGCCCCAGAAGGCGCCGGTGACCGCGGGCAGGGCGAGCAGGACGAGAATGCCGGTGAAGTAGAGCGCCGGGTACACCTGGTCGGCCTTCACCGCGTTGAAGAACGCCTGCGCCAGCGCAGGGCAGCCCGGCCGGCTGCCGCAGCCGGGCAGCCCGCTCGCGTCGTACAGGCGGGCCAGGTGCGGCCCGGTGTACCCGTAGGCGGCGGCCAGCACGACGATCGCGGCGGCGGCGGCGATCGCCTGAGCCCGGAACTGACGGAACGCGAGCCAGGTCATCGCGCAGCCTCCGCCCCGTTGCCAGCCGCCGACTGGTGGCAGGCGGCGTTGCCAGCCGCCGACTGGTGGCAGGCGGCGCTGCCGCCTGCCCGGCTCAGGTACGCCAGTACGAGGTCTTCCAGGTCCGGCGCTGGCACTGCCCAGGCCGGATGGCGGGCGACTGCAGCGGCCCTGACCAGCACAGTCGTCTGACCGAGGCCGCGCGCAGTGCTGATGATCTCCGCTTCGCCGGCCAGCGCGCGCACCTCCGCATCTGGCCCGGAGAACTTGTGATGGCCGGCCAGCAGCTCGGCCACCGGCCCGGCCACCTGGATCCGGGCCCCCACGAGCACGACCAGGTAGTCGCAGATTCGCTCCAGGTCAGACACGAGGTGCGAGGACATGACGACGGACATCCGGGTGCCCGCCGTCGCGTCGGCCAGCCGTTCGAGGAACTCGCGGCGCGCGAGCGGGTCGAGGCCCGCCACCGGCTCGTCAAGGATCAGCAACTCCGGCCGCCGGGCCAGGGCCATGGTGAGGGCCAGCTGGGCACGCTGGCCGCCCGACAGGCTCCCGGCCTTGTGCCGAGGATCCATCTTCAGCTCCCGGATGCGGTCCGCAGCCAGCTCCGGGTCCCAGCGTGCGTTCATGTGCCGGCCCATCCGCAGGTGGTCGGCGACCGAGAGCCCGGCGTACACGGGCGTCTCCTGGGCCACGAAGCCGACCTTCCGGAGCTGGCCGGCGCCCTGGCCAGGTGCGCCGCCGAGAACCCGGATGCGGCCGGCAGTGGGCCGCAGCATCCCGGTCGCGAGGTTCAGCAGGGTCGTCTTGCCTGCTCCGTTCGGCCCGACGAGGCCTGCAATGCACCCGGCCGGGATGTCGAGGGTGCAGTCCCGCAGCGCCCAGGTGGAGCCGTAAGCGCGGCCAAGATTGCTGGCCTCGATGGCGGCGCCGGTCCCGGCCGCGGCCGGGTCACGGCCGCCGGGCGAGCCGGGGAGGAGCCTGTTCATGGCGAGCCTCACTCTCAGGTGATATCGGAGGCCGGGCTATCCGGCGTTCGTCACGCTAGGTGAGCGCGCCGGGACCGGAACAGACGCCTGGGCGGCGTCTTGCCGGTGTACCTACGTACACCCGCCTTCCGGGGCGCAGCGCCACTGCACGGCCCCGGGCCAGCACGGGAGACTGGTGTCTAGCCCCTGCAGCGCGATCCAGAGGAGAACCGGATGAGCGGCACGGACAGCGCGCCGGCGCCGCGCGCCGCGCATAACGGCCTGCGAGCACATGTCCGCCGGTCTGCCGCGGGCTGCTGGCATGCCCTCGCGTTCTCCGGACTGCTGCTGCTCGGCCTCGGGCCGCTGCTCGCGGCGCTGCTGGTGCCCGTCGAGATCCAGCAGGTCGCCCTGTGGCTGGCGGGCACGCACCCCGCGGGCCCGGTTCTGACCCAGGGAACCGGCGCGATGCCCGCCGTCCTAATCCTGTGCACCGTGGTGTACCTGCGCTGGCTGGCGGACACGACCAGGCGGCTCGCGGGCCGCTGGTGCGGCGTGCATATCGCCCGTCCGTACCGGCCCGCACCGCGGCAACCCGGCATCCGGCGCCGGGTCAGCTGGCTGGTGACCGACCCGGCCACCTGGCGTGACCTGCTGTGGGTCGCGGTGAACGCCGTCGCTGGCACAGTTATCGTCCTGGTCCCGGCGGCGATGGTGGTGTACGGGCTGACCTTCGCGCTGCTGCCTGCCCTGGGCGTGCCGGCCTGGAATCTGCCGTACGTCGGCATGGCGGTTATCCGGGGTGCGGGCGGCATCCCGCTCGGCCTGGCCCTGATCGCCGCGGGACTCTGGGCCGCCCCGCGGGTACTGCCCGGCTACTGCTTGCTGGGCCGCCGGGTACTCGGGCCTACCCGCAGGAGCCAGCTCTCGGTCCAGCTCGAGCACCTGGCCAGGACCAGGTCTGACACCGTCGGCGCGGGCGCGGCGGAAATGCGCAGAATAGAGCGGGACCTGCACGACGGCGCTCAGGCCAGGCTCGTGGCGATGGGCATGACGCTAGACGCCATCGGGCAGCACCTGGACACGAACCCAGCGGCCGCCAGGGCGCTGCTGGCTGATGCGAAGGCATCCTCGGTCCGGGCACTCTCGGAGCTGCGGGACCTGGTCCGCGGTATCCACCCGCCGGTGCTGGCCGACCGGGGGCTGGCCGAGGCGACGCGGGCACTGGCCCTGGACTGCCCGCTGCGCGTGCACGCCTCGTCCGAGCTCGACGGCCGCCCGCCGGCGCCGGTGGAGTCAGCTGCGTACTTCGCCGTCAGTGAGCTGCTCACCAACGCGTCAAAGCACGCCGGCGCCCGCGAGGCCTGGATCGAGCTCCGGCACGAGGCCGGGCACCTGCGGATCAGCGTCGGCGACGACGGCCGCGGCGGGGCGGATCCGGCCGGCGGCACCGGTCTGCGCGGCATCGAGCGGCGCCTCGCCGCCTTCGACGGCGTGCTGGCCGTTTCCAGCCCGGATGGCGGCCCGACCGTCGTCAGCCTGGAGATACCGTGCGCGTTGTCATAGCCGAGGATCTCTTCCTGCTGCGGGACGGCCTAACCCGGCTGCTGACGGCCCACGGCTTCGACGTCACCGCCGCGGTGGAGACCGGCGACGACCTGCTCGCCGCAGTACTCGGCGCGAAGCCAGACGTCGCCATCGTCGATGTCCGGCTGCCGCCGACGTTCACCGACGAGGGCCTGCGGGCCGCGCTCGCCGCCCGCCGCGAGCTGCCCGGTCTCCCGGTGCTGGTGCTTTCCCAGTACGTCGAGCAGCTCTATGCCCGCGAGCTGCTTGCCGACGGCAGCGGGGGTATCGGCTACCTCCTCAAGGACCGCGTCCTGGACAGCACCGAGTTCGCCGACGCGGTCCGGCGGGTCGCTGCCGGCGGCACCGCGCTGGACCCCGAGGTCGTGGCCCGGCTCCTGGCGAGCAACACCGGGAACGGCGCCATTTCCGCGCTGAGCCCCCGCGAGCGTGAGGTTCTGAGCCTGATGGCAGAGGGCCGGTCGAACTCGGCCATCGCGCAGCGGCTGGTCATCACCGAGCGCGCGGTGGCAAAGCACACCGCGTCGATCTTCCTCCGGCTCGGCCTGCAGCCCTCCGACGACGACAACCGCAGGGTGCTCGCGGTCATCGCCTACCTCGGCCGCTGACCGGGCCCTCGCTCTGTTACTCCGACCGACGTACTACGCTTGACGTAGTATGCGCGACGTACTATCGTCCCGTGTAGTACTCATCGCCCGGGAGGGGGCAAGCTGACGTGAGCGACGACCGCGGCCGGTGGGCCGACCCCTCGTTGCTGGTGCTGGCCAGCCTGGCGGACGGCCCCAAGCACGGCTACGCGATCACCAGGGACGTGGCGGTCCAGATGGGCCCCGGCACCCTCTACGGGGCGATCGCCAGGCTGGAGGAGCGCGGCCTCATCGAGGCGCTGCCGCAGCAGGAGCGCCGCCGGCCATACAAGATCACCGCGGCCGGGGCCGCCGAGCTGGCGACCGCGGCGGCCCGGATGCGGGCGGTGGCCGACCTCGGGCTGAGCCGGCTCGCCGGCGGGCGGGCGGCGACAGCATGACCGCATCCGACCCGCTGCTGGTCCGGGCCGTCCTGAGCCTGTATCCGCGGTCCTGGCGGGACCGTTACCAGGACGAGTTCGCCGGCCTGCTGACCGACCTGCTGGCCTGCTCGCCGCGCCGGGCCAGGATGCGGCTGATCCTGAACGCCGCGTTCGGCGCGGCGGATGCCCACCTCAACCTCGGCGGAGGAAAGGCAGTGACCGACCGTATCCGCAGTTCCATCGGCGTCATGATCTGCGCCCTGGTCGTCTTCGCCATCGCCGGCGCGGGCTTCCAGAAGATGACCGAGGACCCGGCGTTCACCGCTGCGGCCAGCCAGCACCCGTCCGTCGGCACGTCGTTCAGCGTGCTGCGCGGCGCCGCGGTGGCGGCGGGGATCATCGTCGTACTCGCGGCCATCCCGCTGATCTGGACCGTCATCCGGCAGGCCGTTCGCAGCCGGCGGCCGATCCTGTTCCTGTGGCTCGCGCTGCCCCCGGCGGCGATCGCCGCGTGGATCGGAGTCGTGAAGCTCATCATGGCGCTGTCCCCGCGCCCGCGGGCCCACGCCACCACCAGCGGCGCCGAGATCGCGATCGTGATCGTGCTCGGGACCGCGGTCGCGGCGCTGTGCGCCTGGTCGACGCTGCGGGCACTGCGAGCGACGGAGCTGCCTGCCCGGCTGCTGCGGGCCGAGGTAATGCCGATGATCGCCGTCGTCGCGTGCATGGCGGCGGTGACGATCATGGACCTGAGCTGGGGTCTCGCGGTGCGGGCGAGCGATGCCCCGCTGTTCCACAGCAGTAACGGCGGCCTGCTCGCCACGTCGCTGCCGCCGAGCTGGCTCATCGGCCTGATCGTGCTGTCCGGAGCGACCGTCGTCGCCGCCCGTGCGACCGCACGGGCGGCGAGTCAGCTCCGCTAGTCAGGCGTCGCGCAGCCGGAACGACAGGCCGCCGGCGAGCAGGGCGGCCGCGGCCCAGAGCGCGAGCACTCCGAGACCGGCCCACGGGGTGATCGCCAGGCTCCGCAGCCCGGTTGTGTCCATGATCGCCTGTCCGGCGATGGTCGGCGTCCAGCGCTCGAGCCGGTGCTGCCAGTGCTCGTTCCCGACGAACGCCAGGACGATCGGGAACAGGTAGAGCAGCGCCAGGGCCACCCCGATCGACACTGCCGAGTCCCGTACCAGCACGGCAACGCCGAGGCTCATCAGCGCTATCAGCGCCAGGTAGAGCACCGACCCGCACGTCGCGCGCAGCGCCGGCCCGTAGTCCAGCCAGACCGGATGGAAGCCGCGCGCGGCGGTGAAGCCGTGACCCGGCAGGATCAGGTGCCCGGCGAGCACCGACCCGGAGGCCGCCACCGCGCCGGCCACGAGCACGAGCGCGGCCAGCAGGATCGCCTTGGCCGCGAGCACCGCCTCCCGCCCGGGCATCGCCGCGAGCGTGACGCGGATCATGCCGGAGCTGTACTCGTTGCTGATCAGCAGCACCGCGAGGATCGCGACGACAGCCTGCCCGAACTGAACCCCGGTGAGGCTGAGCTTGGTGGTGTCGACCGGGCAGCTCATCTGCGCCGGGCAGTGCGTGGCCCCGACGGCCGCGACGCTGATCCCGATGGTCAGCGCCGCGACCCCGAGCAGCAGCCAGGCGGGCCCGGATACCGTGCGCAGCTTGGTCCACTCCGCGTGCATGGCCCGGGTCAGGCTGGTCCCGCGCGCGGCCGTCGCGATCAGTACCGGCGCCGGCTCGGCCGGCGCAGCGGTCGCTCCCGCACTTCCGGCTGCCGCGCTCATGCGCGCCGCTCCGGCACGATGGGCGCTCATGCGTCCCGCCGCCGCAGCAGGAGCAGCGCCAGAGCCAGGAAGCCTGCGGCCCACAGGCACAGCACGCCGAACCCGGCGTACGGCGACAGCGGCCAGTAGCCCTGAATCGGGTTGACCGTCGTGTAGACCTGTGAATATCGCGGGATGCTCTGCTCGATGGCCAGGCCAGCCGCCGGGGTCAGCCGCAGCAGCCAGTCGCCTGCGGCACCGGGCACGACGTTCAGCACCGTCAGCAGGAACGGCATGACAATGATCAGCACCGCGAGCGTGATCGCGGCGGCGCTGCGGCGCAGGATGGCGCCGAGCGCGACGGCGATGACCGCGGCCAGGCCCAGCACGGCCGCGACGCCGACGACGACCCGGACCTCGGTGAGCGCGGACGCGTGCAGGAGAACCTGACCCTTGTTCACTTCCTTCGGAACGCCGACGTAGATCGAGATGGCCGCGGCGACCAGCCCGGCCGCGAAGGCCACCACGCCGATGACCACCGCCTTCGCCGCGAGCACGGCGCCACGGCGCGGGGTCGCCGCCAGCGTCGTGCGGATGAGGCCGCGCCGGTACTCGGTGCTGAAGAACATCGCCGCGATGACGACGATCACGATCAGCCCGAGAAACACGCCCGCCAGGGTCTGCCCGATCGTCATCGTCGGCAGGTTGCCGCTCGGGCCGGGGGTCACCGGCGCGATATCGCCCGAGCCCGTCACGGTGACCGTCCCGGCGTGCTGCACGACGGGCCTTGTGCTCGGAGCGACGCCCAGCCCGATTGGCCCGCCCCCGCCTACCGTCGTGCCGGTCCACGTGCCGAGCGCGCTGCCGGTGAGGCTGACCTGGTCGAACACGCCCGTGGCCTGAGCCGGACCGCCGGTGTTGCTGCTCCCGCCGAATGAGTTCTGCGTCACGAAGTAGTTCGGCGAGGTCGCGAACATGCCCACCTGGACCGTCGCGGGCAGCCCGGCGAGCCGCACCGAACCCACCCGGGTCCAGTGCGTGCCGTCGGCCGAGTCGTAGCCGGTGATCGTGTCGCCGGCCCGGCTCAGCCGGAGCCAGCGCGGGCTCGCGGCCGACACGCTGCCGGGCAGGCCGGCGATGTCGCCGGTGTAGTTGTACTGCATCCGGATCCCGTGGCCGCCGGTCACCAGCATCGCGGCGTAGGCGGAGCCCTGCCGGGTGCCCTGCTTGATGATGATCCCGGCCTTGGCCCACTGCGCGACGCCCGGCACCGTGGCAGCGCCGCCGCCGACCTGTACCGGCCCGTTGCCGACGTTCGCGTGCTCGCCGGTCAGCGCCGTGACCCGCGCGGTGAGGGTCCCGTTGCCGGTCAGCGGCTGACGCGCGAACGCGAAGCTGTCGGAGACGACCTCGCCGCCGGGCCCGTACGGAATGTACGGCAGGCAGGCCTTGCCCGTCCGCACCGGGCCGCCGTTCAGCTGGCAGCCGATGCTCGCGTTCGCGCCCGCGAACACGTCGAGGAAGGTGATCAGGATGGCGGCGAGGATCATGCCGATGACCCAGCCGCGCACGCTGCGGAACTTGATCCACTCGGCCCGCAGCAGCGACCCGAACCCGAAGCCCGCGGAGCCGTCGCCGGGCTCGGCGCCGGGCCGCGGCACCGAGATGGCGTGCGCCGTCATCGCGCCACCTCCTGCCCTGCGCCGCCGCCGGCGATCGCGTCGAACCCGGCCGGGCGGAACTCCACGGCCTGCCTGGTCAGTTCCATGTAGGCCTGCTCCAGCGTGGCCCGGTGGGCGGAGACCTCAGAAAATGCAACCGCGTGGGCGGCCAGCAGCGCGACCACCTTCTCGGCCGGCATCCCCGAGATCGTCAGCACGTCGTCGCCGCTGGCGACGACGGTGGCCCCCGCGTCCTCGAGCACCGTCGTCGCCTGCGGTCGCGCGCTCGTCCGGAGCGTCACCCGGTCCCCGGACGCGGCGGCCAGCAGGCTCGCCACCGTCGTGTCGGCGATGACCTTGCCGCGGCCGACCACGACCAGGTGGTCGGCGGCGTCCTGAAGCTCGCTCATCAGGTGGCTGGACACCAGCACCGTCCGGCCCTCGGCCGCGAGCGACCGCAGGAACCTGCGCATCCACACGATGCCCTCCGGGTCCATCCCGTTGAACGGCTCGTCCAGCATGATCGCCGCCGGGTTGCCCAGCATCGCCGCGGCGATCCCCAGCCGCTGGCGCATGCCGAGCGAGTAGCCGCCGGCCCGCCGCCTGGCCACGCCCTCCAGGCCCGCCTCCTCGATGACCTCGTCCACCCGGCGGGCCGTCAGGCCCTGGGAGTGGGCGAGCCAGAGCAGGTGGTTGCGCGCCGACCGGCTCGGCTGCAGTGCCCCGGCGTCGAGCAGCGACCCGATCACCCGCATGGGCTGCCGCAGGCTCGCATAGGCCTTGCCGCCGACGGTCGCCTTGCCCTCGTCGGCGGCATCGAGGCCGAGTATGACCCGCATCGTGGTGGACTTGCCGGCCCCGTTGGGGCCGACGAAGCCCGTGACCTGGCCCGGCTGGACGGTGAACGACATGCCGTCCAGCGCCAGGGTCGGCCCGAACCGCTTCCGCAGCCCGGTCACTTCGATCGTGGCTTGCATCGGACTTCCTTCTTGGTCGAGGGTCGAAACGTGCCGACACTGGTTCTACGGGACCGGCCATAACATGGGCCGCACGCGAGCTGTTATCCCGTTGTTAAGGCCCCCACGGCATGCTGAACCGGGATGGCAGGACCGAAAGCCCTGATCAGGGCCGCGCAGACGGGAGGACCAGCAATGCGGGCGCACTGGCTGCCGCGGTGGCTGCGGCTGCCCGGCCACACCGTCCGGGTCCGCCTGACCGCGCTCTACGGGGTCATGTTCGTGCTCTCTGGCGCGCTGCTGCTGGCGATCAGCAGCGGCGTCGCCGTCCGCAGCTCGTCCCATGCCGTCGCCAGCCCCGCGTTCGCGCCCGGTAGGGGGGTACTCTCGCCGGCCCAGGCCCGGGCGCGAGTGCACCAGCTGCAGGCCCAGGTCAACCAGCTGCAGTCGCAGGCAAACTCCAACCCGGGTCAGCAGGACCTGCAGCACACGCTCGTGACCGCAGCCCTGATCGCGCTGGCGATCATGACCGCCGTGTCCGTGCTGCTGGGCTGGCTGGTGGCCGGGCGCGCGCTGCGGCCGGTGCGCGAGATGACGGCAGCCGCCCAGCGGATATCCGAGCACAACCTGGACGAGCGGCTCGCCGTGCAGGGACCCAGGGACGAGCTCAAGGAGCTCGGTGACACCATCGACGGCCTGCTGGAGCGGCTGGAGGTCGCCTTCAGGGCGCAGCGCAGGTTCGTCGCGAACGCCTCGCACGAGCTGCGCACGCCGCTGGCGACGATGCGGGCCGCACTCGACGTCGCGCTGGCCAAGCCCGAGCCGGCCCCGCCGCAGACCGTGGCGCTCGCGATCCGGCTGCGGACCGAGCTGGACAAGATAGACCAGCTGCTCGAGGCGTTCCTCTTCCTTGCCCGCGCGCAGCACCGCAGTCTTCCCGGCCAGGTGATACTGCCGCTCGACTACGTGGCCGCCACGGCGCTGACCAGGCAGGCGGCAGCCATAGATGCGCGCAGGCTGACCGTCAGGGACGAGAGCGAGCCGGGCGGCGCGTGGGTCGCGGGCAGCCAGGCCCTGATCTCGCGGATGGTCGAGAACGTCGTCGACAACGCGGTCTGCCATAACGCCGAAGGCGGCTGGATTCACGTCTGCTCCGGGGCCGCGGACGGCCGGGCGCGCCTGGTGGTGGAGAACGGTGGCCCGGTGCTGGACCCGGATCAGGTCCGCGAGCTGACCCAGCCGTTCCGCCGGATCGGGGCCGACCGGGTCGGCTCCGACAAGGGGTCGGGCCTGGGTCTTTCCATCGTCGCCGCGATCGCCGAGGCGCACGGCGGCACGCTGCACCTGCACGCGCGGGCCGCCGGCGGTCTGCGCGTGACCATCGAGCTCCCGGCCACGGCGGGCGTACCGGCCGGAGTCCGGGCATGAGGGTGCTGGTCGTCGAGGATTCGCGGTCGCTGGCCGAGGTGCTGGTAGAGGGCCTGCGGGATCAGGGCATGGCGGTCGACGCCGCGCACGACGGGCTGGAGGCCGCCGCGAAGCTGGACCTGAACTGCTACGACGTCGTGGTGCTCGACCGGGACCTGCCCGGCATCCACGGCGACGCCCTCTGCCAGATGATCACCGATCGGGAAGACAGGTCGATGGTGCTGATGCTGACGGCGGCCGGCGCGCCCGGCGACCGGGTGGCCGGGCTCGGCATGGGCGCCGACGACTATCTCGGCAAGCCGTTCCATTTCCCGGAGCTGGTGCTGCGGATCCGGGCCCTGGCGCGCAGGCAGCCGTCGGCGCGGAGCCGGATCCTGCGCGGCGCCGGCATCGAGCTTGACCCGCTGCGGCGCGTCGTCAGCCGCGACGGCCGCCAGCTCGATCTCTCGGTCAAGGAATTCGGGGTACTCGAGGCCCTGCTGCTCGCCGCGCCCGCGTACCTGCGGGCGGAGGACCTCCTCGAGCGCGTCTGGGACGAGCAGGCCGACCCGTTCACCAATACGGTCGCGGTCACGATCGGCAGGCTGCGCCGAAAGCTCGGCGAGCCGGCGGTGATCGCGACGTCGCCCGGCATCGGCTACCGGATCGCGGCCGCCGGCTGAGCCAGCCGGCCTGCGGCCCAGCCGGCCTGCGGCCCAGCCTGTCAGCGGTTGGCCGGTCTCCTCAGTCTGCAGCGCCCGCTACCCGCATCGCGCAGAGTCCGGGGATGGGCGATCCGCAGTTCCGCGCCGACCCCGGGCCAGGCCGGATCTGGAGCTACTCCGCGACGCCTGGGTATTCACGACTCCAGGTACCTGATCGCAGCGATGACCCGGCGGTTGTCGCTGTCGGACGGCGGCAGGCCGAGCTTCGCGAAGATGCTGGCGATGTGCTTTTCCACCACGCCGCCGGTGATGACCAGGGCCTCGGCGATAGCCGTGTTTGACCGGCCCTCGGCGACCAGCGCGAGCACCTCCCGCTCCCGGCCGGTGAGTGCCGCCAGCGCGTCCGCATTCCGGCTCGCGCGCAGCATCTGGCGGACGACCTCCGGGTCCAGCACCGTGCCGCCATGTGCGACGCGGCTAACCGCCTCGATGAAGTCGCTGACGTCTGCGACCCTGTCCTTCAGCAGGTAGCCGACGCCCGCGGGCGACCCGGCAAGCAGCTCGGCTGCCGACCGCGCCTCGATGTACTGGGAGAAGACAAGCACGCCGACGCCGGGGTGCTCGCTCCGGATCACGCGCGCGGCTCGCAGGCCCTCGTCGGTATGGGTCGGCGGCATCCGGACGTCGATGATGGCCACGTCGGGCCGGTGCTCGGCGATGGCGCCGAGCAGGGCAGCCGCATCAGCGACCGCGGCGACCACGTCGTGGCCGCGGCGGGCGAGGGTCTGCGTGAGTCCGTCGCGCATGATGGCCGCGTCCTCTGCGATGACGATGCGCAGGTGGCCGGACATCAGGCGTGCGCCGGCAGCGCGACCGTGACGTTCGTCGGCCCGCCGTCGGGGCTGATCACGACGAGCCGCCCGTCGACGGTCTGCACTCGCTCGCGCAGCCCGGCAAGCCCGCCGCCCGCGGTGATCCTTGCCCCGCCCACACCGTCGTCGGTCACGGTCATGAGCAGCGCTCCGTCCTTCTCGGTGACGTACACCGTCGCCGCGCTAGCGTGCCCGTGCTTGGCGACGTTGGCGAGCAGCTCCGCGGCGCAGAAGTACACGATCGCCTCGATGGCGGGAGACGGCCGCTTGGCTATGTGCACCGACGACGCGGCCGGGGTCGCGCTGGTCTGCGCGAGCGAGGACAGCGCCGCGTCGAGGCCGCGGTCGAGAACCGCGGGATGAATGCCCCTGGCCAGATCGCGCAGCTCGGCGAGCGTTTCCTTCGCGTCGCGGTGCGCGGCGCCGACCAGCATCCTCGTCCGGGCCTGCCCGTCGTCCCCGTCCCGGCGCACGGCAGCCTCGAGGTTCTCCTTGATCTCGCCGAGGCTGAGGGCGAGCGCCGCGAGCCGGACCTGGGCTCCGTCGTGCAGGTCCCGCTCGATGCTGCGGAGCCGGGCCGCCGACTCGTCCACCGCGCGGGCCCGGCGCTCCTGCAGCTCGCGGGCGCGCTCGGCCGCGGCAGCTATGCGCGCGTGGGAATCTCGTTCTGCCTCCAGCCTGGCGGCGCGTTCCTCCAGCGCCGCGAGGTGCGCCACCCGGTAGCGATAAGCGACGGAGTCACCGATTACCCAGGCCGTCAGCGAGATGCTGGTGAGCAGCGCCGCGGCACCGAGGGTCGGGGCGGCGGTGTGCGGACCGGCCTGGTGGAATCCACCCCGTTCAGGACTCCAGCGGACGACCGTGACGGCCGAGAGCGCCAGGCAGACTCCGAGCCCGATGAGTGCGGTGCGGCGGGACGAGCGCGCCGCCAGCGTGTACAGCAGGATGGCGATCGTGATGTCGGCAACACTGGGCTGCCAGGCACCGACCACGTAGCCACCGCCCGGCCGTATCCCGAGAGCGACCTGGATGACGGCGATGGCCGCAGCGACCGCGAAGGCGTGGAGGGGGTAGTTCCGGCGGGCCAGGAGGGTAGCCGCGAGCGCAGCGCCGACGACGAGGACCAGCGGGTCTGCGCCCGACTCGCCCGAGGTCGCGAGCACGACAAAGGCCGCCAGGGCGAGGTCGGTCTCCCGCGGATGGCTGCGCAGCCATGTCCAGACGCCCCGCACATGTCCAGGGTACGTGCCTGCACGAGAGCCGACCTCCTGCCCTGAGCGCTGCCGCATCGGTCAGGCGTCCCGGCGGTGCATGACCAAGGCACCGAGGGCGAGGGCCGCGACCGTGTAGCCAGCGAGGACCAAGACCTCGCCCCAGACTCCGAACATGTGCGGGAACAGCTGCGGTCCGGCGCCGCCGCTGCTGGAGATCATGCCGTCGTACTGGCCGCCGGGAATCCA
>Ga0335077_10004802_pt1 | contig 16501 bp, 17 predicted proteins | sample Lox_Sample_31_FD_207151 | JGI IMG/M metagenome (GOLD analysis project Ga0335077, IMG submission 207151) | Soil microbial communities from Loxahatchee National Wildlife Refuge, Florida, United States - Lox_Sample_3.1 | ecosystem: Environmental > Terrestrial > Soil > Wetlands | place: USA...
GGACGACCGGCCTCGCCCATGGTGCGCGCGTAGCCAAGGAATCGCTCCGCATCGACGCCTACGGGACCGTCGACGAGCTCGGCGCCCAGCTCGGTCGGCTCGAGGCCGGGCTCCCCTCCTCCCTGGACGAGTTCCGGCCGGTCGTTCGGCGGCTCCAGCACCAGCTCTTCATCGCCCAGTCGGAGCTCGCCGTCCCTCCGGGCGGAAAGCCACCGGCCCACGTGATCGAGGCCCGCCACGTCGCCGAGCTCGAGCGGGAGATCGACCGGTTCGACGCTCGCCATCCGGAGCTCCGTTCGTTCGTCCTCCCGGGAGGTTCCGTGCCCGCCGCCGAGTTCCAGGTGGCGCGGACCGTCGCCCGACGGGCCGAACGAGGACTGTGGCGGCTGCACCGCGTGGAGCCGGTCCGGCCCGAGCTCCTTCACTGGGCGAACCGCCTCAGCGACCTCCTCTTCGCGATGGCCCTCGCGGCGAACGCCGCGCTCGGGGTCGCCGAGACCGCCCCGGATTACTCGATCTAGGGGGGAGAGCCATCGAGGTCGGCCTGGTCGGCAAGCCGAACGTCGGCAAGTCGACCCTGTTCAACGCACTGACGTTGCTCGACGTCCCGATGGCCCCCTACCCGTTCACCACGATCTCGCCGAACCGGGGGGTCGCGGCGGTCCGGGCACCGTGCCCTCACACCGAACGCGGGACGCCGTGCACTCCCGGGAACGCGAAGTGCGTCGACGGCACACGATGGGTGCCCGTCAACCTCGTCGACGTCCCGGGGCTCGTCCCCGGGGCTCACGAAGGCAAGGGCCTCGGGCACAAGTTCCTGGACGACCTCCGCGCGGCGGACGGGTTCATCCAGGTGGTGGACCTCTCGGGGGCGACCGACTCCGAGGGACGCATGGCGGCGCCCGGGAGCCAGGACCCGGCGGAGGAGGTGCGATGGCTCGAGGACGAGCTGGTCGACTGGGTGACGGAGATCCTCGGACGCGACTTCGAGCGCTCCGCGCGCAGCGTGGAGCTCGAGGGCAAGAAGGTCGAGGAGTTCCTCCAGCACCGGCTCACCGGCCTGGCGGTCGGGCCGACGGCGCTGGCGGCGGCCCTTCGCGCCTCGCCGGTCGACCGAATGCATCCGAGCCACTGGACCGAGGCGGAGCGACGCGCGCTGGCGCGGGCGCTCCTGCGGGCGTCGAAGCCCCGGCTGATCGCGGCGAACAAGTGCGACCGGGCCGACCGGGAGCGTCTGGACGCGCTCATCGACAAGGTCGACGAGATCCCGGTGGTCCCGACCGCGGCAGACGCTGAGTTGACGCTTCGCCGGGCCGCGCGGGCCGGGCTGGTGGACTACCTCCCCGGGGCTGCCTCGTTCAACGTCCGTGAGCCGTCCCGGCTCTCCCCCGCCCAGGCAAAGGCGCTCGAGGCCCTCCGGACGGTCATGACCCACTGGGGCGGAACGGGGGTGCAGGCCTCCCTCGAGCGTCTCGTGTTCGACCGACTCCATCAGATCGTGATCTATCCGGTCGAGGACGAGAACCACTGGACGGACACCCGCGGCCGGGTCCTCCCCGACGCGCTCCTCGTGCCGGCCGACACCGCGGCCCGAGCCGTCGCCTACCGGGTGCACACGGACCTGGGGGAGCACTTCATCCGGGCGATCGACGGGCGCACGCACCGCGCGATCGGCGCCGACCAGCCGCTGGCCGCGAACTCGGTGGTGCGGATCGTCTCGCGCAAGTGATCCCGGGCGCACGCCCTAGGGAGACGAGAGGAGGGAAGCGCCCTCCGGCGCCGGACGCACGACGAACGGCAGCCCGCCGGCCCGAGCCAGCCGCCGGACGAGCTCGGTCTCGGCCCCCTCCCGCGGCAGGGCCACGATCGAGCCTCCGGCGCCGGCCCCGGTGAGCTTCGCCCCATCCGCCGCCGGGTGGGCCGCTTCGATGAGAGCCTCCAGCCGCGGATGGGAGACCCCAACCTCCCGCAGCAGCTCGTGGTTTCGGACCATCAGCTCGGCGACCGTCTTCCGGTCGCCGGCCGCGACCGCCCGCGTCCCCTCGGTCGCGATGCGCGCGAACTCCGCGAGCACGGTCGGCCCGTCGGGCCGGGCGAGGCGAGCTCCGACCGCCCGGACCGCATCGCCGGTGGCTCGCGGGATCCCGGTGTGGGCCACGACCCAGACCCAACCGGGGTCGGCGACCCGGCGGACGTTCCACGTTCGGTCCCCGTCCCGCACCGTCCACAGGGACTCCCCGATGGCCTCCCCGTTGACCGTGAGGAACCCACCGGCGACGGCGGCGCTCGTGTCCCCCGGGCTTCCGACCCCCTGGGCCCCCCGCTCCACGTCGAAGCTCCGCTGGGCAAGGGCGGGGCGGTCGACGCCCCCCGTCGTGGACGAGAGCGCGCAGGTGAGCGCCGCCGACAGCGCGGCGGAGGAGCCGAGTCCGGCCCCCCGCGGGATCCGGGAGACCGTCCGCACGTCGACGGGCTGGGCGCCGGCCCACGGGCTTTGGATCACGGAGCGGAAGTACGGGTGCCGCTCGGCGGCGCTCGGGTCCCCGTTCAGGACCCAGCGGGGGGCGGGTCGGACCACGACCTGGGTCGACAGGTCGATCGCGAACAGCAACTCCGGTGCGCCGTGCACGACCGCGTGTTCCCCGAAGACGATGCATTTGCCCGGCGCCTGCGCTGAGAGGGGCAGGTGGCCGGCGGGGATCGGCGCGAGGCCCTCCGTCACTTTCCACCCCTCCCGCCGACGACCCGCTTGCCGTGGGCGCGCGGCACCACCGCCCGCCGGGCGCCCGGCCACGGCCCCGGGCCGGGGACCCCGAGCAGCTGCGTGAGGAACACCGCGAGCGCCGCGACCTCGCTGTGCGGCTGGTGACCGACGGCGACGTTGTACTGGGCTAGCCGGAAGAGGTCGGCCGGCACCTTGGCCCCCCCGACCACGACCAGGAGGCGGCGGGTTCGGGAGAGCCTGGGGATGACCTTCGCGAGGGGAAGCCCATACATCGTGAGGTGGACGACCGGGCCGTCGAAGGAGCGGACCACGCGGCGCCAGTCCGGGGCGCCGTCGACCTCGAAGCTCCCGCCCCAGCCCTCGCCGACCTGGGCGACGCGGCGGGCGAGGTTGGGGTCCGGCGGGTGCAGGAGCATCCGCTCCGCCCCGAGCGCACGGGCGGCGAGCGCGAGGTGGGTCGTCAAGCGGGGGTCGCGGCCGGGGCGGTGGCCGACCCGGAGGACCGAGACGGCGGGCCGCCTATTCCGCGGGCTCCGCCTGGAACCGCTCGATCCGGTGGCCACGGTACTCCAGCTTGTCCGAGCGCTTGACCAGCCCCTTCAGGCGGGTCGGGCTCATCCCGAGCTCCTCCGCCGTGTCGGAGAAGAACCGCCCCTCGGGCCCGACCGCGGCGAAGATCCTCGCCTCCAGCTTCGCGTACTCCTTCGGGCCCATCATCGCGATCGCAAGCACCTCGGAGATCTCCGCGAGCGGGGAGGTGGTGTTGATGTTGATCGTGGAGTAGTAGAAGTGGTAGCTCTTGTCGGGCTGCTTGCGGCCCTCGCGGGCGACCCAGCGCGTGTCGATGAGCCTGAGCTTCTCGAAGAAGGCGAGCGTCTTCACGCCCTCGGCCCCGAACTCCTCCCGCACGTCCTCGATCGTCAGCCAGCTCTCGCCGAGACGGGTCACGAGCTTGAGCTTGAGCGGCGAGTCGACGGCCCGGAGGATCGGGACGAGGTCGCTCACGTCGTTGATGACCTTGATGCGGTGCATGGTCGCGGCCACGATCGGTTCACTCGGCTCCCGCGTGGGCGGGCGTCGCCTCCCGTAGCATTCGACGGTACTTCCCGTACCGGTCCCCCGGGTCGAACCGGGCGGGGTGCGGGGTCCGCGTCGGGCCGTGGCAATCCGGGCACTCGCTCTTGAAGGTGTACCGGGCGCACGCGCGGCAGACCCGGAGGATCGACTCGCTCATGCGCGGGTGAAAGAACCCTCTCCTCCCGCGCCCTTGATCGACTTGACGGCCGCTTCGGTCGCCTTCTTCATCGTCTCCTCCGCGGCCTTGTACTGGCTCGCGGAGACCCGGATCCGGTACCGGGGAGCCCCGACATACTGGACCTCGATCGCCTCCGGGTCGACCTTCTCCGCGGCGAGGAGGGCCGTCCGGACGTGGTCGACGCCGTCCGGGCTCGGGTCGCTGACCTCGAGCGTGCCGAGGATGGTGACGTGGGGTGGGACGATGTTCTCGGCGGCGACCTTGAGGAAGGCGCTGGTCCAGGGGGCCTTCTCGTTCTCCTTCTGGAACCGCTTCGGGTCGGCCGACGCGACCTCGAAGGCCTGGAACAGCGAGCCGTACCTCTCCACCAGCTCCGGGCCGAACTGGTCGACGACCTCCTCGGCCTTCCGCTTCATCGCGGTCGCGACCTGCTCGATGAGCCGCATCGCGCGGATCTCGTTCTTCCACGCCTGCGTCTTCTCGCGGCGCTGGTGGTCGTTGATCCGCTTGAGCGACAGGTCGATCTGGTTCTTGGACGGGTCGATCCGCAGGACCCGCGCGACGATCTTCTGGCCCTCGCGGATGTGGTCCCGGATGTACTTGACCCAGCCCGTAGCGACCTCGGAGAGGTGGATGAACGCCTCCCGGCCGTTGTACTCGTCCAGAGTGACGAACGCGCCGAAGTTGCGGATCGAGGTGACGGTCCCGATGACCAGCTCGCCCTCTTCGGGGTACTCGGCACGGAGCGGCATGGTCGGCCGCGCCTCCGCCTAGCCCGACGCGGGACGGACGAACTCGCCCCGCAGCTTGGCCTGTCCCCCGGTGGGGGTTGCCAGGGTCGCCCCGCAGACGGTGCAGTTGACGGTGGTCGCCGGTCGGCTGAAGACGGTCTGCTCGGTCGAGCAGTCGGGGCACTTCACGATCCAGAACGGGGACGGCGCGCGCACGGGACCCTCTCCTAGTGGTGCTCCACGAGCTCGAGCTGGCTCGCCCGCCAGCTGGCGGGCTTGACGGTGTACTTGCACTTCTTGCACCGGAACTTCAGGTTCACCCGGCGGACTGCCTTGGCGCGGCCCTCGGGCTTCGGACGGGGGAAGCCCCCGTACCCCCGGGTGGCGCGACGGAACCGGCGCTGCCCCCAGGCGAGCTCGGAGGCGGGCCGCTTCTTGTCCTTCTCGACGTCGTGCTCCGTGTGCACCTTGCACTTCGGGCAATACGTCGAGACGACCTTCGGATAGTGCATCGGGCGCCGCCGAGCCGCGTTTGGTATTTAGGCTTGGGGGCGTGCGGGCGGCCCCCACCGGGGACGTGATTCTCCGGCGAGAATCGGGACCACCGGCGAGGCCGCCGAGGCGCCAAGCCTTAAGTAAGCGGGCTTTCTCGGCGGCGCCGCCCTCTCCGAGGGCACTACATCGATGCCCGACCGACCCTCCGTGGAGGCCGTAACCGAAGCCCTCGAGAAGGCCCCGGAACGGAAGTTTGCCGAGACCGTCGAGCTGAGTGTCAACCTCAAGGACCTCGACCTCGCGATCCCGAAGAACCGGATCGAGGACGACGTGCCGCTGCCCAACGGGCGCGGCACGACCGTGAAGGTCGCGGTGTTCGGCTCCCCCGAGCTCGGCCAGAAGGTCCGGGGGGTGGCCGACCGCGTGATCACCCCGGCGGAGCTGGAAGAGCTCGCCAAGGATCCGAAGGCCGCGAAACGCCTGGTCGGGGACGTCGACTTCTTCCTCGCCGAGGCGCCGATGATGCCGGCGATCGGTAAGCGGCTCGGCGTCGTGCTCGGCCCCCGGGGCAAGATGCCGCGCCCCGTCCCTCCCGGGACCGACCCGAGCAACCTGATCGGCGCGTTGAAGCGCTCGGTCCGGGTCCGCTCGAAGGGGAACCGGACCTTCCACGTCCCCGTCGGCATCCGTTCGATGCCCCCGGACCAGATCGCCCAGAACATCGACGCGGCGCTCTCCCGCATCGTCGGGAAGCTCGAGCGCGGGCGGACGAACATCGAGTCCGTCTACGTCAAGACGACCATGGGCCCCGCGGTCCGGATCTGGTAGGAGGGTGTCGATGGTCGGACGCGGTTCGGTCCCCCCGGCGCGCCTAGAGCGCGTGGAGGAGCTTTCCGCCACCATCCTCGCCCGGCCGGTCACCGCGCTCGTCGGGGTCCGCGGGGTCCCGGCGGCCGCCCTTCAGCGGATGCGTCGGGAGCTCCGGCGCAAGAACCGGCCGATCGTCGTCGCGACCAACACCGCGATCCTCCACGCGCTTGAGCGCGCGGGCAAGGAGCGCCCCGCCCTCCAGCCGCTCGTCGCGGAGGTCCACGACCAGACGGCCCTGCTCGCGGCCGACGGCAACCCGTTCGCCCTCTACCAGGAGTTCCTGAAGACCCGCTCGCCGACCCCCGCCCGGGGCGGAGAGGTCGCCCCGGCCGACATCCTGGTTCCCGCCCAGACCACCGCCTTCAAGCCGGGACCGATCGTGGGCGAGCTGCAGCACGCCGGCTTCCCCGCGATGATCGAGAAGGGGAAGGTCGTGCTCAAGAAGGACACCCTCATCGTCAAGGCCGGTCAGGTGATCTCGCGCGAGGTCGCGGGGATGCTGACCCGGCTCGAGATCTTCCCCCTCGAGGTCGGCCTCTCGCTCCGCGCGGTCGTCGAGGGCGGGACGTTCTACCCCGCGAGCGTCCTCGCGGTGGACCTCGATGCCCAGCGGGCCCAGTTCGGGCGGGCCGCCCAACTCGCGCTCGGCCTCGCGGTCGAGATCGGCTACGCGACCCCGGCGAGCCTCCCGCTCCTGGTCTCGAGGGCCCATCGACGCGCGCTCGCCGTGGCCATCGCCACCGGGTATCCCACCTCCGAGACGATCACTCCCCTCTTCGCCCAGGCGATCCGGGCCGCCGCCGCGCTCGGAAAGGTCACAGGTACCTCGCAAGGTCCCCCCGCAACCAAGGAGTGAGAACGATGGAGTACGTTTACGGAGCCCTGCTGCTCAACGCCGCCGGAAAGCCGATCGACGAGAAGGCCCTCACGGGCGTCCTGAGCGCGGCGGGCGTCGCGCCGGACGCCGGCCGGGTCAAGGCCCTGATGGCCTCGCTCGAGGGCGTCAACCTCGCCGAGGTCCTCCAGAAGGCCGAGACGTTCAGCGCACCCGCTCCGGCCGCCCCCGCCGCCGAGAAGAAGGAAGGCAAGGGCGAGAAGAAAGAGGAAGAGAAGAAGGAAGAGAAGGGCGTCTCCGAGGAAGAGGCGGCCGAGGGACTCTCCGCGCTCTTCGGCTGAATCGCCCCGCTCCGCTTAAGACCCGCAGCCGAGTAGAGTCGACCGGGGGCCGCCGGGCCCGCTCGGTCGACGTATGCCGGCACGCGAGTTCTGCGGCATCGTGGGGGTATCCCTTCAGGGGAAGGGAGCCGCCCCGTACCTCTTCCGGGGCCTCCGGGCACTGCAGCACCGGGGCCAGGAAGCCAGCGGGATGGCGACCTCGAGCCACGGGACGCTGCACCACCGCAAGGGGAACGGCCTGGTCCACGAGGTCTTCACCCAGGAGATCCTCGACTCGCTCCGCGGCACCGCCGGGATCGGGCACAACCGCTACCCGACGACCGGCACCACCGACCTCGAGAACGCCCAGCCGATCGTCTTCAAGCTGAAGGCCGAGGAGGCCGCCCTCGCCGCGAACGGCGACCTCGTGAACTTCGACCGGGTCCGCCACCGCCTCCAGGCGCAGGGCGTCGACCTGCTCGGCAACGCCGACACGGAGACGATGGCGCAGATGATCGCGCTCGAGTTCGGCCGCACCCGGGACCTCGAGGCGGCGATCCGGCGGACCGCGACCGAGCTGGTCGGAGGGTACTCGGTCGTCATGCTCGTCGGCAACCGCGTCCTCGCGTTCCGGGACCCCCTCGGCATGCGGCCGCTGGTCTACGGTACGATCGACGGCGGCGTCGCGGTGGCGAGCGAGTCGGTCGCGCTCGAGCTGATGGGCGGCAAGGTCGTCCGGGACGTCCTCCCCGGGGAGGTGCTGGTCCTCGAGAAGGGCCAGCTGCTGCGGAGCTCCCGGATGCCGGGAAGCGGCGCCTCGGCCCACTGCATGTTCGAGTGGGTCTACTTTTCCCGGCCCGACTCGATCGTCGAGGGGCAGAGCGTGTACGATGCCCGGCACCGGATCGGGCTGCGGCTGGCCAAGGACAGCCCCGCCGAGGCGGACCTGGTCGTGCCGGTCCCCGACTCCGCGCGACCCCAGGCGCTCGGGTTCGCCGAAGGGTCCGGGATCCCCTACGCGGAAGCGTTGATCAAGAACCGGTTCGTCGAACGGACGTTCATCATCCCCGACCAGAAGCGCCGCGAGCTGGAGGTCCGCGTCAAGCTCCACCCGATCCCGGGCCTCTTGCGCGGCAAGCGCATCGTGCTCGTGGACGACTCGATCGTCCGGGGGACGACCCTCCACGAGATCGTCCACATGGTCCGCTCGGCCGGGGCGACGCGCGTCGACGTCCGGGTGGGGTGCCCGCCCATCGTCGCGCCGTGCTACTTCGGGATCGACATGAAGGAGCGCAAGGACCTGATCGCCTACGAGCGGAACGAGGAGCAGGTCGCCCAGGAGATCGGCGCGGACTCGGTGCGCTACCTCTCGATCCCCGGCCTGGTCGACTCGATCGGGATGGCGGGCGACAACCTCTGCCTCGGCTGCCTCACCGGCCGGTATCCGGTCGAGGTCCCCGAGGAACGGCGCCGGTTCCAGAAGTCGCTCGCGGAATTTTGAGTCGAGCCCTTGACGAAGGGCCGAGCCGCCTGCGGCGGTCGGCGAAGCCCCGGCGTGTGCTTGTGGGTGCTCGGGGGCGGAGGCCGTCGTCTCTCGACCGTTGGCATGAGCGGGGTTGCAAAGCACCGGAGAGGTGCTCGCCTCCGCCCCCGGAGTTCCATCGAGCGGAGGGAGAGCGCACGGCCTCCCCCCGCTTTGGACCGCTCGCGGGAGATGACCTTCGCGCGTTGGCGGGCCTCACGGGTCCACCCCGCCCCCGTGCCCCAGCACGAGGAGGACGCGGCCGAGTTACGATGGTCGCAGCTCCGCGGGGAGCATCGCAATGACCTGCTGGAACCGCGGGTCCTTCCTGGCCTCGGCGAACAGCGGGGAATAGAGGAGGCGGGTCACGCTCAGCGTGTGGTCCCGCGCGGCGGTATACATGTACTCGAAGAAGCGGTCCAGGTCGCCGAGAGCGAAGTAAACGAACCCCGCCGACTGCGACCTCGCCCACCCCGGTTCGTGCGAGGCGTCGAGCTTCCGGATCATCTCGAGCGCGGTCGCGCGGTCGCCGCGCAGGGCCGCAAGATACCCCCGGTTGAGGTGCGCCCGCTCGCTGTCGGGCGCCTGTTGCTCGATCTTCTGGACGACGGTCTCGGCCCCGTCGAGGTCGCCCTTTGCAAGGTAGTAATCGGCCATCCCGCCGTAGGTGCCGATCGGGTCGAGATGGAGTGTCTTCTTCCAGTGGGCCATCGCGTCCTCGGGCCTACCCGCGAGCAGATAGGCCTGACCCAGGTAACGGATGGCGAGGGGGGACAGCGGGTCGAGCCGATAGGCGGCCTCGGTGTGCCGGACGTACCCATCGAGGTCGCCCTCGGCGGCGGCGACCTGCCCGAGCAGGTCGTATCCGCCACCGAGATTGGGATTCAACTCGAGCGCCTTGTGCGCTTCGGTCCGTACTACCGACAAGCCCTCGTCGGCCATGAACGCGATCTCCGCGAGCATGGCGTGGGCTTCGGCCAGACCGGGCGCGATCGCAAGCGCACTCTCGGTGGCCGCCCTGCTGCTCCGGATCCCCTCCGACCAGGCGACGTACCCTTCGTGCCCGAGGCGTTGGTAGGCCCGGGCGATCCCGATGTACGCCCGCGCGAACGTCGGGTCCTTCTCGACCGCCCGCTCGAAGAACTTGAGCGCCTGGCGAACGGGCTCCTCCTCCAGCTTGTAGACGAGGGCCTGCCCCTGGAGGAACGAGAGGTAGGCGGCCATGTCCTGGGTCTCGCGAAGTCCCGGCGAGGAGAGCGCGGCGGGGGAAAGGCGGATCTGGAGTTCGGCGGCGACCTTCTCCGCAATCTCGCTCTGGATCGCGAACACGTCCTCGAGCCCCCGGTCGTAACTCTGCGCCCAAAGGTGATGGTCGGAGGACGACTGGATCAGCTGGACCGTGATCCGCACCCGCGTACCCGCCTTCCTCACGCTGCCTTCGAGGAGCCAGCCTGCATCCAGTTGCCTTCCGATCTCCTTGAGCGAGGTTCCCGGCTTCTTGAACGGCATCACCGAGGTCCTCGAGATGACGCTCAGCGTCGGCACCCTCGAGATGGTCGAGATCAGCTCCTCGGTCATCCCGTCGGCGAAGTACTCGTTCTCCGGATCGGAGCTCATGTTGGCGAGGGGCAGGACCGCCAGGCGTCGGTTGCCGCCATCTCCCGGTGCCTCGACCACGGGCGCCTCTGCCCAGGGCAACAACACCCGATAGACGTCGATGAGTCGCGCCACGCCCTTGAGGCTCTTGGGGCCCAGCTTCTCGATGGTGTAGGGGACCTTGTTCGAGATCTGATCGTACGCTGGTCCCGAGAGGCAGATTCCGCCCGCCTCGGCCATCGGTTCGATCCGGGCCGCGATGTTTACCGCATCCCCCAGGATGTCGGTCCCCTCGCTCTCCACGTCCCCTACGTGGATGCCGATCCGAACCTTGAGGGGTTCCCGCCCCTCGCTCGAGCGCTCGAAAGCACGTCGTTGGAAGTCGACGGCGCACTCGACCGCATCGAGCGCGTTCCCGAACTCCGCCAGCAGCCCGTCCCCGGTGGACTTGACGAGTCGGCCCCGATGACCTTCGAGTGTCGGTCGCGCCAACCCATCCAGCTCGCGGAGGAGTTGGAGGGCCGCTTTCTCGTCCCGCTGCGCGAGTTGCGTCGATCCCACCATATCGGCGAACATGATGGCGGCAAGTCGGCGGGTCATTCGCGGACGGCGGACAGCTGACCCTTCGGATTAGTCTGTCGCGGGTCCCGGGAGAGACTCGGCGCCCATCGAGTCGATTGCTCGCCCCGCATTCTAACGAAGGGGTCCCGCACTGAAGGTCCCGCGAGGTCGAGCGTTCTCACTCCGGTATCGAAGCGATTGGCCGACGAATTCTTCGCTGGCCGAACCGTTGAGTTCCTCCCGGGCCCCTTCCCCCAATCATCACCCCGATTGGGGGCTGGGGACTTTCGGTCACCTCGGAATCGCTCGCGGAGTACTGAACCGGCTGCCCCCCTTAGCGGCCGGCCCGTTCGTTGCGGTCAGTAGAACGGCGGGTTTCGCCCGGTTTGGAAGATGTCGGGCTGGCGGGTCGTGGCAGGCAAGCGTATCAGAGAAATGCCCCTACCGGACTTGGGGACGCACGTGGACCGCGGACGGGAGGCGCGGAAGGGGCTCACTGTCGCCTTGGGCCTCTGCGCCGCGGCTCTACTCGTCCTAGTAGCTGTCGCGGTGGGACACGCGATGGCGGCAGGGTCTCTCGAAACACGTGATCGAACCGGCCCCGTCGGTCCCGCGACACTCCCGCCCAAGTTCCCGGTAACGTTTACGGAGAACGGGTTGCCATCGGGCACGAACTGGTCGGTGAGCCTCGACGAGGCGACCCGGAGCTCAGCGTCGTCAACGCTCACCTTCCAGGAGCCGAACGGAAGCTACCAACTCTACACTTGGGACGTGAAGGGCTACCTGAGTTACGCAAATGTGACGACTCTCAACGTCAGCGGCGATCCGATCGACGTCACGGTGTATTACACCCCGCCCACAGCCGGCACCTACTTCGTGACCTTCGTCCAGTCCGGGCTGCCCTTCAACATCTCTTGGCAGGTCGAGCTTTCTGCTGTCATCAACGGTGCCCCAGCGGGTGGATTCGGCGTGATCTTCGCCGGCCCGACCCACACTCCCGCGACCGGGATCAGCGGAGGCGTGAACGGAACATTCGCCTGGACCGCGTTCCACCCCAGCGTACCGGAGTGGCCGATCCCCACGTACTATCCGTTCCCGTCCAGCGGGACGGTGGTCCTAAACGGGTCGAGTGTCCTCATCCACCTGACGTACCGCTTCTCCTATCCGTTCCTCTTCGACGTAGAGGGAGTTCGGGCCAGCGTTCCGGTGACCCTGCAGATACCCAACGAAACGGTGACCGGCACCGGAGGCGGCTACTACTTCATCATGATCCCGAACGGCACGTCCTCGTGGAACGCCACCGCGCCCGGATACCAGGCACAAAACGGGACCGTCTTCGTTCAGGGTCTACCGGAGTCCAACGTCGTGGGGGTCCACTTCGAGGTGCTTCCTTCGGGGCTCTCCAACGGGACGTGGGTCGAGATTGTCGTGGCACTTGCAGTAATCGTCGTGGGCGCGGTGGTCCTCCTCTCATTACGGCGCAAAGGGGGCGGACGGACGGGCGACGGTGCTCCTGCACCACCGGCGTCTAGTCCACCGCCCTCGCAACCGCCGCCGTCCCCCCCATAGCGCTCGGGATCAACGCCGGATCGAACTGCACGAGAGCGTTTCGGCCCCGTCCTGTGGTCGATGGCGCCCGGGTCGACCGTTCGCACCACGTTCTAACGCGGGGGGGAAGCAGAGCTCCCTCGAGCAGGGGAGTGGGTCTCCGAGGTGTCGGGGACGCTGGCTAACGGCGCGCCCGGGGGCCGAACCGTTAAGTTCCCCCCGGTTGCTTTTCCCCAAGCATGACCCCGAACCGGCCCGGGGGACTGACCATTTCCTTTGAATCGCCGGTGGAGCACTAGGGCGTGGGGACCGCCGTCCTGCTCGCCGACGGTCCCCGACTGAGCTGGGTCGAGCTCCCGTCCGTTCGGGCCGAGGGGTCGACCTCCCTCGGGCCCGCACCGGTAGCGGCCGCCCAGCGGTACCTGGCACTGGCCGGGGGGGAGCTCCCTCCCGGGGTCCTCTCAGCTCTGCGTGAGCTACCACCGACGACCTCCCTCACCTCGAGCGACCCCCGCTGGCTCGCGAGCCTCTCCCGAGGGACCGGTCGACCGGTGCGTCTCGCGTCGCTCGAGGAGCTCCGAAGCGCTCGGGCCCTGGTCGCCCGGCGGGGACCCCCAGATGACCGCGCGTTCCTCCTCGCGGTGGCCCGCCTGGGTCTGGAACGCGCGCTGGCATCCCCCGAGGAGGTCCTGGTCTCCCTGGCCCGCGAGGAGGAGCGGCTCGAGCGGGCGCTCGGTCGGGAGGAGCGCGCGGCCGACGCCTTCGTCGCCGTGGAGGGTACGCTGTTAGCGGAGTACGCCCCTGCATGGGCCGAGGCTCGAGGCTCTCTCGCGCACCACCACGCCCATCTCGTCTCTTTGCTGGAGCGGGCCGCCCATGAGGTCGTGCCCAACCTGGCCATCCTCGTCGGCGAACGGGTCGCCGGCCGGATGGTCGCGGCGGCGGGAGGGGTCGCCCCGCTCGCAAGGATGAGCGCATCCCGCATCCAGCTCCTCGGCTCCCGCCGTCGTCCGTCTCCCGAGCGTGGTCCGCGCTACGGGGTCATCTTCCGGGCGGTGCGGATGAACGACCTGCCGGTCGCCCGCCGGGGGGAGTACGCCCGGAGCCTCGCGGCGCTCGCCGCCATCGCGGCCCGCGCGGACGCGACGACTCGCTCCGACTTGAGCGGCCTCCTGGTGGCACGCCGGGACCGCCGTGTCGAGGCGCTCCGCCGGAGGGGTCGGTGAGGCCGCCCCGCACGTTCCGCCCGACTCCCGACAGCCCGCGCCTGCTCCAGGTGCGCTCCGCGGATCGCGTCGAGCTCTGGACAGAGACGGTCGGCACCGAACCGTCGGTCTATGGGGAACGGTGGGCCTACTCCGGGAGCCGCTCGTTCCGGTCGTTCGAGCCGGCCCGCTCCAAGCTCTCGGCGGGACTGGTCCGTGACTGGCGCGGGCCCGTGCCGTCCGAGGGGGAGCGATGGTTGTACCTCGGGGCGGCGAGCGGAACGACCGCCTCCCACGTCGCCGACCTGGTCGGGCCCGCCGGCCGGGTCTTCGCCTTGGAGCGGAGCCTGCGACCGTTCCACCGCCTACTCGAGCTGGCCCTCCGCTGGCCCAGCCTCGACCCGGTCCTCGGGGACGCGCGCGAACCGAGGGCGTACTCGGGCCTGGTCCCGCCCGTGGACGGAGTGTACGCTGACATCGCCCAGGCCGACCAGGTGGAGATCGTTCTCGCGAATGCGGCCCTCTTCCTGCGCGGGCCGGGCGGGGCCCTCGTGATGGCCCTCAAGACCGCGAGCATGGGCCGGGACGCCTCGGCCCCCCAGCATGTACGGCGGGCCGAGGAGATGCTCGCGCCGTCCGTCGACCTCGAGCCCAGCGTCCGGCTCGACCCGTTCCATCGGGGCCACTACCTGGTGGGCGGGAGGGCCCGCGGCGCGCTGTTCGAGGAGCCGGCCGGCCCGCGTCCTACGCCGCGACGCGCGCGCTCCCCCGAGCGATCACGACTGTGACGATGTCCTCGTCCTCGAGCACGTGGTCGCGGCCGACCGTCTGACCGGGAAAGCGGGCGCTCGGTCCCCAGATCTGGGCCGCCCGGAACGTGCGGCCGAGCTCCCCCGGGAGCCGGGCCAGTAGCCCGTCGACCGTGTCGCCCTGGCGGAGGATCAGCGGTTCCTCCTTGTCGGGCGCCTTCCCGGGCGGCTTCATGTACACCCGGATGAACCGGAGCGACCGCCCGATCCGCTCGACGAGCTCCTCGAGCCCGATCCGGTTCTTGGCCGAGATGAAGGTGGGCACGGTGGGCCGGAGCTCGGCCACCAGCCGAGCCCGGTCCGCCGCGCTCAGCAACTCGGCCTTGTTGACCGCCGCGATGGCGGGAACGTAGACGCGATTTCCCGCCAGTACGTCGATCAGCTGGTCGGCGGTGGCGTCCTCCCGGAAGACGATCGAACCGTTGTGGACGCCGAACTCCCGGGCGATCTGGGTCGCCAGGCCCCCCGCGAGGTGGGTCAGCTTCACGGTGCTCGAGACCGACAGCCCGCCCCGCTCGGACCGTTGGACCACGACCCGCGGTGGTCGTTGGTTGATCCGAACCCCCGCCCCCTCGAGCTCGCCCTGCAGCGCCCGCAGGTTGGTGTGCTCCGGGTCGATCAGGAAGAGGATCAGGTCGACGGACCGGACGACCGAGAGCACCTCGCGCCCTCGCCCGCGTCCCTTCGAGGCGCCCGGCACGAGCCCGGGCATGTCGAGGATCTGGATCGACGCCCCGGACCAGCGCAGCATCCCGGGGATGATCGTGAGCGTCGTGAAGTCGTAGGCCGCCGTCTCGCTGTCGGCCGCGGTGAGGGAGTTGAGCAAGGTCGACTTCCCGACCGAGGGGTAGCCGACGAGACCGACGGTCGCGTGCCCGCTCTTGCGGACCCCGTAGCCGAGACCGCCGCCCTTCCCCTTCGCTCGGGTCTCCCGCTCGAGGCGGAGGACCGCCAGCTTCGCCTTGAGGCGCCCGATGTGGAGCTGGGTCGCCTTGTTGTAGCTGGTCCGGCGGATCTCGTCCTCGACCTCCGTGATCTGCTCTTCGAGGGACGACATCGACTACCGGTCCGACGCCCGTTGGGGGGCACCCCCGTACTTGAACCTGACGTGGAGGCAAGTTTCACCGCCCGGTCCCGCCGAAACACGCGAAGGGGCTCGCTCGGCTTTGGGTGTGTGGGACTGAAGGCCCGGACCCCGGGACCGGCCCTCGCCCGGTGGCAGTTCATCCCCCGTCCCGTGCGGGACGTATCGGCCGCCGAGGAGCTCGGGTTCCGTTCGAATCTCGTGAGCGCCCTTCGAGCCGGCCAAGGGCTCGGAGTGGAGGTTGACCTCACGGTCGGGTCCGGGGCCGAACCCTCCGTTTCCGTCACTGTCCCCAACCCCGAGTCGGCCCGGTGGATGACACGCGTGCTCGCTCCGGTGTACGGCCCGCATCAATGGGCTCCCGACCGGACACATGGGACGCCGGGAGACGGTAGCGCCCCCTGGGCGACCGCACGCCGGGCGCGCCAGTGGCCCGAACCATTCGGCGCACCGGCGCCCTCCGCCGGCGTGCTCGATTCCGTGGCCGAGGCGCTCGGGGCCGTGCCCTCGGGGGCGCGCCTCACGTGGTCGTGGCGGCCAGGTCCGCTCGGGCGGGTGCCCCGGTGGGAGAGCCTGCCCGCGACGATCCCCCCGCCCGTCGCGGTGGGCCGATCCGGCTTCCCCCTTCGGCCCGACCGGCGGATCGACCCCGTCCCTCCCCCAACTCAGCGTCCGCTGTTCGGGCGCCTTTCCGTCACGCTTGCCTTCGACCCGAGCAGCACGGCGCGCCTCCAAGCGCCCCGGATCCGCACCGCGCTCGAAGCCGTCACGAGCTCCGAACGAGGGAATCGGCTGGTCTTCGACCCCCTCCAGGGGGGGTTCGGTGGCCCGCTCTGGCGACAGGCCGGGTTCTGGCTCTCGGTCGAGGAGTGGGAGCGGATGTGGCCCCGGCCGTGGTGCCCCGCGCCGGGCGGAGGCGGGACCTCGGTGGGGGGTACTTGGATG
>Ga0335077_10004804_pt1 | contig 16501 bp, 16 predicted proteins | sample Lox_Sample_31_FD_207151 | JGI IMG/M metagenome (GOLD analysis project Ga0335077, IMG submission 207151) | Soil microbial communities from Loxahatchee National Wildlife Refuge, Florida, United States - Lox_Sample_3.1 | ecosystem: Environmental > Terrestrial > Soil > Wetlands | place: USA...
TGCATCAAGCTATGCTGGCCGCCCGCGATGTGAATCCGAAAATCCCGGTTATCGCGCAGGTCACCATCGATGAGGATGGAGTCTGTCTCGACGGTTCCACGCCGGAAACCTTTGCCCTGCGCTTGACCGACTGGGGCGCGGACGTCATCGGCTGCAACTGCAGCGTCGGTCCGGTCGCCATGCTGGAAGCGATCGAGCAGGCCCGTGCTGTGACCTCATTGCCGCTGGCGGCTCAACCCAATGCAGGTATGCCGCGCTCGGTGGAAGGCCGAAATATTTATCTGTGTTCGCCGGAATACATGGCCAGCTATGCACGCAAATTTGTGGCCGCCGGCGTGCGCTTGATCGGCGGCTGCTGCGGCACGACTCCGGAACACATCCGAGTGATGAAATCCGCGCTGCGTGTTGGGGAAGCCCGGGCCAAAACTGCCGCCGCCCAGGTAACCGGGAACGCCTCGGCCCAAACCGTCCCGGCAGCGGTTCCCTTGCAGCAACGCTCCCGCATCGGCGCTAAGTTGGCTTCCCGCGAGTTCATTACCATGGTGGAAATCGTTCCGCCCAAAGGTACGGACGTGCGCAAGGAGGTGGACGGCGCACGCTTCGTGCGATCCGTCGGCGTGGATGCCATCAATATTCCGGACAGTCCCCGGGCCACTGCCCGCATGTCCAACCAAGCGCTCTCGTTACTCATCCAGAAGGACGCCGGGATTGAGGCTATCCTCCACTACACCTGCCGGGATCGCAATGTGCTGGGCATCCAGTCCGATCTGCTGGGAGCTGCCGCCACCGGCATTCGTAACCTGCTCTGCGTCACCGGCGATCCTCCGAAGATGGGCGACTATCCCGATGCGACGGCGGTGTTCGATGTCGATTCGATCGGCCTGGTAAACATCGTTCACAACCTCAATCGCGGCCTCGACATCGGCGGCAACCCCATCGGTGCGGGTACCGCGTTCGTGGTTGGCGTGGGGGCCAATCCCGGAGTGCCCAACCTGGAAGAGGAGATTCGGCGCTTCGAATACAAGGTGCAGGCTGGCGCTGAGTATGCCATCACCCAGCCGGTATTCGATCTGAATTTGCTGGAAACCTTCCTGCGCCGGATCGAACCATGCCGCATACCGGTGGTCGCCGGCATTTGGCCGCTCATCAGTGTTCGCAACGCCGAGTTCATGAAGAACGAGCTGCGGGTTTCCGTGCCCGATGCAATTCTCGAACGGATGACTCGGGCGGCCAGCCCGGAAGCGGCCCGGGAAGAGGGCATCGCCATTGCCCGTGAAATGCTGATCGCGGTCCGAGGCATGGTGCAAGGCGCCCAAATCAGCGCCCCGCTGGGCCGTTATGCGTCGGCGGTCGACGTGCTGGAAGCCCTGGGCACGTCCCGTTCCGCCTCGGTGTAGATGCCGAAGGACCGGCACCACTGCCGACACCGTGACCACACGCCCGCTGTACTTCGCCCCACAAATTCACGGAACATTAATACGACTCTCTTGGTGTGAAACTGCAGTAGAATAAGGGCAGGAGCTTCCTGTTGGCAAAATTTGAGGAATGTCTCCAGCGCCTGGAAAGAATCGTGCAGGAACTGGAGAAGGGCGAAGCGCCCTTGGAGAAATCCCTAACCCTGTTCGAGGAAGGCATGCAGCTTTCTGCTTCGTGCCGCAAGGAGTTGGAAGAGGCCGAGGGCAAGGTAGAAATCCTCCTAAAGCAAAATGGGAAGCTTCAGGCGGAACCGTTCGAGCCCCTGACCGATAAGGTGGGACGCAAGTAGAGCCCGCGTGGTTCGTCATCGCTCATTTGTTGAAACGCCTGCGCCCCCCCGGCCGCAGCCCAGTCGCCGTAGATGACGGTGAGAGTTCAAGGGGTAGTAGTATGGAGCCATTGAGTGTTGTCCTCCTCCAGGGCGATTCGAAGACTGCCCAGTCTCTGGTCGCTTCACTTGCAAACTCGTTTCATTCCGTTCACGCCGTGCTCTCCTTTCAGGAACTGCGGTTGACGGTCGCCAAACATCGTGCCGACGTTGTGATTCTCGATATGGAGATGGTTCCCGTGGCCGAGGTTCAACACTTGTGTCGCGAATTTCCCGCTCTATGCATCGTATGCACTCATCGTCTCGCCGATGAAGAGATGTGGGCGGAAGCCCTCAATGCCGGAGCCGCCGACATCTGCCCGTCGTACGATACGCGAGGCATCCTGAGGGCAGCAGTTCGCAGCGCGACTATGGCTCGCTCCGCGGCTGCCTAAGGCTGCACCGAGATCGCGAGGGACGCCTGCGGGCGTCCCTCGTGTTTTCCGCACACTCCTCTGCTCTACAATTGGTCTCTTATTCTCCGGTCGGAGCTACCCCATGCCGCAAGCCGCCGCCTTGCTATACTCACCCGTCATGCTGAAAGAAGTTCTCGAACAGGGACAAGCCAGCGCCGACGCAGCCCTGGAAAAACTGTTGCCGCCGGCGACGCAGTATCCGGCATCCATCCACAAGGCAATGCGGCACAGCGTTTTTGCCGGGGGCAAGCGGCTGCGGCCGATTCTTTGCATGCAGACCGCCCGCATGGTGGCCGGAACCTTGCCCAGCGGGATCGAAGAACTGGGCGCAGCGCTCGAGATGCTGCACACGTATTCGCTGATCCATGATGACCTGCCCGCCCTCGACAACGACGATCTGCGCCGGGGACGGCCTACTTGCCACAAGATGTTTGGCGAAGCCATTGCCATCCTCGCCGGGGACGCTTTGCAGACCCAGGCTTACGAAGTGCTGGCCCGGCTGAAGTGTCCGGCTGAGGCCCGAGTTCGTATCATCGAGGAAATTGCCCGGGGAACGGGCACTGTCGAGGGCATGATCGGCGGCCAGGTCGTCGATCTGGAAGCAGAGCACACGAAGCCCAATCTGCAGATGCTCGAATACATCCACCGATCCAAGACTGCAGCTCTCATCACTGCCAGCGTGGTCAGTGGCGGCCTGTATGGGGGAGCGAACCATGATGCCGTCAACCGGTTGCGCTCCTTCGGGCAGTCGGTCGGCCTGGCTTTCCAGATCGTAGATGACGTGCTGGACGTCACCCAGACTTCCGAGCAACTCGGGAAAACCGCTGGCAAAGACACAGCCGCAGAAAAGGCCACCTATCCAGCGCTATTCGGGGTGGATGAATCCATCAAGAAAGCCGACGCTCTGGTGGAATCAGCATGCCGATCGCTCGGTGACTTTGGCGCTCGATCCGATACTTTGAAGGCCCTGGCCCATTTTCTGGTCGAGCGCAAGAAGTGACCGAAGTACCTCTGTGCTGCCTGGTACCCGCTGTGGTAAAAAAGACTTGTACGGCGATGGAGTTCGCCATAACCGCCGGATATTCATCCGGCTGATAACTCCTACGAACTTCTCCAGGAGAACTCCATCGTGCGGGACTTCCTCGTCATATCCGCGGGCGCAATCGTCGGAGCCAACGCCCGCTACTCGATCAGCCGCTACACCGCAAAGTTCCTTGGTCCGGTTTTTCCCTACGGCACGCTGATCATCAACACAATGGGCAGCCTGATCGTGGGCTTCTTTCTGGTGTGGACCGCAGATCGAGTCTTCGTTGATCCACGCTGGCGCCTGCTGGTGGTGGTGGGATTCTGCGGCGCTTTCACCACGTTTTCCAGTTACGCATTTGAGACCATGGCTTATTTCGAGCAAGGACAATGGCTGCTCATGCTGGGCAACGTCCTGACCAACAACCTGCTGTGCCTGGGTGCGGCGCTGGCCGGCATGGCGCTGGCGAGGGTGCTGTAAAATGCCAGACAGAATGGCAGTGCAAGTCACCATCTACCTTAACGAAGCCGACCAGTGGCATCACCGTCCGCTGCATATGGAGATTCTCACCTACCTCCGGAAAGAAAACGTCTATGCCGCCACTGCGGTACACGCGGTTGCAGGGTTTCTGGGGCGTCACCGGGTTGAGACTGCGCACCTGGTGGACGCCGGCGGAAAACTGCCGGTTGTCATCACCTTCGTGGATACCGATGAGCACGTGAGCCGCGTTCTGCCTACGTTGAGAGAAATGGCCTCGCACCGGCTGATCGTGCGCGAAAATGTGGTGTTGGAACAGGGAAACCTCGACTGATAAGGGTCGGCGGAGGCCAGCACTCGGCGCGTCAAGGTCGCCGCTTGGCTGATCGTATGGTCAGGCGCTGATGGCCTCGGGACGTTGTTTCGCCGGCTTGACGTTGTGGTTCAGGCGAAAAAGATTTGTCGGGTCGTATTTGTTTTTCAAAGCGACAAGCCGGTCATAGTTAGGCCCGTAGGCTTCGCGCTCGAATGCATCTCCCTCGTCTGCCACGTAGTTGCCATAGGAGCCCTCGATTAAGAAGGGCCGCATCGCTTCCCAGCACTCGCGCGTCCATTGGATATTTTTATCCGACTCGGACGGGTTCACCCAGTTCGACCAGGCAAAAAAGTTATACGAGTACTGCCGGTGCGGAAACGCGGTTTCCGTCACCGGCACGCGAGTGGCCGCGCCGTGCCAGTGCTCGATGAACGGGCCAAAGGTGTACGGGGAGGGACTCTGGCCCGCGAATCGTGCGATCGTCTCGATAGCCTCGTCGCTGAGATTGCGGACGAAGTTCGACTTCACATAGGTGAGCCGTCCGGGTGGAAAGAAGCTATCGAACATGGTCTGCAGCTGTAGATAACTGATAGGCGCGAAGTTGTCAGCGATGGGCAAACCAAAGGTCCGCAACGGTCTGATGATGGTTTCGCCCTCTGAAATTCGGCCACAGTAACATGCTGCGATGGCGAACACAGCAACACCATCGGGAAGATTGAAAGACCCTCCCTGGGTGACGAGTTCATCCGGGCTAGTGGCGGCGAACTCTCTCCAGGCACGCACCACCTCTTTGGTTTGAGCGGCTGGGTAGAACACGGCACCGGCCAGCACGGGACCGACTTCATAGAGCCGGTATTGCAGTGAGGTCACGATTCCAAAGTTGCCGCTCCCCCCGCGTATCCCCCAGAAAAGGTCCGGATTCTCGGAAGCGTTGGCGGTGAGAAGGCACCCGTCAGCGGTAACCACATCGGCGCCGAGGACATTATCGACGGCGAGCCCATACTTCGCATGCAAATGACCCCAGCCCCCACCGAGGGTTAGGCCGGCAATGCCCGTCGCTGATACCACACCCAGCGGCGTAGCCAAGCCAAACGCCTGCGTCTCGCGGTCCAGTTCACCCAGTTTTAGCCCGGTCTGTGCGCGGACCGTCCGCCGTGCGGGATCGATCCAAATACCCTTCATAGCGGACAGATCGACCATCAGGCCGCCCTCACAAACTGACTTACCGGCGACGCTGTGCCCTCCGCCGCGTACCGCGAGAGAAAGTTCATGTTCGCGCGCAAAACGCACGCACGCGATCACATCCGCAGCTCCGGCGCAGCGCGCAATGATCGCGGGACGCCGGTCGATCATGGCATTCGGGATAGCTCTGGCGGCGTCGTAACCCGCATCGCCAGGGCAAAAGGACTGTCCGCGCAGAGATTCCCGGAGTTTCTGAATGGCTGATTCCGCGATCATGCATCCTCCTGTTAACCGCGGGGCCCAGCGACTGTCGTCGCACTACTTAATGACAAATGATGGAGCACAAGATGCGCTGCTTGGCACCATTTGTCAAGGGTTGGAGGCGGAATTTTACCGTGAAAGCAAAGACTCAAAGGATAAGCCCCCGGTCTGCGCGCAGAGGACTTCGGCTCGGCGGAAAACGAGCCGCGCAGTTTGCCATCTCTTCCACGATGTAGGTATGCTTCCTCGAAGGACATGGCGACTGCTCCCCTCGACATTCTGGCCATCGCCGCCCACCGCGACGACATCGAACAAACCTGCGGCGGCACTTTGCTGAAGATGGCCCAGCGCGGCTCTCGCACTGGCGCTCTCGACCTCACCCAGGGTGAGATGGGCACCCGCGGTACTGCCGGGGATCGCGCCCGCGAAGCCGAAGATGCGGCCCGCATTCTGAAGATCTCCTGGCGGCAAGCGCTCGACATTCCCGACGGCCGAGTTGAAAACACCTGGGAGAACCGGCTAAAGGTTGCGCGGGTTATTCGCGAACAAAGGCCCCGTGTGGTGATTCTTCCCTACTGGAAGGGGCGGCATCCGGACCACTACACGGCTTCGATTCTGGGATATGAGGCCTGCTTCCTTGCGGGTTTGAGCAAGCTCGATTGCAACGCTACCGAATCGAAGGTGGGGGCGGGACGCCCCCAGGACAGCCGGCAGGATGCCGGTGCTACTCTGCCTCATCGCCCTTACAAAATTCTCTACGCGACCCTCTACTACGATGTGCGGCCGACGTTTGTCGTGGACATCTCCAGCGAGTTCGAAGCCAAATTCAGTTCCATCACGGCCTACAAGTCGCAATACAGCGATCAGGCTGCCGGCCGGGATGTGTTCCCAGCCGAGGCTGAGATTCGCGCTCGCGTCGAATCGATGGCCCGGTTCTATGGGGCTTTGGGCGGGGTCACATTCGGGGAGCCTTTTATACAAAAGGAAGTAGGGCTGGTAGAGGATTTGCTGGCAATCCCGGTGAAGTCGATCTGAAGATGAGCCCACGCGTCCTGGGTGAACCGCACGCGATTTTCCTGGACTTCGCTCGGGATAACAAGGTGCGAGGAACTGAATGCTGACGCCTGAAAGCTGCCGTTACCGTTTCACCGCCACGGCCACCCCGTCGCGTATCGGCAGAATTGTCGTAAACAAATCCTTCGAGTCGTAGAGCAATCGATTGAACTCCAGAATGGCTCTGGTGTTCTCTTCCTTCGGCTTTTTTTCAGTGACCCGGCCGCTCCACAAGACATTGTCGGTCACGAATAGCCCGCCCTTGCGCAGCTTGGGTACTGCCAGACGGAACACGCGCGGATAGTCGTGCTTATCCACGTCGTTGAAGATGATGTCCAGTTCCTGCTTTTGCTCGGACAGAAGTTCCAGCGCGTCGCCGGTGAGCACATGAATCCGGTTCGCCACGCCGGCCCGCTCGAAATACTTTCGCGCGCGGTCGGCGTTTTTCGAATCGCCATCGGTATAGGTCACGCGGCCGCCCTCGGCGATGCCCCGCGCCCACCAGATGGTCGAGTAGCCGATCGCCGAACCCATCTCGAAAACGCTTTTAGCGTTGATCATCATCGCCAGTTGCTGCAGGATGCGGCCAACCGCCGGACCGACGATGGGCACCTTGTGCTTGACGGCTTCGGCCTCCATCTCGGCGAGCACTTCGTCGCGCGGCGGAAGCGCGGAGTAGAGATAATCCTCGACTGCAGGAACGGTAATCCCGCCCATGCGCCAGTGAGAAGCGTCGATAGTTGCGTTCGCCAATGAACCTCGCTTGGATTTTTGATTGTAATTGTCGATTTGTTGATTGTTGATTTCAAAATCCCAGGGGCGTGGGGTCCTCCAATCAACAATCAACAATTCCTCTTCAAACTGTCTGCCCCGGTTTCAACTCCACCAACTCGACGCCCTTCACCAGCTTCTGCAACTCAGACGGAGTTCCGGTGAGCACCGGGAAAGTCCCAAAATGCATCGGGATGACTGTCTTCGGCCTCAGCAGGTTGCAGGCGTAGGCCGCCTCGCGCGGCGACATCGTGTAGTGGTCGCCAATGGGCAGCATGGCGATATCAGGCGCATATAGATCACGGATGATGGCCATGTCGCCGAAAACATTGGTATCGCCGGCGTGATAAATTTTCACCCCGTTTGAGAACTCGACCACGTACCCGCAGGCTTCCCCGCCGTACACCATCTGGTCTCCATCCTGGATGCCGCAGGAGTGATCGGCATGCACCATGGTCACCTTGATGTCATCCAGCGTCTGCGTGCCCCCCTTGTTCATCTCCGCCGTGTTCTTCACCCCCTTCTTCTGCAGCCAGCCGCAGAGTTCGGGAATGCCGACGACCTTGGGATTGTGTTTCTTGGCGATTTCGACTGCGTCGCCGATATGATCGCCGTGCCCGTGGGTGACGAGCATCACGTCCACTCTCTTGACGTTCTTCTCGCTCTCCGGACACTTGGGATTGCCCATCACCCAGGGATCAATCAGGATGGTCTTGCCGCCGGGCGTCTCAATACGAAAAGTCGCGTGACCTAACCACGTAAGTTTTATTCCGTTGAGATTCATGAAAACCGCTCCTAGCTTTTAGCTACCAATTACTTGCTTTGGGTCCAACCTCGATATCCACCCGCGAGCGATATCACTTTGTTAAAGCCCATTTTCTTCAGCATCCATGCTGCGAGGGCAGAGCGACTTCCTCCGCCGCAGTACAGCACTAGTTTCTTGTGCTTGTCGGTGGTGATCTGGTCAATGTTCACTTCAAGAACGCCGCGCGGCATGGCCACCGCACCGGGAATGGCGCCCTTGGCGATCTCTTCCCGCTCTCTCACGTCCACCAGGATGAAGTCTTCCCTGGCCAGCTGCATTTTCTTCAGGTCTTCCGGACCAATTTCCTGGATTTCCTGCTTGGCTTCGTTGACCAGTTGTTGAAATTCGGGCATGGGCATGATGAGACCTGGCTGTGAGCCTAGACATTCTAGTGAAGTACGGAACCGGGGCGCAACGTAAGGGCGTCCGGAATTTCTCCGTGTCCCAGGTGCCCTCTGTGGTTAATATGAAGAAGCCGTGTCTGAACCGAAGATTCTTTTGTCCCGCGAACAGATCGCCCAGCGTGTCGCCGCCTTGGGCGCAGAGATTACTCGCGACTTCGCCGGCCAAACCATAATCTTCGTCGGCGTGCTCAAGGGTGCCGCTATCTTTCTTAGCGATCTGGCACGACAGGTGCACCTCGATGCCAGTTTTGATTTCATCGGCGTTTCCAGCTATGGCAACCGCCCCAGCCCGACACACGAACTCAAGCACGGCTGGGATTCCACCGGCGAGGTCCGGCTCACCAAGGACGTCGATCAGTCAATGCGTGACCGCAATGTGATTCTGGTCGAAGACATACTCGATACCGGGCTCACACTCACCTTCCTGAAGAAAATTCTCCTAGCCCACCAACCGCATGCCCTCAAAATTGCTGCCTTGCTCGATAAGCCCTCGCGCCGCAGACAGCCCATCGAGGCGGACTATCTGGGTTTCACGATTCCCGATGAGTTCGTAGTGGGTTATGGCCTGGACTATGCTGAGCGCTATCGCAATCTGGCTGATATTTGCATCCTACCTCGCGAGTGATTGCCGGGCGCGGTCAGACTCCCTTAGACTCGCGACATGGCTCAAAGTTTGCCGCTGCCGAAATCGGATATCGAACTCACGGAGTGGCGCGCCGTCGCCTCCATGATCGATCACACCCTGCTCAAGCCGGAGAGTACGCGTGAGCAGGTGAGGGCCCTCTGCCAGGAAGCCATTCACTTTGGCTTTGCCAGCGTGTTTGTACATCCCTGCCATGTTGCGCTTGCAGCGGATCTGGTCTGCGGCATGTCCGTCAAGGCGGGCACGCCCATTGGATTTCCTCAGGGCGCGACCCTTTCGAGCGTGAAGCAGTTTGAAGCATCCGAAGTGCTGCGCCTGGGCGCCGGCGAGTTGGATATGGTCATCAATTTGGCGGCGTTGAAATCCGGAGACACCAGCCTGGTGGAATCCGACATTCGTGGCGTTGTCGAGGTTGCGCACGGGGCAGACGTGCTGCTCAAGGTCATTCTAGAAACCGCGTTGCTGACGCGCCCAGAGAAAATCCTGGCCTGCCAGCTATCGCAGGCCGCGGGCGCGGATTTCGTAAAGACCTCAACTGGGCTCGTGGGCGGCGCCACGGTTGAGGATGTCGCTCTTTTGCGCTCGATTGTGGGGTCGCGTGCCGGGGTAAAAGCTTCAGGCGGAATCCGGACGCTTTCTGAGTTAACCGCCATGGCCCGAGCCGGAGCGAGCCGCATCGGCACCAGTTCTGCAGTAAACATCATGCGTGAATTGCAGGCGCCGATGTTGCCCTGAAATGGCTTCGCGTAGCTGGCTGTTATCATAGGGACCGTGGATTCCGTCGCAACCCAAGCCGATCTTCGTTCGCGCGTCGAGCCGCTGCTGCTCGAAGTGGCGGACGTGGTCAACACCACGCTGGACCTCGACACCACGCTGCGCCGCGTGGCCGAACTGGTGCGTAAAGTCATCGACTACGAAATCTTCGCCATCCTGCTGCTCAATGAGAAAGCTCAGGAATTGCGTATCCGCTTTCAAGTGGGATATCCCCACGGGGTCGCAGAGCGGGTGCGTGTCAAAGTCGGCCACGGCGTAACCGGACGGGCGGCGCAGTCGCGCGAAACCGTCCTGGTGGATGACGTCAGCAAGGAACCTGGCTACATCGACGCCATTCCCAACGTCTGTTCTGAACTCGCGATCCCGCTGATCGTGAAGAATCGCGTGATAGGCGTGATCGACATTGAGGCGCGCGAGCCCAATTATTTCAACGACGAACACAAGCGCTTGCTGACCCTGATCGCTTCGCGGATGGCCATTGGCATCGAGAACGCCCGGCTCTACACGCGCACCACCCGCCAGGCGCGCACTTTGCTGCTTTTGAACGAGATTGCGCGCGAGCTGACCTCGATTCTCAATCTGGACGAGCTGTTTCGCCGAATTGCCGAGCTGCTCAGCCGGTTGATCGATTACCAGATGTTCAGCATTTTGCTCCTGGATTCCGGCGAGGAAAAGCTTCAGCATCGTTTCTCCCTGCGCTTTCAGGAAAACATCCAGCTCAAGCACGACATTCCACTGGGACGTGGCGTGGTGGGCTACGCCGCACAGAATAAGCAGCCGGTACTGGTGCCTGACGTCAGCAAGGATTCCCGCTACGTCATGGTGAATCCCGAGACGCGCTCGGAGTTGGCGGTGCCGCTGGTGTACAAGGACAAAGTCATCGGCGTGCTGGATCTCGAACATACGCGCCGCGGATATTTCACGGAAGACCATTTGCGAATGGTCACGACCCTGGCCGCCCAGGTGGCGATCGCCATCGAGAATGCCCGCCTGTACGAAGAAATTGCGCGCCAGGAGCGGCGTCTGGAGCGGGACTTGTCGCTCGCCCGGGAGTTGCAGTTCCGGCTGCTGCCGCAAGCCATTCCCAAACTTCAGAATCTGGAGTTGGCGGCGAAGTTTTCCCCGGCGCGGGCCATCGGCGGCGATTTGTACGATTTCGTCAGCTACTCGTTGTCCCGGACCGCCATCGTAATCGGAGATGTGAGCGGCAAGGGGGCTCCCGCGGCGATTTATGCCGCCCTGGTTAGCGGAATTCTGCGATCCCATGCCCCCATCGAACCCGGCCCGGCGGAGATGCTGTCGGCGGTGAACTACTCGCTGGGCGAACGCCGGATTGAAGGCCAATTTGTCTCCTTGATCTATGCCGTTTGGGATGATGCCAGCCGCACCCTGCAAGTCGCCAATTCCGGGCTGCCACGGCCGCTCTACTGCCACGACGGAAAAATCGAGGTCATCGAAGCGACCGGCCTGCCTTCCGGGTTATTCGATGACGCCGAATACGACGAATTCACCTTTCACGCCAAGCCGGGCGACATGTTCGTCTTCTTCAGCGACGGAATTCTCGATGCACGCAACAAGGCCGGGGATATGTTCGGACGCACGCGCGTGGAGCGAATCCTCACCCAGTGCGCCAATAAATCTGCCAGCTGCGTGGTGGATTCCCTGTTCAAGGCGGTAACCGAGCATGCCGCCGGGGAAGATGCGTTTGACGATGAGACCGTCGTGGCCATGAAGGTGAAAGGCTCGTCCGGGAAACGCAAGTGAGCCGACGGGTTCAACCTGGCAAGGGGCGTCTGCCTGGCTTTTCCTATCGCAACGGTCAGCTTTATTGTGACCAGCTTCCGTTATCGGGGATTGCGCGACGCTTCGGAACTCCGCTCTACGTCTATTCGGCCTCGACAATTCTCCGGCGGTTACGGGCTTTTGACCGAGCCTTCCACAAGATCCCCCACACGATCTGCTACTCGGTAAAGGCGAATTCGAATCTTTCGATCCTGCGGCTGCTGGCGAAAGCGGGTTGCGGATTCGACGTGGTCTCCGGCGGAGAACTGGAGCGGGTGCAACATATCGACCGGCGCGCCGCCGAACGGATTGTTTTCTCGGGAGTGGGAAAGACCCAACCGGAAATCTCCGCCGCGCTTCGAGCCGGCATTCTGCTGTTCAACGTGGAGAGCGAATCGGAATTACGGGTGCTCGCCGAATGCGCAGGCCGTCTGCGGACGACCGCCCCGGTCGCACTGCGGGTCAATCCCGATGTGCCGACTAAGACTCATCCCTACATTTCGACCGGCCTTCACCAGCATAAGTTCGGGATTCCGATTGGTGAGGCGCGCGCTTTGTTCCAGCAAGCCGCCGAAGCAAGGCATCTGAGTGTTGCCGGGGTCAGCGTACACATTGGCTCGCAGATCACGGAAATGGAGCCCTTCGCTGCGAGTCTGGAGCGAGTTGCGGAACTTATTCGGCAATTGCGTGAAGGCGGCCATCGCATCTCCTATGTCGATGCCGGAGGCGGCCTGGGAATTTCTTATGAGGGTACTGACCAGCGCGGCTTTGAGGAATATGTTACCGGCTATGCGCGGGCGGTCACTGGGCCCTTGGCAAGGCTGAAAGTACACCTGCTTCTCGAGCCGGGCCGTTCCATTGTCGGCCCGGCGGGTGTACTCCTGACCCGCGTGATTTATCGAAAAACGAATCACGGCAAGCGGTTTCTTGTGGTTGATGCGGCCATGAATGATCTGCTGCGCCCCTCGCTCTACCAGGCTTTCCACCAGATTTTGCCCGTGAAATCGGACCGCTCTGCAGGGGAGGAGATTGCGGACATTGTCGGGCCGATTTGTGAAACCGGAGATTTCTTTGCTCGCGACCGCGTGATGCCGCTGGCGCAAGCAGGAGACTTGCTCGCGATTCTCGACACCGGCGCCTACGGCATGGTCCTGGCCTCCAACTACAACACGCGCCCCCGTGCAGCCGAAGTGCTGGTGGATGGTAAGTCCGCGAAGATTATTCGGCGGCGGGAAACGGTGGATGACCTGGTGAGAACGGAAATCCCGATTCGCTGAGGCTGGTTCAACGCGCACTGAGTAACTTCGGTGCCCACGTTTTTTACTTTCTTGGTGAGCCCCGTCACTGACAGCGAGCATAATAAACAATCAGACTGTTTAGGAAACGGGCGCTAAAGGAGACCTGTGAGCCCTAGGCTTCACACGCACGCCGTTCTGGCGTTAATCATCTTGCTCCTCCCCTTTAGCCACACTCTCCTTGAATCCCAAGTGATGGGAGTCATTCCGCAAGTCCCGGATAAGTTCACCTCTGACCTGGAGATGGCGGCCCATTTACGTCCGCTGCTACATTCGCAGAGTACAGAGCCTTCTGGCCGTTACGCCGCTGCGGGAGAGGTGTTGCGCAGCCTGGTAGAACAGGCGCAGGTCGTAGCCAGTCCCAGAATTCGCTGGGAGTTGCGCATCGTCGATGCGGACTTGCTGAACGCCTTTTCGTCACCGGACGGATCTATCTATGTGGACCGCAACCTTGCCCAGCTTGCCGGCGCGAATCGCGGGCTATGGGCTGCAATTCTGTCGCACGAAATCATTCACGTCATTCGGCGTGACTGGGCCCGACGATACCTCTACGAGAAATCTCTGCGGGCAAATGGCGGCAGTCTCGTCCTGGGCGCTCCCGGCTCCGGCGCCGGCGCCTGGACTGACAGCCAATATGCTTCCGAAGCGTTCGCCAGGGCCTGCCGCCAACTGGAAGTCGAGGCGGATGCAGAAGGCATGATGCTCATGGCCCACGCCGGATATCATCCGAATTTCGTCGCCGCGCTCCATCATCTCCTCCAGGCACAGCTTGGCGGCAGAGTTCTCCATGCCGAGTACGCAATGCATCCGCGTTGGGACATCCGAGACCACGAACTCGGACCCACCTTCGTGGTGGCGGGGCAGGAGTTTGACCGGCTATGGCCCGACCGGCCCACTTCCCCAGGAGGCGAGCCGCCGGTGGTCGTATTTGCCGATACCCCTACGGCTCGCAGCGTGCGAGCCAGCGAATGGGAGATTCGATTTTCGATTCGCTGTGAAAATCTGGCTGGCGCCGTCGCAGTGGTGGTACGGGCCCGCACTGGCTCCGGCCAGCTTCCGCCCCCTCTGCGGCAACTCCCCGCTTCCTCAGAAGAGCTCCGGCAATTCACTGGTTGCACCTCGAACAAAACCATCATTACGTTCCTGGTCGAGGGCGCGGCCTCTCCAGGAATTGCCGAACCGTGGTCCGACGTCTACGTACTGGATGAGTCTGGCGCAGTCCTGGCAAGGGCCGATCTGCCGAAGCTACGGTAGTAGCACTCCAAGCCTGGCTACCGTTCACCGCTCGCCGAGCGGCATTCTGCCATCAGACCTTCTTTCGCAAAAAAGGCAGAGAGCAGGGGCTGCTCTCTGCCGGAGGAATGCTCACGCTTCACAACGCGTTGAGAAACGTGAGCAGTTGCGCTCGCTGTTTACTGTTCAAGGTGAGGAAGGACTTGGTAACGTTGATGGCTTCTCCACCGTGGCGGATAATCGCTTCCTCGCGCGATGCCGAGAGTCCATCGTGCATTAACCGGTCCCGAGTACGCAGACCCCAGAGCGGCGCCGTGCGCACCTTATATTGGGTATCGGCGGGACCGTTCTGGACGATGCCGTCGCCGGTGTTGATGTTATGCAACAGGAAATCACTGTAAGGGTGGAAGGTTTTGTTGCCTAGCGCATCGGGAATCACGAAAGTGCCGCCATTGATCGCGGTGCCCGAAGGAAGCGTCGTCATGCCGGTTACGTGGCAGACCGCGCAGCCAATCTGGGTGAATATCTGCTGGCCGGCTTGCGCGTCCGCGGTCGCCATGAGCGTGGTGTCCACTGGGGGCGCCATGGTTCCGCGAATGAAGTTGGCGAAGTGATCGATATCGTCCATTCCAATATCATCCTGGTGGTCCTCCGGATCTTGCGTGGTCTTGCAGACCGCGGTAGTGTCCGGCCCGCTGAGGCGATTGGTGATGCCCTGTTCGTTGATGTAAGCATCGCTCGAAAAGGACAGCAGGCTGGCCTGTTGATCTTTCCATCCGAAGCGCCCGACCCGCAGCGCTCCGCCCGCTTCGGCCAGCGGCACCTGAATGTATTCCCCGGCAATCTTGCCATGACTCAATCCAGGTTGCTGGGCAGCGATCGTCTTGAGGGTGTTGTCGTCCACGGCCTCGACAAAGCCGTCGCCCAAAACGTTCAGCGACATGCGAAAAGTGCGGACGTACTCCGCCAACGGCACCAATTCGCTGGCTTGCGGACAAACCGATCGGTCATTCACCAGCGATCGGTTGGGAATGGTCGACTGACCATCGTTAATCACAATTGTGGGATTCACGAAGTGGCCGGACTTGTCAAGATGGCCAACGCGGAATTCCCCGACTTGGCTCGATCCTCCGGTTACCGGCGTCTGGTGACAATCCACGCAACTGCGTGCGTTGTAAACCGGCCCCAGGCCGCTGTCCACGCCCTCTTCCTCCTCGAAAGTAGCCTGGTCCCTGGCGAAGGAATCACCCGCAGGCTCCGGCATCCCGTTGCTTTGGCTCTGTGACCCCGGATTGTCCTGCAAGGTTGGCGTCATGAATCCGGTGGGGGCTTCCTGGGAAGAATCGCTGCGTAGTTGGAGCAAGGCTCCGGAGGCGATCACCAGCAGAACTACAGACACACTTATCCCGAGCACTTTTTGTCGCTTCATACGACCTCCATGTCCGGAGCAAGGCACACTCCGGCGTCAGAATGGATCTGTTGTCGTGGGAGGACCGGCGCGCTGTTACGTCCCCGTGTTCGGCCCGGGCTTGATCTGTGCCGACTGTGGGTGCTCGGTAAAGCAGCCAGCAGTCCTGAGGGAGGCGCGGAGCTCAGATCAAGCGTTCTCGCGAAAGCCAGGCGCTGCTTTGAAGATTGGGAGGCACTTTAGTTGGGAACGGAATGGGTGTCAAGATGTCCGGAAGTACATCCCGCACCTGCGAGAATGCCGACTGGGCGCGGCATTTGGACCAGGTCACGACGGGAAGGTGACCCTGAGTTCTATGGGGCGGCTTACGGCTGCGCCTCCCAGACAACCCTCCCACCGACGATTGTCTTCCATGCTTTTACGTCGCGGATCTTGGCGGGTTCGATGGAAAAAATATCGTCGCTGAGCAAGACCAGGTCGGCTAACTTGCCCACCGTGATCGAACCCTTTTCGTTCTCCTGGAATTCTGCGTACGCCGAGCCCAGGGTGTAGGCTTCGACGGCTTCCGCCACAGTTAACTTCTGCTCGGGAAACCAGCCGCCGGGATTTTTCCCGTCCAACGTCGCCCGCGTCACCGCGGCGTATACCGTCAACATAGGGTTGAGCGGAGCCACATCCCAATCCGTGCCGAACGCCAATCGTACACCGTGGTTTAGGAAGGTGCGGAACGCGTAGGTCCGGCTAGCGCGATCATGGCCGATGCGGGCTTCGGCCCAGCGCCCGTCATCGATAGCATGGTAGGGTTGCACCGACG
>Ga0335077_10004806_pt1 | contig 16497 bp, 20 predicted proteins | sample Lox_Sample_31_FD_207151 | JGI IMG/M metagenome (GOLD analysis project Ga0335077, IMG submission 207151) | Soil microbial communities from Loxahatchee National Wildlife Refuge, Florida, United States - Lox_Sample_3.1 | ecosystem: Environmental > Terrestrial > Soil > Wetlands | place: USA...
GCGCGCGCAGGATCAGAGTAAGGAGGCGCGCGGTCAGTGGCGGTGAAACGACCTCACGCGCACATGAACCCGTTTCAGCGGCCAGCTCAGCCCCGCCATGAACGCCGTTCCGGGCGCGTCCCGGTACCCAGGCTGCTCCCGACGCGGAGGAGGTGCCGGCGCAGGAACCGATGCGCCGGATCGTCCTGGTAGCGATCGTGCCAGTACGCTTCTTCGGGATACGTCGGCAGCGGTATGGGGGGCTCGAACACCTGCAGCGGCACCAGCGACGCGAAGTAACGAATCAGCATGCTGGGAGCGGTCACGACAAGGTCGGTGCGGGCAACGATGAGGGGGGCGGCCATGAAATAGCGAACGCGCACGGTCACGCATCGGGTACGGCCTAGGCGGGCCAGCGCTTCATCGGCCCAGGTTGGTCGATTATCGTCACCCAGCGTGATAACCAGGTGCTCGGCGCGCGCGTACTGGTCCGCGCTCAACGACCCGCGAATCCGGGGATGACGCGCGCGCACCGCGCAGGAGAAGCCCTCCGTGCAAAGATCCATGCGACGGATGCCCGGAGCGTCGTCGACGATGGCGCCGAGTGCCAGGTCAAGTTCACCGGTTTCCAGCATCCAAGCATTGCCACGGCGCGCGCTCGGGACGACCTCCAGGGTGATGCCAGGGGCCTCGCTGTGGATAGCGGTGATGAGCCCCGGCAGGAGCAGTGTGGCGAGAAAGTCGGGAGCCGCGATGACGAAGTGACGTCGGGCAGTTGCGGGATCGAAGGTGGCACCGTTGCGGAGGACGGCCTGGGCGTCTAGAAGGACCCGATGTAGCGGCTGCGCCAAGTCCATCGCCTTCGGAGTGAGCGCCATCCCACGCCCTGCACGCACCAAGAGCTGATCGCCCAGGAGCTCACGCAGCTGGGAGAGGGCGTGACTCATCGCCGACGGCGTGACGTGCGTAACCTGAGCTGCGGCGCTTACGCTTCGCTCGCCGAGCAGAGCATCCAGCGCTACCAGCAAATTGAGGTTGATGTCGGAGAGGTTAACGCGACTCATGCGGGGGCCCTCGTGGCGCAGTCCCGCAGCGTAGGATAACGACCGATGAGCCTGCAGCTATGAAACCCGACTCGGACCAGGCTCGTACCTGGGATGAGGTGCTGGCGCCGCGGCTGCTCGCCATACGCTCTTGGCTGTCGACGGTGCTGGCACCACATGGGCTTGCCGCACTGGATTGGTCATCACCGCGGCCCGGAGCCCGCGCCCTCGACGTGGGGTGCGGCGTCGGCGACACGGCCATCGAGCTGGCGAGGCGAGTGAGGTCGGAGGGATCTGTTCTAGGCGTGGATCTGTGCGAGGCATTTCTGTCTGTCGCTCGCGATGAGGCCCATCGCGCTGGGGTCCCGAACGTGGCGTTCCTGCACGCCGACGCCCAGGTCCATTCCTTTGCGCGCGACTTTGACTATTGCTTCTCTCGGTTCGGAGTCCAGTTCTTCGCGGACCCGCTGCTCGCGTTTACAAACCTCCGCCGCGCCTTGGTGCCGGGCGGGCAGTTCTGCGCGGTGGTGTGGGACGCTCTCGACAGGAACCCGTGGCTCCACCTGCCATACGAGGTAACCCTCCGGCATATCCCCGGGGTCTCTGCACATCTTGCGGGCAGCCCTGGGCCATTCTCACTTTCCGATCCGAACTGGTTCGCCGAGCTTCTCGTTAGCGCCGGCTTCGTCGAGGTTGAGGTGAGGGTGCAGGAACTAGTGCTCCACGTGGGTAGGAGCCCCAGACAAGTAGCACCGCTTCTCCTCCGCTTTGGCCCCGCTGCCGAGGCGCTACGTCACGCAGGAGCCGAGGGGGACCGAGCGCGCCCCCGTATCGAAGCCGAACTCGCTGAGAGTCTAGCCTCCAGCTATGCCCAGAAAGGAGTAGCGCTTCCCTCCCGCGCCTGGCGGGCTACAGCGGTTGAGCGCTAGCAGTAAGAGCAGTAACTACCTGTGGCCGTGCTGTCCTCGCCCAGCGGTCAGCAGCCAGAGACCGTGCTCCGCTGGCATCGCGCGGGATCCCGTCTCCACCCGGCCAAGAGCGCGCCGCTAACACCATCAGTCCATTCGAGCGTGGGGAGGTAGATCGGGGTAGCGCCCACCGCTCCGATGGCCGAACGGACAGCGGGCATCTTGTGGATGTTCAGGCTTGGCCATGCGTTCAAGGAGCGCATACATCGACCTTCGGCTCAGGCTAAAGCCGAGGCTTCGAAGCTTGCGGACTCGGTTGCCGCGAAGCATGGTGGAGAACGTGGACTTGCCAAACCGCCTGGAGGACTCTCGTGCATGTCTCCCACCCTTCGGGCGAGTTCTAGAGGCGCGGCGGATTTCGGTCTGTCAGCTCCAACAAGAGGTGCTCGCTCGACACGGCTGGTCTACGCACCAGCCGCTATGGAACATGGACCTCCACTTCCCTCACACCCGTCACCGTATCAAGCGCAGAGACGAGCTTCTGCAGTGGTAGCGACTCCGGGAAAAGCACGTAGAAGGACACCGAGGTCGTGTTGGCGGCATGGTCCTTCTGGTAGTCAATATCCAAGGCCTTAGCTTGAAGGCCGCGCAGTTCGGTATCGATAACTCCTAGCGGGTCTGCAACGAGCGCCTTCCCATCGTCGAAGGTGAGCACGACCCGCCTCCGCACCACCTTCTTGTCCTCAAGAATCCGCAGGACCGTCAACGCCAACAGACCAAGGATCGTCACAAAGACGGCCTCTGGATACATCCCGGACCCGGCGCAGAGTCCTATTGCGGCGACCAACCACAGCCCAGCAGCGGTAGTCAGCCCCTGCACGGTGGCCCCCGTTCGCAGAATCGAACCTCCGCCGAGGAACCCCACACCTGCGACTACGGACGCCGCGATGCGCGATGTGTCGACCGAAACCAGGTTGCCAGCCACGTAATTCTGGTAGTGAACAAAATGCGTCGAAACGACCATGAACGTGGCCGACGCCATCGACACGATTAAGTGCGTGCGCAACCCGGCTTGCCTTCGGTGAATGTCCCGCTCCGCCCCAATGAGGCCCCCCAGAAATGCGGCGACGCTTATGCGAAAGATCATTTCCCAGTGGGTGATCCCCATGTCGTACTCCTTCTTCGAGCAGCGGGTACCGCGATGGGCCGTTTGTGACGATAGTGTGACGAACCCATCACAGCAATATCCCTGGGGCAAAACACATATTTACCCGTGCTGAGGTCTTCGCAGCGGAGGATCTCGGCAGTTGAGACTCGCCCCGGGCGACGCATTGCGTCACGCCTGGCGTCACCAGAAGTCACCTAATTGAGGATGGCATCCACAGACCTATCGGGTGGCACCGCTCTCACGCGATGCAGTCCACCCGGCCCGGCGCCTTGGAGAATTTGGAGAAACGCTGGCGAGCCACAGTGACGGCCAGGCCTGACGCGACGTTGCTACGTCATCCTGGAGCGTCCTGAGGGGCGTCATGTGAACTCACCTTGCGAGAAGCAATTGCTCAAACGTTGCCAGACATGTTGCCACTCGCCAAGGTCCTCTCTGGTCCGCCGCCGCCTCGCGCCCGATGCGGTCGAGTTTCAAGCGAACCCCGACAACCCCCGCGACCCGATCCGCCTGCGCCCCAAGGAGTGAATGAGAGAGGCCAAGTCACCTTGGCAGGGGCCGCCAATGGGCGAAGCGCCTGAAGGCTGGCTCCGCCTTGGGTCCCTTGTAGTTCTCCTCAAGCCGCGCGGCCAGCCACTGGTACCACTCGTTGAACTTCTCCCTCCCGCTAGCCCGTCGGTACGAGTCTGACCAGTCTCGCAGTCGGTCCCATGTGGACAAGACCACTCCGCCCATCAACTCCCACACCAAGTCGATGTCGATGATCTCACGGTGGACCATGATTGCCACCGACTCGATGGTGAGGCTGACCAGCATCGCAGCGTCCTCGACGCCGCACCGCTTCACTTCCTCAGCCTTAACGCCCGGGGGGAGATCGAGCACCTGACGAAAGGCTTGGGCGAAGTGTCGGCTCCCGAAGGAGTTCGCCAACTGGATCGCTGCGGTTTCGTGTCGCTGTCGGCTTATTTCCTTCACCTGAACTACCGCGAAAGCCACCCCCAGAATCACGACCAGCGCGCCGACTACTTGGGCAAGGTTTGCGAAGTCCGCGAGGTTCATAGGCCTGGGACATAGTGGCGCTCCCAACCCTTGTCCGCTTGCACAAATAGTGAGCTGCGACGCTCAGGCGTAAGCCCTCGCAAACACTGATTGTCCGTCTGTCCGCTTGTCCGCCCCCCTATACAGGTGAGGCGGACACGGACAACGGACACCAACCAGCACGGGTGGGAGCCGCCAAGCGCGGCCCCCTGCCGCCGCGCAAGGCGACGGACAAGACGCGACACGCGGATAGCCCCACCATCCTTGAGTTTGTCCGCCACTCACACCCCTGGACGGACACACAGACAAGCGACGGAACAAGCCAAGAGGGCGCGGCTGCGAATGGGTCAGGCACCCGTGCGCAGGGTGCTTGCCGTCGCTGGCCACGGGACCCCGAGCATGTCGCGCATCTACTGAAATGCTCGGCGGAGCGCGTTGAGGATGGCGCGCATTCCTGACCATGCAAGGCTCTCCGGGAGCGCCGCGTCCTTGCCGTCGTCGCCCGACCCGGAGGCGGTCGCGGCGTGTCGCTCGGACTCGGGGTTTATCCTGGCGAGGCGATCAACGCGGAGCCGCACTCTGGGTAACCGCTGGCACCATCGCCGTTGCCCACGGGCGCCAGCGCCAGGCAGCTACTAGGGCTGCGATGTTGACCCCAGACTCCACAGCTAGGTCGAGAATGATTAGGCCGCTCAGCGGACGGGCCACAGACGCCACGATCAACACCGCGTTCCCGAAAGCGAATATCAGGAGAGCGGCGGTCCCTCCCCATCGGTTTCTAGCGTCCTTCGCTCGCTGGGACTGGTCAGGTCGAGGCTGCCAGCGCAGCGCCGTTCGAACACCCATGGCCTGGGCCAATTTCACCGAGCCCGCCAGCGGGTTATGAGCATAGAGGCTTGCGAACTCGATAAGGTCCAGAACAACGAGCCCCCACATCGCCGCTCGCACTTTCTTCCAGCCCGCTGATGGACTCACCTCAGGCGGACGGGATGGAACCTTCCTCGATGGCGGCTTCCGGATCCCCAGGAACAAGCCCCCGAGCAGCAGCACACAAAGCAGCGCCACCAGCCTCACACGCTCGGGCGCATCGCAGAACCCCCTTTGTGAACGTACCACGGTCTCAAAAGCGGGGACGACCGTGGGACGACTGCCCTTCTCCGCCCGAGCCGACGCACCCATCCGGGTCAAGAGCAGTCAGGCGTCCCTTAGAGAGAAAGAGCGGGACGACTGCTTCGTCCCCGCCCTTTCCCCTCTCTCCGGAGAAGTGGGACGACTGCGGGACGACCGGGACGACGTAGGCAACGGGGCAGGCATCGCTGTCGCGTGCCCGCGGCGCGAAGGACGCCGAAACCTAACGAAATCGCTTTTCGGCCGGATCATCGCGGCATGAGACGCCGCACCGTACCTGTAGCAGCCTTGCCCGGGACCGCCGTCCTGCCCGCTCGTGCCATCTCTGCCGCCCCGGAGGCTTTGGGCGAAAGCGACGCCTAACGGGGCTTTCGTGGCTACCCCACCGCCGCAGGAAACCCCTGCGCCCCAAGCAGAACAGGCACCCGCGGCACCAGGGGGGGGCCCAAGCCGAAGCGGGGCCGCCGTCTGCGCAACATCCAGAACGTGTGCCGCGCCCTCGCCGACGTTGTCCGCGGCGTGGAGGCCGGCAAGCTCGAGCTCGGGCCGGCGAGGACGATGATCTACGGGTTGAGTCAGCTCGGCGTGGCCCTCGACAACCTGGAGCTCAAGGACCTGTCGGAGCGAATCGCGCGCTTCGAGGACCGAAGCGGAGGAGGCTGAACACGATGAAGAAGGGAAGCGTCAAGATCTTGCTGGGTCGCCTTGCCCGGCTGGAGGGCCGCGTGGTGCAGCCGCCCGACGAGCCCGCATGTAGTCGTGACGAGCTCGAGATCGCGGCCTTCGTTCGACACGAGCTCCGCAACGGCAGACAGCTCTGCGCCGACGTCACGCCGGAGGAATGGGCAAAGGTCGAAGCCTGGCTCACCGCCGGCAAGCCGCGGCCGTCGCTCGTGGGCCCGCCGCAGGCAACGCGATGAGACGCCGCCCGATCACCCTGGCCGAGGTCATGGAGCGCGTTTACGAAGCGCGCGGGGGCCTCCTGGGTGACCCTGAGGCGATGGTGGCCTTCCCCGACTACGCCGCCCGGCCCGATGCCGAGGACGTCTCGCCGGCCGATCTGCCGCCGGCGCACATCCGGACGCCTCGCCGCCGCGCCAGGGTGGGCAACAAGAGATAGTCCCCCGTTCGCACCAGGTGTCCTCCGCGCGCTCGGCGAGCTTCTTAGCTCCTTGCCACAGACTATTGCCGCGGCGTCGCTGCACCATGACATTCACGGGCAGCGAGGCCAACGGAAGGTCTAGCGCGACTCATAGTGCCGTTGGTGCTCCGTGTCCAACGCCTTGAGATCGCGCGCCCAGTGCTTCCACGAGGCGCTCTTAGACCGCACCCCGCCCTCGGCCGCCGGGACCAAGAGATCGTCCGCCCCGGGTGGCCGCCCCCAGTATCGTGACCACCCTTCCCGCTTCCACGACGTGAGGATCTCGCGGAGCACGGGATGGACCGGAAGCCACTTCTCGATCTCCGTCTTGGTCGCCTTCTCGAGCTTGTGCAGGGTGTCCCAGGCCGTGGCGCAAACGAGCCGTCCGAGTTCGCCCTGGAAATCCGGTTGCCAGTCCCGCCAGCGGCGGATCGACGCCTCGCCGGTCCTCCTCCGCCGTGTAGCCAATGCGGAGCGACCGCGCCGCGGTCACTTTCCTCGGAAGGTCGCTCGCGTCCCACACGCACGGCGAGACCGCAATGAGATCCCGCTTCGCCGCCTCTTTAAAGACCATTCGGACGGTCGCAGAGACCTTCTTCACCGTCGCCGGCGCGAAGCGTTTCCAGGCCTCACCCTTGGAGCTCGCGAGCCTGCGCACCCAGGCGAGCGCCTCGGCCTTCGTCACCTCGGGGAGCGGCCGGTCAGCGAGCTCGCGAAGGTAACGAAAATGCAAACGCTCCTTGTCGAACGACACGACGCCGCGCGCCCGGCGCTCGGCGACGAATTGCTCACTGAACGCGGCAACGCTGAGCACTGCACCGACTCGCGGCACGGGGCGCCGCACCTGGATCGCCTGACCCTGGGCCGCCTGATTCTCGAGCTCCGCGATGAGGTCGCGCGCCTTCTCTTCCTGGCCAACGGAGAAGCCAGTCGGGAAGGATTTGGGTCGCTTCCCATTCCTACATTCTGGAAATCGACACATCTTGTCGCGCGACCCTCGGCAGCATATTGCTTGTTTGCTCTCAAGTCTCATGGAGCACTTATGGCGGGCGAACGCGCGCCACACCCAGACGACCTGATGACCACCAGCGAGGCCGCCCGTGTGCTCGGTCTCTCGCCAGGTATGGTGCGCCTGCTCGAGCGAGAGGGCTGCCTACCGGCCCAGCGGACCACCAATGGGCAGCGCCCATTCCGGCGCGGCGATGTCGAGAAGCTCGCGGCCGAGCGCGCTAGAGGGAACTCGACCTACGAGACCATCTCGGCCCCTGCCAACGAACGAGTACGCTCGTCTCGGGACGGGAAGAGGAGGGGCAAATGAGCAAGAAGCCTTCCAAGAAGCGTCAAGCGAACGCCCGAGGCACGCCCCCCCCCGTGACGCATGGCGTCACGACGACAGACCGTCGTCTCCCACAGCCGGTGCGTCGGGAAAGGCAGCGCACGTGAGCGCATCGACCGGGGAGCTTGGACAAGGGCAGGAACCGCGCCTGCTGATCGTGGGCATCGGCGCGTCCGCTGGCGGCCTGGAGGCTCTCGAGCAGCTCTTCTCCAATGTGCCCAAGGACTGCGGCCTCGCCTTCGTGGTGGTGCAGCATCTGGCGCCCCAGCACTCCAGCATGCTGGGCCAGCTTCTCGGACGCCGAACGGCCATGCCCGTCGTCGAGGCCCAGGACGGAGTGCGGGCCGTGGCTGACCACGTCTACGTCATCGCGCCCGGCACTACGCTCGGTATCTCCGGCGGCTCCTTCCGGGTGGTCTCGGTCGAGGGAGAGCGGCGCGGGCTGATCGATGTCTTCTTGCAGGCCCTCGCCGAGGACCAAGGCGAGCGGGCCATCGGGATCGTCCTCTCGGGGTCGGGCTCGGACGGCACCACCGGCCTGCAGGCCATCCAGCAGCATGGCGGGCTCACCCTCGCCCAGGACCTCGAGACCGCGAAGTACGACGCCATGCCGCGGGCCGCGATCACGGCCGGAGCAGTCCATCAGGTCATGCCGGTCGAGCAGATGCCGGCGCGGTTGCTCGAACGTGCGCGCGACCTGGCGGAGGGCCGGGGGCGGATCGTGACACCCGCGCAAGCGGCGGTGTTTCCCAACGTGGAGACGCCGTCCGACGAGGAGCTCACCGCCGCGCTCGACCGGATCTGCCCCATCCTCCAGAGCAGGACCGGTCATGACTTCAGCCACTACAAGCGTGGCACGGTGCTGCGCCGGCTGCGCCGCAGGGTCCATCTGCGCCGCGCGGGCGCGCTCGCTGAGTACCTCGACTTCCTCGACAAGGACGCGCAGGAGCCCGAGCTTCTTGCCAAGGAACTGCTCATCGGGGTCACGTCGTTCTTTCGCGACCCTTTGGCCTTCGAGTACTTGGGTGAGCACGTCCTGCCGCAGATCCTCGCGGCCGGGCGCGAGCACGAAGGCGTGCGCATCTGGGTGCCAGGCTGCGCCTCGGGCGAGGAGGCCTACTCCATTGGCATCCTGGTGCGCGAGCGCCTATCGCAGTTGGGCTCGGCGCCGCCAGTCCAGATCTTCGGGACCGACATCGACGTAGAGGCGATCTCCGAGGCGCGCCACGCGCGCTATCCGACCGATATCGCCGAGCACGTCTCACCCGAGCGACTCGCCCGTTTCTTCAAGCGGGGCGACTCCTCCTTCGTGGTCGGCAAGGAGGTGCGGGAGATGTGCATCTTCTCCGAGCACAGCCTGATCCGCGACCCGCCGTTCGCGAGTGTCGACCTCATCTCCTGTCGCAACGTGCTGATCTATCTGGACGCGGAGCTGCAGAAGAAGCTCGGGCCCTTGTTTCACTACGCCTTGAGGCGCGGCGGCTTCCTCTTCCTGGGCTCTGCGGAAGGCCTGTCGGGCCACCCCGAGCTCTTCGACGCGGTGGACAAGCGGTTTCGCGTCTTCAAACGTCGCGAGTCCCATGCCGCGCCGTTCGTCGATCTCCCACTCGTGGGCCGAACGCTACCCCGCACGACGCTGGCGGCGTGGGCAGCTCCGGCGGCCCCGCAGTCCCGGGAGCGGGCGGTCGACGGCGCCTTCCAGCGCCTGATGCTCCAGGAGTACGCGCCGCCCAGCGCGGTCACGGACGCGAACGGCGACGTCATCTGCGTCGCCGGCCAGACTGGTCGCTACCTGCAGCCGCCCGTCGGGATCCTCACCACCAACATCCTGGATATCGCTCATGACGGCCTTCGCGTCGAGCTGCGCACGGCACTCCACGCGGCGGTGCGCGGCGGCAACAGGGTGGTCCGGGACGACGTTCAGGTCGAGGTGGACGGCGCCCCGCGGCGCCTCCGGCTCACGGTGCGACCGTTGCCCGGGCTCAAGGAGGAGCATCTATTCGTTATCATCCTCGAGGAGCGCGCGAGCGGGATAGGGGCCGAGGTCGGAGCTGGCGAGCCTGCGCCGCCCCGTGCCGAGCGCGAGTCGGCGGTCGAGCAGCTCGAAAGCGAGCTGCGCACGACCCGCGCCGATCTGCACACGACCGTCGAGGAGCTGGAGGGTGCCAACGAGGAGCTCAAGGCGTCGAACGAGGAGCTGCTCTCCACCAACGAGGAGATGCAGTCGACGAACGAGGAGCTACGCAGCTCCCAGGAGGAGCTGAGCTCGCTCAACGAGGAGCTCACCACGGTCAACTCCGAGCTCAACCGCAAAGTTGATGAGCTCGGTCAGGCCAACAGCGACCTCGCGAACTTCTTCGCCAGCACCGACGTGGCCACGCTCTTCGTGGATCGCGCGCTGCGGATCCAGAGGTTCACCCCGGCGGCGAGGACGCTCTTCCGGCTCATCGAGGCCGACGCCGGCCGGCCGCTCGCCGATCTCGCGCTCCGCTTCGCCGATCATGACCTTGGTGCCGAGGCGGGCGAAGTTCTGAGGACGCTGCAGCAGTCCGAGCGGCAGGTCGAGACGATCGACCACCAGAGCTGGTACCTGCTGCGGATCCTACCCTATCGCACGCTCGACAACGTGATCGCCGGGGCGGTGGTGACACTGGCCGACATCACGCGCATCAAGCGCGCCGAGGACGAGCTCCGGCAGGCCAAGGAGTACGCCGAGCACATCATCGAATCCCTGCCGGAGCCGCTGCTGGTGCTGACGCCGGACTTGATGGTCCGTTCCGCCAACGCCGCGTTCTTCGATCACTTCAAGGTCCGGCCGGACCAGACGGTGGGCGGCAGGATCTACAATCTCGGCAACGGCCAGTGGGACATCCCGTCGCTGCGCGAGCTGCTCGAGAACGTCTTACCCGACAACAACATCTTCAACGGATTCCGGGTCGACCACGTCTTCGAAGACCTCGGCCACCGCGTCATGCTCCTCAATGCCCGGCGCCTGGAGGATCTGCAGCTCATCCTTCTCGGCATCAGCGACGTCACCGAGCGGTTCGCAGCCGAGGAGGCGCTGAAGAAGAGCGAGGAGCAATTCCGCGCACTGACGACGGCCAGCTCGGACGCGGTGTATCGCATGAGCCCGGACTGGAAGGAGATGCGCTACCTCCGCGGCCAGGAGTTCCTTCCCGACACCGAGGAGGCGACGAGCGGCTGGCTGGACAAATACATCCCTCCGGAGGACCGGTCGAGCCTGCTCGAGGTCATCAACGAGGCTATCCGGACCAAGAGCACCTTCCAGCTGGAACACCACGTCTTGCGAGCGGATGGCAGCCTGGGTTGGACGCTCTCACGAGCGATCCCGATCAAGGATGCTGCCGGCGAGATCCTCGAATGGTTGGGCGCCGCGAGCGATGTCACCCAGCGCAAGCACGCTGAAGAAGAACGCGAGCGCCTGCTCGCAGAGCTGGCCGAAGCCGACCGACGGAAGAACGAGTTTCTGGCGATGCTCTCGCACGAGCTTCGCAATCCACTGGCACCCATTCGCAACGGCCTCTTCATCCTTGACCGCGCGCCGCCGGGTGGAGACCAGGCACGCCGCGCACAGACGGTGATCGATCGCCAAGTCGCGCAGCTGACGAACCTGATCGAGGGCCTCCTCGATGTCACGCGCATCGTTCGCGGCAAAGCCCTCCTTCAGCGCGAGATCCTCGATCTCAATGATCTCGCGCAGCGAACGGTCGAGGACTATCGCGGAGCCTTTTCTGACAGCGGGGTCGAGCTCGAGATGGCGGTTGCCACGGGTGAGATCTGGGTCGACGGCGACCGAACGCGCCTCACGCAAGTGATCGGCAACCTGCTGCAGAACGCGGCCAAGTTCACGGCGCGTGGCGGGAAGACGATCGTGTCGGTCGAAAGGAGCTCGGCGCGGCAGCAGGCGATCGTTCGTGTGCAGGACACCGGTCGGGGTTTTGCTTCCGAGTTCCAGTCGCGCCTGTTCGAGCCGTTCAACCAGATAGATGTCACGATTGACCGCGCCAAGGGGGGCCTCGGGCTCGGTCTCGCACTGGTCAAGGGCCTCGTCGAGATGCACGGGGGATCCGTCGCTGCCGCGAGCGCAGGAGTCGACCAGGGTGCGACGTTCACGATCACCCTGCCACTGCAGGCGAGCGGCCCCCTCGAAGCGCATCGTCCTCGCGCCGAACCCCGAAGAACTGTCCGGCGGGTGCTGATCATCGAGGACAACGCGGACGCGGCCGACAGCCTACGTGAGGCGCTTCAACTGGGCGGATACAATGTGGCGGTTGCGGACAGTGGGCGCGAGGGCGTGGAGAAGGCGCGAGCTTTCGAACCCGAGGTCGTGATCTGCGATATCGGCTTGCCGGGGATGGACGGCTACGAGGTGGCGCGTGCCATCCGCGGCGACCCCGCCCTCGGGCGCGTCACGCTCGTCGCCCTCACGGGCTACGCTGGTCCCGACGACGTGGCCAAGGCCAAAGAGGCCGGCTTCGACACTCACCTCGCCAAGCCTCTCACCGTGGAGGAAGTGGAGCGCGCGCTCCAGGCTCGTCCATGAGTCTTGTGCTCTCTCTCACCTGCCGGCGAAGACCTTCTCGACCGCCCTCGGGTCCAAGCGGGCCCTGCAGGGATCCGCCGGTCGGTGACGTGGACCTCGAGCTCGCACCACTTTCTGCTCAGCCGACGAGCGGCGTGAGGTGTGCTCGTGGATCGGCAACCTCGATTGCACTGACCAAGCTGGACCGGACAGAGCAACCCGCTCGATCCTCGGACGTCAGGCCGACCTACGAGGAGCTTCTCGTTCGCCGAGGTCGAAGGAGCCTGGACTGACCCGGTCGAAGGCGGTCCGGCGATCGAGGCGAAAGCCCCGTCGGCTCGCGCTCACCGCGACGGCCCCAGGCTCCTGACATCGCGTCGATGCCCCACACGGGGGAAGTGGCGCAGGGCGAGATCGGCGGCGGTTCGGGTCGAACGGCTGCCGAGCTGGGCGTTGACGGCGTGCTGACACTCACAGTTAGGAACTTCAAGGTGTTCCGCTGGAAGTGGCACGTTGTTGGTGACACACGTTTAGCGAAAAGCATCGTGATGACGGCCCGTTAAGTGCACACGGAAGGCGCGTATGGTCTGTAGCCCGCTTAAGGAACGCGCCATACGCACTACTCGTGAACAGAGACCTGTTCGGAACCAGCCTATAAGGGGGTCCACAAGCCGATGGGCGAAGCCAGGTGAAGCCCATTCGGAGATCCCTGAATTTTGCCGACTCCGGCTGTACCTACGGGATATATGTTTGCAAGGTTAGGTTAGGCGGTTACGCCAAACGGCACCCTGCAGGGACGAGAATTATCGACGTCGAGAAATTTTGGGAAAACGCGCTCATTTCCAAACGCACCTTCGAGGCAGGCTGGGCAGTCAGTCTCGGTCTTCGCGGCTGTGCCAGACGCGGGCGATGACCACGGCGTCGGAATAGATGCGGTAGCGCAGGACGTACGCCCCGCCGCCGAAGGAGGCGACGAGGTCGCGCAGAGCCAGAGCATCCCCGACCATGCGGCCGATCTCTGGCTGCTCGATGAGGGCAGCCGCCGCTTGGCGGATACGCGCTGCGGCACGCTCGGCTGCCTCAGGGCTATTCGGCTGGAGCAACTTCCTGAGACGCGCCAGATCGCGAACGGCGCCCGGCGTCCACAGAAGCCTCACGTGGGCCAGGTCCGCGAGCGCTTGGGGGCGGGCCGCTCACGCTTCGAGCCCCAGCTCTTCAGCCAGGCGTCCACGTCCTCGTGGGCCACATACTCGCCTGTGGCCTCGAAGCGGGTCAGCCGCTCCAGGGCCTCGCTCTTCGCCCGCTCGACCTCCTCCTCGCTCTCGACGTACCGCTTGATGGCCTCGCACATCAACCAGTGGGCTGAGCGCTTCTTCGATACTCCGAGAGCCTGCAACCGATCCCGCAACTCGGGCTCCAGCTTGACCGCCATATTGGCCTTCTCGCTCATCGGCGAATCCTCTGACCGAGTATTTTACCACTTCTTACTACCATGGCAAACGGAAGCCAATGGACGGCCCGCCTCGGGTTGCGCGAAGAGTCGTTCAGGATGACCGCGCAGGGCGATCGTAAGGTGCGGATCACCGAGGCGGGACGCGGCCGCACGCGCTTTCAGCCGACTGTTACGGATGGCCGCGTCCTGGAGGACCCAGTCACGGAGAAATGCTTCCCTGCCGCGCTGCCCGATCTCCTCGACTCGCAGCAGCACCTGGAGGATGTCAGCCAGGTACGGCCGGTCGTCCTTCACAGTGGCCGCGCCTCCGCGAGGATGCGGTCAGCAAGCATCGGATGAAGGGCCGCCGGCGTCGTCACGTCGGCCCGACGACCGAGCAGTGCTCCCCACTCGCGCATGAGGGCAACGAGATCGAGCAGTGTCCGGCCCGGCTCGAGCTCGACAACCGCCCGGGCACAGCCTCGGCGCGGGCGGTTATCACTTTCTTCCCGGCAAGATGCACCACTCCGCGGAGGCGAAGGGCGAGACGATTCTCCAGGTCAACGGGAATGGGCCGTTCGACATTCACTACCTGCATCCCGCCGACAATCCGAATAGGACTGCTTCTGCGAAGCCCTAGTATTTCTGTCGCCCGTCGGGGCACGAGCGCGTCGCGGCACCCGGACCCGAGGCGAGGGAACCACGTGTCGTGGTGGTGGTGTCGGCATCGAACCCCGGCACTCCAAGACAACTGCCCCCCGCGGGGCGTCAAGGCGGCCTGTCAGACCTAATGGGCGCCAAGCGCAACTCCCAAGGCATCGAGATTAAGCCCCGAGTTCAAAAGCGGCCGACTAGAGTTTGCGGTGACGCCTCTTTGGGGGGCGCCAGGGCCCTGGCCGGCGAGGTACGCATCCCCCCCGCACGCCTCGCCGGCCGGCCCACCAGACTGACATTAGCCCGCTGTGCCGAGCGCGCTGGGCCCCGCGGCGCTCCGTTCCGACCCGCCCCCGCTGCACGTTCCGTCGACGCTCCGAAGCGCGCAGCCAACCTCGAGCAGCACGACCGCCCGGCACCGACCGCAATCCATCAGTCGCTGTAGCCGCCGTGGTCGTCGTGCCGTTCCTGCTCCTCCTCGTGCGCGCGCTTCTCATCGCGCTGCCTCTCCTGATGCTCCCTTGCCTCATCTCGATCCCTGGCGTCATGGTCCTCCACGAAGCAGCCGCCACATAGCGGTGCGCTCGTGAGGAGGGAGATGAGCAGTAGCGCTCTGATCCTCATGAGGGATGCCTCCGTATCGACTGTTTGACGGTGGGTGCGCCGCCGTAGGGGTCCGTTCACCTGCCACCCTTTTCGTTGCCTAGTACGATTGCAAGTTGGCGGCCAAGCGCTTCTCGCTGACGCATCCTGGCGGTTGCCCGGGAGGGGTGCAAATTGGCGTTTGCTTCGCGTTTGCCCACGCATAGGTGTCAAAAGACTCCTTTCGCCATTACCTGTGGTGACTATTCGTCATTGCCGTGGAGCTCCGGAACCGGTCGGACGCCGTGGCGAAAGCCCGCGAGGTGCCCTGCTTGGCCGCTCCTCGCGCGGGGGAGCACTCGATTGGGGCCCCGCTCGCGGTCTGCGGGGAGGAACGGGGCAAGCGGGCGTTTCCAGTCGGGGCGCAGCGCCCCAATCCCTGCATCGGCGCTTGCGCAATCCCTCGTGAATACGCCGTCGGCACGGGCACGGGAGTTGCGGTTCGCACTCCCACGCAGGCGCATGCCGCAGACTGGAGACAGCCATGGGGAAGATACTGAGCGCGCCCGCACTCGCGACCATCGCGACGCCGGTGTTCCCAGAGGAGCCCCCCCCCGCTCCGGCCACGGCTCCGGATCCGGCGCCGGCCCCGTCCTCGCCGCCTGGCTCAGGAGAAAGCGCCATCCTCTGCACCACAGGACAAGACAACGGTGAAGCAGAAGAAGAGCAAGAAGTCGGGCAAGTCTCAGGCCAAGGCGGACAAGGCTGCCAGCGACAAGGCGGCGGCTCCCACTCAATAGCCGTGAAGGGTAGCCGCGGCGTCGAGGCGCCAAGGTGATCGACGCCGCGGCTCTCGCCCGCCTGCCGCTCCTGCCTGTCCTAGCGGATCATACCTTGCGGGACCGCTGAAAACGGTGGCCAGCAGGCACGGCGGCCTTGCCCTCTGAGTAGCAGACGAACAGCTCCGCCTGCGGGAAACAGGCGAACCGGCATGGTCAGTCTCTCACGCATTACCCAATAGCGCTTGCGACCTCGGCGTCCCTGCTCCTTATGGCCCACCCACGCGCCGCGATGGCTGTCGCGGTGGCGGGCAGCGCACTAGAGTTCCTCGCCTTCCCCGCACTCATTCACAAGCGCCGCGCAGGTGAAACTCGTCGTCGGGGGACCCTCCTCCGGGGGGGGCGTCATTGCCTGCCTCCGCGAGGGCGCGAAGAGCGCCATCGCTGCAGCCAACCACTCTCGAAGCTCTCGAGACATCTGACGTCGATCGACAGGGGTGCGCCGAGATGAGGAGAGGTCCTCCTTCCTCTTTGCCGCCCGGCGCCGGACCGCTCACCTTCCTAGCCTAGTGCTTGTCGGGAAATTTAGCCCCTCCCTTGGGGGTGGAGCACTCGGGGTGACGCCGAAACCCCCATAGATGTCGATCGTTTGGGTGCTTAGATCGACAACACTATTAGTCTATGGCAGAGGAATGCTGTGACTTTCGAGGAGGTCCAGCATGTCCAAGAAGGCGAGCGCCAGCCGCCAGCCGGATCTGATCCCTCGCTC
>Ga0335077_10004808_pt1 | contig 16495 bp, 17 predicted proteins | sample Lox_Sample_31_FD_207151 | JGI IMG/M metagenome (GOLD analysis project Ga0335077, IMG submission 207151) | Soil microbial communities from Loxahatchee National Wildlife Refuge, Florida, United States - Lox_Sample_3.1 | ecosystem: Environmental > Terrestrial > Soil > Wetlands | place: USA...
CGTGGCGCTCGCCCGCGCGCAGCCGGGCAAGCTCAACGCGGCGGCCGCCCAGGGCATCTCGGACTTTTTGCTGTTTGGCTTCGCCAAGAAGATGGGCCTCGACATCGTCAAGGTGCCCTATCGCGACATCATGCAGGCGCCAAACGATCTCATCGAGGGTCGTATTCAGGTTCTGTCGACATCACTTGCGGTTGTGCAGCCCATGAAAGCAGCCGGTCGGATCACGGTCCTTGCCGTGACGAGCGAGCGTCGGGCTCCGGCAGCGTCGGATGTGCCGACCGGCAATGAGGCCGGCTACCCGGCGCTGACCTTTGCCAGCGTCGGCGGCATTTTCGGCCCACGCAGCATGTCGAATGCCCTGCGCGAAAGCATCGCCGCCGATGTCCGCGCCGTCGCCGAGAGCGACCCGGTGATCCCCAAGCGGCTCGGCGATATCGGTACGATCATGGCGATCCGAGGACCCACCGAATTCGCCGCGAGCGTTCAGCAACAACGCGACAAGCTTGCCGAGATCGCCAAACTCCTAGGGCTGAAGGCCGCGGCGCAGTGAAGCGGCCGTCGTGGCGACACTGCGCATCGCGGCATGATTGTGCTATTATTCAAATAACAGGTGACGGCGCGCCGCTGTAACAAAGAGGCGCAGAATTCCGATTTGCCTGAAGCAGGGGGAGGAACAACGCATGAAAAAGCTGTTGTCTGTACTGGTGGCCGTCCTGGCGGTGTTGTCCATCCAAGCGCTGCGGGCCGACGATTATCCGTCGCGGCCGGTCACATTCGTCGCAGTGTTCGGACCCGGCAGCGCCAGCGATACGATTTGTCGCATCATTGCCGATCCGCTCGGCGCGGCGCTCAAACAACCTGTCGTCGTTGAAGACCGCCCAGGAGCCGATGGCGCAGTTGCCGCGCTCTACGTCCACCACGCGGTACCGGACGGCTATACGCTGCTGATGGCGACCAACTCGCCGCTGTCCGCAGACCCGTTCCTGCACAAGGACATCAACTACGACCCGATCAAGGATTTTGCGCCAGTGACCCGGGTTGGCAGCTTCACCCTTATGCTGGTCGTCGATCCAAAGCTGCCGATCCACTCGGTCAAAGAGTTGGTCGATTATGCCAAGAACAACCCCGGCAAGCTGACCTATGCGAGCGGCAACACCGCGGGCATTGTCGGCATGGAGACCTTCAAACGCTGGGCCGAGGTCAGCATCCTGCACGTGCCTTACAAGAGTACGCCGCCCGCGCTCGAGGACATCATCGGTGGTCGCGTCTCGATGATGTTTGCCGACTTCACAACCGCCATGCCGCATGTGGCATCAGGCGCGCTGCGGCCCCTGGCAGTCTCGCGCATCAAGCGCAGCAGTCTGTTTCCGGATCTGCCGACGATGGATGAGGCGGGACTCAAGGGCTTCAATCTCGACGCCTGGGCAGGGCTGGTTGCCCCCGCCGGCACACCGCCGGACGTCGTCAAGAAGCTTAACGCAGCGCTGCGCCCGATTATCGACAGTCCGCAATCGCAGGCGAAGTTCAAGAATGTCGGCTTCGAAGCGTTTTCCAGCACGCCCGAGGAGCTGGGCGATTTCATAAAGGTCCAGCTCGGCGAGTGGCAGAAGATGATCAAGGAAGCCGGTATCCAGTCCGATTAGGCCATTCCCGGCATAAGTCGGTATCTGCCCGCGGACCACGCCCGCGGGCAGAGCTTTTTCCGGATCATGCTCTGGAATCGCGCGACGGTCGCTGCTAGACGCCTGACGGTCGCTCGGTGAGCCGTCACGGCGTCATCGCGCCGCGGATATGCCATGAACATTCTTCGCGAGACGAATTTTGCCTTTCTCGGTCCGAAGAAATCCGGAAAGGTGCGCGACATCTATGATCAAGGCGATCGTCTGATCCTGATCACGACAGACCGGCACTCATCCTTCGATCGAATCATCGCTCATATTCCATGGAAGGGACAGCTTCTCAACCAGGTGAGCGCGTGGTGGTTCGAAAGCACCAAGGACATCGTTTCGAACCATGTCATCGCCGTGCCCGACCCCAATGTCACGATCGGGAAGAAGTGCAGATTGGTTCCGATTGAAGCGGTGGTGCGCGGCTATCTCACCGGCGTGACGGATACCGCCATCTGGACACGATATGCCGCCGGTCAGCGAAAATTCGCAGAAAGCGTCCTGCCTGACGGCATGAATAAGAATGAGCAACTGCCCCAGCCGCTGTTCGATCCGACGACGAAGGAGGAACTTCATGATCGGGTGTTGTCGCCTGATCAGATGATCGCCGAAGGCTTGGTCAGCCGCCACCTGTTCGAGCGGATCAAGGCGACGGCACTCGCGCTTTTTGCCCGCGGCCAACAGATCGCGTCGCGCCATGGGCTGATCCTGGTCGACACCAAATACGAGTTCGGCATCGACGACGAAGGTGCATTGGTGCTCATCGATGAAATTCATACGCCGGATTCGTCGCGTTATTGGCAGCTCGACACCTACGCGTCGCGGCTTGTCGCGCGGCAGGAACCGCACGCCTTCGATAAGGAGTTTCTGCGCCTATGGTTCAGGGACAACTGCGATCCGTATAAGGATGCGGTGTTGCCGCCGGCGCCGCGCGAGCTCGTCGAGGAGCTGTCGCGACGCTACATCCAAATGTACGAGCAGATCACGGCCACGAGATTTCAGCGTGGCGAGACGCCGATCCTGCCGCGCATTGAGCGCAATCTGAGAAAGTATGCATTGTGAGGGTGGGGTCGAACCGTCCGCGACTAGCTTGGCCATGCCGGAGCGTGCGTGCCGAGAGGCACGCTCCGTCGCGTCGGCTGAAGCCGCAGCTGCAATTGTCGCCTGCGCTGCGGTGCCGACTGCGAAGGACGACGGCAATACCGGCTCGGTGCCGCTGAGTTCGACGTCTTTTGCAATCGCCGGGTCAAGCTCGGCAAGGCGCAGCAGCGCGACCAGTACCTGACGGGGGTCAGGAGATGCCATATCGATTCGGCAAACGCGGCTTGGTCAAATCAGCATTGAAGGGCGGCGAGCGCGGCAGATCAACCGGCGGGCGCCTCCGCCAATACGGATTCGTGATCATTGCGAGCGGATCTTGGCCTCGCGGACGATCTGCCCGTATCCGTCATATTCCTTGCGCAGGATTGCAGCAAAATCTGCCCCGCATGCTGTTGCTGGGTAAAAGCCGAGTGCTTTGAACTTGGCGGTGACCTTCTCCGCTTCGATCGCAGGCGTGAACCAGGCGATGAGCTGATCGATGGTCGTCTTCGGGGTCTGCGCCGGGGCGACGACGGCGCCGAAGAACTGGGCGGCAAAGTCCTTGTATCCTGACTCGGCGACGGTCGGCACGTCAGGCAGTGCGGCAATCCTCTTGGTCACCGTGGTTGCGAGAGCCCGCACCTTGCCGGTCTGCAATTGCCCCTGCAGGCTTGAGAGGTCGGCGAGCGCCGAGGAGATCTGGTTCCCGAGCAGCGCTTGAATTGCCGGCGTGTAGCCCGGGAATGGAATGAATGTCATATCGAGCTTGGCGACTTGCTTGAGCATTTCGAACGCCATCTGCGAGGCGGTTGCAGGTCCGAGCGTGCCAAGCGTGAGCGTGCCGGGATGCGCGTGCACCGCATCCACCAGGTCGGCAAGCGTGTGATAGGGCGAGTCGGAGTTGACCACAATCAGTGGCGGGAAGCTCGCCAGTTCACAGATCGGTGCGAAATCGGCCAGTGGATCATAATTGAGTTTGCGCAGGTGCGGCAGCACCACGAACGAGTTGGAGATGATCGCAAGCGTGTTGCCGTCCGGAGCTGCGCGCGCGACCAATTCGGTGCCGATTTCGGTGCCGGCGCCGGGATGGCTTTCGACCACGAAAGACGGCCCGCCAGATGTCCCGATCTGTTCGGCGACAATGCGAGCCATCGCGTCGGCCGGACCGCCGGGCGGAAATGGCAGTATGAGTTTGATCGTTCTTGTGATCTGTGCCGTGCCGGTTTCAGCAGCAAGCGATATGAGGCCCAGCGCGACAAGCGCGACGGCCAAGCAATTCCGGTTGGGCCGGTGCATGCAATTCCTCCCAGTGTTCCCCAGTGCCGCGGGTTTGCCGCTTATCGACGCCGCCTGCTTGCGAGCGGCTTCTGCAATGCTGGCCGTTTGCGGCCTCTTGAACTAGTCCGCCTTGAGATTTGCGAACTTGATCACTTTCGCCCACTTGCCGGTGTCGGCAGCGATGAATTTGGCAAAATCGGCAGGCGAGCCGGAGAACGGCGCGGCACCGAGTTCGGTCAAGCGTGCGGCGAATTTCTCGTCGGCCAACGCTGCATTGACCTCCTTGTTGAGCTTGTCGATGATCTCCGCTGGCGTTTTCGCCGGGGCGGCGATACCCATCCAGCCGCCGGCTTCGTAACCCGGCACTGTCTCGGCGACGGGCGGAACGTCAGGCAAAGCGGTGGTGCGCGTCAACGTGGTCACGCCGAGCGGCCGGAGCCGGCCGGCTCGGATGTGCTCGATCGATGACAGGATGGCGTCGAACATGACTTGCACTCGGCCACTCATAAGATCGGGCAAAGCCGGTCCGGTACCGCGATAGTGCACGGTGACGAGATCGACGCCGGCCATCATTTTGAAAAGCTCGCCCCATAGATGAGGCGCGCTGCCTGGGCCCGATGACGCCATGTAGATCTTACCGGGATTGGCCTTGGCGTAAGCGATGAACTCCGCGACGGTGTGGGCCGGAACTGACGGATTGACTTCCATCACACCGAAAGTGCGGGCGATGCTCGCGATCGGGATGATATCGCGAATGAAGTCGAAACTGAGATGTGAATAGAGCGTGGCATTCCACGCATTGGACCCTGTCGCCTGCAGCAGCGTGTAGCCATCGGGATCCGCCCGCGCGACCATTTCGGTTGCGAGGTTGGTGCCGCCACCCGGTCGATTTTCAATGACGAACGGCTGACCGAGCTGGTCCGATAGCCGCTGGGCGATCAGGCGCGCCAGGATGTCGACCGAGCCTCCGGGAGGAAAGCCGACGACGAGGCGCACCGGTCGCGTCGGATAGTCGAGCGCGAAGGCACCCCGCACTACGGACGGCGCGGCGACGGTTCCGGCGGCCAGTTGCAGAAAGCGACGGCGAGGAAGTTTCATGCGTCCCCCTGTCGGCTACTCCAGAGCCAGCCTAACGCATTTTTGCCGAAACGTGGAGGGGGACGGCGCTTGCGGCACTATTGATAATTGACGCGACAAGCGCGTTGCGGTCTGTGCAGAATGTGCGACTTTGTCAGAGCCTGTCGACTTATGTATCGACCGGCCAGAAGGGAGGATTGTGTTATGCGCCCGAGCCGTCCATTGATTACTTCCATCGCAATCGTGGCGTTGGCGTTGCCGTTCAGCTTCGGCGCCCAAGCGCAGCAGACCAAGGTCACGATCGGTAAAGTCATCGGCGGCGACGGATTCCACATCCCCACCTATGTCGCGGCCGACGAAGGCCTGTTTAAGGCTGAAGGCCTCGATGTCTCACTGGTCGAACTGGATCCGCGCTCCCAGGTCACCGGCGTACTCTCCGGCAATCTCGATTGTGCGCCGATCCCGTCCGGCGGCGCCCAGGCAGCGCTGAGCGGTGCCAAGATGAAGTACATCGTCGGCGAATCGCTCAAGTCGCAGTGGACGATCACCACGCGTCAGGACATTGCCAAACCCGAAGACCTGAAGGGCAAGACGTTGGGTTACGGCCGCCAGGGCGGCGCCGACTACGATGAAGCGCAGGCGGTGCTGCATCGCTTCTTCCATATGGATGTCGGCAAAGACTACAAGGTGATTTCATTCCAAGGCGAGCCGGAGCGCATCGCCGCCATGGTCAACAACGACATCCAGGGCGCATCGCTGTCGATCCCGCATGCCGCCGTTGCTGAACAGGCCGGGCTGAAAATTCTGCTCCGCACCGGCGATTATATCCCGCGCGCCGGCGGCACGATCTGGTGCTCGCAGGCATTCGTTGAGAAGAATCCTGAGACGGTCAAGAAGATCGTTCGCAGCATCGCCAAGGCCGTCATGTATTTCCGTACCAACAAGCAGGGCTCGGTCGCGGTGCTGCGGCATCATATCGGCAGCATCAAGACCGACGAGGAAGCGGGCCTGATCTGGGACCAGCTGCACAATACGTTTGGCGCCGAAGTGCCTGCAGACCTGTTCAGGGAGATCCTCGAATCGCGGCGGCAGACCATGATCGCCGCGCGGCAATGGCCGGAGGACAAGCCACTGCCGGACCCGGAACAGTTCCTGGCACGCAACCTGCTCGACTCGACGCTGAAGGAGATGGGATACGTGCCGACCAATATCGAGGCGCCGGTTAAGTCGAATTGACCCATTGCTTGCGGGGGGCCGCGTCGCAGGCAACTATTCCGCGTTGCCGTGCTGCGGCCGCCAACTGCTCAGGCGATCTTCGACGAGCTTGACGAGGCCGGTCATCAGAAGCGACAGCGCTGCGAAGATGATAAGGCCGGCGAATACCACGTCGACCTTGAAGGCGCTCGCGGCACGCACCATGACGACGCCAAGACCTTCCTGGGAGCCGAAGAACTCGGCGACCACGACGCCGAGTACGGCGCGGCCGATGGCAAGCCGCAGCCCGACCATGATGAAGGGAAGTGCGTTCGGCACCACGACGAGCCGCGCGATGTCCCATTCCGTTGCGCCAAACGAGCGCACCACGTTGATCAGGAGTCGATCGGCGTTGCGCACCCCTTCGTAAGTATTGATCAGAAGCGGGAACAGCGCGCCCAGGAAGACAACGGCGACCTTCGACCACATGCCGATGCCAAACCAGAGCAGTAGCAGTGGCAGGAAGACCAGGCGGGGCGTCGCGTTGAACGCGGTGATGAAGGGATCCAACATCGCGTTCAGCGTCGGCGAGCGGCCAATCAGTACGCCGAGTGGCAGGCCGGCGAGGATCGCAAGCGCGAGGCCGATGGCAAAGGCGAGCGCGCTGACGCCGAGTGGCGCCCAGACCGAGCCGGTTGAAAACATGGTCCAGAGCGTGCCGGCGACCTGACTGGGCACGGCGAAGAACAGCTTGGTGCCCGCCTTCATCGGTACCAAGGAGGGCAGAATCTGCCAGACCAGCAGCATGGCCACGATGGTGGCGGTCCCCAGAACCGTCGGTTCGAATCGACGCCAGAGGCTCCTGCGCGGCGCGGCGCGATCGTCGGCCGGGGTCACGGGCATCTGTCCGGCGTGGATCTCGGCCATGGCTCAGGTCCCCACGCGCCAAGGAAACGCCGCGCGCTCGGCGAAGCGAATTCCCTCGGTCAGGATGACGGCGATGACCATGATAGTGAGGATGCAACCGAACATGCGGTCGGTCGCAAAAATGTCGCCGAACCGCGAGATGGCGTAGCCAATGCCCTCGGATGCGGCGAAGAATTCGCCAACCAACACGCCGATCAGAGCGCGGCCCACGGCAATGCGGCTTGCCGCGACGATGTAGGGCAACACGCTCGGCAGAATCACCTTGCGATAGAGGTCCCACTCGCTGCCGCCGAGCGATCGGATGACGTTGATAAGCAGGCGATCGACCGAGCGCACGCCCGCACAGGTATTGAAAACGAACGGGAACACCGCGAGGAAGAAGATGATCACGGCCTTGCCGCCGACCCCGACGCCGAAAAAAATCACGACCAGCGGCGCCAGCGCTACAAGCGGGCTCGCATAGAACACCGTCATCAGCGGGTCGAGCGCGTAGCCGACGCGCGGTCGCCAGCCCATGACGAGACCAAGCGGCACGCCGACGACCACGGCGGCGACCATGCCGTAGACGAAGGGCACCGCGCTCACCGCAAGATCGTGCGCCAGATCGCCGCTCTCGATGAGATCGACATAGCCTTCCGCGATCAGGCTCGGTTTGCTGATGAACAGCGGATCGAACGGTACGACGAGGAAAATCGCTTGCCAGGCACCGAGAAACAGCACGACGGCAAGCAGGCCGAACAGCGCCTGGCGATGGCGCTGCACAAACGATATGTGAAATGCCGGATCCGCAGCCATGCGCTAAGCCACAATCTCGTCCTTGAGTGTGTTCCAGATTTCCAGCTTGAGATCGTTGAATTCGGGCGTCACCCGCATCTCGTATTCGCGCGGCCGCGGCAGCGATATGGCAAAGATCCTTTTGGCGTGGCCAGGACGTTTGCTCATGACTACGACACGATCGGAAAGATAGATCGCTTCCTCGATCTGGTGGGTAACGAAGAGCACAGTCTTGCGCGCCTCGCGCCAGATGCGCAGGAGTTCGACCTGCATCAGGTCGCGCGTTTGCGCATCGAGTGCGGCGAACGGCTCGTCCATGAGCAGGACATCGGGATTGGTCGCGAGCGCCCGGGCGAGCCCGACGCGTTGCTTCATGCCGCCTGAGAGCTCGTGCGGATAATGGCTCTCAAAGCCGGACAGGCCGACCAGAGCGATCAGTCGCCGCGCCACGCCGTGACGTTCTTCGCTCGGAACTTTTTTGAGCTCGAGGCCGAGCTCGATATTGCTCTGCACTGTGCGCCACGGCAGCAAGCCGAATTCCTGAAACACCATGGCGCGATCGGTGCCGGGGCCGGTGATCTTCTTGCCATGCATGAGAAGGTCGCCGGAATCCGGCTTGATGAGGCCGAGCAGGATATTCAGAAATGTACTTTTGCCGCAGCCCGACGGTCCGACGATGGAGAGGAATTCGCTCTCCTCCACTTCGATGTCGAAATTGCTCAGCGCGCGAACCGGCGCACGATTTGGCGGCCGGAAGGTCAGGTTGACATTGCGCCCTTGGATATAGGCCGTCATCGGGTCCGGTCCAAAGCCTGTCTGATCGCCCTACTCACGCGAGCGGGGGCAGGTCATGATTGCCCGCGTAGTGGCGGTTCGCACCGAGGTTGATTGCCGCATGATGCCCTGGCCTGGTCTCCGCACGACCCGTGGTGGATCGTGCGGAGGGATGCTGGGGATTCCTTTCGGATCGCCAGCTCAATGGACCGCTAGATGCGGTCCGGATAGGGCAGGATGAAATTGTCGCGGTTCGGCATTTTCACCTGCGGCAGGGTCTTGGCGTCCATCGTGTCGTTGTCGCCGATAAGCTTGTTGAGCGAGAGAATATAGGCGGTCAGCGCATACACTTCGCTATCGCTGAGCGAGCGCGGCATGTTGTAAGGCATGCCGCGCCTGATGTAGTCGAACACCGTTGTCGCATAGGCATAGTAGTTTGCGATCGTCTTCACGGTGTCGATGCCGCCGGTGAGCGGCGCGCCGCCGACCAATGCCGGATAGGCCGGTGAAACGCCGCCCTTGCCGGCATCGCCATGACACGCAGCGCATTTCTCGGCGTAGACCTTGGCGCCTTCCGCGGGCGTGCCGCTGCCCGGCGGCAAGTTGGTGCCATCCGGCAGGATGGCGATGTCCCACTGCTTGATGTCCGGTTCCGAGATCGGCTTACCGAGGCCGCCCTGCTGCTGCGCGAAAGCCGGTACCGCACCGGACATGAGTGTGACGAGGAGAGCCACAATCGTCTTACGCATAGACATGTTTGATCTCCCCTTTGTTGTCGACGCTCCAACTGGTGATGCTGTTATAGTGCTGGTTGGGGAAGGCGAGCGGTGTGGTTACGGGTTTGCTCGCCTCGCCGCGCATTGTGACGAACTCCGGACGCAGCGGCTGCACGTTGCCGCCGTCGTCGTAAGCTCGGCTCATCAGCACCGCGGGCTGGCCGTCCCAGCGCCACGGCATGACGAAGCGCGTGAACGCCTTCTCGTGGATCGGTCCCTGCAGCGCGGCTTCGCCCCAGCTCTTGCCGCCGTCGGCCGAGACCATCACCTTGGCGATGCGTCCGGTGCCCGAATAGGCGACGCCTGAGATAGCGTAGAGACCCGGCTCCTTCAGACTCAAACCGAATGAAGGGTGAGTGATGAAACTCTTCACCTCCATGACGAAGTGAAAGCGCCAGGTTTTTCCGCCGGGCAGGATCTGTGAGTAGTTCTTGGTCTCGAAGTAGGTGTAGGCGGGCTGGTTGACGACCTTGATGCGGCGCAGGAATTTGACGTTCATGTTGCCTTGGTAGCCGGGCAAGAGCAGCCGCATCGGATAGCCGTTGCCGGGCATCAGGTGCTCGCCGTTCTGATAGATGGCGACCAGCGCGTCGTCATAAGCCTTCTTCACCGGCACGCTGCGATCGAGCATCTGGGCGTCGGCGCCCTCGGCGACCAGCCACTTTGCGCTCGGATCGACGCCGGCCTCGTCAAGCAGCGTCGACAGCGGCACCCCAGTCCATTCGGAGTTCGATACGAGGCCATGCAGGGCCTGGACCGAGACCTGCAACGGCTCCTTCGAAAACATCGGCGCGGAATTGCCGGCGCATTCCACAAAAGCCATGCGCGTCACCAGCGGATAGCGCGACAGGGATTCCAGCGTGAACTCGAGCGGCTGTTTGACCATGCCGTGAATGACAAGCTTGTGCTGCGTCGGATCGATATTCGGAATGCCGCAGTGATTGATGGAGAAATGCAGGCTGTTCGGCGTTACAGTTCCGCCGATCAAATGGTGCGGCGTGCGCGCATGCGAATTTCGGAATTCGCCCTTCGGGTTGCTCAGCGTTCGAACCACGTCCTTCTCGAACGGCGACGGTGACTGCACCGGTGGCGTGATCCCGCCGAAGGCCAGACTCCACGGCGCGTCGGCGAGCGGCTCGGCCCCGGCACTGTTGATTCCGATCGCACTTGCTGCGCCTGCAAGAGCGAAGCCCTGTCCCAATAATGCTCGTCGATTGATAATGCCGTTACCGGCGACGTCATCGAGCGATGGCGCGCCCCGTCGGCGTCTCCACTTGCTCATGATTTCCTCCCTTGTGGGGTGATGCCATTTGCACCTTTCCCACCAGGGTATCCTGCGTCAGGCTGTTCACGGTGTCCAGGCAGTCGAGCCGGCGCGAAGGATCGATTATGCTTTGACGCGCAACGGGCGAGGAGCTTCGCGGCAATGACGGACGTTCTCGGCTGGCGACGCAAATTCGGCGTCATTGGACCTTCCACCAACACGATCGTGCAGCCGGATTTCGAGATGATGCGGCCGGCCGGCGTCACCAATCATTACAGCCGAATCTTCACGCCGAACGCCAAGGCGGTCAGCAACGAATCGTTCAAGGCAGGAATTCAAGTGATCGGCGACAACGTGCTCGATGCCGTGCGCAGCGTCATGACCTGCGAGCCGGATTATCTGGTCATGGGCATGTCGTCGGTGACCTTCTTTGGCGGCGTGGCCGGCGCGGACGAATTCCAGGCCAAGGTCGAGCGCGAAGCTGGCGTGAAGATCAGTATCGGTTCGCATTCCAGCACGGCGGCATTGCGGGCCTATGGCGGCGTCAAGCGCATCGCTTTTCTGTCGCCCTATTATCCGGTCGCCAATGCCGAGGTGCGGCGCTACTTCACCGAGTCCGGATTCGAAGTCATCCGCGACATCTGCCTGCAATGTAAGAGCTGGACCGGTATCGCCGAAGTCACGACCGAAGTTTTGCGCGGCAGATTGATCGAACTCAACGGCAACGGCCGTGATACCGACGCGCTGATTCAAGTCGGCACCAATCTCAGCATGGTTCGTCTCGCGGCGGCCGCTGAAATGTGGCTCGGTAAGCCGGTGATCGCCATCAACACGGCGACCTATTGGCACGCGCTGCGGCAGAACGGAATCACTGACAAGATCTCGGGGCTCGGTCGACTTCTGGAAGAGTTTTAGGAGTTGACGAAAGGTCGCTTGCGCCGTCCATGCGCATCGCAAGCCAGTGTCGCGATTCCGAAGTTCGCAATGGTCCGCGGCTGGCTTTGATGCCAAGTCCGGAATCAAAGGGAACCCAGAAACATGCAATTCTAGCGCTTGGCGCGCACGCCGCGGCGCGCGAGCCGCGGCAGCACTTCGTCGCAGAAATAGGGAATTTCGCTGAGGAAATTGACAAACGACAGCCCGATGCCGCGCACCCCGGCATTGCTGATGATTTCCAGCTCCTCCGCGACACGATCAGGCGTCCCGACGAAGGGATAACCGCCGACGGCGTTGGCGGCGAAATAGCGGCGCTTGGCGTCGTATTCGTCGGCTGAAAGATTTTGGCGGGTGATGTTGCGATTCTTCAGCATGCCGTCGATCGCGTCCCAATCGGCGTTCTCGATATTGGCGTAGTGATAGTAGTCTTCGGCTTCCTTCTGGGTCGGCCGGCAGATCACCTGACCGACGGTGAAAATCTCGATTTCGCGACCGAGCCCCTGCGCGGCGGCCTTCATCTCGTTGACCATGATGGCGCTGCCGGCAAGCGAGGTACGCGTGCTACCGGTGGCAACGAAGAAGGCATCGCAATTGCGCAGCGCGAATGCCTGGCCCGGGCCGGATGCGCCGGCATTCATCAACAGCGGCCGGCTGTTGCCAAACGGTTTGGGATAGGCCCGCGCATTCTTGATCTGCAGATATTTGCCGTCGTAATCGAATGTGCCTTCGTGCGTCCACGCCTGCATCACGACGTCGATCCATTCCTGGGCATATTCGTAGCGCAGATCATGTTCGCGCTGCTTGACGCCGAACATCTCGAATTCGCCTTCGTTCCAGCCGACCACGATATTGACGCCGATACGGCCCTCGCCGATGTGGTCGGCGGTGACGAACTCCTTGGCCGCGATCAGCGGGTGGAACAGCGGTGCGTGAACGGTCCCGAACACGGTCAGGCGTTTGGTCGCACCGAGGAGTCCGACCGCCCAGGTGATGGTCTCGAGTGTAGAGCCGTGAAAGTCGGTCTCGCCGCCGTAACCCTTCCAGCGCGCGATCGGCAGCATGAAATCGAGCCCGGCCTCATCGGCCATCCGGGCGAGCGCGAGACAGTCCGGCCAGCTCGCCGACCAGCGTTCCGGCACCATGGTGGCAGTGCGGCTCGACGAGCAGTTGACGCCGAACAGACCAATCTTGAGCGCATTGTTGTTGTAGAGAGCGATGCGGTCCTTCATCGATGCGACGGGCGCCAGCACGGCCGTGCTCCTTTGTTCTTGGCGGTCGGCAGCAATATTAGCGCACGTTTCTACTGCCCGGAATTGATCTTGCGCACAATGCCGACGGTGCCGCGCCAACTCGAAAATGCCACCGTGTTTCCCGCTTCCATTATTGCGCGCTGAGCGATGCCAGCAGGCGACCCTGGCCGGTAATCGGATCGCTGATGCCGAGCGCCTTGAAGGCGACGAAGAAGCTCGCGTGCGAATAGGAGATCGCCGGAATACCGAGTTCGTGCTCGAGGGCGTCGACCGTCTGTGCCGCCTGCCATTGCGGGCAAGGCAGATAGACGGCGTCGCAGCTGCCGGTGCCGGCGCGATGGACCACGTCGGTCACGAATGTCTTGATGTCATTTGGCGCAATGCTCTGCAGCCGCTTGAACTGTACATCCAGGCCTTCGGCGCGCACGATCTCAAAACCGTGGCTGCCGAGATAATCGGCCATCGCGCGATTGTGCCGTTCGGGATAGGGCGAGGCCATGACCACGCGCTGTGCGCCGACCTGGCGCAGCGCCTCCATCGCAGCGCGCACCCCGGTGGTCGCCCTCACGCCGGACGCCTTCTCGATGTCGTTGACGACGATTTGCTCGTAGCCCTTGCCGCGCGCGACCACCAAAGGTCCGCCGCCGTGAATGATGAAGTCAACGCCACGCGAGCCGAGATATGCCGCGGCGCTACTCACTTGCGCCAGTGCTTTGTCGAAATATTCGGCGCTCCAGTCATCGATATTGCAGGTGACGCCGACCAGGCCGACGCCATCCGGCGCATAACGGTAGAACTCGAACGGCACGACCTCCATCACGGTCGGGCCGATATAGCCGATGCGTTTGCGCCAACCGAACATGCTGCGTCAATCGATCTTGTCGGCCGGCTCTACGTCTTGGGTCGTTCGCGCCGGAGCCGCCAACTACCGGCGATCCGCCGGCACCGCTAGATCGCTTCAGCCGAGCGCGTTTGCCCCGGCTTGCGCAATCTGCTCGTCTTCGTGCGATTGCACCCCGGAAACGCCGATCGCACCGACGCAATCGTTCTGGTGCATCACCGGAACCCCGCCCTGAATCAAAATCCCGGCGGGAAAATTCACGAAGGCCGGGCGTTCCTTGACGCGGTCTTCGAAGAACTTGCTCGGCCGCTTGGTCATCGCCGAGGTGCGCGCCTTGCCCATCGACACTTCGGCGGAGATCGGTGGGGCGCCGTCCATGCGTTGGAAGGCCAGGAGAAAGCCCGCTTCATCGACGATCGAAATCGCCACGGACCATTTATTCTTGGCGGCTTCGGCTTCGCACGCCGCCAGCATTTTCTTGACGTCGGATAAAGTCAGGCACTGTTTGCTACGCATGGTTCCTCCCGCATGGTTGGCGGCATTGTAGAGCGCTGTGGCCTGACGGGGAAGGCAGACGCGATCGCTGGCATCAGCGCAGGGTGAAGCGAATGGGCACGGTGAGGTCGAGTTTGTCGACGGTCATGCTCGCCGGAAAGGCGGGCAGCGGCTGTGCCCGCTCGACCATCGCCAGGACCTCGGCGTCGAGATCGGGATGCCCGGAACTGGTAATGATGTGCCGCGCCAGCACATGGCCGTTGCGATCGAGGCTGAAGCCAAGCAGCGCCACGCCCTGTTCGTTGCGCGCGCGCGCGGCGCTCGGATAGTTCCTGAACTGCTGCAACCGTTTGAGCAGCAAGGTCTGCCACGATGGATCCATCCGCGGCGCCGCAGCCTCAACCCGCGCCGTGGTGCGCGGTGCAGGATTGGTCTGCTCGACCTTCTCGGGCGGCTTCTCTTCGGGTATCGGCACGTCGGGCGTGGTGACCGGCGGCGGTGGCGTCTCGTCGACCTTGGCCTGCTCCTGCTGCTCGGTCTCAGGCACCGTGAATTCGATCGCCACGATCGATGTCTCGTCGCCGACCTCCTCGGTATCGGGCTGATGCCAGAACATATAGCCGCCGATCAGGCAACCATGGATCGTGAGTACGACGACTGCGGCGACGCACCACCGCAAAAAATCGCGCGGATTGTCCTCCTCGAACCAGTTCGCCGTCAGCGTGGTCATTTTGCTTCACGCATTTCGAGAGCGACCAGCGCGATCTTCAGGTACCCCGCGGACCGCATGTCGCTCATCACCTGCATAACGTCGCCGTAGTGCACCGCGCGGTCGGCGCGCAGATAAATATGCTCGTCCTTGTTGCCGCCGGTCGCAGCATCGAGCGCGGCGCCGAGCGAGCCGGCCGGGATCGGCTCGTCGCCGATGGCGAGGGTGAGATCGGCCTTGAGCGTCAGGAAGACCGGCTTGTCCGGGCGCTGCTGCTGCTGCGTGTTGGACGACGGCAGATCGACCGGGACATCGACCGTGGCGAGCGGCGCCGCCACCATGAAGATGATGAGGAGTACCAGCATCACGTCGATGAACGGCGTGACGTTGATGTCGTGCACCTCGATGAGTTCGTCAGTTCCATGGTCGAGACGAATCGCCACGGCGCTACTCGGCGGCTTGGGCGAGCGGCAGCTTGGCGCGGTCGAGATCGCGACTGACGAGGCGCAGGACCTGCGCCGACGCGTCGCCGAGTAATGTGCGGTAATGCGCCGTGGAGCGGGCAAGCACGTTGTAGATCATGACTGCCGGGATTGCCGCGACGAGGCCGAGGGCGGTCGCGAGCAATGCCTGAGCGATGCCGGGCGCGACCACCGCGAGATTGGTGGTGTGGGCATTCGAGATGCCGATGAAGCTGTTCATGATGCCCCACACCGTGCCGAACAGACCGACAAACGGCGCGGTCGAGCCGATCGTCGCGAGCACGCCGGTGCCGCGCGAGATCTTCCGGCTGATGGCAAGCTCCAATCTCTCGAGCTGCAGCGCGATGCGCTCCTTGAGCCCGTCGCCCTGAGCGTTGGCCGACAGCCTGATCTCCTGCACGGCCGCCTGCATCAGCAGCGGAACCGCTGTCTTGCCGTTGCGCAATTGTTCGTGTGCCTGCGCGAGAGTCGCTGCGCTGGTGAGTATCCGCAGGCCTCGCTTGACCTCACGCCGCGCGCCGGTGAGCTCGATCGATTTCGCCACGAAAATCGTCCAGGTCACGAGCGACGCGAAGGCAAGCCCGATCATGACGGCCTTCACCACCACGTCGGCATTCATGAACATGCCCCAAGGCGAAAGATCCTGGGGCAACTCGGCGCGGCCCACCGTGCGCAGGCCCGGCGCCGAATTTTCACCTTGCGATGGTGTCGCGTCCTGCGGCGGCGCGACCAGGCCACCGGCTTGTGATGGCGCAATTGGCGGTGCGGCCGGGCTAGCGCCTTGGGTTGGCGAAGCAGCGGTCGGCGCGGCGACCGCAGGCGCGGCCATGGGTGCTGTCGTCGCCGCTGGTGCCGCCGTCGCTGCTGCAGGGGATGGAACCGGTGCGGCTTCCGGAACGATTGTCGGAGCGGGAGCCTGCTTTGCGCCTGTTGTCGTTGTCGCTGGTGGCTGGGTCGGCGCTACGGCTTCC
>Ga0335077_10004809_pt1 | contig 16494 bp, 15 predicted proteins | sample Lox_Sample_31_FD_207151 | JGI IMG/M metagenome (GOLD analysis project Ga0335077, IMG submission 207151) | Soil microbial communities from Loxahatchee National Wildlife Refuge, Florida, United States - Lox_Sample_3.1 | ecosystem: Environmental > Terrestrial > Soil > Wetlands | place: USA...
CTTAAGAAAGCGCTTGGCTTGAGCGCTTGCATCGGCCATAACCCGGTCAGACTAGCACACAAAGGCTCACGCCACTACGACGACACCGGCAGAGTCAGACGCCCCATGTTGGGACGCAAAACTCTGCCGGCACGACGCCTATAGGACTTCGCAAACCTTGCTGTTTTATGACGAGGTGACGCTGGATTGCGGCACGATCTTATGCCGCTTTTTTCTGCGCTGCTTTCCACTTTGCCCAGCGCACTCTCTGGGCGGCAGCGATTCTTCTTCGTGCAGCCAGGGACATCCGGCTGGGCGGCCGCATAGCAATGTTGCCCGTGGTGTGGTTCAGGCCCCGTATAACCTTGATTGCATGATCCAACCTATTTACTTCCTTCAGCATCTTTTGACGTTCCGCTTGCAATTGACTTAGTACCCCCGTAAGACTTGGCATGTGTTCCCCCCTCGGTGCATGATCTTAGCAGAGACATGACTTCAGCGCGAGCGGCAGTTACGACGTCCTAAGTGTTCCGCCCATTCCTTCGAGCGCCTTGACCACCTGCGCCGACCACCGCGCTACCTCATCTTCTCGTAGAGTCCGTTCGCTGGATTGGAACGTCGCTCGCAGCAAAAGAGAGTACTTGCCCGCCGGGATCCCTCCGCCGCGGAAGATTTCTGTCGGCGCAAAGCTGCGCAATTCGCCAAGGCGCAACGCGGCAACGGCCTTCCGAATTTGATCAAATCTCACGGTGTCTGCGAAAGCGAACGAGAAATCCCGCTCTACTGCCGGGAACCGCGGCAAGGCCTGGAAACGCACCTCGCGCAGCCCGCGTTTGTACAACCGGTCCAGGTAGAGCTCGGCGATAAACACGTCCTGCTTGAACTTTCGCTTGGCTGCCGTCTCCGGATGAAGTTGCCCGAATTGCGCTACGGTCGCGCCATCCATCACCGCCCGCGCCGAGCGTGCGGGATGGTAGTACTCTGCGGTTTGGGCATCGAACGCAAGCACATCGTGCTGGAGCAAGTGGAGAAGAGTCTCCACATCGCCCTTCAGATCGAAGAAAGAAAACGGCCGCGCCGGCTGATGAACATTGGGACCGACTGCGCTGCCAGTCGCGCCCATGCAGATGCGCCTCAATTCTGCGGCCGCCGCATTTTCGGCCTCGAACACACCCCCCGTCTCGAACAGGCGCACGTTGTCGCTGCCGCGATTCAGGTTATAGGCAAGCATATTCAGCATGCCCGGCACCTGCGATGTGCGCATGACGGATGCTTCCTCGCTCAGTGGATTCGCGATTTCGATGACCGGCACTGCGCAGAAATCCTGGGCATCATCATGTGAAATGAAAGTCAGCGAGACCGTTTCGTCATAACCCAGCGCCAGCAGAGAACTCCGTAGTTTCCGGTCCTTGGCCGCGTCAGCAGTCTCCATGACCGACCCGGAAAACGAAGGCAGGGTATTTTCAAATTTGTCGTATCCATGAAGGCGCGCGATCTCTTCGATCAAGTCGATTTCGCGCTCAATATCGAGCCGCCAGCTCGGGACCCGCACCGTGAATTCGGGTTCCTGGTCGGGCTCCGGCAGCACCTCAAAACCCAGCAGTTGAAGAATGCGGACCACCTGATTGGTGTCAAGACTGTCGCCCAAAATACGATGCACTTCCGCCATGCGCAGTCCGACCGGTGCCTGGTCAAGCCAGCGCGCCACCACATCAACCGGGTCACCGATGAGCTTTCCACCACCTGACTGGAGAATCAGTTCCGCGACGCGATCACAGGACAAGAGGGTTGACTCAAAGTCGGCGCCACGCTCGAAACGATGCGAAGCATCGGTGTGCAATCCGTGCCGCCGCGACATTTTTCGAACGGTCACCGGATCCCACCATGCCGATTCGATCAGAATGTTTTTCGTCTTCGCGGTGATCATGGTGTCGAAACCGCCCATGGTGCCGGCCAGACCGACCGGCTTCACCGCATCGGCGACCACCAGATCTTCCGCCGTCAGCTTGCGCTCCACCCCGTCCAGTGTCTGGAGCTTCTCGCCCTCGCGCGCCCGCCGCACGATGATCTTGCCTCCCTCGAGCAAATCGAGATCGAAAACGTGAGTGGGCTTGCCCATTTCCCACAGCGTGTAGTTGGTGGCATCGGCGGCGTTGTTGATCGGACGCTGATCGAGCAGCCCCAGCCGCTCGATGATCCGCTTCGGCGAAGGTTTCACGGCAACGTTGTGCAGCACGCGGGCAGTAAAGCGCGCACATCCCTGGGGGTCTTTGATTTCTACGGGGAAAACCGGAGGCGCCAGCGGTTGTGCGGCAATTCGCTTGGCAGCTGTGCCCGCAGGAATGCCAGTCTGGAGTGGCTTCAAAGCTACGCCATAAATTGCCGCGGCTTCGCGCGCCACGCCGTAATGATTCATGGCGTCGGGGCGGTTGGTGCCGATCTCCATTTCGAAGACGGTCTGCTTCCCCTCGCCACTGATGCCTTCTACCGCGATGCCGGCGTTGGTCAAGTCATCGGCTAGCCGGCGGTCATCGAGCGCGAGGTCAACGAAGTCGCGAATCCACTGTGGAGAGAGTTTCATTTAAAGGCTTTCGGCTCTTGGCCTTTAGCTCTTCGCTTGGAGCATGTCTATTCCAGTTCTGAACGAAATAGCCAAGGGCCAAGAGCCAACGGCTAAGAGCTGCTCACGCAAACTGCCGCAAGAATCGCACATCCCCCTGAAAGAACAATTGAATGTCGTCGATTCCGTATTTCAGCATCGCGACCCGGTCCGCACCCATGCCGAACGCGAATCCCGAAACCTTGCGCGGATCGTAGCCGTTGTCTTTCACGAACTCGAACACGTTGGGATCGACCATGCCGCAGCCGAGAATCTCAATCCATCCAGTCTGCTTGCATGGGCGGCAAGGCTCGGAACCGCGTTTCCCGCTTCCGCCGCAGATGAAGCAACTCACCAGCACCTCAGCGCTGGGCTCGGTGAACGGAAAAAACGATGGCCGGAAATGGGTTTTCACGCTCGATCCGAAGAGCGCTTTCATGGCGTGATCCAGGGTGCCCTTCAGATCGCCGAAGGTAATGTTGGTATCGACCGCCAGGCCCTCAATCTGATGAAACATCGGCGAGTGGCTGGCGTCGGGTGGATCATTGCGATGCACTTTGCCGGGAATCACAATGCGAATCGGCGGCTTGATCTTCTCCATGGTGCGAATCTGCACCGGCGAAGTATGGGTTCGCAGCAGCAGCCGTTCGCGCTGGGGCTTTGATTCTTGGTTGGCGATGAAGAGTGTGTCCTGGGTGTCACGAGCCGGATGGTTCGGCGGGAAATTCAGTGCCTCGAAATTGTAGTAGTCGGTCTCAATGACAGGCCCTTCTTGTACGGAGTATCCGAGATTGCGGAACACGGAGACGATTTCGTTCATCGTCTTGATAACCGGATGCTCGGCGCCGATGGGGCGGTGGATGCCGGGAAGGGTGATGTCAAGTCGATCGGACTCCAGCCGCGACCCAGAAGCGTCCTGGGCGTTTTTCTGCGCTGCATCGATGGCCTGCTCGACTCGCCTCTTGAGTTCGTTGACCTGCTGACCGACATCGCGTTTGGCTTCTTTTGGGGCAGCCTTGAGCCAGAGATCATTGACCTGCGTGAGCACGCCATTCTTGCGGGCCATCCAGCGGTCGCGGAATTCTTTCCATTCAGATTCCGTTTTTACTTCGGAAGCTTCCTTGTCGAGGGCAGCAAGCAGTTTTCCGGCGGCTTTTTCAAGGGCTGCCGCCGAGAAATCCTTGAGTTTAGGAACAGTGTAGATCACGATGCTCTTACTGCCGGGCTTCGCCCGGCCTGGACAGCCGAGGGCGGCCGTCCCCACACGTTCACTGCTGAATGCCGAGAGCGCTTTTAAGCCGTGCCGCCCAACGCGCCCTTGGCCTGCGCAGCCAGGCTCTTAAATGCTCCTGGATCGTTCACCGCCAGATCGGCCAAAATCTTGCGATCCAGTTCCACGCCCGCGGTTTTCAATCCGTGGATGAACTGGTTGTAACTCAGGCCGTTCAGCTTAGCCGCCGCCCCGATGCGTACAATCCACAGCGAGCGGAACTGGCGCTTGCGCTGCTTGCGTCCGGAATAGGCGAACTTCAGCCCGCGTTCCACCGCCTCCTTGGCGGCGCGGTAGAGTTTGGACTTTGTCAGGAAATAACCGCTCGCGCGGTCAAGAATCTTCTTGCGCTTGGCGCGGCGTTTGGTCCCGCGTTTTACACGAGGCATTTGTAGCTCCTTTTTCCTTCGATTTATGGCGGCTGGAGGTAGGAGACGAAACTCGTCATGGCCTCTTCACGCGCCCGGCCGCTGAAACTCAGCGCGGCCGATTTGACGGGCGTGGACGCCCGTCCTCCATCGTTCAACTAGTACGGAATCATTCGCTTGACTTTGGGCGTATCCGCATCGCTCACCAGAACGGCTTGGCCGAGCTTCTTCTTGCGCTTATGTGGCTTCGAGGTCAGCATGTGGCGCAAATGCGAATGATGGCGCTTCACCTTCCCCGTCGCGGTCTTTTTGAAGCGCTTGGCGGCGCCCTTGTGCGTTTTTAGTTTAGGCATAAAGTCCTCAGATCAGCATTTGGCATTTAGCACTTAGCATTTGGTTATCCGATCTGTGCAGGGAACGGCCAACCGCCCTGCATGGCTAAATGCCAAGTGCAAATTGCTGTTTTACTACGCCTGCTTCGCCCCTTGTTGCATGGGCGGGGCGGGTTGCGGCTTATGTCCCGCGTCCTTCTTGGGAGCCAGGATGGCGTGTAGCGTGTTGCCCTCCTGTCGCGGCCGGAATTCCACGATGCTCTTGTCTTCCACGTCCTTGATCAACCGTTCCAGAATCTGGCGGCCAAGATTGGTGCGCGTCATCTCGCGTCCGCGAAAGAAAATGGTCGCCTTGACCTTGTCTCCCTCGTCCAGAAAACGCAGCACGTGGTTTTTCTTGGTCTCGTAATCGTGGTCATCCACGTTGATCCGGAACTTTACTTCCTTGACCGTGATGGTTTTCTGGTGCTTCTTGGCCTCGCGTTCTTTCTTCTCCTGCTGGTACAGGAATTTTCCGTAGTCCATGATGCGGCATACGGGAGGCACTGCGCTGGGAGAAATCTCCACCAGATCCAGGTTCTGTTCGCGGGCTTTCTTTAGCGCTTCGAAGGGCGGCATAATGCCGATCTGCTCGCCTTCATCCCCGATCACTCGGATTTCCCGCGCTCGAATACGTTCGTTGGTGCGGATAAAACGTTTGTCGATACAATCCTCCGGTCACTTATAGGTGCAGGATGCAAAATTATAGCATGCCAAATCGGAGAACTCCGTCTCCCCTGGTATCGTAGTTTTCATCGACCCAGCGCGGCTGATTTCAAGGCGCTAGCACCCGATTTGACCTGAACGCGGTCCGGTGCCCGCCAGGGTGCAAAACTTTTCACGTTGACAGCCCATAGCGTTAAGCACCAGACTTAGTGGCCTCAATCGGGCCGACGCCTGACCCGGCTGGTTCAGCGTGTCAACGAGCTGGGACTCGGCTTGATAGCATTTCGACTTCACGATTAGGGACCCTTCTTCATGCGGACGCTGTGTACAGTTGTCGTGGCCGCCTGGCTCATATCATCCCCCGCCGCTGCCCAGTCGCAAGCGCGGCCACACGCCTCAGCCTTGCCGATTGCCGCACACGCCAGCATTTCCTCCCGCTTGGGTCGTGATGCGCCCGAGTACTATATCCATGCGGCGAAGGACGGCCTCACCGCCGAAGTTCGTGGTCAAAGGTTAACCAGTCATTTCACTTCGTATGGCGTGGAAGTGCGGTCAGGTGATGCGTCTTGGGCCCTGTCTTTGCGCAGTTGCGGGTATTCGACGAGTGCCACGCCGGTTGCCGCCGTCCGCCCTCGCCGCGATAGAAACCGTGTGATTTACGCGCGAGGCGCTTTGACTGAGTGGTATGTCAATGGCCCCGCCGGCCTGGAGCAGGGATTCACGGTGCGCCGGGCTCCTGGCAAGGGCAGGGGCCGGCCGCTGACCATCACACTGGCTCTTTCCGGAAAAGTCACGGCCAACCCCAGCCCAGATCGCCGCGGCGTGGAACTCTCGGATCCAAGCGGTCAGCACCGCTGGCGGTATACCGGCCTGAGAGCGATTGACGCGACCGGCCGGGGACTGCAGTCCTGGCTTGAAGTACGCGATAAACAACTGCATCTGCGGGTCCGTGACCACGGAGCACGTTATCCTGTCGTGGTCGATCCCATTGTGCAAGTGGCGGAACTGACCGAGGCCAATGGTTCCGCGAATGACGCCTGGGGATATTCCGTCGCTATCAGCGGCAACACTGTGGTGGTGGGGTGGCCCAATGCCACGGTGGGTTCCAATCGGGCTCAGGGCGCAGTCTACGTTTTTGCGATGCCGCCGACCGGCTGGGCAAATATGACACCCACCGCTGTATTAACCGCCTCCGACGGCCTTGGCAATGACGGTCTGGGTTCGTCGGTTGCCGTCAGTGGCCAGACCATCGTCGCGGGCGCTCCCCAATGCAGCATCGGCAGAGATGCGAATCAAGGCGCCGGCTATGTCTTTGTCCAGCCGCCCGGCGGCTGGGCCAACATGACCCAGAGCGCCAAACTCATCGCAACCGACGGGGTCGAGTTTAGCGGGTTGGGTGCCTCCGCCGCCATCGCGGGCAGCACCATCGCGCTGGGGGCGCCTCTTCAATCCGGCGCCGTCTATGTGTTCATCAAGCCAAGAATGGGTTGGTCAGGCAAGCAGACTCAGACTGCCGAACTCACCGCTTCAGGAACCGACGTATATGGCTTGGGTAACTCTGTCTCCATCAACGGCTCCACTATCGCTGCCGGGGCGCAGCAAAGCACGGTCAATTCTAACTTCGAGCAGGGAGCGGTTTACGTGTTTACCCAACCCAACGGCGGTTGGATGAATGCGACCCAGAGTGCGGAACTGACTGCCTCCGACGGAAAGGCTTTTGACCATCTGGGCTACGCGGTGGTGGTCAATGGCAACACGGTGATAGCGGGAGCACCCAACGCCGAGGTCAATTCGAATCTTGGCCAGGGAGCGGCGTACGTTTTCGTCGAGCCCGGCGGCGGCTGGGGAAACATGACGGAGACCGCGAAGCTGGCCGCCTCCGATGGCGCCGGTGGCGATGTGTTTGCTTCATCGCTCGCTCTCTACGCGGACGGTATTCTGCTTTGCGGCGCACCCGGCGCTACCATTGATTCCAACCCGTCAGAGGGCGCTGTCTATGTGTTTCTCAAACCGCCCGCCGGCTGGCAAACCACGTCGCAATTTCATTCCAAAGTCACTCTCTCGAACGGGGTAGCGGACACCCAGTTCGGCACGGGTGTAGCCCTCAGTTCCAACAGCGGCGTATCGACTGCTCCGGGTGCGACGGTGGGATCGAATGTCTCCCAAGGTGCCGCGTACGTCTTCCAAAAACAGTGAGCTGTCATGGCAGAGTGTCCGGCACTTTTTTTGCCTGCATAATGCCATTGCGGTATTCTGACAAGCACCTGCCAAGTATCGCGTGCAGACCTGGCTAAAAGGATTCTGTCGAAAGAATTCGGCCGCAACGAACCCCGATCACGAACTGCAACTTTGCGACACACTTTGGATTGTGATAATGCTGTGTGACTTTGAGGAGGAAATTGCAACGTGAAACCCGTAACTGTAATGGTTGTCTTCGCCATACTCTGTTCCCCTGCTGTGGTGGCGCAGGGTCAGCAACCGGCCACCACGCCTGCGGCATCTTCGGCGCAACCTGCGGCGCAGTCCGTTCAACCGGGCCCCGCCGCGGACAAGCTTTCGCCTGAGGCCCTGGCCCAAAAGTATGTAGAGCTTTGGAACACGGGCAACTTTGACCTCATCGACTCCATATTCCAATTTCCAGCCTTTATGACCTCGCGGGGCCACCGGGCCCGCCTGGATCGCGGCGTGCTGAAAAGGGTGATTACGGCGTGGCGCACGTCGATGCCGGACCTCAATTTCAAGATCAATGACACCATCGTGCAAGGGAACAAGGTGGCAATGCGCCTGGCCTTCATCGGATCCTACAAGCAGCGTCTGTTTGCCAACACCGCCGACCCCAAAGACCATCCAACCGGCCTGCGCGCGACTGCCATGTGGATGTTGGAGGTACGGGATGGCAAGATCCGGCAAATCTGGGAGGAATACGACGAAATCGGAATGCATTATTTGATGGGCGGCCGCTGGCGCTCGAATGAGGAACTGGAAGCTGCCGCGAAGGCCGATGCAGCCAAGTCCCAGCCGGCGCTTGAGTCCGAGCCCGCACCCGAATCCCAGCCCGCACCTGAGTCCCAGCCCGCACCTGAGTCCGCTCCTCCGCCAAAACCCTGAGATCGGGGGCTTGGCGCAGCTGCTGGGGGTTATGGAGTCTTCCTTCTCTCTTGCATCAAACTCAAATCAGGCTTAGGATTCGCGGCGGTTCCCGGATCGTAGCATTTCCTTAATCAACGACCGGTCTACTTGAAGAAAAACTTAAGGAGAACAGGCAGATGAAGAAATCTTTGGTTGTTCTTGCGCTTGTCGGCATGGTTCTGGTGATTTGTTCGACCAGCTTTGCCGCCAATACTTTTGTGGTAACAAATGACGACAACTGTGGCGCATCCAGCAACACTTCCAGCATCTACACTCTCAACACCTCGAACGGCACCCTGACGCTCTACAAGACCCTTTCCACCGGTGGCCTTGGCAATTGCGGCGGCTTCTTCGCGACCGTGGGCAACGCGGTCACGCAGAACGCCAAGTGCCTCTTTGTCATGGACGGCGGCACCAGCGACATCGCTGCGTTTTCGGTACCTGCCCTCACGAAAGTGGGCAACTACTCCAACGCCGCGGTAGCGGCTGGCTTCCCGGGTGGCAGTATGGCGCTAACACCCAACAACAAGTATCTCTATGAAACTTACGCCGGCACTGAGAATATCGGAGCTTGGTCAGTGGGCTCCAACTGTTCGCTCACTTTCATTGCCGCCTATCAAGCCAGTTACGCTATTGACACCTACAGCAACCTCGTCGTCGACCCGACCGGCGCAGGTCTCATCGTTTCGGTTGACGATTACGGCGCACTCGAGGCCTTCAAGATCAACAGCAACGGCACCTTGAAGGATCTGGGCTACACCGACCTCAACAACACCAATTGCTCACAGATTGATGGCTGCTTCCCCACGGGACTCGATCTCTCCAAGAAGGAATTCCTGGTGGTGGGCAATGCCACTTTCGCCTCATCGGGGTTCACCGCTCAGCTGAAGGCTTCCTCACCATATTTCACCAACGTCACCTACGTTGACCTGACCAATAGCGCAGCTATGATCAACAACGAGGTTCCGTGGATGGACAAGGCCGCCTATACAACCGGCACGGGTAATGTGTACTGGGGCTTCTCTGGCTTCGGTGCGGGATACCCGGCGGGTGTGTTGCAGAGCTCCCTGGCGGGCGGAGCAATTACAGTTGGAACCGCAACCGGGATCACTTCGACCAACGGCTATGACGGCGTCATCCAGAATACCGGCAAGTGGATGGTGGTCGCCGAGTGGTTCAATCAACTGCAGGTGTTCTCGATCGGCAATAACGGCGGACTGACTGCAACTAGTCAGGGTCCGGTGACGGACGCGAACGCGGACGGCGCGATCTCGTTCTTCATTTATCCCTCAACCCGCTAGGGTTTGGGCAGCTTCACAGGAGAAGGCGTCCCGGTTCCGGGGCGCCTTTTTCTTGCGTGCGGCAGCGCACCCGTTACGTTAGTGACGTACCGCAGTTACCCAGCCTGGGTCACAATAAGCACTTATGAGGGTGTGGCGCCTGCTGGTATTGATGTGGCTTGCCGCGGTACCGGGCATCGTCCAGGCAAAGCAACTGGCGATTGTCACGGACACCGCCAATACCACCACCGACCTCACCGCGTCAGACCTGGTGAAGATCTTCAACGCCCATACCCGCAGTTGGCCGGACGGCAGGCCCATCACCATCGTGTTGCGTGATCCCTCCTCCGCCGGCATGCAACTGGTTGTGCGTAAGCTGTTCGGCATGTCGCAGGAACAGGCACAAGCCTTCATACAAGCCCACAAAGGCGCGATCATCATCGCGGACTCCGATGACGCTGTGATCCACTTTGTTTCCTCCACACGCGGTGCCGTGGGGGTGGTGGATTTGTATTCGCTTACCAAAGATGTGAACGTTTTGAAGATCGACGGCAAGTTGCCGGTCGAACAAGGTTATTTACTGAGGGGGAACTAGCCATGGTTTGTACACCTGTGATCTCGAAACCTGTAATCCGCTGTGCAACGTTGCTGCTGGCGGGCTTCATCCTGTTGCTCGCCGCCGGGGCCGCGTCTGCGCAACAATCGAGCCCGGCCGCGCCGGACTCGTCATCGACCACCCTGCCGCTCACATCCAAGTCTCCGGAGGCGCAGCGTCTGGTGGTGGAGGCCATGCGCTTGGGTCTCGATCTGGTGGAGCAGGAAGAGTCCGACGTGATGCTCCGCCAGGCCATCAAGCTCGATCCCGATTTTGCCATGGCTCACGAATTGCTCGCGCAGAACAGCCTCGATCCGGCCGAGCAAGTCAGCGAGAACGCCAAGGCCCTTGCCCTCAAAGGTCACGCCTCACCGGCCGAGCGGCTGGTGATCGAGTGGTGGCAGGACGCTACCGACCATAAGCTGATTTCCGCCATCACCAAGATGAACGACGTGCTCAGCCAGTATCCGCACGACAACTGGGTGGTGTTTATGGTCACCAACTGGCTGATCGCGCAGACCCAATACGATCGCACCATCGCGGTGTACGAGCGCTCCGGCATTACCGACTCTCCGGGCCTGATGAACAACATGGGCTACTGCTATGCCTATATGCGCGAGTTCGACAAGGCCTTCGCCCAGATGGACAAGTACGTCGCCGCCCTGCCCAAAGATGCCAACCCGCAGGATTCCTACGCGGAAATCCTGCGCATGGCGGGCAACTTCGACAAGTCGCTGGAGCACTATCGCGCCGCGCTGGCCATTGATCCTCAGTTCTATTCCTCACAATTCGGCATTGCCGACACCTACTCGCTGATGGGCGACCAGGTCCGTGCCCGCCAGGAGTATGAAGCCGGATTCCAGAAGTTTCCCCTGCCTGAGCTGCACCTGGTGCAATGGCAGACCCGGGAGGCCGAGACCTTTATCCGCGAGGGCGATCTGAAAGGCGCGGATCATGCTTTCCAGGCCATCGCCGACGATGCACACTCCAAGCACATGAGTCAGGTGGAGGCCGACACCTACCGCCAGATGGCGATGTATCAGCCTGACCCCAAGCAAGGGCTCGCGCTTATCAGCAAGGCGGAAGCTGCCGCCAAAGAAGGCAAGAACGCCATGCAGGCCGCGATTCATCAAGAGCAAGCCCAGATCCTGCGCGCGCATGTAGAGATTGCGCTCAAGACCGGCAACCGTCAGACGGTGCACACTCTTCTGGTTCGCCTGCAGGAGATGTCCGCCACCTCCAACGACCGGTTGATTGACACCGCCTACCATGGAGCTGCGGGTGCGGCGTTGTTCTCCCAGCACAAATACGACGAGGCCATCTCTCATCTCGAAGAGGACAAGAACAATCCGCTATCGCTGAAGCTGCTGGCGGCCGCCTATCAAAGGATCGGCTACAGCGCGGGCGCGAAGCGCACCAGCGAGACGCTGGCCAACTTGAACGATCCCTCGCTCGAGCAGGCGCTGGTGGTTCCACCATTCCGCAAGTGCTACGAGGACCCCTCGTGCAGCGGCAGTGTGAAGGCAGTCTCGCTCAAGAAATAGCCGCTACAGCTTTCAGCGGATTTCATGGAATTTCCCCACGGGCCACCCCTGGTGCGAGGGGTTCCCGCCCCAGCCTGTATCGCGGTATGATCTGCGCAATGCCGAATCCTGGCGTGTGAGGACTGAGACGAGTATGCGCTTTGATCTCCAGCCCACCCTGAAAGGCGAGCTTCTCGAACTCCGGCCGCTGCGGCCGGAGGAATTTCACGAGCTTTACAAAGTGGCCTCCGATCCGCTCATTTGGGCACAACATCCGGCGGCGGACCGTTATAAAGAGGAAGTTTTCAAGGAGTTTTTTCGTGGGGCCCTGGAGTCCGGCGGAGCGTTGATCGCCATCGATTCCAAAGATGGCCGGGTCATCGGGTCGTCGCGATTTCACGGATACAACAACGAAAGAAGCGAGATCGAAATCGGCTGGACGTTTCTGGCCAGATCGCACTGGGGCGGCGTCTACAACCGGGAAATGAAACAGCTCATGCTGCGGCACGCCTTTCGCTTCGTGCGCCACGTCGTCTTTCTGGTAGGTCCACAGAATTTGCGCTCGCAGAAGGCGATGGAAAAAGTTGGCGGAGTTCGCGTGGGATCAAGGTGCGACGCCAGTGGCAGAGAAAGTCTTGTCTACCAAATCAGTGCTGTGATCTAAGGTGTTATTCTCCGCCGGTTACTGCTTGTCCTTCACCACGTCTCTTTCCACCACTCCGTCCTTGATGTGGATGACGCGGTGGGCGAACTCGGCGATGTCGTGTTCGTGGGTCACCAGCACGATGGTGTTTCCCTGCGCTTGCAGACGATCAAGCACGGCCATGATTTCGTTTCCGGTCTGTGAGTCGAGGTTGCCGGTGGGTTCGTCGGCGAGAATGATCGATGGGCGGTTTACCAGCGCGCGCGCAATCGCTACTCTTTGCCGCTGTCCGCCGGAGAGTTCGTTGGGTTTGTGCATCATGCGATCCGCCATGCCCACCGAGGCCAACGCGGCTTTCGCGCGTTCCGAGCGTTCCTCGGCCGGAACGCCGGCGTAGATCAGTGGCAGTTCCACGTTGTGGAGAGCCGTGGCCCGGGCCAACAGGTTAAAGGTCTGAAAAACGAATCCAATTTCCTTGTTGCGGATGTGTGCCAGTTCGTCGTCGTCCAATTCGCTGACCAGCTGGCTATTCAGCCAGTACTGGCCTTTGCTGGGAGTATCGAGGCAACCGATCAGGTTCATCAACGTAGATTTCCCCGACCCCGACGGCCCCATGATGGCGACATATTCGTTGCGCTGAATGTTCAGATTGACTCCGCGCAAGGCATGCACCTGCTGCTCCGAGCCCATGTCATAGGTCTTCCACAGATCGACGGTGCTGATCATGTACGAGTTCGGAGCTGCCGACACTTGGGTTGGGGAAAAATTCAGTACTTCAGCGGTTGCCATTCTCTTCTCCTGGTCCTCTGGGGACACCAACGGCTCTCCGATCTCGCATCACAGCCCGGCCTGGCTCTCCATTGGACGAACCATGGCCGCGAAAGTTATGTTTCTTCTTCTTCCTTCTTCGGGGCCGAGTTATCGACCTTTACGCTGCTCCCCGGACGCAACGTCCGCAGAACTTTGTAGCTGCCGGTGACGATCTCGTCGCCGTCTTTAAGTCCTTTTAATACTTCGATATCCGTAGTTCCGGCGATGCCCGATTCGACCGCCACGAACTCCGCCTTGTGGTTGTGCAGGACGAAAACGCCCTGAATCTCTTCTTTGTCATTAGACACAGTTTTGGGCGGGGCGGCGGCCTCGACCGCACCTTTTTCGCCTTTCGGAACCAAATCTTCCCGGCGTCGCACCGTCAAGGCCTGGATAGGGATGGTCAGCGCATTAGTCCGCGTGGCGGTAGTGATCTTGGCAGTCGCGGAAAGACCGGGCCGCAAGTCTTCGGGCGGATCCTGGATGGTGACCACCACCTTGAAGTCCTTGGCTTCCTGGCTGCTGCCGGTTTGCTGGGAAGTGGAAACGCCGGTGGAGCGGACGATGGCATTGTCTCCGATCTGCGTCACCACGGCTTTGAAAATCTTCTTGGGAATCGCGTCAATGGTTACTTGTGCCGGCTGACCCAGTTGGACGTTAACAATGTCGGTTTCATCCACCTGAACCTCGGCGGTGATGATCGACATATCGGCGAGCGTCATCAGCGTGCTGCCGGGAGCATTCTGGATTCCCATGACCACGGTTTCGCCTTCGCGCACCGGGAGGTTAGTGATCACTCCGTCAAACGGGGCCTGGTAGGTCGTTTTCTTCAGAACGTCGGTTGCGTGGGTGAGATTGGCGACGGCTTGGGTAACCCGGCGATCGGCCGAATCCTTCTGGGCCTTAGCTTGGGCCAAGCGAGCTTCGGCTTGCGCCAGCCCTGACACTGCCGTTTGGTGGGCAGCCTTCTGACTGTCATATTCCGATTTCGCGATCAGCGCGTCCTTGTACAAGCCCTGAGCGCGGGTCCAATCGAGATCGGAGCGCTCCGCGTCAGACTTGGCGCGGTTGAGATCGGCTTGGGCAGTATTGCGGGCGGCATCGGCGGCCAGCGCGTCGGTGCGCGCCGCTTCGAGCGAGGCCTGCATCGCATCCATGTCGGCTCCCGCCTGCACGTTTTCCAGTTGCGCCAGCATCTGTCCCTGCTTTACCCGGTCGCCTTCCTTTACGTACAACCTGATGATCTTGCCAAAAGCATTGGCACCGATGTTTACGTAAGTCTTCGGCCTGACCTCCCCGGACGCGCTCACAACCGCCGCCAAGTCTTGCCGCTGCACCTTGCCGGTTTGCACCGTGACCACGTTCTTATGGCTCTGGTAGACGGTAAAGCCGACGATGGCGGACAGGGCTATGACCGCTCCGGCGCCAATTACAATTTTCTTCCAGGTGCTCATTGCCTCCCCAAATGCGTCCCCGAGCCGCGCCCAACCTGGCGCCGACTCACAAATCCGGCTGATCCCGGCCCGTTGGGGACGACGGGGTGCACACCCTCAGATACGACTATGCCCGCCCAAAAGTTCCCAAGGTTGGAACGGCCAGAACTGCCGGAAATGCAGCGGATTTAGCAGCCAAATGTCGATTATAGCGTGCCCGGCAATAGTGAGAATGTTCCTGGGATTCTCTGCGTTAACAAGGCGGGCTCCGCTGACCTCCGACCCCACCCCTCAGGGAACAATTTTCTGCCATTCGGTCATCCTTTCACTGTCGCTGCTTTCTGGGTCTCCAAATACAGGCGGCATTTAAACGACTTACATCTGCCCCCCTCACTTTGGCAGAGCAGTTGCTCCTCTTCTCGCCAATACACAAATCCCTCCCCTAAGGAGAACTGGAATGAAGAAAGTTCAAGAAGCATTGCTCAAACTGTCACCCGTAGCGGCGTTGCTGGTAGGCCTTTGCCTCCTGAGCCAACCTTCAACGGCGCAGAACTCGGCTAACCCCGGTCCCAACGCTCAACAGCAATCCATGCCGCAACCCGCTGATCAGAATCAGGCGGCCCAGACCGCAACCTTCACCGGAAAAATTGTAAAGTCCAAAGGCAAACTGGTCCTGACGGATGCGGACGGCAAGACCAACTACCAACTCGACGACCAGAAGAAAGCGAAACAGTTCATGAATCAGAACGTGAAAGTCACGGGCGTTCTGGATGCTTCCACGGGCACCATTCGCGTGAGTGCCATCGACCCGTCCTGATCGGTTCGAGAATGGGCGGTGCGCCCCGCCCTTGTCTTTTTTCTTCACCACCAACTGCTCTTCGCCAACTGCTCTTCGCCAACTGCTCTTCGCCACTCTCGTCAGCTACCTGGCCATTGCCAAATTCGCGACCGGAGATCGATGCATGCGACTGCTGAGCGTTCGTCTCATCGTTTCCCTGATTCTCGGTAGCACCCTGGTGTCTCTGCTGTTTTCATATTCGGAAGTGGTGGGGGAAAAGCGCAATCTGCGCAATGACCTGGAACACCGTGCCGAAGTGCTGGGGGAGAGCCTTGCCGGCAACGTCGAACGATCATGGGGCTCGGACTCTGAAGCTGAATTGCAGCGGCTGGTCCAGCGCTTTGGCAACCGTGAACATCTGTTGGGAGTCGCGGTCTACGACCGGCGCGGGAGTCTGGTGGCCATGACTCCTGAGCTGGGGAAGCTACTCACCGCCGCTCCCCCGGCGGTGACCAGGGCGATCTCCGAGAGTCACGAACAGAGTTCCTTCGTCCGTTTGGCTGGCCAACCGGCGCATGTGCTGGCCTTGCCTCTCGATCGGCAGAATGAAGTCGTGGGCGGCCTCGCAGTGGTGCACGAAGCAAGCTACATCCGCCAAGAGACGCTACGGGTATGGCGGGAAGCGTTTCAACGCGTCCTCGCCCAAGTTTTCCTTATCGTGCTCATCACCGTGCTCATCGTTCGCTGGAGCATCGCGGGCCCGATCGCCCGGGCGGCACAATGGATGCGGGCGCTGCGTACGGGGAGAGTTTCGGCGCGCGAGAAGATTCCCGATCTCGATCTTTTCCGGCCCCTGGCGCGTGAAGTCGCCACTCTGGCGGAGAGCCTCAACCAGGCACGTAACGCCGCTGAGAATGAAGCCCGCTTGCGAGAAGCCTCGGAGTCCGTGTGGACGGCGGACCGGCTCTCAGTGCAGGTTCGCACTCGCCTGGATGGCAGCCGGCTCTTTGTGGTCTCCAATCGCGAGCCCTACATGCATCTGCGCACCGG
>Ga0335077_10004810_pt1 | contig 16492 bp, 14 predicted proteins | sample Lox_Sample_31_FD_207151 | JGI IMG/M metagenome (GOLD analysis project Ga0335077, IMG submission 207151) | Soil microbial communities from Loxahatchee National Wildlife Refuge, Florida, United States - Lox_Sample_3.1 | ecosystem: Environmental > Terrestrial > Soil > Wetlands | place: USA...
CCGGTGCCAGTCTTGTTGAGGCTGGTCATCAGAATGGCGGAGACAACCGCCATGCCCATCGCAACTTCGTAGGAGATCATTTGCGCGCTGGAACGCAGTGAGCCGATCAGCGGGTAGTGTGAGTTGGAGGACCATCCGGCCATGACAACACCCAACACGCTGAGAGATGAAACCCCGAGCATAAAGAGGATACCGATGTTGAGGTCGGTAACGGCGTGAGTCGGGCCAAAGGGTATAACGATATACACCGTGAACGAAGCGCAGAGGATAATGAGTGGCGCGATCCAGAAGACGAGGCGATCGGCTTCGTCGGGGATGATGTCTTCTTTGGTAAGCAGCTTGACAGCGTCGGCGATGGGCTGGAGAAGGCCATGCGGGCCAACGCGCATGGGGCCGAGACGAATCTGGAAATGAGCGAGGGCTTTGCGCTCCAGCCAGTTCATGGCCATAACAGCTACCGACACTCCGGCGAAGACTATCAAGATGTAAATAAGAGCCCAGAGAACATTGCCGGCCTGGCCGGGCGTGGTATTCATGCCGAGGTAGGAAGTGACGTAGTCCAGCATCAGCGGTCTACCTCACCGAGGACGATGTCGAGCGTGCCGATGACGGCGATGACGTCGGCCACGAGTTGGCCGCGCACCATGATGTCGAGAGCCTGCAAGTTTACAAAGGATGGTGGACGGACACGGAGGCGATAGGGTTGAGTCGATCCGTCGCTGACGATGAAATAGCCAAGCTCGCCTTTGGGAGCTTCGATGGAGTGATAAATCTCGCCGACCGGCGGCTTCATGACCTTGGGAACCTTGGCCATGATGGGGCCTTCGGGGATTCGCTCGACCGCCTGGCGAATGATGCGGAGGGACTGACGCATCTCCTGCATGCGGACCATATATCGATCGTAGGTGTCGCCGTTGGCGCCGGTGGGAATTTCGAAATCGAACTCGGGATATGCGGCGTAGGGCAGGGCTTTGCGGATGTCCCATTTGACGCCGCTGGCGCGAAGGACGGGTCCGGTCACGCCCAGAGCTTTGCAGTCCGCGGCGGAAATCTTGCCAACGTTTTTGGTTCGCTCCACCCAGATGCGGTTGGTGGTCAACAATTCTTCATATTCGTCGATACGCGGAGGAACGAAGTCGAGGAATTTTTCCACATCTCGCTCGAAACCGTCATAGGTCTCATATTGGCAGCCGCCGATACGGAATGCGTGGGTAGTGAGGCGAGCGCCGCAATATTTTTCGAAAATCTTGAGGATCTCTTCGCGGTCGCGGAAGGTGTAGAAGAGCGGCGTCATAGCGCCGATGTCGAGCGCGTGAGTGCCGAGCCAGAGCTGGTGGCTGGCGATACGGTTCAGTTCGGTGAGGATAACGCGAATGTACTTGGCGCGTGGCGGAGCTTCGATGTTGAGGAGTTTTTCGACGGCTTCGCAATATCCCAGACCATTTGAGACCGCAGCCACGTAATCCATGCGATCCACGTAGGGATTGAACATGGTGTAGGTGCGGTTTTCAGCGATTTTTTCGACGCCGCGATGGAGGTAGCCGATGACGCACTCAGTGCCGAGAACCTTCTCGCCATCCAGCTTCAAAATGACGCGCAGCACGCCGTGCGTGGCGGGATGCTGCGGACCCATGTTGATGATGAGCTCATTGGAATCGAGAAAAGTCTTGTCAGGCTCGCCGAGCTCAAGATGGGACAAGTAGGTGGTGGGATCGGTCATTTATTATTGCCCGCTGTCAATCCCCAGATTGATGTGCACCCATTCCTGATCCTGCTGAATAATGCCGTAATCCTTGCGTAGGGGGTAACCTTTCCAGCCGTCGGGAAGCAGGATGCGTTTCAAATCCGGGTGGCCGTCGAACTTGATTCCGAACATGTCAAAGACTTCGCGCTCGAGCCAATTTGCTGTGGGCCAGATGGGAACCGAACTGGCGATCGACTCGCCCTCGGCGAGCATGGTCTTCACCCGCAAGCGCTCATTGCGCGCGAAGGAATAGAGAATCCAGATGACATCGAATGGCTTCTCACGCTGGGGATAATGAACCGCGGTGACGTCGACGCAATACTCGAACTGCTCGTCGTCACGAAGAATTTGCAGAATTTCGTTGGTGATGGAGGGATCGAGTACTAGGTAGTTTTGTCCCAGGTACGTATTGGCCTCGCGCACGCCAGAGCCATATTGCCCCTTGAGTTTAGAAACTAATGGTGACTGCCAAGGTAAGGGGGCAGGTCCGGCGGGCTTAGCGGGAGCGGCGGCTTTTTCCGGAGGCTTGTGGACGGGAGTGGATTGAACGCTGCCGGGATTAGCCTGCCCCGCCGGGGGTTTCGGCTCACCGCTTGGCGGCGGCGTGGGCGACTTGGTTTCCTCAGGCATCCCGACGCGCTACAGACCTCCAGCCCAGCATGGATTTGGAGGAACTTAAGGTTCTAACAGCTTGAAGGGAAGGTGTCAACGAGGGGACGCTTCGCGATAATTGCTTCGGGAGCGGAACTGATCCCACCCTTCGAAAACCGCGAAGGGTGGGGCACCCGCGCGGAAGGCATAATGCATAGATCCTTCCTCGGGAGAGCTCGCAAATGCGAGCTCTCCGCGTCGTCAGGATGACAGCGTGGTGAAGAGATGATTTCGACACGGGATCTCAAATTGCAGATAGAACTTCCCTGCTCATTTGGGCTGAACTTCGATTGCGTCCTGCAGCTTCATGGTGCCTTCTCCACGGTCAGCGACGACTATTGAAAGCCCGTGCTCGCAATAATGAGCAATGACTGCAGGCTTGGCCCAGTCCAAATCCCAGCCGTCCTCGATAGCGCAGACGGTATACGGGCCTGGGATCACGCCAGGCAAGCTGAAGCTGCCATCCAAATCAGTTTGATCTCTGCGAAAAAGTTCATGATTCGCTTCCGGGTTGCGGGGAACGAGAACCACCATTGCGCCCGGCGCGGCATTGCCGTTGCGTTTGGCAAAGCCCTCGACTCTGGTCTCGCTCCCAACCAGCGTAAGGGAGACATCGAGAGAGGAGCCTGGAGCGACATCCAGAGAATGACCGGCAGTCTCGTGGCCCGGGGTAGAAACTCGAAGCACGGAATACGCCGGGCCGGCGCCCTCTGCGAGCACTTCGTATTTGCCAGGCATTACTTCCGAGAATTCGACTTCACCTTTTTCGTTGGCCTGCTCCGCGACCACACGCGACTTGCTGTTTCGAAGCAGAATCCAGAGGGGTCGCGGAAGGCTTGCCTCTCCCAACAATTTCACCGAGGCTTTCAGGCTGCTGGTGGGCTGACCTTTGGCCAAATCCAAATCTTGACCGTCGGTGGTGAGATCCATCTCGGACTCACTGAATCGGACTGGCTCGCCAGGCGCCACGGACACCGGCATGCGAACCGTGTATCGACCCGCCGCCACTCCGCTAATCTCAAGAAGACCGGGAGATCCCATTTTGCTGCCCTGCACTGGAACCTGTTCCATGCCATCGAATGATGGTCTCTGCAGGATCGGGCTGTAGAAAACGTGTTCTCCGTTGTCCGGAACATGAAAGAGCAAGTGCAGAGCGGGTACGGGACTGAGCTGAATGTCGGCTTCGAGATGATCGCCAGCACGCACTGGAATGGGCGACGCGTCGTCGGGCTCGGTGGCATCTTTGTAATACGTAACCGGGTAAGCGACATCGAGGGATTGGTCTACTGATGTCGACGCACGTTGCCCTTCCCCTTGCTGAACGGAGGGTGGGTGTATGGCATACCAAGGAGTTGCGGTCGAAGCGATAAAGTAGGTGCCGGGTCGAAGCGAAGCAAATTCGTAGGTGCCTTGGTCATCGCTCATCTCTGAACGAACTTTGCGGATGCGAGTAACTCCCGATCGCTGATCCTCAGCATAGAGTGAAACTGTCGCCTGCCGGACTGGATCTCCTGCCTCGTCCAGAACTTTGCCCGAGAGGATTGCAAAAGGTGGTAAGCGAAGCACCAGGTGTTCGGTATCTAGACCGGCGCCGGTTACGATAGCGGTTGAAAACTGCTCGTGTTGTTCGTAACTCGCAGTTAGAAAGCCACGCTTAGCTCCGCTCAGTGCATATTTGCCCGGGTCGAGCTGGCTAAACTCAAAACGGCCATCTTCAGCAGTGACTGTCTGCTGAAACTTCTGTGAATCACGAGTATCTTCAATACTCACGCGGACACGTGCGAGCGGATTTCCGCCAATTGCATTGACTACTGTTCCGGCGATGCGAAAGCCGGCAGCGTTGGCAGGATAGGCGCTCTGAGCGACAGTTACAGAAGTTGAAAGGCAGAGCGCCAGCCCGAGTAGTAAGATCGCGAGTTGATAACGACTCAGAAGCATCTACTCACTCGTTGAAATCGCTTGAAGCTGCAAATGTTCCTTTTGCCCAGCCTCTAGTCGCACGATTTGACCTTTCGAGTCAAATTCGCGCATAGCAGCGGGATTGCGATACTCGAGTTCTTGCGGCGGATGGTCGAAAGCAAAGACGTGATAGACACCAGGGGGAACTTGTTGCAAATCAAATTTGCCTTCAGGCGAGACCCATATGTCACGAAATTCTCCGCCGCCTTCTTCAGTCGGAATCAGGTACACATGCGGCAATGATTCGTACACATAACCGTGTGTTCGTTTTCCAAAAACACTGAGAGGCTCGGGACCTTCAGTCGTTGCGCCTTCGACGACGCCATCGATTGCGGCTCCGTCATCTCTCATCGTGATTTCAATCGGAGTAGCTGAACCGGCTGATCCAATCACCAGTGGTTCACGCTGCAAATCGATGTCGCCATACGTCACGGACGATGCAAAACCTCTTGATGAATTGATGCGTACCCAATAGCGACCTGGGGGGACATTTTCGATGAACAGGGATTCGTCTTGCGGGTTGGTGGGGTTGTGCAATGAAGCGCCTGGCTTCATTTCGAACTCGTCGGCGGACTCAAGATAAATATTCAGGTAGCGTCTCGGACCTTGCAGGCTGAAGGTTTGCCCATTTTGTGAAGTAAAGCCTGAAGTGATGTTGTCGGTGGATGTGAACTCCTCTTGAACATTCACGGGGATGGAGCTGTTTAGAACCAGGATCATGCTTGGTCCTTCAAGAGGTGCACCCTTGATCGCGATGTTCAGCGATCCCGTGGCAGGATTCGGGCCATAGCTCGCGGCTTCGACAGTGTAGTGGCCATCCGGCAGCGTGCCGGTGATCGCTTGCTTCTGGTTGTCATATCCAAGGGAGTACCCGGGTCCACCGTCCTGCGCGGAAACGGTCACGTTCATCCCTCCAGGTGGGGGATTTACAACTTTCACGCTGACGGGGTAGTAAGGATGCCTGACTACCGTGATGTTTGCGTGGAAGCTCAGTCCAGGAGATAAGTGAATCATCTCGGCAGATGAAAAACTGGCAGCGGTGGGAAAGTAAACGGGTGGATATCCGTACAGCTGTCCTCGCGGATCAAAGGTCAAGGGATCGCGATCCAGCAATTCCCCGGTTAATAGCTTGTAGCTGCCGGGCGCAAGATTGGCAAAGCGGAAATCCCCGTTGGACCTGGTGCTTTCGGTCCGCACGGACTGCCAACGCGCCCGTCCCTCCTGCACTTGACGACGGTAAAGCTCAACTTGGATTCTCTCCGCGGCGTCCGAGGATGGCAGAAGCACGCGCCCTACGATGAGGGCTTCAGGCGTAAGCGAAATTGTGACTTCTTTGCCGAGCGCATTGCGGGTTGATGCGCGATTATCGCGATCGTCGAGAAATCCGGGTTTTCGCGCCATCAGGAGGTCAGGTCGGTTCTGCGTTGAAACAATAATTCTTCCGCCGCCAGGTCCGGCTCCGGCGGCTTGATCTGGTGTGGAAAGCAATGAATAGGTGAACTCGAAATTTCCCTGGCTGTCGGTCATTGTGGCAAAACGATTGTCTGGTGAAAACACAAGTGCGCGGCCAATGGGTTCGTTTGTGATTTTGTTGATCACTGTGCCGCGAATTGTCTCTGATTCAGGATTCTGCGCTTCAAGGGTCTGGCCCAATACTGAGTCACTAGCCAGCCATGAACATATGAGGGCAAAGATCAGACGGGAATAAAACCTGTGGTCTATGTGGTGGGTGGTCGGGGATTTCGTGTCGTCAGGCTGGCGCCAAGGAGTTGGCGGGAGATCGAGGGAACACGCAACTGCGAAGCGAGCCATAGCTCACCTTCCAACGCCATTCAGTTCTCCCCTCAAGAACTGTGTCTGAAATTCTAACCAGAGTTCGAGGGGTGTCAAGTGAGTTGGTCCAAGCCCTGCCGTGCCCCGAGTAAATGCATAGATCCTTTCTCGGGAGAGCTCGCGAATGCGAGCGCTCCACTTCGTCAGGATGACAGAACTGCGAGCAGAAGGCTCGGGGGACGAAGTCAGTGTGAGCTCGGGCCTCAAATCGAAAAGCGCAAACGTGGCGCAGCCGAATGTGGATGCATAGATCTTTCCTCGAAGAGTTCGAGACCCAATTGCTTACCTTGGTAAGGAATGGATCAGCAAACTCTTCGCCGGGTCAAGACAACGGCTAGGCGGCCCGGTAGTCTTCCATGGCTATTTTCACAATGGTGAGCGGAATGCGGAGGCGTGTCAACTGGCCAGACTTTTTTTCAACTGCGTCGACAAAAACAAGATTGTCATGCATGACGATGGGATCGCTGCGCAATATGTATTCCTGTCCGTAGAGCCGCATCTGATTTTCCTGAGAGAAACCAATTCGCTTTAAACGATCACAAAGATTGCCGTCAAGTTTTGTCATGGCAGAACCTGTACGTTGAGCTTGGCTGGATTAAGGGTCCGAGAAACGTGGGCAATTCTACAACAGTCTGTCAATAACCGCGTTTGGCGGGCGATTTCATCTGTGCAATTCGTGGAAATTAACAGTGCGTTAACAAAACTGCAGAACTTCGGTTTAGTATTCAGAAATGCGTCAGGAGCCTCTTGTCATTGAAGAAAATGCAGACCCCGAAAAAGGAGTCAGGACCCTTCGGCTGAAGGGACCTATAGTGATCTCTAACCTCTTTGATTTCCAGAACAGGGTACGATCCAGCACCGCACGTGCTTTGATTCTGGATATGACAGATGTGTCTTATGTGGACTCGGCGGGAGTAGGAGTGCTGGTGGGAGCGTATGTGACACATCAGAAAGACGGCCGCAGTCTCGCGCTTGTCGGGGTGAACGATCGGGTGCGCGGCACGCTCTCGGTCACTCAGGTGGCATCGTTCTTTCGGTTCTTTGATTCCGTTGCGGCGGCGGAGCAAGCAAGCCAGAGCGGCGTAGCGGTGCGGTAAGTTTTGCTGGGCTACGTTCCCACAGCATTCGGATGACAATGGCGGTCGCCTGTCGCTATTCGGAATTCTGCGAAAATCCTGGGATGGCGGCAGGCACACGTAAATACATAGATCCTTCCTCGGAGACTTCGCTGCGCGAAGTCCTCACTTCGTCAGGATAACAGCAGCGTGAGGAAAAGTTCGGGAGACGTGTCAGGTTTCGCCATCCCACCCTTCCAGAAGCGCGAAGGGTGGGGCAGCCGGCGAAGGGCGGGAAGCCCAGTTCTTGACCACAGAGGAGCACAGAGGAATTCCAGGGCCGGATGTGTACTTCGGGATCCCCCGTGCGTAAGTTTCAGGAAAAGGCTACTTGAGGTGCTCGACCAGAAACAGATCGGAGAGGTTACGAACGTAGCCGAAGACGTAATGCTGTTCATCGGCGGCGATGCGAGGGCAGGCCACGCCTGAGACTCCGGCCACGTCGATCGGATGCACGGTTTTCCATTCGGTTCGCTTGCCGGTTTGCACATCCAAAAGTGAGACTGGGCAGGATGTTTCGCCGCGTTGGCCGACGAATATCGCGTTAGCTTCTTTTGCCCAGCGAAGCGGCTGGTCGAAGGGCATGGAACCGGCGACGGGTTGAGGGCTCCCGGTACCGTTCGCGCTGTCATTCACTGAAATCAAGGCAACACCGGAGGGTGTGGTCACAGCGAGGCGCTTGCCATCAGGCGAAAGCGAATGGGCGTGCGTACCGAGGGCGAATCCTTCCGGACTGATGGGGCGCGGCTGACTACCGTCAAGATTCATGGCGTAGATGCGCGAGCCGTGACCGGGCTCGTGACCGTCAAACAAAATCCGTTTGGAGTCGCCGAAGAACTGACCATCGAAAGGAATCACATTGCCGGTGGAAAGCGATTGCTGCTGGCCGACTCCGGTAGGAAGCAGAACGAAATCCGGAGGAGTCATACTCTGGCGGAGCACCAAAGCCCATTTACCGTCGGGCGAAAGTGCTTCGGCCGAACCTTGGCCCAAGCGGACTGCGGAATTGCCATTGGTGTCGCGGCTGAAAACCGCGTATTCGCCGCCGCCAGCTTCACCGGCCTCGATGAAGAGCATAAGCTTGCCATCTTCTGAGATGTCGATGGGAACGGTCCAGTCTTGCCAACTGAGATCGCGTTCCTTAGTTTCGCCGGGCGCGAGGCCGACAGCGCCAGCACGAAGCGCGTCGCGAGAAATCAGGGCACGCCCACCAGCGCCAACGTCGTGCAGAGTCAGAGTTCCGGGGGCACTAAGCAGTTCGCGAATTTTGCCCGAGGGAGTCACACCGCGAAGAGAACGGCTAAAACCGGTAGCGGTGGCAGTGAACCAGATCTCATCGCCGGACGGCGACCATGCGGCTCCCATAGCGCTCGCCCAACGCTCGGTGAGATCGGATTTTTTGCCCTTAAGATCAATCATGCTGACGGTGCCCCCGTCGTCGCCCAATAAATTGTGATCGATGAAGGCGAGGCGATCGGCGTTGGGAGAGAAGCGCAGGCTGCTGATCCAGCCGGGGGTCTGATACAAGACTTTGCCCACGGGGTATTCGATCCGAGTCTGGCCGTTGACGACGTGGACGACCGCGAGGGTATCCTGGCCGGGAGCCCAATCGGCGCCTTCTACGTTGTCGAGGAGATCGCGGGGCGCATCTGCGCCAACCGAGACCTGCGCCAGAGTTCCGCGATGCAGGAAATGATCAGGGCTGACCGTGAAATGGCGCAACACTGCCATTTGACCGGTGGGTGAGACGGCCAGAACCTCAGTTTCGGGGAGACCCAGGTCTCGAGACTCGGTGGAGTTGGGAGAACTGATGAAAACAGCTTCGGGATTTCCTTCCCAACCTGCGCTGTAGATCGCAGAGCGAGGATCGGGAGCAAATCTGGCGGCGAGCAGGGCCCCGCGGCGGAAGCTGAGCTCGCGAAAGGTTGGAACCGGACGGACAGACCCGCGCTGACCAATGATGTAGCTGCCGATGGCGACCGCGAACAATGTAATCAAAGCGACTGCGGCAAAGATTGGCAGATGGCTGCGCGGGGCGGGTTGGGCAGTTTCTACGACTGGGCCGGGGGAGGCTGGAATCTCGGGACGCTGCACAACGGCCGACTGACGGGAGGACGGATGCAGATCGCGCTGCAAGCGTTTGAGGTCAGAACGCAATTCGGCGGCACTTTGGTAGCGGAGATCGCGATCCTTTTCGAGTGCCTTATTAACGATGCGCTCCAGTTCCGGGGGAAGCCTGGCGTTTAAGGTCTGTGGGGCAACCGGAGCTTTATTCAGAATGGCGTTGAAAATTGCGGCTGAGGTGTTGCCATCAAACGGAAGCTGCCCCGTGGACATCTCGTAGAGCACCACACCGAAGGAGAAAAAATCGGTGCGGGGATCGACTTCTTCGCCCAGCGCCTGCTCTGGGCTCATGTAAGCGACGGTACCCAAAGCGGAGCCAGGCGAAGTGAGTTGTTCGGGAACAACGCCGACCGTGGGTCCGGCGGTAGCGCCTCCGGCGACTTTTGCGTCGGCAACCACCTTGGCCAGTCCGAAGTCGAGAATCTTGGCGTGATTTCGTTCCGTGATGAAGATGTTCGCGGGCTTAATGTCGCGGTGAATGATGCCGCGCGAGTGGGCGGCGTCGAGGGCATCGGCGATTTCGATGGAAAGCGTGAGCAGGAGATTGATGTCGAGCGGGCGATGAGTGATTCGCTGCTTCAGCGTGGTTCCTTCCAGGAACTCCATCGCGATGAAGGACTGACCATCGTGCTGACCAATTTCGTAAATGGTGCAGATACTGGGATGGTTCAGCGCAGAGGCGGCCTGGGCTTCGCGTTGAAAACGGCTGAGGGCTTGCGGATCTTTGGCGACATCATCCGGCAGAAATTTGAGGGCGACGAAACGGCGGAGGCGGGTGTCTTCGGCTTTGTGGACGATGCCCATGCCGCCGCCTCCAAGCTTCTCCAAAATGCGGTAATGGGCAATGATCTGATCGGCCATTCGAGGGGCTCTGCTATCGGAGTTTCATCTTAAGGACGGTGAAGCAGGGAGTCAAACTCAGAAAAAGGGACGTGGCAGGAGCACAACGTCAGAATCAAAATGGCCCCGCAGAACAGCGAGTCTTTTGCCGTCTGGCGAAAAGCTACCCCATCCGTGCGGCTCGTATACGCTAAGGACTTCCCATCCGGAGTCAATTTCAGACTACCCGAAAGATGCGAATGGACGGGGCACCCGCCAGGGAGCTGGGGACCGGAATCGGAGTGGAAACTGGGATCGTTCAGCCGAATTCAGGTGCAATCATTGAGCAATCGCTTCGCTGAAAGGTTCGACGAGAGATCTTGTAAGAGCCGCGTTACATTTGTGATCAGGGTGGTGATATGTGTGCTCTGGCGAGCGAAAACCAATTCTAGATTCTCGGAAGCCGCCTTCGCGCGCCTGCGAGCTTGGACACACAGCGCGATCAATTCATCGTTGTCTTCAGCAGAATAGGTCACCGGAGGAACCAAGAGGAAACGATTTTCTCGCGCCGCAAGCCAGGCTTTGATTTCAGACGGGTAGGCAAACACGGTCCCACGTTTGCCGTGATTGTGGCGATGTATCGGCAAACCTTCCTGAAGTTCCCATCGCTGTACCGTTCGTATCCCGCGGTTCAGAAAGAAGCTAATTTCTTTCCAGCAATTTAGTCGCTCGTTTTGGTCGACGTAGGCCTTAGCGTCTGTGGTGCGTTCGGGAAAATAAGACTGGTATGCCGTCTGCGGCCTCCTGTTCTCAGAACCATGCGTTCATCCTTCGCACAAGAGACCGCGATAAGCGGCGGAATGGTGTGTAAGAGACTGAACAAGTCTACTACGCATTGGGTACGCTGCAGTACGTTAAATTCTGTATGAACGAGAACACCAGAGACGGCGGCAGTACCGCCCCACCGCGTCAGAGTTTAGCCGTGGTGCAGCAAGTTCAGGTGCGCCAAAAATTGCCTCTGCAGTTCCAGCCGGTTGTCGAGGTCGCTGCTGATCAGCACTAATTCAAAGCTCTGGTTGCAAGCCGAACACTGTCCGTAGAGGACGCCGTCAACATGTTCGAATATGAGCAGTTCGGGCACAAGACCCGCCTTTCTCTACTGGAAGGAGCGATCGTCACCTGTCAGGGCAGTCAAGCCGGCAAGGGCGTCGAGGGTAGCTATACAATGATACGCCGTTCGAGACCGTTATCCATCACATCCGGGGCATAGCCTTCAAGGCTATACAAACCGAGGTCGGCGCGGCTAACGCCAACATGCGCCAGTGGTGGGGCTTTTGATGTGATTGCGCGTATAGTAGCTGGATGGTGGCAGAAGAAACGATTCAGCAACGCATCGGTCGGTTAAGAGCTGAAATAGCTGAAATCTCTCGGATGAACGAAGAATATCTCCGCATCAGCCACACCTGGCCGGTACAAGAAACTCACACGGAACGCCGCCAACGGCTAGAACAAATCGTGGCCGAGCTCAAGGTCCTTGCCGGTACTTTTCGGAACTGTAGATGTGAGTAGTTCTGAAGCTTCAGTTAGCATTGCAGCTTGGGCATCGCTGTCGTAATCGCCAGACAGCAAAGTGCGACACTGCGGGCTTTCTCAGCCGGAAAGCGTAGTCTTCCGGGGAGCACGCGCTTCGACTATTCGATTTTCGAGCAGTGGCTCGATAGCTCCTTCCAGCTGGTCCCCTGTTTTTCCGCAGTCATGGTGCAAATAATGGTTCGGGCACGATGCTGTCCTTCAATGATTGCGTCGTAGCTCTCTTTGAAACGCGCGACACCGACGTTGCCAACGACGTCGGTTTGCACGTCGCTAATATCGCTCTTCGTGAATTTATTGTTTGCCGGGTCGTTTGCATCTTTGATGAGTTGCGACTTGGGAATCCACGTGCCGAAGCTAGTGCCTTCAACGTAGGCATCCGCCACATTGGCTTCGAGCCATTTAACGTCGTTGGAACTCTGCGCTTTGTTGCTTTCTTCTACGAATTTGTCGAAAGACGCTTTCGACGCGTTGGCACTGTCTCCTTTGGCAGCGAAACCTACGACGCAGAGACAAACAGCACAAACTAAGACGGCGATTTCTTTCTTCATAGTATCTCTCCAATTTTTTAAATCTGCGTGACTTGAACCTCATGGGTGCTCAGACCCGCAGTGTGCGACCGCGCAGAAAATTTTGCGCTAGAACGCTGCCACATTGGTCGACGTGAAGTCAAGCGATGCTGCGGATCGGTGATGGTGCAGTTTGAGAAGGAAGCGAGCCAAACGCGCGATTCTCGTGTCGCTCAAAAACGCGACAGTTCGCGCGGCTCGCCCAGATCCCTCGCTCCGCAAAAGAGGCTTGCTCGGGATGACAATGAAAGTGCAACACTACCTTCCGCAGCGGATCATCATTTTCGGCTTTCGCTGGGTACCTCGAATCCGTAGCTTCGTAGCAGATCGCCCATAGCGGGCGTCTTCACGAAGGAGAGAAATTGCTTAGCGGCCTCTTTGCTTTTCGAGGAGCGAAGAATAATGCACGCCTGTTCGATTGCAGGGTAGTCATCGCTTGGGACCCCGGCGTAATGTCCTTTGTCCTTCATATTCGGGGACAGGGCGAGCGACAGAGCCACGATGCCAATGTCAGCCGCTCCGGATACTACGAAGGATGCAGCTTGAGAGATGTTTTCGCCGAGCACAAGCTTGTCTTTCACCTTGTCGTAAACATTTTCCTTTTGCAGCGCAGCCACAGCGGCTTGACCGTAGGGGGCGTGCTGAGGATTTGCCACAGCTACCTTTTTGATGGAAGGATCAAGTAAGGCTTTCAGACCGGAGTCCAAATTGATTCTCGAATTGTTGGTTGTCCAGAGCACGATTTTGCCTGTGGCATATTCGTAATAGCTTCCGGGCTCGACAAGTCCCGCGGTTTGGAGTTTGTTCGCGTAATCCAGGTTGGCGGAGAAAAACAGATCGAAAGGTGCGCCATTCTGCAGTTGCTGAAAGAAGTTGCCCGAGGAACCGTAGGACACTTTAACCATTATCCCGGTCTTCTGCTGGAATCGGCTCGCGATGTCTTGCATGGCAAACTGAAGGTCGGCAGCCGAGGCGACGGTGATCTCCTGGGCAACACAGAGTTGAGCAATAAACATGAGCACCAAACACAACAAATGACAGGTTCTTTGCATGAGGACGGTTTTACTCCATGAACCGTATAGTATCGTACAGCATTTACGTCTCGCATCCGACTAAATACGGCGCTTTGCACTTCCAGTCGCAAACAATTAGGCAATGCCGCGTCGGAGGTGACACCGGCGTAAATACTGCATCGAGTGTAGTTTCACATCTCAGGGTGCGGACAAAAGTAGTCTGCGCGGTCCAGCCAAACCAGAGCTGGCCGGCAACTTTTTTGCCTCCGGGTAAACCCTGCAAGAAGTCTGGCATCTTAAGTGACAACTTTCAGCGCCACTCACGAGGTGAATTTTGGCCGGATCAGTGCTGATCGTTGACGACAATGAGTTCATGCGTGCTACGCTCCGTCGCTTGTTCGCGTCTCAGCCAGACTTCGAGGTATGCGGAGAAGCGGAGGACGGACGGCAGGCAATCGATAAAGCCAGCCAGTTGTATCCCGACTTGATTGTGATGGATCTCTCCATGCCACAGATGAGTGGGATTGAAGCGGCGCGCATTCTCAGCCACCTAATGCCCACCGTTCCGATCATCATTTTCAGTGAATACAGCGATGTGTTGTCGGAGCAGGAAGCAAGCTCGCTTGGGATTGCGGCGGTGGTTTCGAAGTCGGAACAAATCTCTGCGCTTCTGGGGGAAGCCCGAACGATGCTGTGTCGTCGTATGGCGGCGTGAGAAATTTCTTTATTCCACCCTGTCGCTCCAAAGGCAGTCGCGACAAGGGTGGGGCACCCGGCAGCACGAAAAATTCTGTCTTAAAACGGGGGGTTGATCCGCTCTACTAGCCCGCTTGCGCCATCTGCACGCGATCCTGGATAGCCCTAATCCTTTGTCGCACTGTGTGCTTCAGTTTGAGGATTTCTTTATCGAGGGGATTTGCCATTCGCCGTTGTTCGAGTTCGGCCAAACATTGGGTGAGACTGTAAAGCATTTCTTCGTTTTTAAAGTCTTCGGACATGCTGGTGCACCTCAGCTTTTCGCATTCTTATCAGTAAGTAATTCCCGGTAATGCGACAACCGAAGGTTCACAGCGCGGATCTCCGCCTCGATGTGATTGCGCTGTTTAATGCCTTTGCTGCTCTCCATTAATAACGAGTTCAGTTCTTGCAGCCGGTGTTCCAGGTTCTCGATTTGCTCAGCGACCTGACTTTCCATACGCTGATCTTTCGTCCTGTAGGTGGTAGCAATCTCGGGGCCGAATCGAATGCAGTTTGCAATCCCGGCATCCTGTTGAAACTCAGGTTGTTGTGGAGAAGCTTTAGAAGCTCTGGAGTAAATGCCGTACGCAAATTGTGCCTGCTGGATTGCGATGAAAATGTAAAGGTAGCGAAAACGTACACCTAAACGCGTAAATACAGTATGTACGGTATCGAACGTAGACAGATGTTCTGCCATTGTCTTAAGGCGGCCGTCGTTTGCGTCATGAAACGGAACAACGTCGAGAGGCCCATCGTGGACGCTCTCACCTTGCCAATTCGTCACCAGTCACCACTCCCCGACAGCTTTCGGCAGGCGTATTGGCTGAAGCTGGCAGATATTGCTCTGGATCGTGCGCGTGTGAAGCAGGAGCGCATTAAAGAGCAGATCAAACCGCACGTTGAGCGATACAAACAGATCACCCGAAATAAAGGTTCTCGCCGCAAAACAACATAGCTGCAGCGGAATTGCCGTGGTTTGGCGCAATAACTCGGAGCTCTATGGAAATGTCATCCCGATGCGCCCAAGCGCGAGGATCTTATGAAACGACCAGAACCATCCCAGACAGGGAGCGATGCTCCTGTTCGCGCCATCATCTTCCAGACCGACGTACGATCCCTGACCCGCTGACGCGGCTCTCGGGATGACATGCAGGTAGGCTGACATTAGTCCTTCTGCGCAGAGCCAATTACGTATCCTTGCGGCAATAACTTTCTATGCCAAATCAGCGGGCTACGCTGGCTGGGAAGATCGCATCCGACTAAGATATTGGGCATAGTTGCGCCTGCTGGGGGTTGGTCATGACCATCCGGTTTGTTGGGATCCTTGCGCTGTGTTTCGCGGCGTGCGTTGCGGTTGCGAAAGACAAGAATTCTTTTCCAAAGCAGATCGTCGCTGCCAAATACGTGATGGTGACGAGTTATTTCGGGGACAATGTGGCGGATTCGCGGGTGCCACCGATGGATCGGCAGGCCGTTATCAACGTGCAGGACGCGATTCGGGAGTGGGGGCGCTATACGGTCGTGTATGAGCGCAAGGCCGCGGATCTGATCCTTCTGGTGCGAAAAGGGCGTATTGCGAACACAAATGATGGTGTAGGCATCCACGCCGGCTCAAACATGCCGACCGCAATAGGTCCTATTTATGGGGCTGACGCCGGAGATCCCGACGACATGATAGCCATTTACAACGCGTCGCTTGGGACCGACACAGCTCCGATTTGGCGTGACCGGATGAACAATGGACTCGATCGGCCTGAAATGAAGCTGATTCGTGAACTGCGCAAGAAGGTAGAAGCCGCGTCAAAGAACCCGTAGGCCCTCACGAGATTTTCCATCGGGCCGCGATTCCAGCCATATTGCGCTCCCAGGCGGCGCCGCAAACACGGTAGCAGTGATACCCGTCACGGCAAGGCCAAAGACCACCGTTCACAATAAATCTGGGTGAGAGCGCAGGGAAGGAGCAAGCTCATGACGTACTCATACCTGGTTCTTGGGGCGGGCAGGCAAGGAATTGCCGCCGCATACGATCTTGCGATATTTGGTCAGGCTTCTCGCGTCACTTTCGCAGATTGCAATGAAGAACTGGCTAAACACGCTGCGACTAGAGTGAATGAACTAGTCCATGACAAGATTGCGGATTCAATCAAGCTTGATGTTCGCGATGACGCTGCAAATCGGCGGGCCCTGAAAGGATACAACGTTGTACTCAGCGCGGTTCCTTATTTTTATAACCTTCCGCTGACTCGTGCGGCAATCGAGATGGGTGTTTCCTTCTGCGATTTGGGTGGGAACACGGACATCGTGCGCCAGCAGCACGCGTTAGATCGGGAAGCCATT
>Ga0335077_10004811_pt1 | contig 16487 bp, 17 predicted proteins | sample Lox_Sample_31_FD_207151 | JGI IMG/M metagenome (GOLD analysis project Ga0335077, IMG submission 207151) | Soil microbial communities from Loxahatchee National Wildlife Refuge, Florida, United States - Lox_Sample_3.1 | ecosystem: Environmental > Terrestrial > Soil > Wetlands | place: USA...
GCGCGTAGCGCCTGCTCGCGCCGGCGCAGCTCTGGCATGCGAGCCCGGAGCTCGTCGAGCGTGATCTGCTCGTCCTGGTAGGCATCGACGAGCCTGGCGATCGCCCGCTCGGCGCGGGTCAGTTCAACTGCGAGCGTCTCGCCTCGACGTGCTGCCGGGTCGGCATCGCGCATGCTCTGCAGGCGCCGGTCGATCTCGGCGCGGACCAGGTCGGGTTGGCAGAGCAGACGCCGGATCTCTCCCCAGACCAGCCGGTCGAGATCCTCCGCACGTACAGGCGCGCTGTTGCAGCGCCGCTCGGCAGCGCGCAGGCATCGGCTGCCGCACTGGTAGAGCACGCGCTTGGTCTGCTTGCCCTTCTCGACGCGATGCCACGCATAGCCGCATTCGCGGCAGACCAGCAGGCCACGGAGCAGGCTCGGCTTGCGCGCGTTGCGCTGAGCGAACCGCACGCCCTGCTCCAGGCGGGAGCGGGCCAGCGCGAAGGTGTCAGCGTCGATGATCGGCGGGACCGCGATCAGCGTCCAGGAGTCCTCGGGCGCGCTGGTGCGCTGCGGGGCTAGCGACTGGCGCGCCCCACGTTGGCGTGCCCGACGGGTTGCCTTGCCGCGCTGGCCGGTGACGCGGGTCTTGCCGAACGCGGCCTGGCCACGGTAGGCCGGGTTGACCAGCATCCCGCGGACGGTAGAGGGATGCCAGCTCTTGCCGGGCGTGGTCGTCGGCGTTTCGGTGTCATTGAGCCAGTCGGCGATCGCGGCCAGCGTCTGTCCCTCGTGGGCGTAGCGGCGGAACACCTCGCGCACGACGCCTGCCTTGGCCTCGTCGACCTGGAAGTAGGCGTCGGCGTGCTCTGAGCGGCGCACGTACCGGTAGCCGTATGGGGCTCGGCCGAGGACTGCGGCGGATCCGGACCGGGCGCGATGGACCCGTCCACGTCGGGTGCGCTCGGCGATCTGCGCTCGCTCGTACTCGGCGATCATCCCCTGCATCTGGCGCAGCAGCTCGCCCTCGGGCGTCTTTGCCGCCTCGTCCTCGAACGCGAAGACGACCTCGACGCCCGTGCGAACGAGCTCGTCGAGCAGCAGCACCTGGTAGGCGTAGCGGCGGGCGAGGCGGTCGGGCGAGTGGCACAACAGCACCTCAAACGCCCCGTCCGCTGCGCCGTCGCGCACCCGCTCCAGCGCCGGGCGCACCAGCGTCGCGCCTGAGACCCCGTCGTCACAGAACACCAGCTCCGAGCCAACCACCAGCCCGCGGGCTGCTGCCAGCTCACGCAGCTCTGAGACCTGGCTCTGGATCGTGCCCTGTGCGCTCTGCCGATCGGTCGACACGCGGGCGTAGATCGCCGCGACTGTCGCCGCGCTCGGCGTCGATTCGTCTCTCACCAGCTACCTCCTCAGTTGTCATGGCCGCCGCCCGGCGTTGCTCGGGAACGCAGAAGCCGTAGGCCTGCACCAACCGGGTGTCGGCGAGCCTGTCGCCGACATACCGGACGTCAACGCGCAGAGCCACCTTGCGATCGATCCCCGTGCGCCAGATGGCCGCGAAGCGCCGCCGCCGTGAGCGCCCCGAGTGCCTGCCCACGCTCCGTCGCTCCGACACGCGCCGCAGCGATGACTGACCTCGGCAGCCGCACCGTGAACGTCGCCGTCGCTTCCGGCACCGCCACCCCACCCGGTGACGCCTGAGCCACGCGCACGTAGCGAAGCGCCTGCCGCGCCGAGAGCAAGAACTCCCGCTCCAACGCCCTGCGCACGGCCACCGGCGGTGACCCCGCCGCCAACAGCTCGACCGCCCGGTTCACCCGACTGGCGAACTCCTCGCCTCTCGCGCGCCGCTCGGCCATGCGCCCTTCTGTTACGACGCTTCACGACCGGTTCCTCCCCGCCGGCAGACGAACCGAGCGGTCGAACTCCAACCGACCTATTGCATACAGTTCGTCATGAAGAAGGTATCCGGCCCGCAGGTCGTCACGTCCCGGGAGGCGTTGGAGAGTCCGCTTCCTCCGCGGATTCAGGAGGCTCCGTGCAAACGCGAGAGCCGATCACCGCCGAATGGACAGTTCTGGGATAGCTGGATCAGACGATCGGGGGCAGCGGCCGTCCCAACCATCGGATCCTCGGAATGCGGAAGACCGAACGCCAGCTTGGTGCAGCCGATTCTCCGGCGCGTGGCCCCCGTTAGTGGTCGGCGTCGTCGCTGACCTGGCTGGCACGACCGGTCGTGTCGGAAGGCGCAGTCTCCGAACGCGGGTGTGTTGCCGCCGACGTTGCTCCTTCTGCCTCAAGGCGACAGCGATGGTGCTCGACCTCCATCCGATCGGCAGCTCAAGCGCGCCCTCATTGTGCCCATGCACGGGACGCAACGCGTCCGGCCAGGTGGCGCTTCCGTGGGTCGTCGCCAAGCGAGCACCTCGTCGGCACCGCCTTAGGACGCCCCCACTCATGAGAGAGCGGGGCGCGGAATGCCGTAAGCGGATCCCTATCCGGACGGATCGTCTGCGGTGAAGAACAGGATCCGGCAGGGACGTCTCGATCGCCTCGGAACACAGCGCCACGAGATCCTTGGGTGGCCCGAGGCCCCCGCTGATCCGACGTCGCGCACTCAGCGCCTGGTCTCGTACCTGGTCAGCACCACGCCGTCGGGAAACGTCCGGGTCTCCACCAGGCTCAGGTTCACCCAGTTGTCCAGGGCCGTGAAGAACGGCGTGCCGCCGCCCAGGAGGACCGGATGGGTGACGATCGCGTACTCGTCGATCAGCCCGGCCCGCATGGCCGCCGCGGCAAGTGTGGCACCGCCGATGTCCATGGGGCCGCCGTCGTCGGCCTTGAGCCTGGTGATCTCGGTGACCGCGTCGCCGGTGACCAGACGGGTGTTCCAGTCGACCGTTCTGGTCGTCGAGGAGAACACCACCTTCGGCATGTCCCGCCAGCGGCTGGCGAACTCGATCGCCGCCGGTGTGGCGCCCGGCTGCTGGTCGGCGGTCGGCCAGTGGGAGCTCATCGTCTCCCACAGCCTGCGCCCGTACAGCGCCAGGCCTGTCGCCCCCACCCGGTCGGACCACCACTGGAACAGTTCGTCGCTCGGCACGCTCCAGCCGAGGTCGTCGCCGGGCGCGGCGATGTAGCCGTCCAGGCTCAGGTTCATGCCGAAGGTCAGTTTCCGCATGGCGTCAGCCTCCCGTGAGTCGGTATTCGGCGTACAGACCAGCACGGCGCGCAGAAATCATCGGTGAGGCCCACCGAGGGCCAGTTTGACCACGACGCAAAGCAGATGCTCAGTACGGAAAGGAACCGGTGCCGGCACACCGTCGCGTGGAGCCCGTCCCGAGAGCACTGGCCGAGGACGGTGTGCCGTAACACTGGTTCGGTGACGTGTGCCGGGACGACAACCGGGACCGTACCACGCCCATGTGCGGGCGTAGGCGAGGGTTTCCCGGCAGAATCAGGCGCTCCTGCCCGGGACCGATCGCCCAGCGCCACGCAATCCACCGGACCACCACGTGGTGCATAGGCATGACCTAATGCAGAGCAGGGACGCCGACGGGACGGAGACCAAAGTCAACTCGCTTGCGCAATCGCTCGTGTCGCTGAGGTCGCCGCCAGGCGCGTCGCCAGCTCCTCCAGCGCGCACGCCATGGCGCTCGACGACGACGCCGCCAAACGGTGGCGGTACTTCCTCAACGCGGACGGAAGCGGACCGGACTCAGCCAACTGGGCCGGGGGGCTCGAGAAGCACGAGAAGATGGCCGAGGACATCTGGCGCCAGTAAGACACGACGACTGCGCCGCACGCCAAATACGCGCTGTGGGTCGGCCTGAAAGGTATGGCGTCACTGCTCGCCTCAATCATCGACCGCACGATCATTCCGTATCTCAACGAATTCTTTAGCGACGTCGACCGACTCGGAGCCAACCTCACTCACCGCTGAACGCACGGCACTCACCTGGGCAAGCAGATCGACGCCGCATTGTTGAAAGTGACACACGGCAAGCTGCGGTGGCACGAACTCCTCGTGCAGGCGCGCGCGGCGACCCCTGATCTGGCCGGGGGGAGATTGCGACGGAGCCACAACACGTTCTCCGGCATTTACACCGCCAGCGGGGCCTACGCCACCTCGAAAGTGTCGGACGGCATGGAAGTCCTCAAGAAGTTCGCATCCCGGCGCTGACGCTGACCACTTTGGGGGGTTGGGCAGAGGATCTGTCTTCAGGTGGTGACCCTGCGAAGGCAAGGGCCTCCAATCGGCGGTCGCGACGCGCACGCCGGACATGGCCGGTTTCCGACGCCCAGCGCCCTTCGGGCTCGGGCTCGCGCCGACACGCGCTATCTGTCCGCGCGCCGGGAAGGCTGCGGGCAGCAAAGTCGTCTTATGTCTTACGACTGACAGCGTAACTCCAAAAAGGACATTCAAGCCGAGCGCGTGGGACGAGACCGTTCGGCCGGAGCCTCATGTTGCGAGAGTGCCGCCGACGCCCGCTCCTACGCTGCTGGCCCTGCAGCAACGTGCCGGGAACCGTGCCGTCACTTCGATGGTCTCGCGCCTTGACTCCGCGCCCGCGCTTCAGCGCACTGCGCTTGACCCCGCAGTCGCTCATCCCGTCCGCAGCAGCGCAGGGGGCACACCGCCGGGGCTGCCGTCGCGACGACTCGATCGCGCTCCGACTGTCGTGCGGGGCGGGGTCGAAACGAAAGTCGTCTCGCCCGCGGTCCGCAGCTTGCTCGAGAGCAAGAAGATCGCATACGCACGCGAGGTCAAGTTCGAGTTGCTCGACTCCAACGGCGCCGCGGTTCTCAAGGGGCGGTTCGACGTCGTCTTCCGCAACCCAACCACAAACGAGCTCGTGTTCCCGGAGCTGAAAGGCGACGACATCGAGGCTCTCACGAGGGGCCAAAAGGTGTACGTGCCTCAGTTCGAGAGCCCGGGAGGCGCGAGGGTCCGGATCACCTCGCGTCGTGGAGGGAAGCTGTACCTGCCCAAGGGCACCGTCGAGCACGTACACGGCAACAACTTCATGCGAGTTGGCTCGGAGAATCTCACCGACTTCACGAAGCTGGTCGAGCAGATGGCGAGCGGCAAGCGGGTCACGAATGTGTACCTCGGGTCGAAAGGCTTAAAGTCGTTCACTAGCCAAGAGGCGTTCCAGGCGTTCCTCTCCGAGAACGAGATCCAGGTGTCGACACCGGCCGCCGCCAAGGCCGCCCCGGTCGACGACAAGCCGCTGAAGCCGCCGGACCCGCCGGCGGGTCCCCGTCCACCCGATCCGCTCCACGACCCTCCTGCCCGCCAGACGCCCCGGCCGTCGGCGGCCGACCCGACCGCGGGACCGCCACGCAACTACCCGCTCGGCAGGGGCTCGAATCCGAAGCCAGCCCCATACGACCCCGATAAGCCACATCGCCCCACGGGCGGCCCGGAACCTGAGCCATCGAAGCCCACTTCGGGGCCGAAGCCCGAGCCGCCGAAACCGGCCACCGGACCTACCGGTCGCGTTCCCGATGAGCCCGCCAGCGGTACCGGTCGCGTTCCGGATGCGCCCACCGTCGCTGCCGAACGAGTCGGAGACGACGCTGCCGCGGACCTCGCCGAAAAGGCCGCCGGCACGGCGGCCGAGGGCCTGACCTTCGCCGAGACGGTCGGGGCTGCGTTTGAGGCGATCAGCCCGGTTCTCGACGTGCTGTTTCTGGCCCAAGCCGGATACGCGATCGGTAAGGCGCTGATCTTCCACAACCCGGCGGAGATGGACCCCGACCAGGTGAAATTGATGCACCTGATGGAGACGAACGTCATACCCGCGGCGATCAAGGCTCTAAAGGCGCACGAGAAGAAGGCCCGCGAGCTCGCGCTGCGCGACCCCGAGCTCGACGTCTACGCCAACGTAACGATGACGATCTCCTATGGGGCCGACGGAGCCATGACGCGGGGCAAGTACCCCAGGATGGTCTACGACGATGAACAGCTTGAGGATGCACAGTTCAACAGCGTGTCGGTCGGCTATGACTCCAAGACAGCGAAGAAGGAAGGCGCCGAGACACACAACTACGCGTATGAGAAGGACCACCGGCGTCGCATGCAGATCATCACCTTCCCAATCCTGCTCAATCCGCTCGGTCAGTCGCGCGGCCTGCGCCGCTGGGTCGCGATGCGTGCCAACGCCGCCAACGCGATCGCCAAAGGCTACTCCGCGCGCGGGACCGCCGAGGGGACGCCTTGGGTCGGCGACCACATGGGCCCCGGCGGCTACGACTGGACCTACCTCGACGACCGCGAGGAGGCCCGCCGCGAGAAGGCGATGGCGCCGTCGCACCGCGCCCAGGTCGAGTTGGCGGCGAAGGTCGCATTCACCGAGGCGTACATCGACGCAGCGAGCGATCACTTGGACCAGCCGGGTGTGAAGAAGCTCTACGACGACGCCGTTCAGTACTACCAGGAGCTGAAGCGCACCACGATCGATCCGCTGTACGGGCCTGCCATCAAGCCACCGCAGCGGCAGAGCTTCCCGCTGAAGCCGCGCTACGGGCCTCCTAACGCGCCCCCGTGGCCACCTACCCGGCCTTGGCTCAAGCGCTGACCCACGCGCGCGACTCTCCGCTCACCCTTCAGCCGGTCTCGCTCTTGCGCGGAAAGGGAGCCTCAGTCGGCGCTCGGGCCAGACTACCCGAACCCCATGCACTGCATTTTCCTACGTGGGGGGCGGGTAGTCTGGCCTGAGCGCCCCTCAAACCCCGTTGTGCGGCGGGGCTTTTCGGGTCGTCAAGTGTGGAATTGGATTCCACACTTCCGTCCACACTTAGGTACACACCGCTGATACCATTCTGGTATGCGAGGCGGCGACTACGTGATGATGGCCCGGCGTCGCGCGGGGCTCACGCAGCGCCAGCTGGCCGAACTCCTCGGCCTCCGCCAGGCGACGATCGCACGCTGGGAACGCGGCGACCGCGGCGTCAGCCTCGACGACGTCGAGCTGGTCGCGCACGCGTGCGGCCTGCAGCTCGACGCGCATCTCCTGGTCGAGGACCGCAGCTGGTGGCCGCAGATCGCGATGCAACTCGAACTCGACCCGCTCGAGCGGGTGCGGCGGCTTACCCCTCCGGGTGCTCCGGACATCTCAGCGGGGTTGTCCGAGCTTGCCGCGGCGGGCGTGTTCGGGCTCGTCATCGGAGAGGTAGCTGGGGCGCTGCATGGCTGGCCGCTCGTGCTCGGTTCGTCGACGATCGAGGTATGTGGGTTTGTCGACGGTGTGGGTTATCGCCTCCGACTGATGGGCGCTCGACGGACCCGGAGCGGCAGGCACATCGTGTCCGGCGGAGCGAGCGTCGTCGTCGTGGAGGCGCCCGCCGGCACGGGAGGCGAAGCGGACCTCACCCGCAACCGGGTGGAGTTCGAGACACCGGCCGGACCCGTCGAGGCAGCCGGACTCATCGACCTGCTGAGGATCGCCGACGCGTCAGACGCTCGCACGGCCCGCCGCGACTCACTTGCACTTCAAGCCGTGCTCGACGTCCAACGCGAGCGCGAGGCCCCGCGCGCCACAGACGATCGGGCGGCCGGGGAGAGGATTGCTGAATGGCTGAGCCAACAGACTCCGGTCGCGTGACCCCCGCGATCGACACTGAACGCGAAGCGCTCCTGAAGGTTCTGGTCGATCACGGCGTGCAGTTCGTCGTCATCGGCGGCGCCGGCATCCAGTCGCATGGCCGTCGCTACGACACCCTCGACATCGATCTCACCCCCGAGCGGGCCGCGCCGGGGCCACTGCAAGTTGCCGCTCCCAACATGTACCAGTCGGGGGCGGTGGGGTGACTCTGGCGTTGCTGGGCAGTTTCGCACAGGGGACGCGCGGCTGGTGCGATGGCGGCGCCGGTGCAGTCCGCAAAACCAGCAGTTCGGCTGTAGAGGGTCCAGCCGGAGGTCGCCGCGATGCCAAACACGCCGGTTTTCGCGCTCATGAGGCTGGCCGACGGCCAAGATTCCACCAAGGGCCTACTCCCCAGAGGGACGATCAAGCACTCTCGCAGCTATAGCGGGCGATATCGAAGCGCGCGGCCCCAAAGACCGTGACCTACGGAGCGACGGTTGGTGACCTATGGATCGTATTTCGGATCGAGCGGCCCGAACTCGGCGGCACTCGCGGAGCCCGAGGAGGCGAGTGGGAAGTTGAACCAATAGTCAAGAGCCGATGTGTTGCCTGCGAAGTCCCACGCATAGATCGTCAGACGGTAACGCCCGCGGGACATGCTCCCGAATGGCAGCGGCTCGGTCAGTCCCCCGGCAAGGTTGTAGATCCAATTCGGTATGCAGATGACCTGTGTGAAGAAGCATTCGAACCCCGGGTTCGCAGCGCCTGGCCCGAAGACGACCGGCTTGAGCGAGGGCGATATGTAGCCCGAGCTGTTGAGCGCCCATTCGAGACCGGTGGACGCTTGGCCCCGGGCGTTGTAGAGTCGCCAGGCCAGAGCGGCGGGTGCGAGCACGGGCGTCAGATAGCTGGTCTTGTGGATGAAGCTCTGTGGATCGAAGGCATGATCGATCACTCGCCCGTCGGAGAAGATTTCGGGGACACCGATGACAGGTGCTTCGGTGTCCGTGTATGGACGGAGTGGGCCCCCGGGCCTGAGTGGGTTCAGGTATGCGTCGTCGCTGCCCTCCGAGAACGCCATATGTCCGAACCCGTACTCGACGGCGCCTACCTCCGTCTTGTATGCGACGACGTACTGCCCGCTGCGGACCGTCGGCGAGATGTGCCAGTACGTGTAGTCGCCGACAGTGACCTTAGTGTCGTTGGGCCCGCTTACAGCCACGCTGGCATAGCCGGACTGGATCGCGTAGACCGGCTGAAAGTTATTGGCTTCAATGTCGACTGCGACGTGGAAGTTGGCGGGCCGCAGCTCATCGATGCCCGCGCGGATCGCATGCTGCTGATGGAACGGCTGGAGCGGCCACCCCGGAATCGTGCCGGCAGGCAAGCACCCGACGGTACAGAAGCCGCCTGCCCAGAATGGAGGCAGATGGTCGGCCGCGGTCGTCGGCCGCTGCAAGGGTGAAAGACCGAATTGCCAGACGTTGAGTCGGATTCCTTGACGGTCCGCGACCGCGGTGTACGAGGCCCGGGTTTCGATCCGGAGTTTCGGGTTGCTCGCGTCTGCCGTGACTATCAATCGATCGAGCGTGTAGGCTTGGGTCACAGAGTCGCGGGGGTTACGCTTCACGACGAAGTTGGTGCTCGGGAGGGTGGCGAACGCGAGCATCTCCGGGCTGAGCACAAGTGCTTCACGCGCCCGAGGGCCGGAGTGGACGTTCACCTGGCCTGATTTGAGCTGCACCGCCAAAACTCCAGTCGCCGGAGACGTCGCCGACCTGCCAATACGCTCGGAGTCGCACTTCAACGTCACCGACCCATGGGCGAGCCGGTAACGGTTGCCGTCGTAGGTAAACGTCAGTCGAGCGCGACGATTTACCGTGATGCGATCGCCAACCTGCAGGAACAGACCCGCCGACTGCGACGGTGGTGGCGTGCCAGACGGCACGGTGGTCGTACCGGGCGCAGTGGTGCCCGGAGGTGTCGTCCCGCTTGGCGGATTCTGCAGGCGCTTCCCATCCCGGATGATGACGACGTGCGCGGGGATGTTCTTGATCGGGATTTGAACGGTGCAGGGCGCGATCACGAGCAGTCAGCCTCTTTCGTCAAGTGAGCTCAGGAGCAGATCGAGAAGTCGCAAACGTACTTCGGCGAGGCGTTCCAGCGCCCAATTTCCAACCAGTCCACCTTGCCGCGCGCGATTACGAGCATCGTGAAGTCGTCCCCCATCTTGGTAGGCGGTGGGGTCATGTAGTAGCCGCTGGGGGGCTGTCCCGGAGGGAACTTGTGAAAGGCGAGATCGGGGTAGCGCTGCCGCGCGATCGTCAGGCTGGTGCCGGGACCGACGCCGGCATTTGTCCGCTCAGCGCTCGAGAACGTTCCCATAAGGGCCACGCGGCCCTTAATGAAGACGTAGGAGGTCTGCTTGCGCTGGCTTGGCCCATAGGTCCAGCTCGCCGTGCCTGGGTTGGCTCCCGGGACCGGAGAACAACCTGTGAAGACGCTGCAGTGGGCCGTCGACCGAGGTCGACCGAGGACCTTCTTCACGGACGCCTGAGTCGCCCCGAGCCTCACTCCGTTAATGCTCTTGTCCACGACGATACGGCCGGACGTGTCCGCCGACGCAGCAAGCGGTGCGAGCAGGAGACAGCACGTCCCCAGGAACCCAATGCTCGCGAGCAGCCTCAAGCTCCGCCTCATCGTTATGCGTCGTGACCATGCGTTGCCGTCACCGTGCCTTGCGACGGAGGCATTGCGATCGGAGTCGAGGCCTCGACTGCCCCCCGCCTTGAGGGCTGCGGCAACCCACAGCGGTTCGCCACACCCGCGGGACCTGGCGCGGCACGCCGCCCCGCGGCACGAGCAGCCCCAAGAAGCGCAAAGCGTCGTATCTCATGCACCTGATGGTCCCCTTTTGTACGTCCGGTCCGTGGATTCGCGCGCGGCATCGTACACCGATTAGCGGCGTGACGGCGGATCGGTGCGCCGCTCTTCCAATACGGGCGCGCACCGCTGGATAGCGAGCGTGCGTCAGCCGGGTAGCGGTTCAGCGAGAGACTCTGAGGACCGCCGAGACCTGGCTGTAGTTCCCGGCGAGATCGGTCGCATCGAGCTCCACCGTATAAGTCCCGCCGACGCGCAGAACCGGAAGGGCAAAGCTATGCTGGCCGTACGAGAAGGAGGCGCTCGTCAGGACCACCGTCTTGGAGCCGCGCGCAATCGTGATCCCCACCCGAGAGATCTTGGACACGGTGAAATAAACCCGGGCGGCGACATTCGTCTTGACGTGTGTTGTTACGACCCTCAGCGCCGGGGGAGTCTTAAGGTCCGTCTGGAACGCTCCGGCCGTGCTGCAGTAGATCGGAGTCTTAGTCATGGAGCAAAGCTGCTGCAGGAACCCCGTCACAAGCTGGTGGTAGGCCAAGTCGTCCTCCAGTCCGCGCTGGTAGAGCGACCAAGCGCCCGTGTTGAATCGCGGAAGCTCAGCCTGCGCCTCGGCATTGCCCGCCGCGAATAGCCGCTCAGCCATAGGGTCCCCGCTCGTTTGAGCGTAGTCGTCCAGGCCAATGAGGCTCTGTAGAAAGGCGTTGATCACCTCCTCGCTCGCGGCTGAGGCGAAGGAGTACTGCACGAAGCGTTCGCCCAATAGGGTCTTGACGCCGACTCCGGCCGGGGGTCGGGCAGCGAAGACAGGGAGCGCCTGGTGCGCCACCGAAAGATAGGACTGGTCGTCCAGCTCCCTCGACGCGTCCGCGAGCGCCTGGAGCGCGGTGCCCTGCGACATTGCACTGGTCCAGGCCGGGACACCACCGTCGAAGTTGAAGTAGTACTCCCATGTCAACCCACCCGCTCGACGCACGGCGAGCGGGATCAGCTCCGAGAGCATCGCACGGCATCTCGCCGCGTAGGCGGCACCGGCGGAGCAGAACCACTGGGCCTTGCCGAAGCTTCCGAGCTGCTGCAGCTGGATCCCCTGTCCGGGGTAATACTCCCAGACGAGGTCGGAGCCGGCGAACTCGACGCGATCGCCGTAGCTCAAGAGGGTCCCACTCTTCCAATACTGGGCGTTGCGCGCGAGGGTCAGGAACAGGACCGGTAGGCGCGATGCGGTCAGCGTTCCATTGACCGCCATCTCGTGAAGGATCTCGACTTCGTCGTCGAGACGGTCGCCTCGAGTCGCGGAGAGCGAACGCACCTCCCTCAAGGCTGAATTGAACGCTCTGCTGTAGGTGAGATATGCCGGCCTGGCGATCTGGCCGCTCCGGGCGAGCTCCGCGAGCACACTGCGGACCGTGCGCCGCGAGGCACCGCTCGCGGTAGCCGGACGGGCGGTCCCCGGAGACCCGCTGGGCGTCGGCGTCATCAGATTGGCTGGCAGGAAGACGTCATCTCGCAGCACCGCGTGACCGTTACGGTCCAGCTCGACCACGGTCGTGGCCGAGGCGTGTGCGGGCCCCACTGCGAGAGCGCAAAGTGTCGTCGCGATCGCTGCGACGAACACCGCTGTTCGGCGGTGGCACAGGCGCGATCGGAGCATTTGCAGGCACAGCGGAAAGCCTGTGCTCGCTAACGGCATCGCTCCACTGTAGTGGTTCTCCGAGAGAGTCCGGCGAGATCCGAGGACGCCCGGCAGCATGTGGTGCAGCACGTCAAGCCCTCGGAAGCTCGAATGGCCCGGTCAACACGAGTGGCAGTGAATTCCCGGCCTGCCGCTCCGACCGAGGCTATGATTCGGCCGCTGCTGCAGTGGAGCGAGGGCGATCAGCACGACCGACTACACCTCGGAGCTCGGGACCTATCTCGGGGCCCACGGCGCGTACACGCCCGAGCAACTGCGGCTTCGACGCGATCGGAGCAGGCTGCGCGACCGACGTCGTCGTCGAAGGACGCGCCTTGTAAGCCTCGGAGGGTTGGTCGCGGTAGCGGCTGCCGTATCCGCGGTGTTCCTTTCCGCCGGCAGTCAGGCTCCCGCGTCCCGCTCTCATCCCGGGCTTCGAATCAGAGCTCGGCTACGAGTCACACACTCGGTCGGCGGTGAGCCTTTCGATGCTCTTCCGTTCCCGCCGAACCCGCAGGACCGGTCCCCGAGGGGAGGAGAGGTGCCGTCGCTCTACGCAGACGGCCTTGACTGCACGACCGGCTGCCGACCGTATGGAGCCGAGTTTGGTTGGCCGATCAAGCCGTTCCATCGGGAGCACGGCATTCGCGCGGCGCTCAACGAACTTCGCCCGGGGTCGCTTCACGTCGGACTCGATATCCAGGCTCGCGGTGGCGCCGCGGTCTACGCGGTACAAGCGGGTGTTGCCGATGTCCTAACAGCCTCCGGGCCAAACGCTCGCGTGCAGGTCGGGAACTACATCTACTGGCACATCGACCCCAGCGTGCAGACGGGCGAAGCGGTCAAGCCGTTCATGACGATCATCGGTCACGTCATGGCCCATTACGGCCACCTTGCGTTTTCTGAGCTTAATGCGGCAGGCGACTACGTTAATCCACTTCGTCCAGGCGGAATTGTTCTCGCCCCTTACGCAAATCACGCGCGACCTGAAATCGCGATGCCCGCTGTGGCCGCCGACGGCCAGGTCGTGGTCGGGGCCTACAGCCCTCAGACATTCGTGCAGAGAACGACCTATCCGACCCCGGTCCTCGCCCCGGCGGGGTTGGCCTACGAGCTCTACAAGCCCGACGGCACGCCTGTGACGACGCTCCAGTGGGCCTTTCGCGGCACACACCTGCTCCCGTGGGACGCTCGCGACCTTATCTTCGCGCCAGGCGCGGGCGCCCCAGGTTTTGCCTGTTTCGCGACCAAACACTTGTGCGTTCCGAGCTGGAGCTACCGCGTCGCCGGCGGCTTCGCGCCATCATTGCCCACAGGCATGCCGGAAGGGCAATATCGTCTAACCATCTACGCCTGGGACTGGACCGACAACAAGACCGCGCTCGACACGACCATCACCCTGACCAGTGCTGGCTGGAAACCCATCGGTCGCTTTCCGGAGAGCCTTCTGACGGGCTCAGGCTGATCCCATCGGCCCGTCCACGACTGCGGCAACCTTGATCGAGCTTCGCCAAGAGTAGGCGCTCCCTGCCGCACCCGTTGACACGAAGCTCCGCCGCCAAGCGGCGGCACCATGTGGTGTGACGGGGTGAAGCTCCGCTCGGGCTCAGCAGCCACCCAAGCCCAGAGGACGCTCATTGAACGTCCCACGCTTTCCTTGACGCTTGATCAGCACATCGAGCAAACCCAGGGGAGTCCGAATCGTGGGAGCGGCCCGTCAGGACATTTTGCGTCGCCGTTTCGTCAGGCACAAGCTCCGCTGGGTGAGCGCTGGCGACCGTAGGATGCCGCGAGGACGTGCGCGAAAGCTAATCCTCGCGCCGCGCGGCGGAGCGGCGCAGGTGGGTCGATACTCGGGGGCCGCCGACGTGAGCCCGCCCCACGTGCACACTGAGCTCCTTCAAGCCATCAGTTGCAGCTCCACGACCAACTGTCTTGCGGTCGGGACATACGATCGGAACAGCAGGACACTCGCGCTTCGCTGGAACGGCTCAAAATGGACGCAGATACCCGTCCCGATGCGAGCACGAGGTACCTCCAGGCGCTGACGACGGCCACATGCTTGTCGGCTCGAAGCTGCTGAGCCTTCGGCTACTATTACGCCCCGCCGCTCAAGCCGACCGTTACGGGCTACCTGATCGCGCTCCACTGGAACGGGTCAGGGTGGAAGCGTCAGTGGACGAGCGCACCGTACTACGGGGCCGACTCCTCCGCCAACTTCCAGCTTGCCGTCACCTACACATCGTCAAACAGTTGCTGGACCGCCGGGTGACTGGAGTATCACGCCGCTTTACTACCACCCGCTTCTCGTGCGCTGGAACGGGCAAAAGTGGGCGGCCGTCAAACCGCCCCAATTCAAGAGCGCATCGCTCTACGGAGTCGCTTGCTCGTCCACGCGGAGCTGCTGGGCGGTGGGGGACGTCGGCACCTCGTATGGAGGAACGACACATAACCTAGCGCTCCACTGGAACGGATCTAGCTGGAGTCGAGCAACAACACCAGGCGGCAACGACTACTCCCTCGCCGATGTCGCCTGTCCGTCATCTAGCAGCTGCTGGGCCGTCGGCACCGACGAGACTAACAACCGAAGCCTGAACCTCGCACTCCGAATGGACCGGCAGCGTTTGGTCGTCTTTCTGACGATGACGGCGAGCCAGTGTGGTTACTGCCTGACGAGCAAAGCGGCGGGCGCGGTCGCCAGCTCGATTCCGGCTAGCGCTCGATAGCGCTGCGGACGATCAGGGCCAGCGCCGGCCTCCGGCGTCGGATACTCGCAAGCGGAAGTACGCTAGCGCCGAGAAGACCGACTCGACGTCGAGCACCGTCGCGCTCTCAGTCGTTCAGCGTGGGCGCGGCCGTTTGCAGTGGTCCCACCGCGGACGCGGCCGTTCAGCGACGGCCCGCCGCACAGCCCCGGCCGTTCGGAGCCCTAAACCACGCGTGCCTCGGTGCTCGACGGCATCTGTCCTACCACCACCGCTACTTGCAGCGCGGCCAGGCGCACGCCGGGGCGTTGCTTGCCAGGCGGTCGAGCAGGAGGCCGGCGCCCAAAGGTCACGCGATTCGAAAGCAAGCTGCGGAGCCGTCAACAATGGTGTTCGTCGCGACTCATCGACCCCTGGAACTCAAGGGACCGAGGGTGTGCCTCGCGAAGTCGTTCTCTCGGCTTCGGCTGCGGTGACCTCGCGCTCGGCTTGGTTCGCGGCATCCTCGACCACGGTGCAAGCTTGCGTGGTGGCAGGAGCAGTGTCCGCCTGATCGCCTCGCGTGCGGTCGAGGCCTCGCTCCAGTCGGTGCTGCCCTTTCGGTGTGCGAGCCAGAACCAGCTCCAGCTGCTACCTCGTCTCAGGCCGCGCATCTCCTGACGGAGTACCTCGATCTCGCCGCGCGGCGTGACGACGGTGACGGACTCGGACCTATTGCGGACTGCGCGACCCGCCGGCATACACATGGCAGCGTAGACATCGCGAGTGTCCTCGGGTGCGCGGAGGATCCCAAACGGATCATCGACGGCGCGCGAGAGAAATGATCGCGCGCTGGCTGAGCCGTCTAGCGCTGCGCTGCGCCGCGCCGGAAGCCGCGCTCGAGTGCCTGCGGCAGGTCCCGCGTAGCGGCTGTGGCCCCGCCCTTGACCGCATCCGCTGCCGACATCTTCACAGGCGCGTGGGCGACTTTGAGCGCCAGCGCAGCGGCGACGATTAGGCCTGCGCCGAGCAGCGGTCGGAAGAGCCGGAACAGCCGCCACCCGACATAGAGGGGGAGGACGGTGCGCACCGCAAGTGTCACCCCACGCGGGCTGGCCGCCAAGTGCGCTGCAGTTCGGTGGCCAACAGTCCGGCGACCTCGGAGAGCTCATTGAATGCTGCGGCCAGGTTGGCGAGCGAGGACCCCGACAGGGCCGCCGCCAGTCCGGCGACCGCCTCATCAAAGCTTTGCCAGAGTTCCTCGGAGCCCGGGCGTGTCATGCCGGGCGTGAGCTCGGGCGCCAGCCGGAAGTCTCCTTCGACGGTGCGCGGACGCCAGCCAAGGCCGCCCTGGGCGGCGAGTTCGAACGCAGCTGCCTGCTCGGCCGCGGCGCTTGAGAGAGCTCTGAGACGAGACGGGAAGCCGGCGTCCGGCGGCGCCAAGGCGTGGGCGTCGAGCGCCGACTCCCAATTCTGTCCGGCCGATGTCATTCGTTCGACGATCGATGCGACCTCAACCTGCATTGGCACCGCGCTCCGGGTTGGTGATCAGCGAAGAGAGCAGGTCGCGCGCTTGCTCGCCGGCTGCGGGACGCAGGCCGGATTTCGGTGAAGGTTGCCGGTGGCTTGCCTGTTCGCTGAGCATCCGATCGAGGCGTGGGAGAAC
>Ga0335077_10004812_pt1 | contig 16486 bp, 14 predicted proteins | sample Lox_Sample_31_FD_207151 | JGI IMG/M metagenome (GOLD analysis project Ga0335077, IMG submission 207151) | Soil microbial communities from Loxahatchee National Wildlife Refuge, Florida, United States - Lox_Sample_3.1 | ecosystem: Environmental > Terrestrial > Soil > Wetlands | place: USA...
CGTCTTGCTCGAAAGGAAATCAGTCGGACAGGCGTTCGAGGACTCGGGCTCGCTCGACGAAGCCGCGGCGCGCCCAGTACTCGAGCGCGTCGGCGTTCGCGCTCTCGACGCGGACCGATACGCGGCGCACGCCGCGCGCCGCGAAGAACGCGTCGGCCTCGCGCACGAGCGCGGCGGCGATGCCGTTCCGCCGCTCGCCCGGCACGACCCAGAGCTCGTGGATCCAGCCCGCCGCGGGCGGCTCGCCCGCGCGGCCCGCGGGCTCGACCTCCGCGAACAGGAAGCCGACGTGCGCGCCGTCGCGCTCGGCGACGAGCACGCGGCAGCGCTCGCGCGCGATGCCGCGCGCCAGCTCCTCGGCCAGCGCCGCGCGCAGGCTCGGCGCAGGTGCGTCGGCCGTGCCGAGCCTGCGGTGGTGCTCGACCAGGTCGAGCCACAACGCGACGAGCGCCTCGCGGTCTTCGGCTCGCGCGGAGCGGATCGACACGTCGCCCACTGCGCGGGCTACTTCACCACGCGGCGTTCTTTCGCGCGGATCATGCGCAGGCTTCCGGATTTGTCGCCCTCCGTGAACGTGCCGGTGAGCTCGCCCTCGGCCGGCTCCGCGGTGACGTCGTAGATCGCGGCCTCCGACATCTCGCCGAGCATCGAGTTTCCGCCGCCGAGCGCGTCGACGATCTGGATGCGCACCTTGTCGGGCGCCCAGGTCACCGTCCAGTTGCGCGAGAAGCTGACCGTGCCCGACTTCGCCGGGCCCGCGGCCTCGGACTTCATGCCGGCGGCGACGCTCCCCGTGAGCTTCTTGTCGGTCTTCGCGCGGCTCGACACGTCCATGTGCGCCTTCAGGTTGTCGAGCACGGCGCCCTCCGGCTGCCAAGGCTTGTGGCCGCGCATGTCCGCGCGGCGCACCTCTTCGGTGCCCTCGTCGAACATCACGTACGGGAACTCCTGCACGGTGAGCGAGTCGCCCGTCTGCACCATCGACCAACCGAGGTCCTTCCAGTCGGAGATCGACTTGTCCTCGGACTTGGCGTTCTTGTAGTGGACGAGCACGTACCACTCGCCCGTGAGGTCGAGCTTCGCGAGGTCGCCCGCGCGCGCGGGCCCGCCCAGCGTCGAGAACGCAATCCACAGGCAGATCGCCGGCAAAGAGAGCAATCGGGGGCGCATGTCGGCGGATTATACCCGCGGCGGCGCGCACGAAAGGCGCGTCGTCGAGCGAGGGGGATGCGCCACGCATCGTGTAGACTGCGCGCGTGGCCGCGATTTGGGTCGTCTCGGAAGAGCCCTCGCTCGCCGCGATCCTGGCCCACCACGTCGCGGCGCTCGGCGAAGCGTGGACGGGTGCGCCGGAGCGCGCGGCGTTCAAGGATGCACCGCCGCCGGATCTCTTGATCCTCGTCGGAGTCACGCAGACGGGCGGGCGCACCGACACGCTCGAGCGCCTGCTCGAGTTCGTGCGCGAGCTGCCGACGCGGCGGCGCGCGCCCGCACCCGCGCTCTACGTCGCCGCGCAGGACGGCGCCGCGGGAGTGACTCGGCTCTTCGACGACCGCCTCGCGTCCGCGATCGAGTTCCCGTTCGACCCCGACGAGCTGGCGGAGAGCGCGGCGCGCGTGCTCGCGGCGAGCGCGCCGCCCGCGAGCCTGCGCGAGCGCGCACGGGGCAGCTGGCTGCGCGCCGAGGTCGAGCGGCTGTACGCGGGCATCGAGCTGCCCGAGCTGCGCCGCGCCGTCGATCCGCGCAACGCGCACCGCCCGGTGCTGTTCATCGGCGAGTCGGGCTCGCGCCGCGACCTGCTCGCGCGCTACGTGCACCTGTTCGCGGAGCCCGCGCGCGGTGACTTCGCGCTGATCTCGCTCGCCGACATCGCGCCCGGCGAGCTCGAGCGCGCCGTGCTCGAGCCGAGCGCCGGGCGGCGCACGAGTGTGTACCTGCCCCGGCTCGAGCGCGCGGCGCGCGCCCAGCAGGAGGAGCTCGCGCACGTGCTGGGCTCGAGCGGCGCGCTCGCGCTCGAGCCGATCCGCTGGCTCGCGTCGACGCTGCACCGCGCGCGGCTCGCGGCCTCGCTGCGCGAGCTGCCCTGGCTCGAGGTCGAGCTGCCGCCGCTGCGCGCGCGCCCCGACCGCGCCGCCGTGATCGCCGCCGCCGCGCGCGCGGCGGCCGACCGGGCGGGCCGCGAGCGCACGCTCGGCGCAGCGGCACGGCGCGCGCTCGAGGACTACCCGTGGCCCGGCAACCTGCGCGAGCTCGACCGCGTGCTCGACGCCGCGGTCGCTGCGGGCGCCGGCGCCGAGATCGAGCTCGCCGAGCTGTCCTTCGGCCGTGCGCGCGCCGCCGAGCCGGTCGTGCGCGCCGCGCCCGAGGCGGGCACCGACGAGGACCTGATGCTCGCGACGCTGGAGCCCGACGAGCTCGAGCGCGCCCGCGAGCGCGCCGCCGAGCTCGAGCCGCGGCTCGACCCGGGCGCCGACTTCCAGCCCCAGCCGGGCGAGGAGCCCGAGCTGCTTCTCGACGAGCCCGTCGAGCTCGACGCCGAGCCAGAGCTCGCGCCCGCGCCGTCCGCCGCGGCCGTTCCCGCGCCCGCCGCCGCGCCGCGCGTCGGGGCGAGCCTGCGCGATCTGTTGCTCCCGCTCGCGCAGGAGATCCGCAAGCCGCTGCGCGCGGTGCGCACCTATGCCGGCCTCGTCGAGCAGCGCCCCAACGACGCCGCCGTACGCCGCGAGCTGCGCACGCTCGTCGAGGAGGACCTGGGCGGCGTCGACGAGAGCCTGCAGCGCGTCGAGAAGTTCCTGCGCCTGGGCGCGCCCGAGCCGCGGCCGTTCGACCTGGCGCCCGCGCTCGCCTCCGAGCTCGATCAGCGCCAGGCGCTGGCGCGCGCGCGCGAGCTCGTGGTCCTGCGCGAGCTGGACTTCGACGCGCCGGCCGTCGTCGCCGACGAGGCGCAGGTCCGCTTCGCCATCGGCGCACTGCTCGACCGCGCGCTCCGGCTGGTGCCGCGCGGCGGCGACGTGTACCTGGGCAGCGCCTGGAACAAGAAGCGCGAGGAGCGCGCCGGCGGCCACCGCATCCTGCTGCGTTTCCACAGCCCCGAGGACGTGCTGGCCGGCCCGGCAGACGACGCCGAGAGCTCGTTCGTCGAGGTCGCGATGGCGCGCGAGCTGTTCGGTCGCGCCGGCGCCAGCTTCGCCGTCGACGCGAGCGGTCCGCAGGACAACGTCATCCTCGTCGAGCTGCCCGGCTGACGCACGCAACCCGGCTTGCTAGCGTCGCTGGCTTGGCGCTGCCGCCGCTCGTCAAGCGAATCGCCGCCGCCGTGACGGACGTGTCCGCCGAGCTCGACACCTTGCTCGTGCGCTACGCGCCCCTGCGCGGCGCGCCGCACGAGCTCACGGATCGCATCGCGCTCGCGCCCGACGGCGAGCTCGCGTTCGTGGCCGCCGTCGGGCGCTGGCTGCGCATGCTGCGCGCGGCGCGCGTGCGCGTCGACGGCGACCCGTACCTGATCTGTCGCGACGTCGCGCGCGCGGCCGAGCTCGCGCGGCGCTGCATCGGCACGACGCTCGTGATCGTCGTCGCGCGGCGACTCGAGCGGACGCTCACGCTGTGGACCGACAGCGGCGTCCAGCATCTCGGCGCCGTGATCGACTTCGCCGAGACCGGTGATGGACTTCTCATCCGGCGGCGCGGCGGCGGGCCCCTGCTCCACGTCGCGCGCGAGACTCTGATCCGCTTCGAGTCGGCGTCGCAGGAGCACCTCGAAGTCGTGTCCGTCGACGTACCGCGCCGCTGTGCATGATGTGTGCGCGAAATTCGCTTGCATGCGCTCTCGCGCTCTGATCTAAATGCGCATGCGGGTTGCTGCTGCCCCGCGCCGGTCCGGGTCCTTCATCGGGGGGTGGAAGGTCCGAGAGTGGCTGCGGGGCAGCACCCCGCATCGCGCCCGAGCAAGCGCTACCTTCTCCCAGCTCTTCTTGTGCATCGTGTGTCCAGCCGATGGTAGGTGAGCTGGAACGAGGAGGTCTCTGTGTTCGGCGTCGGCATGCCCGAGTTGCTGGTGATCTTGGTCGTGGCGCTGCTCGTGCTCGGCCCGAAGCGTCTGCCGGAAATCGCGCGGTCGCTGGGCAAGGGCATGGCGGAGTTCCGCCGCGCGTCGACGGAGTTCCAGCGCACGCTGTCGGCGACGCTCGAGGAGCCGCCGCCCGCCGCGCCACCGCGCGCGCCGGCGGCGCCGCCGGAGAAGCCGGCCGAGCCTGCGCCCGCTCCGACGAGCGCGAAGACTGATGGATGACACGCCCAAGCCGTTCCTCGATCACCTGGAAGAGCTGCGCATCCGGCTCTTCTGGGTGCTCGGCGTGTGGACGGTGGCCGGCTTCGTCGCGAGCTACTGGTCGAAGGAGCTCTTCGCGCTGATCATGGCGCCCGCGGTCGACGCGGTGCGCTCGTCGGGCAACACGCTCATCGCGGTCTCGCCGAGCGAGCTGTTCGTCACGTACCTGAAGACCGCCGTGCTGGCCGGCTTCATCGTCGCCATGCCCGTCGCGCTCTGGCACCTGTGGCACTTCGTGGCGCCCGGGCTGTACGAGAACGAGCGGCGCCTCGCCTTCCCGTTCGTGATCTCCACCTCGACACTGTTCGGTGTCGGGTGCCTGTTCGGCTACTTCGTCGCGTTCCCGGTCATGTTCCAGTACTTCGTCTCGCTCGAGGCCGACTTCGTGCACACGAGCTGGACCACGGCTTCCGTGTTCCAGTTCTGCACGGGCATGTACCTGGCGTTCGGCCTGGCGTTCCAGCTGCCGGTGATCCTGGTGGCGCTGTGCCTGGCGGGCATCATCACGCCCGCGTGGCTCGCCGCGCAGCGGAAGTACGCGATCCTGGTGGCGTTCATCGTGGGCGCGATCCTCACGCCGCCGGACGCCACGAGCCAGATCATGCTCTCGGTGCCGCTGTGCTTCCTGTACGAGATCTCCATCTGGGCCGCGCGCATCATGGTGCGCCGCCCGAAGCAGAGCGCGTCGACCGCGCTCACCGTCGTCCCCGAACCGGCGGTCACCGAACGAGAGGGCTGATGGCCGGCCGCGGCGTGCGGGCCGTGCTGCTCGACATGGGCGGCGTGCTGCTCCCCGAGCAACAGACGTACGAGCGCGCGGTGCGCGACGCCGCGTTCCTCGCCGCGCTGCGCGACGCCGGCGTCGTCGCGCCCGAGGCCTTCGTCGCCGACCGCGCCAAGCGCCTGCGCGAGGCCTACCGCGCGCTCGAGCCGGAGCGCACGCAGCCGGATCTCGAGGCCGTGTTCGCGGACGATCCCCCCGCGGTGCGGCGGCTCCTGCTCGGCGCGTTCAAGCGCGAGTCCTCGCCGCCGCCGTACGCGCACGCGCGCGAAGTGGTCGCGGCGCTCGCGCGCGATTACGCGCTCGGGCTCGTGTCGAACACGGCGATGCCCGGCCACCACCACGCCGACGTGCTGCGCCGCGCCGGGATCCTCCAGCACTTCGGCGCGGCGGTGTGGTCGGCGAACTTCGGCCGGCGCAAGCCCGATCCCGCGATCGTGCGCTTCGTCCTCGACGAGCTGCGCGTGCCTCGCGAGCACGCCGTCCTCGCGGGCGACAAGCTGCGCACCGACGTGGCGGCGGCGCGGAACGCGGGCGTGCGCTCGGTGTACATCCGCAAGCGCGGCGCACCATGGGCGGGGCGCGAGCTGCGGCCCGACTTCACGATCGGCGACCTGCGCGGGCTGCCGTTCCTGTTGCGCGGCCTGGGCTAGCGCGCGAGCGACGCGACGCGCGCCAGGAAGTGCGCGCGGATCCGCGCGGCGTCGACCGAAGTCGCGCAGCTCATGGGCAGCGTGCCGGCGCCCGGCGCCTCGTGCACGCGCGTGCGGAACACGCCGTTCTCGATGGCGGGCTCGATCTCGAGCGTCTCGAAGCCGCAGAACGACTCGTCGTACACGCACGCGAGGGTGAGCGGGTCGTGCAGGAACGCGGCGTTGTCGTCGGGCGGCGCGCCCGGCGGATCGAGGAGCCGCCGCTGCACCGGCGTCCACACGCGCACGGCGCGCGCGAGCGCGGCGTGGAGCGGGTGCGCGGTCTTCTCGAGCTCGAGCACGTCGGCGGCGCGCAGCCACGTCTGCAGGGTGACGTCGGCCGAGACAAGCCGGATGGGGATCCCGGAGCGCAGTACGAGCAGCGACGCGTGCGGGTCCGAGCACAGGTTGTAGTCGACGCCGAACGGGAAGACGCGCCCGCGGTACTCGACCTTGCGCAGGTGCCCGCCCATGATGGTGAGCCGGCCCACGCGCGCCGCGAAGTCGGGATCCTTCGCGAGCGCCACGGCCAGGTTCGTGAGGGGCCCGACGGCGCAGATCTCCAGCCCCGGCTCGCGCGCGGCCCAGTCGAGCAGCGCGTCGACCGCGTGCGCGCGGTCGAGTGCGGGCTCCTCCCCCGGCTCGAGGATGCCGTGGCCCTCGTGGCCGAACCAGTTGAAGCCTCCGCCTGCGAGGAGCGGCGTGCGGCAGCCGGCGTACACGGGAATGTGTCGCCGCCCCGCCAGATCGAGCAGCTTCGCCGCGATTCGCGCGCGCAGCACCGATTCGCGGCCCACGCACGTCACGCCCGCGAGCTCCAGCTCGGGCGCCGCCAGCGCGAGCGCCAGGCACAGCGCGTCGTCGACGTCCGAGCCCATGTCGGTGTCGAGCAACAGGCGCTGGGGCACTAGCGCAGCTCGTTCGCGATGAAGCCGGTGTCGTAGCGGCCGGCTTGGAACGCGGCGTTCTCGAGCACGCGCTTGTGAAACGGCAGCGACGTCTTCACGCCGGTGACGACGTACTCGGCGAGCGCGCGTCGCATGCGCGCCAACGCCTCGCGGCGGTCGCGGCCCCAGCAGCACAGCTTCGCGAGCAGCGGGTCGTAGAACACGGTGACTTCGCTGCCCGCCGCCACGCCCGCGTCGTTGCGCACGCCCGGTCCCTCGGGCAGGCGGAACTCGGTGAGCTTGCCCGGCGAGGGCAGGAAATTCTTGTCGGGGTCCTCGGCATAGATGCGGCACTCGAGCGCCCAGCCGTGGAGTCCCACGTCGGCCTGCTCGAAGCCGAGCGGCTCGCCGGCGGCAATGCGGATGCCCGTCTTCACGATGTCGATCCCCGTCACGAGCTCGGTCACCGCGTGCTCGACCTGCACGCGCGTGTTCATCTCCAGGAAGTAGAAGCGCCCGTCGCCGTCGACGAGGAACTCGAGCGTGCCCGCGCCTTCGTAGCCCACCGCCTTGGCCGCGGCGATCGCGCACTGGCCCATGTCCTCGCGCAGCTTCGGCGTCATCTGGTTGGCGGGCGCCTCTTCGACGAGCTTCTGGTGGCGGCGCTGGATCGAGCACTCGCGTTCGAACAGGTGCACCGTCCTGCCGTGCCGGTCGGCGAGCACCTGCACTTCCACGTGGCGCGGCTGCGAGACGAGCTTCTCGACGTAGATCGCGTCGTCGCCGAAGCCCGACTTCGCCTCCGAGCGCGCGCGCACGAGCGCCTGCGCGAGCTCTTCTTCGCGCTGGACGAGCCGGAGTCCGCGGCCGCCGCCGCCCGCCGCGGCCTTCACCATGATCGGGAAGCCGAGCTCGCGCGCGGCGGCGACGGCCTCGTCGTTCGAGAGCGCCGCGGTCGTGCCCGGCACGATCGGCACGCCGGCGGCCTGCATGGTGCGCCGCGCCACCACCTTGTCGCCCATGTCGCGGATCGTCGCGGGCCCGGGCCCGATGAACGCGAGCCCGGCGTCGAGACACGCCTGCGCGAACGCCGCGTTCTCGGACAGGAAGCCGTAGCCCGGGTGCACGGCGTCGGCGCCGGCCGACTTCGCCGCGGCGAGGATGCGCTCCACGTCGAGGTAGCTCTTGGCCGCCTGCGGCGGGCCGACGAGGTGCGCTTCGTCCGCGCAGCGCACGTGCAGCGCGTCGCGATCCGCTTCGGAGTAGATCGCCGCCGAGGCGATCCCCAGCTCGCGGCAGGCTCGGGAGATGCGAACCGCGATCTCACCGCGATTGGCGATGAGTATCTTGCGGAACAGAGTCAGTATTCCTTCTGGGCCTGCAGCACCGTGATCGCGGTGAGGTTCACGACGTCGTCGACGGTCGCGGTCGGCTGCAGCGAGTTCACCGGCGAGCGCATGCCCATGAGGATCGGCCCGACGACGGTGGCGCCGCCGATCGTGCCCATGAGCCGCGTCGAGATGTGCGCCGAATCCAGGTTCGGGAAGATCAGCACGTTCGCCTCGCCCTTGATCTCGGCGAAGCCGAACCGCGACGCGCGCCGGTCGGGGTCGAGCGCGATGTCGGCGTGCATCTCGCCGTCGATCTTCATGTCCTTCCAGCGCTCGCGCGCGATGTCGACGGCGCGCTGCAGCTTCTCGGTGCGCTCGCTGCGCACGCTGCCGTAGTTGGAGAACGAGACGACGGCCACGGTCGGGTCGAAGCCGAACCAGCGCGCCGTCTCGGCGCCCAGGCCCGCGATCTCGGCGAGCTGCTCGGCCGTCGGGTCGACGTTCACCGAGCCGTCGGCGAAGAACACCACGCGGTCCTTCTGGATCACCACGTACACGCCCGCGGCGCATGCGTGGCCCTCGGCCAGGCCCACGACTTCGAGCGACGGGCGGATCGACTCCGAGTACGACTTGGACAGCCCGGCCACGAGCCCCTGCGCGTCGCCCATGCGCACCATCATCACGCCGAAGTAGCCGCGGCGGCCGAGCAGGCGCTCGGCGTCGCGGTCGGTCACGCCCTTGCGCTTGCGCAGGCTGACGAGCTCCTTGCGGTAGTAGACGAGCTTGTCGCTCGTGCGCGGGTCGACGATCGGCACGCCGTCGAGATCGATGCCGAGCGCGCTCGCTTGCGCGCGGATCTCGCGCTCGGTGCCGATGAGCAGCGGCTCGCAGATCTCCTCCTGCCGCAGGATCTGCACGGCGCGCAGCACGCGCTCGTCGTTGCCCTCGGGGAACACGATGCGCTTGGGCGAGCCTTTCGCGCTGTTGATCACGCCGCGCATGAACTCGCGCGAGCGGCCGAGGTGCCGCTCGAGGTTCTCGCGGTACTCGTCCAGGTCGAGCTGCACGCGCGCGACGCCCGTCTCCATGGCGGCCTTCGCGACGGCGGCAGACTCGACGATCAGCACGCGCGGGTCGAACGGCTTCGGAATGATGTACTTCGGACCGAACTCGAAGCGCTCGCCGGGATACGCGTGGCGCACCTCTTCGGGCAGGCCCTGCTCGCCCTGCTTCGCCAGCTCGGCGAGCGCGCGGACGGCGGCGAGCTTCATCTCCATGTTGATCTTGCGCGCGCGCACGTCGAGCGCGCCGCGGAAGATGAACGGGAAGCCGAGCACGTTGTTGACCTGGTTCGGGTAATCGGAGCGGCCCGTCGCGATGATGGCGTCGTCGCGCACGGCGGCGACCTCGGCCGGCGTGATCTCCGGGTCCGGGTTCGCCATGGCGAAGATGATGGGGTTCGGCGCCATGCTCTTGACCATCTCCTTGGTCACGAGCCCGGCCGACGACACGCCCACGAAGCAGTCCGCGCCCTTCATCGCGTCTTCGAGCGTACGCGCTTTGGTGTTGCGCGCGTAGCGCTGCTTGTACTTGTTCATGCCCTCCTTGCGGCCTTCGTAGATCACGCCCTTGGAGTCGGTCATGAGCACGTTCTCGGGCCGCACGCCGAGGTGCACGTACAGGTCGGCGCACGCGATGCCCGCCGCGCCTGCGCCCGCCAGGACGACGGTCGTATCCTGGATCTTGCGTTGGGTGAGCTCCAGAGCGTTCAGGAAGGCGGCGCCCGAGATGATCGCCGTGCCGTGCTGATCGTCGTGGAAGACGGGGATGTCCATCTCCGCGATCAGCCGCTCTTCGATCTCGAAGCACTCGGGCGCGCGGATGTCCTCGAGGTTGATGCCGCCGAACGTGGGCTCGAGCAGCTTCACGGTCTGGATCACCTTCTCGGGGTCTTCGGTGGCGAGCTCGATGTCGAACACGTCGATGCCGGCGAAGCGCTTGAACAGGACGCCCTTGCCCTCCATCACCGGCTTGCCCGCCAGCGCGCCGATGTTGCCCAGCCCGAGCACGGCGGTGCCGTTCGTGACCACGGCGACGAGGTTCGCGCGCGAGGTGTACTTGAACGCGTCGTCGGGCCGTTTCTGGATCTCGAGACACGGCTCCGCGACGCCCGGCGTGTAGGCCATCGACAGGTCGCGCGCGGTGAGCACGGACTTCGTCGGCGTGACCTCGATCTTTCCCGGCTTGCCCTTGCGGTGGTACTCGAGCGCTTGTTCTTTGGTGATCACGGGGAGTGTCCTTCTAGGCGAGCAGCGCCAAGGTGGCTTCGCGCCGACGGGCGGCGATCTCGTCCGCGGACTCCGGTCCGCGGCGCTCGTCGGGCTCGATCACGAAGATGCGCTCGCCCTTCTTCACGACGCTGCCGTCGCGGCCGGCCATCGCACAGCGCACGACGGTGCCGGAGAAGGGCGCGAGCACCTTGTTGAACATCTTCATCACTTCGATCACGAAGAGCGGCTGGCCGGCAGCGAAGTGCTGGCCTTCCTCGACGAGCGGCGGCAGGTGCGGCGCCTCGCGCGCGTAGAACGTGCCGGCCATCGGCGTGACGATCTCGTCGGAGTCGGCCTTGGGCGCGGGCGCGAGCGCGCGCGCCAGCTCGGCGGCGCTCTTCGCGTCGGCGAAGCGCTCGGGGAACGAGATGGACAGGTCGTCCTCGAGCCGCACGTCCAGGAACCCCGAGCGCGCGCCCGCGCGCGGGATGAGCAAGAGCAGCTCGAGCCCGAGCTGGAAGCCGCGGTGTGCAGCGAGACACTTCGCGAACAAGGTGGCGTCGCCGCCCGAGAGCGCGGTGCTCGGCTTGCCCGAGAACAGCGACTCGAGCTCGGGGTGACTCGCGGCACCCGTGCGCGACTCGATCTCTGCGTAGAAGTCGAGCGCGCTCTGCAGGATCTCGAGGTCGTGGTCCCAGATCTGCTCGGCGGGCGGCTTGTCGGTGCGCGCCTCCAGGTCGAGGAAGTGGTACAGCCGCTCGAGGAAGCGCACCGGGTTCGCGACGAACGCCACCTGGCCGTTCGCGGCCTTCCAGAGCTCGCCGTCGTAGCGGCCCAGGAAGCCGCCGAGCAGGTGCGCGTTCGCGAACAGGCGCGCGAGCGGGCGCAAGAGCAGCGTCTCCTTGGCCTCTAGAACCGCGCGCGCGTCGCGCTGTTTCGCGCGCTTCTGGAGCTCGCCGTAGGCGAGCTCCAGATCGAGGTCGTTCGCGACCTGCGCCAGCGCGCCCACGGCGCCGAGATAGCTCGACATGAAGCGCGTGTTCGGCTCGGCCATCACGCCGCGGCCGAGGAACCACTGCACGAGCCCGTAGTGCACGTCGAGGTTCGTCTGCAGGTCGTCGCCGCGCAGCTCCATGCGGCGCAGGATCTCGGCCATGCGCTCGTAGTTCTCGCGCCGCGAAGTGCCGTGCGTGAGCACGAGCGCGACGTTCGAGTCGTACGCGCCCGCCAGGTTGTAGTAGACGAACGACTGCGTGTCGGGATTGCGGATGCCGATGCCCTGGTCGAAGCGGATCTCGTCGGGGCGCGGCGCCGACCAGCTGCGGATGAGCCCGCCCGCGTGCGGCTGCAGCGCGGCGTTCGTCGCGTTGATGCGCACCTCGAGGCCCGACACGAAGCGCTGCACGCGCTCGGGGCGCGGCACGCGCGGCCCGTGCGCGGCGAGGAGCGCCATGGCCTCGATCAGCTGGTCGACGTAGAAGAAGTCGTTCGCGTCGTCGGGGTTCTGAAAACGCAGCCGGTACACGAGCTCGGTCACGCCGTGCTCGACCTGGATGCGCGTGTTCATCTCCATGAAGAAGTGGTTCGCGCCCTCGACGATGCACTCGAACGTCGAGACCGAGTCGAGCCCCGTCGCCGCGCCGAACTTCTCGCTCTCGGCCTCCATGCGCGCCAGGTACGCTGCGTCGCCGCGCAGCACCTCGCGCAGCTTGCCGCTCGCGCGCTCGAGCTCCTGCTCGACGAGCTCTCTGGTGAGCGAGACCTCGATGAGCTTCTGCTCGTGCATCTGCACCGAGCAATCGCGCCCGCCGAGCGACAGGCACCAGGCGCCGTTGCCGATCAGCTGGATCTCGTTGTGACGCGTGCGCTCGATGTTGAGCTCGACGAGGAAGTTCCGGTTCGAGCCCGGCGCGAGCACCTTCGACTCGGCGCACACGTCCACGATCGCGGCGGGGACCTCGTCCTGCTTCGCGACCACGCGCTGGCCCTTGCCGCCGCCGCCGCCGATGTACTTGAAGCGGATGCGGTGCGTCGGGTACTGCGCCCAGATCTCGGTGCACGCCGACTCGGCCGCGCGCTGCAGCTCCTCCAGCGTGACCAGCTCGACGGTCTTCTCGTAGCCGAGCTGCAGCAGCGCCTCGGCGTTCTCGGCCGCGCTCGCCGACGCGTTCCAGCGGAAGTCGAGCGCGTGCTTCTTCGCCAGCTTCTCGAGCGCCGCGCGGTCGCGCGCCTTCGCGAGCAGCGCGCGCGCGGACACGTCGTCCACGCCGGGGATCACCGCGTTGCCGAGAGCGCGCGCCTGCTTCTTCGCTTCGTCCTTCGCGCCCGCGCGGCGGATGACCTGCGACGACGGCCCCATGAAGCCCACGCCCGCGCGCTCGATCGCGGCCACGAAGTCGGCGTCTTCGGCCATGAAGCCGTAGCCCGCGAACACGTGCGTGTAGCGGTGCTCGACGGCGATGGCGACGATCTGCGCGATGCGCCGCTGCTTCTCTTCCTGGCCCGCGCCCATGTAGTCGGGCACACGGTGCACGTTGTGCGGGAAGCGGAAGCCGCGCAGCTCCGGGGCGAGACAGCGCGGGTAGACGACGGAGTCCTTCTCCGACAGCAGCATGCCGTACTCGCGCACGCCGATCTCGTCGAACACCTGGAACGCCTCGAGCCGCACGGGCCCGCGGCACACGACCAGCACCTTCAACCCGGCGAGCGTGAACGAGCGCTGCCACGCCGACTCGGCGGCGTCGAAGCGCCGCGGGGTGAGCTCGCGGTCGAGCACTACTCGAACTCCCGCTGCGGGCCGGCCATCGGCTCGGGCCGATAGGTGCGCATGAGGAACGCGAGGTGCTCGCCCAGCACGCGCCGGCTCGTGCCCGGCATGACGATGCGCGACACCGAGCCGAGCGAGAGCGCCTCGTTCGGGTTCATGAGCTCGCGCTCGTAGCGCTCGCGGATCTGCTTCAGCCCGGCATCGCGCGTGCGCTTCGCCTCGACTTCGGCGGTGCCGTTCGCGAGCGCCTTCTGGAACTCCACGTCGAGCGCGCGGATCTCGTCCTTGAACACGAACTGCGCGCCGCCGCCGGCGTCCATGACCGCGATGCGCGCCATGGGCATCGCGAACACGGCGTCGGCGCCGGTGAAGTGCGAGTTGTACGCCGCGTACGCGCCGCCGAACGCGTTGCGGATGATGAGCGTCATGCTCGGCACCCGCAGGTCGATGATCGCGTCGAGGAGCCGCCGCCCCTCGAGGATGATGCCGCGCGTCTCCTGCTCGGTGCCCGGCGTGAAGCCTGCGACGTCCTCCAGGAAGATCATCGGCACGTTGTACAGGTTGCAGAAGCGGATGAAGCGCGTGGCCTTGCGCGCGGCGTCCACGTCGATCTGCCCGCTCGCCACCGCCGAGTTGTTCGCGACGAAGCCGACGACGTGGCCGCCGATGCGCCCGAACGCGGTGATCATGTTGCGCGCGCGCGCGGGCTGCAGCTCGAAGTACTCGCCGTGGTCGACGATCTGCTGCAGGAAGAGCGTGATGTCGAGCGGCGCGCTCATGCCCGCGGGCGAGTCGAACGTCTTGCGGAAGAGGATGTCCTCTTCGAGCGTGAAGCGGTCGAGCGGATCGCTGGTCGGCCCGAACGGCGCGAGCTCGCGGTTGTTGTTCGGCAGGTACTGGAGCAGCCGCAGCGCCGTGCGCAGCGAGCCGACCTCGTCGGTGGTCGTGAGATCGCACACGCCGTTCAGCCCGTGCACGCCCGGCCCGCCGAGCTCGTCGGCGGTCACGTCCTCGCCCATCGCCGACTTCACGACGCCGGGCCCGGTGAGCCCGATGAACGTGTCGGCGCACTGGATCATGAACGAGCCCTGGCGCGGCAGATAGGCGCCGCCGCCCGCGTTGTAGCCGAACATCAGGCTGATGCAGGGCACCACGCCCGAGATGCGGCGCAGCGCGGTGAACGCCTCGCTGTAGCCGTCGAGCCCGCCGACGCCGGCCGGCACGAACGCCCCGGCCGAGTCGTTCATGCCGATGAGCGGTATGCCGCGCTCCGCCGCCATGTAGATGAGCCGCGCGAGCTTCGCGCCGTTCGTGGCGTCCATCGAGCCGGCGCGCAGCGTGAAGTCGTGGCCGTACACCGCCACGTCGCGCCCGCTCACGGACAGGATGCCCGTCACGATCGAAGCGCCGTCCAGCCCCTTGCCCCAGTTCTGCCACAGCAGGTTGGGCTCGTGGCTCGAGAGCACGCGGAGCCGCTCGAACACCGTCATGCGGTTCTTGGCGTGCTGCACGCGCACGCGCGCCAGCCCGCCGCCGCGCTTGGGCCGCTCGAGCAGCTCGCGCCCGCGCTCGATCGACTCCTCGTAGAACACGGCCGACGGATGGAGCGAGTCGGACTTCGCGGGCGCCGGCGGCGTGGCCAGCGGGTTCTGGAGCGCGAACTCCGGCGTCTGGATCTCCATGCGCTGATCTCCGGGCGCGCCAAGCCTAGAGGGCTGCGCACCCCTTGCCCTGGGCCGGCGAGGATAACAGAAACCCGTGGCCCGGCAGACCCTTGGGCGAGATGCCGCGCAGGTTCAGCGCAGCCCAGCGGTCAGCGGTTCTTGACCTTCTCCCAGTCGGCCAGGAACTGCTCGATGCCCTTGTCGGTGAGCGGATGCTTGGCCAGCGCGAAGAGCACGTTGGGCGGCATGGTCGCGATGTCGGCGCCCAGGCGCGCGGACTCGATCACGTGGATCGGGCTGCGCACGCTCGCGACGAGGATCTCGGTCGCGATGTCGTAGTTCTCGAAGATCTCCACGATCTGCGCGATGACGGACATGCCCGAGTCGGGCTGGATGTCGTCGAGCCGCCCCACGAACGGCGACACCATCGTGGCGCCGGCCTTGGCGGCCATGAGCGCCTGGATCGGCGTGAACACGAGCGTACAGTTCGTCGGAATCTCCTGGCTCGACAGGATGCGGATCGCCTTCAGTCCCTCGGTCGTCATGGGGATCTTCACGACGATGTTCGAGGCGACCTTCCGCCACTCGAGGCCCTCGCGGACCATGCCCTCCGAGTCGAGCGAGACGACCTCGGCGCTGATCGGCCCGTCGCAGATCTTGGTGATCTCGCGGACGATCTCGCGCGGGTCGCCCTTCTCCTTCGAGAGGAGCGTCGGGTTGGTGGTGACGCCGTCGCACAGGCCCATCTCGACGCCGGTGCGGATGTCGGCGACGTGGGCGGTGTCCAGGAAGAACTTCATGGTGCGGCCTCCGTTCCGGGGCAAAGCTTCTCGACTCGGAGGGGATCGTCAAGGTCCCGCAAGAGCTGGGCAATCGGGCGCGTCTGGCCGGGCGGCACGAGCGCGGGAGCGAGCTCCGCGAGCGGCGCGAGCACGAAGCGGCGCCGCGCGAGCCCCGGATGGGGCAGGCTGAGCTCGGCGGTCGCGATCACGCAGTCGCCGAACAGCAGCAGGTCGAGGTCGAGCGTGCGCGGCGCGTTCTTCGGGCGCACGTCGGGCCGGCCGGCGGCGCGCTCGAGCGCCCGCAGCCGGTGCAGGCAGGCGAGCGGCTCGCCGTCGATGCGCAGCTCCGCCACGGCGTTCACGTACCACGGGTCGCGCGGGTCGCCGAGCGGCTCGCTGCGCCACAGGGACGACGCGCGCAGCGGACCCCAAGCGGACAGCTCGCGCAGCGCCGCGCGCAGCTGCCCGGCCGGGTCGCCGAGGTTGGCGCCCAGGCCCACGTAGCAGAGGCGCGCGGTCAGCCGTCCCGCTCCCGGGGCGCGCGTTTTGCGACGCCGCTCTCGGTCTCCTGCGTGACCACGTCGAGCAGGAGCAGCGCGACCCCGATCACGATCGCGCTGTCGGCGACGTTGAAGTCGGGGAAGATGAACAGCCCCAGGTTGAACTGCAGGAAGTCGATGACCTCGCCGCGCACCACGCGGTCAAGCAGGTTGCCGAGCGCGCCCGACACGATGAGCCCGAGCGACACCGCCGAGAGCCGGTCGGCGGCGTCGATGCGCCGGTAGAACGAGCCGATCATCGCCAGCGCCACGAGCGTGAGCACGACGAAGACCCCGACGTGCACGTTCTGCGCGAGCCCGAGCGCCGCGCCCGGGTTCCGCGAGTGCGTGATGCGGAAGAAGCCGTCCAGCGCCGCGATCGGCACCGCGTAGCCGCCGCGCTCCACGTGCGTGACAACGAGGTACTTGGTGAACTGGTCGAG
>Ga0335077_10004815_pt1 | contig 16484 bp, 17 predicted proteins | sample Lox_Sample_31_FD_207151 | JGI IMG/M metagenome (GOLD analysis project Ga0335077, IMG submission 207151) | Soil microbial communities from Loxahatchee National Wildlife Refuge, Florida, United States - Lox_Sample_3.1 | ecosystem: Environmental > Terrestrial > Soil > Wetlands | place: USA...
CCAGTAAGAACCCTGCGGTGAGCCAAAGTACGGTTTGCATAACCATGTCATTCATGATCGGCGGTTCTCCTTTCTATCCTTGGAATTGCTTCATCAACGGGAAGAGATACTTAAAGACCTGCAACAGGCCCGGGCCGGCCGCCACCACCAGCATGGCGGGCAATATGAAGAAAAAGATCGGGAACACCAGCTTCACGCCGACTTTACCGGCGCGTTCCTCGGCTTCCTGTCTGCGTTTCACGCGTAAGAAGTCAGAATGCGCGCGCAGTGAATCTCCGATGCTGGTACCGAAGCGATCGGTTTGCACCAGAACCGCCACCAGCTTCTGAAGTTCCGGTTCGCCGGTACGTTCAGCCAGGTTACGCAACGCCTCGGAACGCCTCTTGCCGGCGCGCATCTCGAGGTTTACCAGGCTCAGTTCTTCGCTGAGTTCCTTATGGGTCATTTGCAGTTCGCGCCCGACGTGCTGGATCGCCTGATCGAGGCCTAATCCGGCTTCTACAGAAACCACCATCATGTCGAGAGCATCCGGCAAGGAGAGCCGCAGAGTTTCCTGCCGTTTGACAATCCTCTTGTCGAGCATAAAGCCCGGCAAGAAGTAACCAATGAACGCCCCAAACCCCATGGACACGACGCGCAGCACAGGGTTGGGAATGGACGCACGCATCGCGATGGCAAACCCAAACAACAGAATGGCCAGAGCCACCTTGATGCCGTTGAAAACCTTGACCGCGTTCTCAGACTTGTATCCCGCCATCATCAAATCGCGGCGCGTCACGCCGGCGTCTTCGGGCGAAATCGGGACCTTTTCTCCCACCTGCTGAATGACACGGACGATCCAGCCGATTTCCGATCCGGGCGCGGCCAACGCCGCACCTACTCCGCCCTCCGCCTCCAGGACGGGGCTGCCCAGGCGCTCTAAGACGCGCGCCGGCCGCGCATAACGGCGATAACCGTAAACCGTGATCGCCCCCATGAGCGCAGTAAACAAAACGATGGAAATTACAATTGCCATAGAGATGTCCTATACCTTGATCTTGATGATGCGCCGGATGAAGTAATTGCCGATCACCTGGCCGATGATGGCAAAAGCGATCATCCACTTACCGTCCGAATCTTTCGCCATGCCCTGCAGGTAACCCGGTGAAACTACCAGCAGCGCGAACATGGTGCCGATCGGCATCAGCATCAGAATGGTGGCGGTGAGCCTCCCGTGAGCGCTAGCCGCTTTCACCTGCCCCTTCAAGCGGAAGCGTTCGCGAATCACGTCCGCCAGCCGCGTCAGAATTTCCGCGAGGTTGCCGCCCGTCTGCTTCTGCAGCAGCACGGAAGACGAGAAGAACCGCACATCCAGCAGCGGAACCCGGTTGCACAGGTTCGCCAGCGCCACTTCCAGAGCGGCACCGAGGTTTTGCTCATTGAAGAGCGTCCGGAACTCCTGGCCCAGGGGCTCGGGCAACTCCTCGCCCAGCATCTCCAGGCTGATGGTGAAAGCGTGGCCGGCGCGCATGGAGCGCGCCAGGAACTCCAGCGCCTCGGGAAACTGCTCTTCCAGTTTATTCAGCCGGCTGGCACGCACTCGCCTGACGTAGAAGTAGGGAATGGACGCCGTCGCCACGCCGAACACGAGGGAGCTGACGCCAAATCCGAGAATGGGAAATTTGATTCCGGCGACGATGCCGATGACGGAACACATCACCGACATGATCAGCAGTTTCATCGGCGACCAGTCGAGACCGGCCTGTTGCATCTGGGCTTGCAGTTTCTGAGCGAAATCCAGGCCTTCGATGAAGCGCTCCATCCAGGAGCGGTTGTCTTCGGAGGGCTCCATCAGAAGATTGCTGATGGAGACCTCGGGCTCCTTTTCGCCCGCAGTCTTCAGCATGGAGCTGACCTGCTTCTTGCGCTTGTTGTCCCAATACTTCGTGCCCAGCGTCGCTGCCACCATGATCACGATGAACAGGACGAGAAAGCTGATGATAAACGGAGTGAGCATGTTGCGTGCCTCTTTACGAAATCTCGACGACCGTTTGGAAGATCGAAGCCGGCAACTGCATGCCCGACGAGCGCAGGCGCTCGTAGAACTTGGGCCGGATGCCGGTCGCGCGGAACCGCCCGGTGACTCTGCCGTTTTCGGTAATCCCCGTCTTTTCGAATACGAAGATATCCTGCATGGTGATCAAATCGCCTTCCATGCCGACGCACTCCGTGATATGCGTGATGCGGCGCGTACCGTCGCTGAAGCGCGCCACCTGCACGAATAAATCGATGGCCGAACTGATCTGCTGGCGCATGGAGCGCAAGCTCATATTGGAATTCGCCATGCCCACCATGACCTCCAGGCGTCCGATGGCGTCGCGCGGGTTGTTGGCGTGCACCGTGGTCAGAGATCCGTCGTGACCAGTGTTCATGGCCTGTAACATGTCCAGGGCCTCTTCGGAACGGCACTCACCGACGATGATCCGGTCGGGCCGCATACGCAGAGAGTTGACCACAAGCTCGCGGATGCGGATGGCGCCCTGGCCTTCCACGTTGGCGGGGCGGGTTTCCATGCGCGCCACATGCGTCTGTCGCAGGCGCAACTCGGCGGCGTCTTCGATGGTCACAATGCGTTCGTCTTCCGGAATGTAGGAAGACATCACATTGAGCAGGGTGGTCTTACCGGCGCCCGTTCCACCCGAGATGACGATGTTCAGGCGCGCCTTGACGCAGCACTGCAGCAACTGCAGCATGCCTTCGGTCAGGGCCAGCTTCTTGACCAGGTCTTCGCCCTGCAATGCATCTCGGCCGAAACGACGGATGGAGAGCAGCGGTCCGTCCACCGCCACCGGCGGAATGGCGGCGTTGACGCGCGATCCGTCCGGCAGGCGGGCGTCCACCAGGGGCGACGACTCGTCCACGCGGCGGCCTACGCGCGAGACCACTTTTTCGATGATGCGCAGCAGATGGGCGTCGTCCTTGAACTCCACCGGCGTGCGATGCAGTTTTCCGGCGCGTTCTACGTACACCAGGCGTGGCGTGGTGACCAGAATGTCCGAGATGGTGGGATCGCGCAACAACGGCTCGAGGGGTCCCAGGCCGAACACTTCGTCCAGCACTTCTTCGATGACCCGGTCTTTCTCCATCAGACTGAGAGGCGTCTTCTCCTCTTCAATCAGCCGCGCCACGGCGGCGCGGATCTCGGCGCGGGCCCGTTCACCGGCCATGGCCGAAAGAGCTTCCAGATTGATGCGATCCAGCAGCTTGCGGTGCAGTGCAAACTTCAGCTCCTGGTGCTCAGGCGTGTAGCCTTCATTGCTGAAGAGGCGATTTACCCAGCCCGCTTCACGGCCTCCGGTACGTTGTACTGTGTCTGTTAGCATTCGTTTGATCTCTTAACCAAAAAGCGAAAACTTCTTCTTTCCACCCTTGTCATCAGGTTGAATTCCCGCCACTTTGACCGCCATGCGACTTAATTCCTTACCCAGTCTGCTGCTGGCGGGCAGCAGAGAGCCTTCGGAATAAGATTCATAAAGCGACGGATAATCGTTGGGCAGTGTGGCAAACACCGGCAGTGACATCATTTTTTCCAGCTCGTCGGGAGTCACATCCAGCCGCTGCGGCATCCGGTTGAGCACCAGGCGCAGCCGCTCGCGCCCATACCCTACGTTGGACAAAGTCTGAATGATCTGCTTGGACTGGTGCAGCGCCGGAACGTCCAGTGTGGTCACCAGGTAAGTCTCGTCGATCTCGTCCAGCGCGTTCATGGCCGTCAGATTGAGGCTGCGGCCCAGGTCCACAATCGAGTAATCGTATTGGCCGCGGACGAAGGTAAGCATGTTCTGCACCTGGTCCTGATTGGGCTGCTGCTTGGAGGGCAGCGCCGGCGGCGCGGCGATGACTTCCAAACCCGGCAGTCCGTTGGAGATCAAAGCATTCCAGTAGCTCTGATCCAGCCGGTGCAGATTGTTCATGGCATCCAGCACCGAGTACGGCGACTTGGTCTTCATCAGGAAGCGGATCATGCCCACATCCAGGTCAAGGTCGGCCAGCAAAACGTGCTTGCCCTGCCTCCCCAATTCCGCCGCCGTGTGGCACGCAATGGTGGTGGCGCCACAACCCCCTTTCGCCGAAAGGAACCCGATCACCTTGCCTTTTTGGCGCAGCCGTTCCTTGGTTTTGTTGCGCTCGAGCGATTTACGCTCGAGCGCCTGCTGCAGGTTGTTCTTCAGCGGCGGGTGCAGGAATTCGTGCGCGCCCGCGCGCAAAGCGCTCAGGATCAGCTCCGGCTCCGCAGTGTTGTGGAGCGCGATCACCATGGGATCCGCGGAACAGGCCTTGATCCGGCCGACTACGTGTTCCATCGGCTCGCGAAGCTTCATGACCTCGAGGATCATGACCTCCGGCCGAAGCCGCTCGATTTTCTCCAGGAATTCCGGCAGGTCGCCCAGCTCGTGCTGTTCCACGAGAAGACGCACCGGCAGCTCCTGCAGTGTGGCGTGGACTTCGTCCCACAGTTCCTTCGTTTCTATGACTAACCCAATCGTCAGCGGATACACTTCACGACCTCAGCGCGAGCGACATCTACTGGCTCGCTCCAGTTCCTCCTCCGGTATGCGGCGCCGATGGTGCGGGCGGCGCGGCGGGTGTCGTGGGCTGCGCCATCGGTTGTGGCGCTTGTCCCGGCTGCGTTAGCATCGGCACAAATTGAATCTGCGGCGGACCCGCTTGCTCCGATCCAGGTAGTGCCTTCTGGCTTTGAATCAGTTCTTCCACGGGAACCGTCTCTTGGGTCGGTTTCGTCGGTACCGGACCGGTTACGTCCATACCGGGTGTGGCGGGAACGTCCGTGCGCGTGCCTTTCAGGAATGGTGTCGGGAACTTGACTTCAGGCCCCTTCTGCCCTTTCGGAATGGGCCGCACCAACTCCGGCGTCACCAGCACCAGCAGCTCCGAATTGTTCTTGGTGATGGATCGCGACTGGAACAGCTTGCCCAGCAGCGGAATGTTCCCCAGACCGGGAACCTTGCTCAAGCTTTCCGTGGTGCGATTATCCAGCAGTCCGCCGATGGCGAAGCTCTGCCCGTTTTCCAGCTCAATTTCGGTCTTCACGCGCCGCGTGGCGAGAGCCGGAATGTTGAATCCCTGGAATATCAGCCCATTGGCAAAATCCAGCGAGCTGACTTCCGGATTTACTTGCAGGCGTATGGTTCCGCGCGGCGTAATCACCGGTGTGAAGTTGATGCGCACGCCGAACTCACGGAACTGAATGGTCACCGCTCCCAAGCCGCCGCCGCCGCCCTGCAGCGTAGGATAAGGAAACTCGCCGCCCGCCAGGAAGCTGGCGGTTTTTCCGTTAATGGCCATGACGTTGGGCTCGGCCAATATCTGCAGCACGCTCCTGGCTTCCAGCGCTTTGATGGTCGTCCCCAGATTCAGGTCGGGCCGGAAAAGAAATATGTTGAGCAGATCGCTGTAAGTGACCGTTGTTGGCGCCCCCGGAGTCGAGGTCAGCAGCGGGGGGCTGAACGTCCCGGTGGTTACACGGCCAATGGTGTTGGTGGCGCCGGTGCTGAAAATGTTCATACCCAAGTCCTGCGAGAGGGAGCGGTCTACGTCGGCAAATCGCACTTTGAGCAGAATCTGGGCTTCGGTCGGCGGAACCATCACGTGCAACAGATTCACCGTCCCCTTCCCCAAGGTGCTGGCGATGGCCACGGCGCGTTCGGCGCTGGTGACGTCTTTGGCGGTGCCGTGCAAGAAGGGCGTTTCGTTCTCGTACGAGACTTTGATGTCCTGGCCTCCCAGTTCGCGATCAAGCTGCTGCTGTACGGCAGTGACTTTAGAGTTGCTGGGCCGGACGGTCAGATCGAAGAAAAGCCGGTTGCCGCCCTGTTGCCAGATGATGATGCTCGTCTCGCCGGCGGCCTTTCCGTTCACCAGAACTTCGCGCGGGTTGACGGCTAGCGCCTCGGCCATCTCGCCGTTACCCACCGAAACACGCTGAATGTTCACCGGGCTGTCAACGACTAATGACTTTCCCACGGTGACAAACAAATCGCGCGCGGCCTGCGAGTGCACCTCCTGCGCGGCGGCGGTCTGCACCGCGGTCACCGCGGCCGGTAGCGCGGCTTCAGCCCCGGACATCGGCGCCAGCGCCAGCGGGGTTAAGCAACCGCCCAGCGTGCAACTCAGTACCGTCCGAACAAATTTTGCGGACATCATTGGTTAGCCTCCGAACCGGGGAATTTCGATTCGACTCGTTTCGCGCCGTTGATGACTTCCACCATCACGGGGGGAGCCGGCTTGGCGGGCTCGACCACCACGGGAGCGGAAAGCTTCACATGCGCCACCACCGGACGCGGTTTGGCAGCCGGCGGTTCCGGCGGCTTCATCGTGCCGCCGTACAGACTGGTCAGCGCAGTTCCCGCGGTTTTGGAAGTCTCCGTGTCGAGCGGGTTGCGCAATACTAACTGGATTCTCGTCTCGCTGCTCGCCAGGCTCAGGATTTCCGCCTGCTCCGGCGTCACCAGCAGGTTCACTACCGGCACTTGCACGGGCTTGCCCTCGGCGTCTTTCTGGAAATTTTGCCCCGCCGATAAAACCTCAATATTCTGCAGGAGGGTCTTGGAGACCGTGCCGGTACTAACCCCAGGAGGAGTTCCTGAAATCAGAATATCCACGCGCATTCCCGGCACTACAAATCCGGCCACACCCACCACGTCGTTGACGCGCACCGCCACGGCGCGCATCCCGGCGGGGATAGTGGCGGCCAGGCCCGCGCCTGCGCCTTTCGGGGCCAGGCGGTTCTCGAGGACGGGTTCCCCTTCATAAATCGCGGCCATCACGCCGCGCCCGACGACATCCTCTTTGCGCAGCACGGAGCCTTTCGGCAGCGCGCCGGGCCAGTCTCCGAGCTTAAGATCGGAATCCCGGATTAACGTTCCCAGTTCCATGGTGCGGGCGGCCACGATCACCTGGGTGGTCGGTTGCTTGGCGTTGGCCGTAACCCGCGAGGCAATGAGCCGGTACAGCAACAAGCTCGCTCCCGCGGAGACCACGAACGCGAAGATAAGCACTGAAAACAGACGCTGGTTCATTTTTCACCTTTCAATAAACAAAACTCATTCAGCCGGTTTGGCCGGCGATTCAGCTCTTGATGGCTGACGGCTTTGGATCTCCCGTTCCAAGACCGATTGACCGAACTGGCGGACTCACGGTTGCGGTTAGGTAACGTTAACTCGCAGATGTGTTCGCGGCGCCGAGCCGGCTATTTGCCGTAATCCAGATCCCCGAAAGGCTACCGCCGGAGTTTACAAACAGCGCGGCGGTGGCGAGGCATACAAACGCCACCAATAAGGTGTACTCAATCAGGTCCTGACCCTGCTCGTCTTTCAAAAAAGCCTTCAGCATTGGATCTTTCTCCTCCATTTGGATCTTCTCCTTACCCCTAAATCGAACATGCCCTCTCGTCCGCTCGTGACTGGCTGGCAGACGCTCTCGCAACAACCCGGTATTGCGCCTTGCAATTGAGCGGAGGGACGTGTGGTTCACGTCCCTCCACACGGAAACTAGCTGGCGGACGAGTTAGCAGCAGCCAAGCGCGAGTTGGTGGCGCTCCAAATGCCGCCCACGCTGCCGCCGGCGCTGATGAAGAGCGCGGCAGAGGCGAGGCACACGAAAGCCAAAAGCAGCGTATACTCGATCAAATCCTGACCTTGTTCGTCCTGGATGAAGTTGTACAGAAACGTTTTCATGATGGTTCACTCCTTGGGTGTGGTTTTGTGATCGTCAGATCACCGGTTTGGGATTTCGTGATCTTCCGATCACGATCTTTTCCGTCGTTGGTGGCAACGGAAACTTGTGCGGCCTCGCTGTCGCGGCGATCCCCGGTCGCCCGGAACACGATCGCCACCCCGTCGTCATAGACGGGATGCCAGTGCCGGGATTCCTTCAGGGCGCCCGCGAGCGCGGCCCTCGGCGATAGGAGGATGGTGTTGACGTGATACTGCCCCAGGCTCTTCTCCCAGTCGTATCGCACGTTCATCACGCTCTGATACTTCTCGTTGAAGGGGGTGCCGTAGAAATCACTCCTGCCGTCGATAAAAACTCGTTTGGATGGATAAAGGCGATAGATGAGATACCCGCCCCACTCGTCATCCGTAAAAATAACTTCCGGCGCGCCGGCCTGTCGCAATACTTCCACCGCTTTGGCGGGATAGCGCTTGGCATCATACTCGGCCCGGCACTTGGCGGGCGCATTCGGCGCGTAGAACAGCGCCCCCAGCAGCACAATCCCTGCGGCGCTGGTCAAATGCAACCGTGCGATGGAGTCTGTGGAACCGAAATCCTGGGCGAATTCTTCGAATTTCACCGCGCTCCGGCGGATCCACGCCGCCACGTTTTTCATGGGAAGATCGCTCAGCAGGCTCTGTAGCATCTCGGCCACCAGGGGAGCCGCCACGATCATGAAGATCGGCTCGTTGCGAACGACCACCAGCGCCAGGTGCGCCCAACCGGCCAGAAGAATGCTGTAGGCAAACTGGCGGCGGTACAGGTTCCATACCGCGGCGCCCAGCGCCAGAATCAGCATCGGCTCGAAGTACGAGGCCACGGGATTGTGAAAATCGAAGGATTGAAACTCGACAATGTTCCGGTACTGATAGCCGTCGCCCAAGAACGCGAGGATGTGCTGGTGCAGATGGTAGAAGTACGGGTTGACAAACGTCATCGCAAAACAACCCGCGGCCGTGATCCAATAGGGCACGCTCCGGCGAAGGGCAAGCTCGCGGCGGCCGGCATCGGACGTGAACACCGCATCGGCGATTTCACCCGCGGCGTACGCGCCCACCAGGGCGATTCCCAGGAAGAATCCGCCGTGCAGGTTGGTCCAAAGCACCGTCAGCACCGGCAGCGACCACAGCAGCCGCGCGTTGCCGTCCTTCACGCGCTCCAGGATGGAGTAGAAAATCACCGTGAACAGCATGGTGAACAAGTGCGGCCGCGCCAGCCAGTGAATGGCCGTGCCACCCGTAACCAGCACCATGAGCGCGATCGCCAGCAGCGGGTTGCCGCATTTGCGGCACATGAGCCGGAACAGCAGGACTGAGGTGACGCATACCACCACGACGCTCGCCAGGATCACCGCCTCCATGCCCGCGCGTTGATGCAACCACCCGAACATGACGTCCCATAGCCATTCCCACGCAAACCACGGCTGGCCGGCGCGTGTGTACGAGAACATGTCTTCGTGCGGCACCCGGCCGTTGGCCATGATCCACTCGCCGGTTCGCACGTGCCATCCCGTGTCGCCGTCTCCCAGCATGCCTGTGGCGCCGCCCATGCGAAGGAACAAAAACACGATGGGCATGAGGAAGGCTGCATCCGTGAGCGACGGCAGCAGGCGAACGGCGAAATGTGGCTTGGATACTTCCATCTTAATCGGCCAATGTCATCTGTTAAACCTGAAGATTTCCTACGCCAGCCGCTTCTATCTCCTCAAACCGCGCTAGCGGATTCGCATATTCTGCGAATTTCATTTGATTCACGCTAAACGCCACGCGAAAAGGCTGGCCCTTCTCGCCTGATATTCGCACCACGGTCGCCTGGCACTGAATGCATTTTCTGCCGAAAACCGGGTTTTCCGGCAACTCAATTTCCACCGTGACCACTTCGCCCACCCGCGGTTGCTCGCCTGCGCAGCCTTCGGCGCAAGAAATCAGCACTCCGTTCCGGCTGATGTTTTCCGTCATGCCGGTTAGCCCCTGCGGCCACGTTTTCATCGGGGCCACATGGCATTTGAGCTGGACATCCATACGTGGGCTTTCTCGCCTGTTCATGCGATAAAATTCAGATACTCCAGCAATTTAAATACTTAGACCGCTTGCAAGCAATACCGAAATTAGTGGGTAGTGATATATCTACGAAGGTTATCCAACCAAAATATCCCGACTGGCTGTAGGACTCGCACCGACACCGGGCGTCAGATTTTTATTAATTCATTTGTAATTCTGAGTAAATTATAAAAAATTTCAAAAAAGTGCTAGCTTTGTGGATAACAGCGATGATATTCTGGCCTACGAAATGACACGCACGCTTCTCTTCAGCGATGAACCCATTCTGGCCAAGGGTCTTGAATCTGTTTTGGCCAGCGTAGACGGCTTTCAATTAACCGGTGTCTGCTCCACGACGGCCAAGCTCAAAGAGATCTTGGACGCCGGCGAGCCCGACATTCTGTTGATTGACTTGACCTCGGACGTCACCTTCAGCATCTTAAGCGAGCTTAAAAAAGCCTCGGTTAATGCAAAAATTGTGCTGTGGGTGCACTCGATCTCAACCGAGCTGGCCCTGCAGGCCATGGCGCTCGGCGTGCGCGGAATTTTGCGCAAAACGCTTCCTTCCGACCTGCTCATTAAATGCCTCCAGCGCGTAAATGAAGGCGAATTCTGGTTTGAAAAAGCGCTGACCGACAGCTTCCTTTCGGCCAAGCGGATCGCCCTCACCAAGCGCGAAGGCCAGCTGGTGAGCCTGTTGAGCCAGGGGCTAAAGAACAAAGAAATTGCCTCCATGCTGCTCATCTCGGAAGGGACCGTGAAGGTATATTTGTCGCGTCTTTTCCAGAAAGTCGGAGTGAAAGACCGTTTCGAGCTGGCTCTCTACGGTCTGAAAAACCTGACCACGGGGCACGGCACGCTGGAGAAGTCGCCCACGGTGCCCTCGGAGCGTTCGTCCATTCCGGAATCGCTTCCCATGCAGGACCTGCGCGCGCTGTTCCTCGAGAAATCGTCTCTGCGCATGTCCGCGCCGCCCACGCGGCTTAGGAACGCGAGCTAGATCCGGCACGGCTTCCGCACGGGAGAGTGAGAAGTCATGCCGGCGTTGCTCATCCTTGCGGTCATTTCCTGGCTATTCGGGTCAGGAAAGCCTCGTTCGCAAGAGGACGCGCCTCCCATATTCACCGCGCTGGAGGTGCGGCCCCGGCGCCGGTGGAGCTCTTTCTTCTGCTCTATCGCTGCCCACACAGCCTGTATCACTTTATTGTTTCTTTCCTCGGACCTGTTCGGCACTTCGGATGATGACTTTCATCCCCGGGAGGCGACCAAGCACGCGCTGGTCATCCGCCTGCCGAATCATCTGGATCTTGCGTCCGCCCCACCGGATCGCAAGGTCACTGCAGATCTCAAAAAACCAACTCCCCCGGTGGCCATCCGGCGCAAGGACCTCCGCAAATATGCCGAGGAAGGCGCCCAGGCAAAGCTGACACAGCCCCCTGCCGTGAACGAGATCCGCCCCGAACCCAATCTCTTCTCATCCATCACACCGCTTCCCGAGCCGCCAAAGGTCGAGCCCAAAAAATTTGAATTGCCCGATATTCCCGTGAAAAACACCGCGAGGCAGACCATTTTGCAGGCCGAGATGCCGCCAGTCGTTCCCGTGCAGATCGACAAGAAGCTTCCACAACTCGCCTTCTGGGACGCAGAGGCCTCCAAACCGCCCGACCAGCCGATCGTGCCCGGCAACCGCAAGCTGCGGATCGAGGCTCCGCGGCTGGCTTCCACCCCGCTCCTGGAAGCGCCCAATCTCGAACTCAAGACGTCCGACCTCAAAATGGCGTCGGCGCCCGTTCCGGCGTCCGCAGCGTTGACTTTGCCGCCCGCGACCACCATGCCGTTACGGATGCTCCAGCCGGGCAAGGATGCCAAGGGCCCCACTTCGATTGATCCCTTCACCGGCGAGCCGGTAAATTTGATCGCTCTTTCGGCTGACCCAGCTCCCCTCACGGACGCGCTCAAGGCATTGTTGATACCTGCCGGCAACCAGATGTCGCGATTGCCCGGGGCCACCCCGTTTTTCGGTTTCCCAGGCGCCGGCGGAGGCGTGGACGGCGCCGGCGGCTCACCCGCAGGCTCGGCAGAGGGCGGCGACGGCAGTGGCAGTGGGAAGGGCGCTACCGGCTCGCGGAGTGGCTCGGGCGACGGCAAACTCTTCGGAATGCTGAATCCACCCGGACTACATGGCACGCCTCTCCGAATTATTCACCCGAATAATGGCGTTTTCGACATCGTCGTGGTGCAGAACTCGACATCCGAGTCGTTCCCGGATGCCGCGGCGTCTTTGTCCGGAAGACCGATTTACACGGTGTACCTGCAGGTGGGCGCAACCAAAGAATGGGTTCTGCAATTCTGTATTCCGGATGCGTCCGGCCCGGTGCAGACCGGCGGGCTGGTATCGCTTGGAAAACCAGCACCCGTTGGCGCTCCCTACCCCATGGTCACCGTGCGGCCGCCCGAAGATTGGCAGCATGGTTCGGAATATCTGCTGGTCCACGGATTCCTGGACGAATCCGGACGGTTCCGCGATTTGAGAATCCTGCAAGGCGAGGCCGCCGCGCCTCCAACCACCAGCGCTTTGCTGGACTATCTGGGCTATTGGGAGTTTCGGCCGGCCGTCCGTGACGGGCGCCCGGTGAGAGTCGAAGTCATCCTGGCAGTGCCGCCGGATCACCTGAGCCAAGCGTCTTCGTGAGATTCGCGTCCCGGCGGAGACATTTGTTCAGGAAGAGAACAAGTATCACAGCCACGGCAGCCCAGCAAAGCAGTCCAAGCATCGCGTGCCGCACTTCCCAGGGCCGGAACAAGACATTGGCCGCAGACCACGGAAATCCGCCGCACCAGTCGTTATACACAATGATGACGAAGACCCCGCTCACCGCGTAAAAAACCAGCGCGGGCCAGAAACCCAGAGCCAACACCCACGGAACCACCCAGGCCAGGTACTGCATGGCAAATCCCGGAGTCAGGAAAAGAAACAGGAAAGCCATGGCGCCGCACTGCAGAATAAGCGGAGGCCTGTTCGGAGGGAGGTTGATCGCCACGGACAGGCAAAGAATCGCCGACAGCACCAGGATCTTTCCGCCCGCCGCGTAGGAACGGAAGAGCCAGCCCCAGCTCTCGCTATCCCGAAAAAACACCGAGAGCACGGAAAATCCCCACAATCCAGGCGTACTGCTGTAACTCAGCAAAGTCCTGCCGATCAGGACCGGATTCCGGACTATGTAGGGCAGAGACGCCAGCACGAAGACCGCCGCGACCGAAGCGAGATACCGCCACCGCTGGCGCATGCGGGGGATGTGCCACAAGATCGCCGGGATGAAAATGACCGGTACGATCTTGATGCTGAGGGCCATTCCCATGGCTGCGCCGGGCATCCAAAGTGCGCGGCGAGTTTCCAGCCAATAGACCGACAGAAGAACCAACGCGATCATCACCGGATCCGTGTTCCCGTGGAAACCGGAAATCACAACGGAAACTGGGCACAGCGCCATCGCTAACAGTCCAAGTCCCGTGTCTTTCAAGCTCGGCAGACCTTTTAATAGTCTGGCCACCAACACGAGGCTGAGAATGTCGGCCATCGAACTGGTAAGCCTCAGCCAGAATCCCAGCGGGAGCCCGGTGAGTTTTGCCAGCAAGCCCCAGCCACGCAGAACCGCCAGCATGAATGGGGGATGGATGAAGGGTTGGTTCTCAGATCTGGTGCGGTCGGCGGAGGCATACGTGATGCCTTCGCGATAGAGAGTGGCCGCCCCGTACCGCTGCAGCTTTGCCAGGTCCCGCTCAAACGTCATCACATCGTTAGTGCCATAAGTGTTGAAGGCGATCGTCACCTTCAGCGCGAACGCGAAGGCCGCTGCGGCGATGAGCAGCCACGATCGTTCTCGCGGCGGGCGGATTGGAGTGGCCTGCATCGTCGGTATGATAACAGGCTGCGCCTGTCCGCGCCGCGCTGCGGATTAATTACTAAATTCCAATGAATTAATGATTAATTACTTACAGTTTGGTGGCATCGCGCCCGCCCGGAACGCGGCGCGGCGCCGGAATTCCACTCATCCGCGGCAAGGCCGTTTCATGCCCGTCCTGCAGTGCTATTGGCCTCTTCGCATCGGTGAACTGTTAACGCTGGTAAGGTAAACTCCGCTACCCTTTTACGCTATTGTTTTCTCATACAATAATGATACATTTACAGGGTAATTTTCTTGAATTTATGTTCGCGGTTCCGCGCGGTTTCGACTTTTTATGAAGCGGGTACGGTCCATTGGCGCAATGATGTTCCGGACTGGGTTGTTTTTGGCGGCGGTGATGCTAACCCTGCTGCTGGTGCCGGGAATGGCCGCTCCCGTGTCCGCCGCGAACCACATCGATTCCTCAGATGGGCTATTCGACGCCCAATTTACCCGAAGCTACGGCACAATCCACAGCCGTCCCGCCATAAATCCCACCACACCACCGGCGCCACAAGCCTTATCCGTGGCGCCGACCTATCCTTCGAATCGTGGGAAGCGGAATATGCGGGGAATCGACCGTTAATTTTTGTCTGAGTCAGCACCTCCCAGGCGCCGGTCAGAGCCCCGGCGCCTTTTTTTTGTCGGCCGAGCGATCGCAAGGAATCCAGCATCGGGTACTCCTCTTTAGTCGAACAAATACCTCATCCAGGGTAGTTACCGGACCTCTGGCTAAATCGGTCCAGATAACAGAGGAGAAACAACAGACCATGAGACGCAAACCGCTCATCCTGGCCGGAGCTCTCGCACTAATGAGCTTGCCTGTGCTGGGCGCCAAATCGTACGACATCACCCTGAGTTCGCCGGCCAAAGCTGGAGCATTGCAGCTGCCTGCGGGCGAATACAGCGTGAAGCTTGAAGGCGCGAACGCAGTCTTCACCAACGAAGAAGGCGAGAAGTTGTCCGCGCCCGTTAAAGTGGTGACCGAGAACAAGAAGTTCCGGTATACCGCCGTCGAAACAACCAGGACCAACGGAACAGACCAGGTGACAGGGATCGAACTGGGAGGCTCGGCGACCCTTCTGAAGTTCGGCGACTAACACTTCGCGGCGGCAGGAATCACGCTCTCGCGCCTGAGAATTCTACTTTAATATTCCCAGGCGCTTGCCAACCCGCGTGAAGATATCGAGTGCGCGGTCCAACTGTTGACGCGTGTGCGTCGCCGTCACAATGGTGCGAACCCGGGCCTTCCCCTCGGGAACAGTCGGAAAGCCAATTCCCGTGGCCAGCACGCCTTCTTCAAACAAGTTTGCGGAAAGCTGGTGTGCCGTCTTGGCCTCTCCCACAATCACCGGCGTAATTGGAGTTTCACTCGCGCCCGTGTTGAACCCTGCGCTGGTCAGACCTTGCTTGAAGTACTCCGTGTTTTTCCAAAGATTCTGAATCCGCTCCGGCTCCTGCTCCAGCACATCGAACGCCGCCAGGCAAGCCGCGGCGACACCGGGAGGGTGTGAAGTGGAAAACAGGAACGGCCGCGCGCGATGATACAGAAATTCGATCAGGTCGCGGCTTCCGCAGACATAGCCGCCGAGAACTCCGATAGCTTTCGAAAGTGTCCCCACTTGGATGTGCACGCGCCCGTGCAAATCGAAGTGGTCCACGGTTCCGCGTCCGTTGCGCCCCAGAACCCCGGAAGCATGTGCGTCATCCACCATCATGATGGCGCCGGAGTTTTCCGCCGCCTTGGTCAATCCTGGAAGCGCGCCAAGATCGCCATCCATGGAGAAAACGCCGTCGGTAATCAAGATCTTGTGCCCGGAAACCGAAGCCAGTTCCTGAAGAATGCGCTCGGCCGCGGCGACATCCTTATGGGGGAAAACATGAATCTTTGCTCTAGATAAGCGGCAGCCGTCTATGATGCTGGCGTGGTTCAGCTCGTCCGAAATAACATGATCTTCTGGCCCGAGGATCGCTGAGACCGTTCCCGCGTTCGCAGCAAATCCCGATTGAAAGACCACGCACGCTTCGGAGTGCTTGAACTGCGCAATGCGCCGCTCCAGCTCCAGATGCAGGCTCATCGTGCCGGATATGGTGCGCACCGCGCCCGACCCTACGCCGAATTTCCGCGTCGCCTCAAGCGCCGCTTCCACTAATTTCGGATGGGTGGTAAGGCCGAGATAGTTATTCGACGCGAGGTTGATCACCTCATGCCCGTCGAACCTGGATTCCGCCGCGCTCGCCGATTCCAGGACGCGCAAGCGCTGATAGGTGCCGGCTTTCCGCCACGCCTCCAGTTGCGCGGTGAGATATGCCTCAGGATCGCCGCCCATAGCTAGGAGGGTCTTCTCCTACACCTTCTCTGGCACGACAAACGGAGCCCGATACTGGCGCGTAAACATGCCGGTCGCCTCAGGGTCGCCTTTGCAACTTAAGTTTTGCGCGTCGAATTCCAGCGTGCGTCCCAGCCGGTACGAGATGTTGGCCAGGTGCACCAGCACCGTCGACATGTACCCTTCTTCGATCGGCGCGTTCAGGTCCGATTGCTTGCGGCTACGAACGGCCTCGATAAAGTTCGCCCAGTTGTTGCCGCCTTCGGCGCGGGACGGCCCCGGCTCCTGCTCCCTGCCCAGCCACGTCTTGTACTGGCCGTAGCCATCGATCGCCAGGTACCCTTTCGACCCGTAGAACGTGTTGCCCACGGTGTTGGAGTCTTTCTTTTTTCCGCCTT